>Ga0247610_10000492_pt1 | contig 55259 bp, 34 predicted proteins | sample 174DNAGHGhighgp2_FD_193483 | JGI IMG/M metagenome (GOLD analysis project Ga0247610, IMG submission 193483) | Sheep rumen microbial communities from Palmerston North, Manawatu-Wanganui, New Zealand - 1742 DNA GHGhigh gp2 | ecosystem: Host-associated > Mammals > Digestive system > Stomach > Rumen...
GGATGGTTGTTATGACTCTGCCTGATAAGGAAGTTATCGTTGATCCTGATGATCAGGATATTGCAGATAAGATCTCTGCACTTATTCCTGCATGTGCTAATCCTTGCCAGAAGGCTGATTTGGTTAAAGCTTTGGTTGAGCTGTTTGATTCTGAGCTCAATAATAACTCATCTACTGATGGTGGTGGAAATTAAAATATATAGACTCAGCAGAGAAGGGGGAGTGTTTCTCCCTTCTCTGTATTTAAGTCTATAGAAAGGAGAACACTAATGCCAAGTACATTTCCTGATATTGACTTTAGGTTTAGACGAGGAACCTTAGAAGGCTATAAAAATACTAGCTATGTAGAAGGTTCTTTAAACTTTACCAAAGATGAAGAGATGATGTATGTCCATAAAGATGGGGTGAAGATAAGAATCTCTGATATCGTTCTTGATGCTGGTACTGAAGCTCAGATAAGAGCTATAGATTTACCTAAGAATAAAATATATCTTGCTTCCGATACTTACAGAATGATGTGGTTCAATAGAACTACACTCACTTGGGAGTATGTAAATAAAGTAGCAGTTAGAGCAGATGTAGCAACTAAGGCAGAAAAGGATATTAATGGTAATGCTATTGCTCGTTACTATTATCCTAGATCTGAAGCTGAAGCGGATTACAATGTATTGAATGCTAGAATGGATGCTATAGATATTGATGTAGCTAGTATAGTTAGATTTGATACTGTAGTTGTTGCTTCTGTGGCAGACCTTCCTTCTATAGGTAAGAAAGGTACTATATATCTTGTACCTATTTCTTCTTATTATGGATATGATGATCTTCCTACTCCTGAAGAAGGTGGAGATCCTTATGGATTAGATACTCACGTAGAATTGCTTTATGTATCTTCTGATCAATACGGAGGATTTTATGAAGTGATTGGTAATACAACTGTAAGCCTTGATGACTATTATACCAAGGAAGAAGTTGATGCTTTACTCGAAGCATTCAGACAGAACTATGAGCGTGATTTTGCTAATTATCAGTCTGATGTAGAAAACGTTATAGATGGTTTACGTACAACTCTCAATAGTTTCATGTCATCAGTAAATAACAAATTTGCTGAGATTGATGTCGAAATAGGTGATGTTGATGAAGTTGTTGTGGATCATAGAGAAAGATTAGAAGCTCTTGAAACTAGAGCTACTAATGTAGAAGGTAGAGCTACAGCTCTTGAAGGTCGTGCTACTAATCTTGAAGCTCGTGTTACTGATCTTGAAGAGAGAGCAGATGCTATGGATGAACGTATCATTAGTGATGAGCAAGATCTTGCAGATCTTACCAGTACGGTTGATGATAATAAAGAAGATATTGAAGGTAAGCTTACTGCTTATTCTACAATTACTGATGCTGAACTTCAGAGAATCAGTGATAAACTTGATCAAACAACACAGCTTGCTGAAGATAATGCTGATCTTATTGATGCTCTTGAAACTGATATTACTGATAGAATCAATCCTGATCTTACAAGTCTTCATAATAGCATTGACTTCATTATGCTTAACTACGCTCGTGCTGATCAGCGTGACGATAATTCATGATAGGAGGATAAGGGTATGGATTTAAATCTCAATAGAGATCTAGTTGTATGTACTTCTGAATATCTTCCTACTCCACCAGAAAGAGATATGAATACTGTCTATTTTGTCTATGACAAAATGGCAGTGTTCGTTGGTAGAACTTTCTACTCTGATCCTTTCTGTGTATTGGAGACTGTTCCAGATCAACCTGCAGAAGGAATGTTGTATATTACAACAGATGGTAGACTTAAGCTTTATGTAGATTATTCATTGATGGATATAGGTGGTACTGATAACCAGACTTATATTGATCGCATTAGATTAGCAGGTACTGTATACTTTATGAAAGCGGAGTATAGGTACCTTGATTTACAGACTAGATGTATAGCTTTACCATATCAAAATGGTACTTATCAGCTGTCTGTAAATCTTATGAAGTGTCTTGCTATTAATAAGAATACAGTTATTCGTTATAATGAAGAAACTGGTAGATTCGAAATTGATGGTGATTACGTAGATACAGATTTTCATGATCCTAATCAGTATTATGGCGTAGACACTGATACAGTTCATACTTGGACTCAAGGTAGACAAGTATATGCTGATGTAAAAGTATCTAATGCTGCTAATAATGCTATTAGAATTTTAGGTAATGGTTTATTTGTAGATGTAGGTGACTGCATTACTACAGAAGAATTTGAGCAATTAGTTCAGTTATTCAGATTATATAAGTCTTCTATTGATGCTTTGATAGAAGAACTTGAAGAGGCTATGGCTGAAGAAGGTTATGATACAACCTTAGAGATGATAGCTGAATTGATTCTTGAAGCTCTTGAAGATTATAAACCTACAATAGAAGACATGTTCGCTAATTACGATATGATCTTCGAACAGTTAGGTTATATTCGTGGCGCAAGTATTGATTATACTGATGCTAAAGTACAAGAAGTTAAAGATGAGATTATTGAATATTTAAATAATCTTGCTAAAACTTGGGATGTATATGAGAATGATCCTGGTACTACTATCAATGATGAAACTTTGAGTGAAGATGAAGCTATATATCTTGCTAATGCTGTAGAACAAGCTAGAGCAGATATTATACTTAAAAGAAATTATGGTCTTCCTGATGACGGATCTTGCTTAGTTGATTTAGACTATGCTTATATCTATAATGGAATGCCTAAAGAAGGTAGAAAGATTCTTGGTGAGAAACTGAATGCTGAATCTATATATGGTAGAAATCCTATGACTACATGTTTTGCGGTTTATGAGGACTTACCTAGTGGATATTTCTATTATTATAAATTCACAGATGTTCCGCCTGTATATGGAGATGATGTATTAGAAGATGGATTCACTAGATGGATTCCTTATAATGATATACCTAGTTTCTATGATGATACACCTATAACTTTAGTTATGACGAATGCTAACAAGAAAGTTGTAAAATACTTTGTTGAACCTCATGCTAAGGTTAGAACTTCATCATCAGGAGAACTTGTACCTTTGAATATCAATATGGTTCGTGAGATAGGAACCACATTGATGAATGTATATGTATATCCTGGTAAGCAGAGTCCTACTAATAGATATGCTTATGGTATTCTTGATTCAGTTATTCCTGAATATGATGGATTGCTTCCTACAGGGTTCATCAATTGGGATGGAACTTCTCAGTTGAATTTAGCTGACTATGATGGTGTTACTATAACTATCATAGAATATGATTCTACTGGTTTATGTAAAGCTTTAGGTATGTATAAAGTTGACTTGCAAGCAGATATATTACATATGCTTACTGTAAATTGTACTTATGGTAGAGATACTTTGTATACTAAGATTGAATCTATATATCCTCAGAAGCAGGAAGATACCAATAAGTATTACTTTACACATGGTTATAGAATTCCTGACTACAATGAAGATATATTGAATAATCCTGTATGGGAAGAATGGATAGAACCTGATCAGATTCAATGTCGTTCATTTAATGAAACTATAAGTATGGTTGAATGTAAGATGCTTAATGGCGCTGCTAGAGTACAGAGAGCTGGTTACTTTACAGCTAAATGTAATAACAAATACTATCCGACATATTACTATGATATGAATGAGTTTATGCAGGATATATTTATTGATAATTCTGCTCTTAAATTAGCTTATAGGCAATTAGAGTACTATGAAGATCTGTGGTTGAACTATAAAGATACTTTACCTAGTGATTTCACTTTAGCAGGAAGAGCTGTTATTGGTGATATGAATTTCCATATTCCTATTGTTCCTGTAAAGAGAATAGCTATATGTACTATGATAGATAATACAAAGGTAGAGAAGTTTACTATAGTTGAACCTGATGTGGAATATGCTAAGAATATTTCATTTGATGTAACTAATGTAAATACTGATAAGATTACTCTTGTTGGCATAAGTACTTTAGCTACAAATATAAGCAGATACTTCTACCAGTTAATGGCAGGAGATGATGGTAAGATTTATTATTACAATGAGCCTATTAATACTATTGACTATTTAGAGTGGTCTATTGGTTTAGTAATTACATTAGTAGATCCTGCAGTTGACACTATAAAGCTTGTCGGTGTTGATCAATATAATAGAATAGTAGCAGTAGGAAAACAGCCTATAATTAGGTAAAAATTGTAGTAATTTATAGACGTTAGCCCGTTAACATTCGAATAAATTGAAAGGAGACAGGTCATGGCTTATGCAAAAATACGTCCTAGACGTGGCAGTCTTTATGAATTTGAGTCTGTGAACCCCGTCCTCGCCGAAGGGGAAATGGTCCTTGAAGTGCCTGATGCTGGTGTCGGTACAGGTCTCTCCAGATTTAAGATCGGTGATGGTGTATCACATTACAAAGATCTTCCTTATGCATTTGATGGTGCGTCTGCGAAGTCTATCAGAGGTGGTACTCCTGAAATTTTCAATCTTATCACGCTAAGAGCAGGTACAGAAGAGTTATGGTTACTCGTTGATCCTGTATTGGAGTATGGAGAGCCGGGATTTGATTCTACAAATAACTCTATCAAGATCGGTGATGGAGTTAAAAAGTGGTCAGAGCTTGAGTATATGAAATCTAGTGATTTTGTATCGCCGGTTTTTGATTTTGGTGACGAGGGTGTATAAGACAATTCGTGAGAGATGCTTATATAGCACCTCTCACGACTATTAATTTGAGAATGTGATCCTACTCAGGAAATCTTTAAAAGGAGGAAAATCTGATGGCTGACACAAATAAGCAGCTTTTGCCTCATAGAGGTGGTGTCGACAAAATGACTCAGGGAGCAGGTAAAAACATTGTACTTGCTTCCGGTGAATTATTTATTGAGTACCCTAATGCTGGCGCTGGTAGGGGTAAATGCAAGATCAAGATTGGTGATGGTGTTACAGCATACTCATCTTTACCGTATGCTATAGGTGATACAAGCACTGATCCTATAACTTTTACCCAGGGTACTGAAGCAAATATTGATAGAGCTCTTGCTGCTATATCTACTGGTAAGCCTCTTAACGAGCTTATTGGTAATATCAAACAGTTGGGAAATCTTATCGATGTTGAAATCGATGCTTTGAATAATGAGGATTGGTACAATTCTACTGATCCTACAAGAGCAGCTCATGGTATTATGCTTAGAGCTGATAAAACTAAGCTTAATGGTATTCAGGATGGTGCAGAAGTTAACCAGAATGCATTCTCTACAGTATCTATCAATAGTGGATCTACAACTGTAAATCTTCAGGCTGATAGTAAGACTGATAAGCTTACTATTAAAGCAGGTGATAATGTAGCTTTAACACCTGATGCAGCTTCTGATACTGTTACTATCAATGCTAAGGATAGTGTATATACTGCTGGTTCTGGAATTGAGATCAGTGATGCCAATGTAATTAAGCAGATCAAGCTTAATGCTACAACTACATCTGGTAATAACAATGCAACTACAGTACAGTTTGGTACATCATTCAAGGTTCCTAAGATCAAGTTTGATACTAATGGCCATATGGTTTCTTCTGAAGATGTAACTCTTACTATTCCTACTGTAGGTGATAGCGATGAGAAGGTTGCTCAGCAGGCTGCAACAGATAATGCTGATTTGAGAGTATTACTTTCTGTTACTGCAACAGATGCAGGTCAGATCGATGTTGTAAAGAAACAAAAAGATCTTACTTATAATCCTAATACTAAGAACCTTAAGGTTGTTAAGATTAATGGTGTAGATGTTGGATCTAGTCCTAAGTTTACTGATAATGATACTCAGTATACTGCTGGCGTTGGTATGACATTGACAGGAACCGTATTTAAAGCTAAAATGAAGCAGGATACAGCTTCTACTTTAGCAAGTAATGAAGTTTCCACTACAGCTGGTAGACAGTATGCTGTAACACCTGATAAGAATGGTGTACTTAGTGTAAACGTTCCTTGGGTTGATGAAAATACCAAGTACTTTGCAGGTGGTGGAATTAATCTGAATAATGGAACTTTCAGCAATGCAGGTGTTCGTAGTGTAGCAACTGGTACTGCAGCTGGTTCTATAAAAGTTAAAACAGATGATGGTGATCCTGTAGATATAGCTGTAAAAGATGCAGCATTATCTGTAAAAACTATTGCTAGGGTTGGTAATACAAATCAATTTGTAGCTACAAGATTAAATGGATCTACATTTGATTTCTATCAGAAAGATGATAATACAACTTATACTGCTAGTGATGGTATAAAGCTTAATGGAACTAATTTTACTAATGATGGTGTACGTAATATTTATACTGATAATAATACACCTAATGGTAATATAAGTTTCAACAAAGCTGGTACAGCTTATAATGTACAAGTAAAAGGTATCGGGACAGCTGCATACAAAGCTGATAGTTACTTTGCTACAGCTGGTCATACCCACACTAATGCCACAACAGCAGCTGCTGGTTTTATGAGCACTGCTCATGTTACTAAGCTTAATGGTATTAAAGAAGGTGCAGAAGTTAATCCGAACACATTTACCAAAATAAGTGTTGAAAATCAAGAATGTGATCTTTCCAGTAAAAATTCTGAATTAACACTTAGAGGAGGATCTAATGTAAGCTTGTCATACAATTTTACAGATAGAAGTAATCCTCAAGTAACAATAGCTGCTGTTGATACTAAATATACTGCCGGTACATGTATAAGTATATCTAATACTAATGAAATATCAGCTATTGGTGTTATCACAAATGTAACTGATGATGATCCTAATATAGGAAATGGGCAATTTTGTGTATCTGGACGCAATTTAAATGGTATTGGATTTACCAAAATGGTATCAGTTAAAGGATTAGGTACAGCAGCATATAGAGCTGATTCAGCTTTTGCTGCATCTAATCACAATCATGATAGTGTATATTTAAAATTATCAGGTGGTACTTTGTCTGGTAATTTATATATGGCTAATAATAAAGATATTATTTTCAATGGTTCAGGATATATTTATTCAAATAGTAGCACTGGTAATGTATATTTTGGCACTAATGATAGACCTATTAGTGGAATTTATTCTAATGAATATCGTTCATCATCAAATATTGATTTGATAGCTGCTTCAACTGGTGGTGCTATTAGATGTTATAAAGGGTCTGCCAATGCTGCTAATTTTAACGATATTTACTGCAAAAATATATATTGCAAAAGTGGTGCCGTTTATTGCACTTCAATTAAAGGTGATAGTGTAACAACTATTCCTGTAGCTGCTCATTTAGATTTAAAGGATGGTGCAACTCGTTATAATCTTACATGTAATTATGTACATGCATATGGTACTGTAGATGCTAAGAATAATCTTACTGTAGCCGGATATATAACTGCAACTGGCTATATAACAACAAATGGTAATATAACAGCTGGTAATGGATTGGAATCTGCAAATATTAAATGCTATGGTAGTTTAATATCTGTAAATGCGACTATTGAAGGATCATCAGGCAACACTGATTTCATCTTTAAAAATGGATCAACAAAAGGCAATTATTGTTTTTGTAAAATAAATGCAAATAGAGCTTCTTTATCTGCAGGTGATTACCAAGATTTATATTGTAATGATGTTTGGTATTATGGTGCTCTCCATCCTGCATCTGGAGGATCTTCTAGAGAATATAAAGAGAACATCAAACCTATGTCAGATGAACTTGCTGAAAAGATATTAGATATAAATACTGTAACTTTTGATTATACAGAAGAGTATTTCAACGGAAAAGATAAAGATAGAAAAGATCGCAGAGGTGTTATTGCAGAGGAAGTTGAAGAAATAATGCCTGAAGTGGTTGATAGAGCAATTAGTACTGTTGATAATAAAGAATATATATCAGTTGATTATACAAAATTTGTTCCTTATTTAATTAAAATGGTTCAAATCCAGAATGATAGGATCAATGCATTAGAAAAGGAAATTGAGAATTTAAAGAAATAATATTAACTTTTCAAAATTTAATTATATTGGCATAATAATTGTCTTAAACAGGCAATTATTATGCCACTTTTTGGTAATATCTATAAACATGATAGGCATACACATGTCTCATGAGGTTAGGAGGAAAATATGGACAGAGATAGTTCTTTGCATTTCAAGCCTCGTAGAGGCGAAGATTTTTATATGAATAACGGTGAAGGTAAAACAACTATCCTTAAAGAAGGAGAATTATTTATAGAATATACAGGTGCATCACCTGGTATTGGTAAACAAAAAATAAAAATTGGTGATGGCGAAACTATGTATTACTTGTTACCATATGCTTTAGGTGATACAAGTACTGATCCTATCACTTTTACACAAGGAATAGAAGAAACTGTAGAAGCTTCATTAAATAATGTAGTTTCTGGTGCAGAAGTTAGAAATATAGTTGGAAATTTTAAACAAGCTATCAAATTATGTAAAGATGAAATAGATTCTGGGGCTGGTACAGCATCTTTAGCAGTAAAATCTATAGCTAGAGATGGATTAACTTTTATTGCAACTAGGCTTAATGGATCAACATTTTCATTTGATCAACAAGATAATGATACTCAATATAATGCAGGTGTTGGATTAGTATTGGGCAATAACAATACATTCAAAGCAAGATTAAGATTTGAGGAACAATTAGATGTAGCTGCACAATATGAAGGTGATTATACAAAAACTTATCCAGTTAGATTGGATATAAATGGTGATCTTTGTGTACCTATTCCTTGGACTGATACTCTATATAGTGTAGGTGATGGTTTAATTATATCAGAAGATAATAGAATTTCAGCTAAACTAAGAGATGGTGCTGGATCTTCTTTAGTTACTACAACTAAAACTACTTATGACAATAGAGAGTATCCTGTTGGTTTGGATAACAATGGGTATTTATCTGTAAATATTCCTTGGTTGGCATTTGGAAAATACAAAGTTGGAACAAGTACAATAGAAGCTTCAACATCAGAAGATACTATAGAATTTGCTGCAGGATCTTGTATAACTTTAACTCCAGATGTTGATCATGATAAAATAACTATCACCAATAGTGGTGTTCGTGAAGTACAACATAGTACCAATAATGGATATATTAATATAAATACAAATGGCACTACAGCTAATATTAGACTTAATTCAGTACATAAAATAGTTGAAAGTAGTACAAATGGATATATTACTGTAACTACAGATGGTAATACAGCAGATGTATTCGTACACGGTTTGGGCTCTAGAGCTTTTGATAGTACTGAATATTTGCCTTTAGCTGGTGGAGTTGTACATGGTGCAACCACATTCAGTAATACAATGAAAGTTACAGGTGCTACTACTTTAACTAGCACTCTTGATGTAACAAGTAATACTACTATAGGTGGTACATTAAAGACTACTGGTGCATCAACATTTACAGGTGCATCTTCATTTGGAAATAATGTAGATATTACAGGTAATACTACTATAGGTGGTACATTAAAGACAACAGGTGCTAGTACTTTTGTAGGTACTGTTAAAGCTAATGAAGCTGTTACTATGGATAAGACTTTAGCAGTAACAGGAAACACTACTATAGGTGGTACTCTTAAAACTACTGGAGCTACAACTTTAAGTGGTGCAGCTACTTTAAGTAGTACTTTATCTGTAGCAGGTGCATCTACGTTCTCTGGTACTATTAAAGCTAAAGAAGCTGTTACTATGGATAAGACTTTAGCAGTTACTGGTAATACTACTATAGGTGGTACATTACAGACAACTGGTGCATCTACTTTTAGTGGAACAATAAAGGCTAAAGAAGCTGTTACTATGGATAAAACCTTAGCAGTTACTGGAAACACAACAGTTGGTGGTACACTTAAAACCACTGGTGCATCAACATTTACTGGTGCTTCTACATTTAGTAGTACTGTAGGTATAGCTAGTAATACTACTATAGGTGGTACATTGCAAACAACTGGAGCTTCTACTTTCAGTGGTACTATAACTGGAAAAGAAGCAGTTACTTTAGAAAAGACTCTTGCAGTTACTGGTAATACTACTATAGGTGGCACTCTTAAAACCACTGGAGCATCCACATTTAGCAGTACATTATATGCTGCTGGTAATACTACCTTAGGTGGAACTTTAGCTGTTACAGGTGCAGCTACTTTAAATAGTACTGCAACTATTAAAAATCTTCTTACTCTGTATAGAGAAGGAACAACTGCAAATAATTATCCTGCTGGTATTACTTTCTCTCTGAAAGATACTACTACAGGAAAGACATATAATGGTGGACATATTTATGCTTATCAGGATCACCAATCAGAACCCTATGGTGATAATTTAGTTATTAATCCGGGTGGTGGATTATTCATTGGATCTGGTGAGGCTCCTGATGCACATTATGCTGCTAAGACTTCATATACAGGTGAAGATACTTTCATAACTGCTGATGGTAGTGTATTTGTACAGTCTAAAGGTAATACTATAGCTAATAGACTTGGTTTTAGACTTACAGATAATCATGAGATTATTCCTGTAAAAGCAGATGTTGATACTAATAACGTTGGTTCTATAGGTACTAGCACATATAAGTGGGGTGATATTTACGCTACTAATATTCATGCTGATGTATCTAGTGCAACTATAAGTACAACAGGTGATGTAACTGTAGGTGGTAAGCTTACAGTTACTGGAGCAACAGCATTAAATAGTACGCTTACAGTAGCTAATGGTTCTACTTTCAGTGGAACAATTAAAGCTAAAGAAGCTGTTACTATGGATAAGACACTTGCTGTTACTGGTAATACTACTATAGGTGGTACTCTTAAAACTACTGGAGCTACAACACTTAGTGGTGCAGCTACTTTGAGTAGCACTTTATCTGTAGCTAGCAATGCTACTGTTGGTGGTACATTAAAGACAACTGGAGCTTCTACTTTCAGTGGTGCTATAACTGGAAAAGAAGCAGTTACTTTAGAAAAGACTTTAGCAGTAACAGGAAACACAACTGTAGGTGGAACATTCCAGACAACTGGTGCATCTACATTCTCTGGTACTATTAAAGCTAAAGAAGCTGTTACTATGGATAAGACTCTTGATGTAACAGGTAATACAACAATTGGTGGTACACTTAAAGTTACAGGTGCTACCACACTTAGTGGAGCAGCTACATTAAGTAGTACTTTAGCAGTAACAAGTAATGCTACTGTAGGTGGAACATTCCAGACAACTGGTGCATCTACTTTCAGTGGCGCTATAAAGGCTAAAGAAGCTGTTACTATGGATAAAACCTTAGCGGTAACAGGTAATACTACTATAGGTGGTACTCTTAAAACTACTGGAGCAACTACTCTTACTGGAGCTGCAACTTTAAGTAGTACTATGACTGTAGCAGGTGCATCCACGTTCTCTGGTACTATAAAAGCTAAAGAAGCTGTTACTATGGATAAGACACTTGATGTTACTGGTAATACTACTATAGGTGGTACATTAAAAACAACTGGAGCATCAACATTTACAGGTGCTATGACTGTATCTGGTAATTTAACTGGAACTAATATTAGTGGAACCATAGTTGGTGTTAAAGATACAAGCGGAACTGCTGGTGGTATAGCATTATATGGTTCTCCTAATAACCTTGATGAATATGGTATTTACTTTAGAAAAACTTCTAATAAGGGGGTTCATGGATATGTAACTTCAGATTGGGCTACATATTTTACTATGAGTAATACCAATAATAGAGGATGGATATTTAGAAGAAATGGATCTGGTAACGTTGCATCTATTGATACTAATGGTAGAGCTGTATTCAATGGATCAGTTACAATTGGTGGTAATGCGGCTAATACATCAGGTGCTAGAATGGAATATAATAGTACTAATAGCTGTATTGATTTTGTATTTGTATAAAAGGAGGGGAGTTATATGAGTTTACGATTATGGCTCCCCTTTAATGGGAGCATAGCAAATCATGGATCTGATGGTTTACCTATGGCTGGTACACCATTATCATATGCTGATGGTAAGATTGGCCAATCTCTTACTTTTAATGGAGCTGTAGCTAATGTCATTTATAATAATACAACTAACTATAACTTCATAGATAACTTTGGATTTGCTATATGGCTATATCCTATATATACAGGAACAACAGCACAATATGCATTTACTGTAGGTAGAGCAGATGCTGGTGGATATGGATATGGTATCCAGGTTATAAGTACTACACAGATTTATGTAAGATTTGGAAATAAGTCTATTACTGTAGATTGTACTTCTAATACATGGACACATATAGCAATGGCTGTAAAAGGAAGTAATATCTATGTGTATAAGAATGGTGCTTTGGTTTCTACAACAGCTGTAGGCTCTTTGCCTACATATAGTGATGGTAATGGCCTTGGTGTTGGATGTTTCCATTATAGTGGTAATATTTACCCTTACTATGGTAGAATATGTGATTTCAGAATATATGATCATGCTATATCTGCTAAAGAAGTAAAAGAATTATCTAAAGCTTTAGTGTTACACTATCCTTTGAATGATCAATATGCTGCTGGTGCAATTAATAAATTCTCTGGAGATGTTGCTGCTGGATTAGTAGGTCCTGGATCTTTCACAAGAACTAAACTTGATAATGAAAGAGGGTATAATTATAAACTTACAAGAACAGGAACAGGAAATAGTTCTTGGCCTTCACTTGGAACATCTGCTTATTCTTTTACTGCTGGTAAACGATATTTTTATTCTGTTAAAGTAAGATGTAACAAATGGACAGTTGGATCATTGTATTTGAGAGCATCTAGATCATCTAATGACTGGGTTACAAATTCTGTTGTTATATGCAGTCCATCTTTAGCAGACGGACAATGGCATGAATATTATGTATCTCAGGTTGTAAACGAAACCTATGATAGATCTGGCTCTACTGTAACTTGTAATCCTGTATTAGAAATGTATTGTAGCGATCAAAAGGCTGAAGGTACAGTTTTTGATATGGATTTTGATCTTAAAGATGTACAAGTTGTAGAATCAGATGTATATGTGCCTTTTGTACAAAATGAATATGCATCAAATATGAAAGATACTTCTGGATTTTTACGTAATGGAACTGTATCTGGTACTTTGGTATTTAACACAAATACTCCAAGATATGATATATGTACAAGTTTTGAAAACTCTCCATATATTGCATCTCCAGCGATAACTTGTGGTGGATTTGCTAATAGTTATACATTTGCTTGGTGGGGAAAAATAAAAAACTATACAGGACATATGATGTGGGGATTCTCTAATGGAAATAGATTGAATTTATATATGTCTAATAGTGGAAATAATTTTTATTGGAATACTGGAGATGGTAATGGTAATCCTTTTGGATCTATAAAGCCATCTGATTATATAAATGCTTGGCATCATTTTGCAGTTACAGGTGATGGCAGTGCTGCAAAATTATATATAGACGGAGTATTTAAAGCAAATGCTTCTTCATATAAAGGCATAACTGGAACACAAATAATTCTCAATGGTTGGGATACAAGTGCTAGTTATGATTTTAATGGATCATTGTCTGATTTTAGAGTGTATGCTACTGCTTTATCAGAAGCTGATATCAAAGAATTATATCAAGCTGCAGCTCATATTGATAATATGGGTGGTCTTCATTGTTATGATATTACAGAAAATTAGGAGGTGAGCAAATGGGAACTTCAATGAAGAAATCAGGAATTATAACTTCTGGAGCTTTTGCAGATTTTGCTCAGAATCCTTATGATAGAACTATTTATACTGAGCCTGATGGAAGTACTTGGATGAGGATTGCACATCATAATAATCCAACAAATGCTAAATTTGCTAGTGGAAATGATTTTGCTAACAAAGTTTATCTTGATGCTGATAGATGGTTTGCTGTATCTTTAGCTGATCAGATACAATCTGGTAAGTGGGAACTTATGGTGAAGCAGAAAACTACTTCTGATGCTACAGAAACTAAATGGAGATGGATACAAAATACTTCTCCTATGGCTGGTTCTTATGATTCTGTAAAAGCAGCTAATGTAACCAAAATAACTTCCTCCGGATACAGTGTTGAAAGTGTAGCCGGAGGTGCATATAAATTTAATAGTAATACGTATTTAGTAATAGCTAATGCTTCTAATGGTAACTGGTTTGGTGCTATTGGAGCTTGGAGTGCTCATAATGGTGGTATACCGGGATATCCTAATACTACTGTTACTACAGGATATATAGATTTGTATCTGAGAGTGGATTCTATTATAGCTAGTCTCGGAAATAATTACGTTAAGTGCAATGAAATTATAGAAATATAAAATGTGATTGAAAGGAGATGCTACGATGGCACATTTAGGAAATACAGTGATTAATGGTGCCTTGAGGGTTCTCGGTGGCGAATACGTAGATACTATAAATGGAGTCACAGTTGGATCTTCTCCGAAGTTTTCAGACACCTTGTATAATTTTTCAGGTGTTGCATTTAAATCAGGTGGACAAAATAATGAAACACATGATGCTAATGCTGCTACATCTAACGGAAATTATTATTATACATCAAATGGCCCTGCCACAAGTATAGGAGCATCAAGTGACGGAGCATTATATGTACAGAGCTATAGTGCTAACTGGGTTGCTCAAATGGCTCAAGATTATAGAAATGGTAATTTATTTGTTCGTGGTAAAAATAATGGTACTTGGCAATCATGGAAACAAGTAGCATATAAGAGTGATATATCAACTCTTCAAACAAATTTCCAGGCTGGTGTTGATAGCGTTTATAACGCTATAGTTGCTGAGGGTACAACACCGGCCAGTAAATCCCTCAGTGATGTAGTTGCAGGTATAGACACTATGTCTACTAATAGATATAACAAAGGAACTGCTGACGGATATGCTACTAAAAGAAATCAGTTAACAGGTACTTACACTCCTACAGGGTCAGGTGGATCTAGACTTGATATGGGAAGTAATCATAACTATCGTTATGTGAACACTAATACAGTATATAATACTGGTACCACCAATGGATATAATACCAAGGTCAATCAGTTAACTGCTACTTATACACCGACTGGTACTGGCGGTAGTGCTCTTGATATGGGTAGTAACCATAATAATCGTTATGTAAATACTAATACTGTATACAATACTGGTACCACCAATGGATATAATGCCAAAGTAGCACAACTTACTGCTACTTATACACCGACTGGATCTGGTGGATCTAAATTAGACATGGGTAGTAACCATAATAATCGTTATGTAAACACTAATACAGTATATAATACTGGTACAACTAATGGTTATAATGCTGGTACAACAGCTGGATATAACTCTGGAACAACTGCTGGTTACAATACAAAAGTTGGTCAACTTACAGCTACATACACACCAACTGGATCTGGTGGATCTAAATTGGACATGGGAAGTAATCATAACAACAGATATGTGAATACTAATACTGTTTATAATACTGGTACAACTAATGGATATAATGCTAAGGTTGCTCAGTTAACTGCTACATATACTCCTACAGGATCTGGTGGATCTAAGTTAGATATGGGTAGTAATCATAACTATCGTTATGTGAATACCAATACTGTATATAACTCTGGAACAACCGCTGGTTATAATTCTGGTACTGCTGCAGGGTACACTAGTGGTTATAATGCTGGTACTTCGGATGGCTATACTACTGGTTATAATGCTGGTACTACTGCTGGTTATAATACCAAGAAAAACTCATTAACAGGTACATACAAACCTAGCAGTAATGGATCTAGACTTGATATGGGTGCAGATCATACATACAGATATGTAAATACTACTGCTGTATATAACTCTGGTACTTCTGCTGGTTATAATTCTGGTACTGCTGCTGGTTATACTAGTGGTTATAATGCTGGTACAGCTGATGGATATGCTACTAAAAGAAACCAATTAACAGGTACTTATAAACCGACATCTAGATCATCCAGAGCAGATATGGGTAGTAATCATAACTATCGTTATGTAAATACTACTGCTATACCTAATAAAAATGATGCTGGATTATATGGTATCACTGGTTGTTATGCTACTGTACAATGGGGTAATGATGGTGCATATAGTGGATTTAAGCTTAATGTAGGATTAACTTTATATGCATTAGGGGCAAACTCAGCAAATAGCCAATATAGTTATAATATTAAATCTAATCAAAAAATTATTGTAGTTGTATCTCCAGATTTAAGAAATGGTACCTCTCCAACAGCATCTTGTACCAGAGCTGCTAATACTGTTACAATTACAGCGCTTAGTACTTCAAATCCAGGTATAAAGGTTTGGAAAGCTGAATGTCTTTCTGGTGCTACATACGTATATTTTACTTGTAATTATCCATATTTCTATGCAATAGTTGTTATAGGAAATTAATATTAATTTTACCTGGAGGTATTATACCTCCAGGTTTTAAATTTATATTTTTAAAACCTTTTAATAATTTTAATAAAGGAGTATTATATATGAATAGACCATTTTTCTCTATTATAATACCTTGTTATAATAGTAAACCTGAAAGAATAAGAGAATTATTAGAATCGATATGTAAAGGTGGTTGTTCTATGAACGATATAGAAGTTATTATATCTGATGATAGATCAACTGATAAATCATATTTAGACGTAGTAATGGAATATAATAATCTAAATATAAAGATAGTATATGTACCGGAAATAAATGAAGATGGTGTAGAATTAATACATTGTCCTGGTAATACTAGAGAATATGGCGTTAGAGAAGCTTCAGGAGAATGGATTACTTTTATAGATCATGATGATATATTCGTAGAAAATGCATTTGCTAATATTAAAAAAGCTATAGAAGATAATAATGAAAAATACATGATTTCTGGAAATTTATTAAATGCAAAAAATAAATGTAGAATTATTAAAACTGCAACTAATTGGATGCATGCTAAGTTCTATAATTTAGATAAATTCTGGAAAACATATGATTTTCATTTTAAAACAAATTTATTTTCTAATGAAGATATTTATATATCGATGAGAGAATATTTTGTATTTTTTAAATTATATGGAAATAAAACAAGTAAAGGAAATACTCATATAGATACAGATGTATATATCTGGAGATGGAATGAAGATAGTACATCTAATATTAAATATAATGGTGAATCATATATGGAGCATTTCTTTTTAGATTACATAAAAGCGACATATGATGTATGTACAGAAGAATATAATAAAGCTATAAAAGATAATAATACAGATTATAATTTTATTTATTACTGCAAATGCATACATGCTGATTCTATACTGTATATGTTTTTATATCTTCAGTCTTTTAAATATATGAAGAGGACTACTTACAGAAAAGATATTGAATTAGTTGTAAAAGAAAAGATAAAAGAATATTATAATAGATACAAAGTAGATAATAATTATTTATTTAATTTTATAAAAACAGAAAAAGATTTTAATTCAGGAGTAAGTGGAAACTGGTACGTTAGAGCTAAAAGTGTAGTTATAGATGGAGTTGGTCAATTTAAAGAAGTTGATTCTTTCTACGAATTTTTGAAAAGTGTAAAAGAGGATAGTATTATGATTGATAATTCGAGCGATAGACCTTTCTTTTCTATTATAATACCTTGTTATAATAGTAAACCTGAAAGAATAAGAGAATTATTAGAATCTATATGTAAAGGTGGTTGTTCTATGAACGATATAGAAGTTATTATATCTGATGATAGATCAACTGATAAATCATATTTAGACGTAGTAATGGAATATAGCGAAAAACTTTTTATACGTGTATTTTCTGTTCCAGATGTAAATGATGAAGGCGTAAGATTGACACATTGCCCTGGTAATACAAGACAGAATGGTGTTAATCATGCTACAGGTAGATGGCTTACATTTATAGATCATGACGATTTATTTACGGAAGGAGCTTTTAAGAAAGTAAAGGAAGTTATAGAAGAAACTAATGAGCAGTATCTTATTTGTTGTAATTTCTATCATGTTGACCCTTATAATAATACTGTTATAGAAGAGGTTAAGCATACAACTAATTGGATGCATGGTAAATTTTATAACTTTGATAATTTATGGAAAAAATATAATTTACACTATAAAACTAATTTATTTGGTAATGAAGATATATGTGTATCAGCACAAGTAAATGATGTATGGTTTAGAATAAATAAAGATAAAGTAGATATTAGAAATTGTGTAATACCTACTGTATGGATAGAGGATTTTGTATATGTTTGGAGAGCTTGGGATGATAGCACTTCAAATATGATGTATAAAAATAATTATATGGAAGAATATTTTATTGATTATTTAAATGGAGTTATGGGAACATATATAGATGATTATAATAAGCTGAAAGAATCTGGTCAATTAGATGAGAAAGATATAGAATATTATAAATTAATGCAAGCTGATGTAATAGTATATTCATATTATTATCTTCAATCATTTAAATTTAATCATTCTAATGATTATGATTTAAATATAGAATTTATGATAAAGAAACATATAAAAGATTTTTATAAAAGGTTTAATACAACTTGCATAGACTTATATAATTATATAGATTATCATGAATCTGAACGTGGTGAATGGGTGTATAACATATGGGAAAATGTTATAAAAGGTGTTGGACCTTTTATAGAAGTAGATTCATTTTTCGATTTTTTATCTAAGTAAGGAGAACGCAATGGATAATATTTTAAATGGTATATTAATAGATACTTTATTTAAAAATCCGGAAATTATGAAAGTTGTAAGTGAAACTTATACTATTAATAATAAAAAAGAAGATATAATAGATGATATAATTGATATTAATAGACCTTTCTTTTCTATTATAATACCTTGTTATAATAGTAAACCTGAAAGAATAAGAGAATTATTTGATAGTATAGTAAAAGCAGGATGTAATGATATAACAGAGATTATTATATCTGATGATAGATCTACTGATAAATCATATTTAGAAGTAGTTAAAGAATATAATAATCTTAATATAAAAATTATATATGTACCAGAAGTTGATGAATTAGGCAATGAATTAATACATTGTCCTGGTAATACTAGAGAATATGGTGTTAATCGTGCAACAGGTAAATGGATTATATTTGTAGATCATGATGATGTACTTGCTGAGAATGCATTATCTGATATTAAACAATATATATTAGATACTAGAGAAAAGTATCTTGTTGCCAGTAGAATAAGAGTATATAATACTGTAACAGAAGAAGAATATTTCTTCGATACTCCAGATGATACAGTTAATTGGATGCATGGTAAGTTTTATAATTTAGATAACTTCTGGAAGTCATATTGTTTTCATTTTGTAACTAATATAAAATCTGGTGAAGATGTAGCTATTTGTTCAAGAGTAAGATGTATATTACATTCTTTGAATTTAGAAATGAATTTCTTTGAAGAAGTTACATATACTTGGAGAAAATGGCCTGATAGTTTATCTAATACAAGATGTAAATTTGGTGATGCTATGGTTCAATTTCATTATGAATATTTTGATGATTTCTTTGAATCCACTATTGAAGTATTTGTTAATGAATATAACAAAATTGATCCTAGCGCATTAACAGATAAAGATATAGAATTTTATAAATTTATACAAGCTGATGTAATTCTGTATATGTATTTCTATATTCAAATATTTAAATATACTTATGGAAATTCATTTAATACATTTTTGGAGGCAAAAGCTAAAAAATATATACATGAATTTCTTGATAGATTCCGTATGTTTCCATGTGTATTATACGACTATGTATGTGCATATAGAAATAATGGTTATGATTTATGGTTTACTGAAGTTAAAAAATCTGTTAGACATCATATGGGCTACTTCATTGAAACAGATACTTTCTATGATTTTATATCTAAATAATATTTACCCAGTAGGTATAATACCTACTGGGTTTTATTTGTAAAAAACCATAATTTCAGTTATATATTATTACTGTGAAAGTAATGTAGTCAGGCTTCATTCTAGCTATTCCCTTAGAGGGAATAGCAGGAATAGGAGCCTTAGTTGAGTTTGGTTTTTGTCAAACTCTGTAACTTATCAACCAATCAAAATTCATAAGGAGGAAAGTAATATGAGTGGTATTGCATCAGAAATCAGAATGTGCGGACTATTTAACACATTGAGAACGTATGCAGAGCTGGCATTTTATGATGGTGTCAACGCAGCAAACAATATAGACTATAAAGTCTATAAGAAGTTCTCAGACAAGAAGAAGGAGAACACAGAAAAAATAGAGGAAGCTAAAGCTGAAGAAAAGCAGGTTGAAAAGCCGGTTGAAGTAAAGGCTGAATCTACAACAGCTGAAACTAATGATCAGGCTAAAACTGCTGAAACTACTAAAGTAACAGCAGAAATAGTTCCGGTTGAAACTGAAAACAGAGTCACAGAAGCAACAGCGGATGACCTGGTAATAGTTTCAGATTCACAAATAGCTCATTTGAATCTGGAGCAGGCTCAAGAGATCATTGCAAAAGCAATGGAGTCACACAGGGATGTTGATCAGACAGCTATCAGATTAACATGTGTAGCGTCTATGTATTGCTTGAGCATGATTGATGAGGAAATTGTGTATAAGAATCTCGATCCTAATAATAGTGATGAGATTGCTGCACTTAACACCCTCATCAGCACATGGACTGGGTTGACTTTTAATCCCAGCTATCCGATTCCAAAAATTAGGGAGATCTCTAGCGACCCTACCAAGGTAATAAGCATACTTAAATTAGTAGCTCCTATTCTTGGTGATGACATCTGTGTAGATGAGATGATCATTAGTACTAAGGACAGGATCAAGTTCGAGGATGCACAGAAACAAGCTGAGGAAGGTGTAGAGGTTGATCCTATTGAGCCAATCTCATTTGTGAATAAGAACTTAGTACTGAATGATGTACCTAAGTATATTGTTCATCCGGGACTCACTGAAGAGCAGACTGATAAGCTGAAAAATGCTTTTGACGGGATGCTCAATACTTACGATTATCAGTTCAATAATGCAGGCGGTATAATAGAGCTGGTGATTAAGAGAGATGACTCTGGTACATTCGATAACTATATTATCGATTTTGGTACACTCACTGGTGAAGGCATACATCTATTAAATATATTGCCTAATGGTTGTGCTATCCCGCTGTCATTGAAGAATGATAAGGATATCATCAGTAAGGTACTGGCAAATAAAATGTATCAGTTCTCAGAGGAAGAGCAGCACAGAGTAGAGAAGATAGGATTGAGAAGTTTCGACTTCTATCAGGCATTTGACTTCTCCACTTATGGCAGATTTGTGAAGCCCAAAATCAATGACAAAGACAGGGAAAAGCTAATTCAGAAGATGTATTATATCATGAGCTTGCCTTGGAACACAGAGGAGCTTCCTACAGAGATGCCGAGAATGCGCTGGACAAAGTTTAAGTCCATTTACAGCTTTGACATGGCTTGTGATGACAAGGTTGTGACTCAGCCGTATTTCGGATTTAATAATTATTTGAATCCTGGTGTGGCTTTGAGGGTACGTGCCGACCGTACAATTGTAACTGTTAACGGTAAGGATTATACCTTCAAGATCGAGAAGGCTGAGCCTCAGCAGTAAACACATGTGTAAAAACAACACTAGCTCATTCGCTAGTGTTGTTTTTTTTTCGTGAATATTTGTTAAGCAGAACATTATTATAATTACAAATATAAGGAGGTAACGTCTGTGGCTGTAAATGTATTGACATACACACGAAATGTGGCTAGAAGTTTCGGTTATACTGCTATTGATACATTAAAGTCGTATAATCCATCTGTTACAGCTTTAGCTACAGAATCTGTTAAGCTTTCATCAGAATTATATACTTCCATTAAAGACTTTAAATCAAATATAAAAGAAAAATCATCTGAAGATTCGTTTGTTGGACAAACTAAAGATTTTATCAAGGATATGTGGACTTCTATTAAAGAAGACGCATTATCTGGTAATTACTATAATAAACAGAGAATAGAATCTGCCAATAATGAAATGTTCAAATCAATGCTCGGCGACGACTTTGATTTTGATTTTAATTTCGATGATGATGATACTACTGGTGGTGGATTTGATGATTTTTCTTTTGATGATGACGATGATGGTACTGATAATTCTGGTGCTGTAGCTGATACCGTAGCTGCAGCTGAAGCTAAATCAGCTAGAGCTATAGTAACATCTGTAGATTGCATAGCAGAAAAATCTGTAGGTGCTATAAATAAAGCCACTGTATTATCCGCGGATCATATATCTGCTGTTCAGGAGAGATCATCTAGAGCATTATATGCTTTAAATGAAAGAAATTTCTCTCAGATAACAACAGGTTTAGGATCTATATCTGCTAGTATGAGTATATTACAAAGCGTTGCTGAGCCTTTGACATCTCATATGCAAAACTCAGCTACATTTTATACTAAATCTACTGAGTATCAAGAAAAAGTATTAACTATACTTGAGGATATTAAGAAAAATACTGTTTCTGAGGAAGAGGAGAGTAGTTCCTCTTCCAGCAAAAAGTGGGAGATGTCCGACTTTGTTACAGATGGTATTCTTGATCTTGGTAATATAGCAGATGCATTTAAATCCGGCGTTTCCGAGTATACTGAAATGATTACCTCCTTATTAGATATGGTAGGCGGCGTTAAGGGTGCAGGCAAAATGATATCAGCATCACCTTTAAAGATGCTGATGGAATTAGGTATAGATAAGATTCTTCCTGAAGCTATGAAGAAGACCATGAAGGGCTTCAATGAAATGATGGAAGATGTATCATATAATATGATAGGTAAATTCCAGGATACTAAAGATTTACCTATGGTAATTGATTTAATAAAAGACTTTGTTATGCCTGATCTTTCTTATAAAGAAAGCATAAACCCGAATATGTTTAAGAAAGGCAAAATGCCATGGGATGGCATTGCTAAACATGCATTAACAACAGTTATACCTGCTCAGTTATCTAAGATAGTTACTGCATTAACAGGTGAAGATAGAACTATCTTTGATTACAGAATAGGTAGATGGAAAAAGATTAAAACTCTTAAAGGTGAAGTTAAACAGTCCAAGAAGCGTAGGATGTTAAATAATGATTTATACACTGACGCGAAATATGCTTTATCTGAGCAAAAGAGACTTGGTAATATATCTGAAAATAAAGAAAAAGAATATATATCTGAAGTAGAGACTTACTTAGAGAAAGCTGTAACTTCTAACGGATTCGAATATTCAGAAATTATGAGTCCTAGTTTTAATGAAAAAGCTAAAAGTTGGGGGTTAAGTGAAGATGGATTACAACTTCTTAGAAGTATAATCAAAGCCAAGATAGCTTCTGGTGATATAGGATATCTTCAGAGAATTAATGCAGCTTCTCTTAAAAACAGAGAAGATCTTAGAAGACTTGATGTTTCTTTAAGTAAAGAAGGTGGTCCTGTTATTGAAGCATATAACGGTGGTTATACTGAAGAGGAAGAGAAGAGAGAAAATAGTGGTTTAAAGAATAATAATCTGTTTAGTAATAATACAGATGATAAAGGTCATAACGTATTCTTTTATCTTCAGGGTATTTATAAATTTACTCAGCATTTATCTGATAATGTAGGTAATATGGGTGGTGGATCTGGTAAAAAATCTAAAGGTAAAAATAAAATAGTTTCCATTAAGGAGATAAAATCTGTTTTAAATGACGAACAGAAAAAAGAATCTTCAGATCAACAGAATAAAAATAATTCTGAATATACTGGTCCTAATAAACTTAATTTAAGTGATGATGTTAATGATAAAAATAGCGTTAGATCATTTATATTAGATAATAATGAAGAAACCAAATGGCTTAATTATTCTACTAAAGAGCTGACTGATTATGTTAAGATGAGAAAACGTTTCTTGGCTCAGGATGGTAAGACTGAAGCTGATTGGAAAAGCAGCATGGATTATAATGATAAACTTGAAAAAGATATGGAAAAAGAAGATAAATTTAAAAATGCTTGGAAATCTTTTAAAGATAGACATGCGGATTCTAAATTATCTCCTTTATATAGGACTTTAGATAAGTTCTTTGGTGCTATTAATAAAGCTATAACTGTTCCTGCTGATACTATTACTGGTCTTTATAAATCAGCTGCAGCTTCTATCAATAGAGCTTTATTTGGTGAAGATGCTGTTGATGATAAGGGAATTGTAGATTATATTAAAGCTATAACTACAGATACTTCTGGATTTATAAAGAATCTGTTTACTCAGGAAGGTGGAATATTTAGTAAGTTATTTGGTACAAAGATCACAGAAGAATATACTGACGAAAATGGTAATAAGAAAACTCGTAAAAGACATACTGGTGGACTTATATCTGATTTCTTAAATAAATCTGCTGATACGTTAAAAGATGTTGGTTCTCATATTAAAGGTAAGCTTGGATTTGCTACTGGAGGTAAAGTAACTAAGACTGGTATTACTACAGTACATGAAGGAGAAGTTATATTACCTGCTGGACGTGGAGGAACAGTTTCTGATATTAAAGATGAAGCTGAAGCTGCTGAAAAAGGACAGGTTGCTGAAGGTGAACAACTTAAACCTGGCACAATAGCTTACTTTATGTCTAAGAAGGGAACTGATAAAGATAAAGAAAGAATTAATAAGTTTTCTCATACATTAGCTGAAGCTGGTAAACTTAAAGGAAAAATAGGCGATTATATTCGCGCTGGTGCTATTAAAAAAGCTACTGGTAAAGAGATGCTTATTAACGAACATGATGCAGAGAATTTTAAACAAGCTGCTCAGCAATCTGTAGCTAAGCTTTTCGATGGGGTTAAGATAATAAGCGATATGCTTTTCGGAAAAGATCCTGAAAAAGAAGCAGAAAAAGCTAAAAAAGAAGCTGATGAAAAGACTAAGAAAATTCTTGAAGGTTTAAATCAGGGACAGGGTGGTATAGGTGCTGGTGCTGTATTAGGTGGTGGTTTATCTATACTTACTGGTGGTATTATTAATCCTATATTTGGTGCTGCTTTGGGTGCTGGTGTTGGACTTATTAAACAATCTGAAACTATACAGAGATTACTTTTTGGTGAAGAAGGCAATCAGACTGATCTTCAGAAGAAGATGCAGGACTTTATATTAGATAAAGTTCCTAGTATTGCTGAAGGTGCTGGTTTTGGTGGAGCTGCTGGTATGTTTATGGGCTCTCCTGTAATTGGTGCTATATTAGGTGGTACTGTAGGTTTTGTTGCTTCTTCTACCGGTGCTAAAGATTATTTATTTGGTAAAGGTGACGAAGATGGTTTAATCACTAAAGAAACCCAGCAACGTATAAAGAAGGCTTTACCTAATATTGGTGCTGGTGCTATAGCTGGTTTAATAGCTGGTCCTTTTGGTTTAGCTGGTAATATTATTATGGGATCTGCTTTAGGATATGCTACATCCACAGAAAAGTTTAAGAAGTGGTTGTTTGGTGAAGAAGCAGAAGAAGAATATGTAGACGAGAATGGTAAGACTCAGACACGTAAAGTACGTAAAGGTGGTCTTGTTGAATCTCTTAAGAGTGGTTTAACTAATCCTATTGTTGATGTATTTACAGGATTAGGTACTATGATTAAACATGATCTTTCTAAGATATTCAGTAATATGGGCAAGATGGTTAAAAATATCTTAGCTGGATTTAAGAAAACTTTTGAGCAATCTTTCCTTGGAAGATTACTTAAATCTAAAGTAGGTAATGCTATAGGTGGAGCAGTTAAGAAATTAGCTGGTGGTGTTCTTGGTGCACCTGGCAGAGCTTTAGGTCATATGAAAGAATCTCTTGACAAACGTGCATTACGTCAGGGATATGAAATATGGGATAATAAACTTAAGAGAAATCTTACTTCTGAAGAGAGATTAGCTAGAGCAAAAGAATTAGGATATGATAAGTCTTTATCATATATTGGTTCAACAGGAAATACAATATCAGAAGCTTTAGTTGGTAAGTCTAAAGAAGAACTCGAAAGTTTGCAGAAATCACTTGATAAATATACAAAAGGAAAAGATTTTGAAAGTTATAAATTAGATAAATCTCGTGCACAAGTTAGATTAAAAGATTTAGCTGGTGTTGATGTTAAAGATCAAGATCTTATAGATAAAGAACTTAAAAAGATCGATAAACTTAATAAAGCGTCTCGTAAAGTTAATTCTGAAAAAGAGCGTAAAGCTAATCAGATAGAGATGGAACAAGCTAGACAGGATTTAATGGAGAAGCTTAAAGGAATGAAAGGCTTCAAAAATGAAAAGACTGCTAGTAAGTATATTGATGATTATATTACAGCTTCTAGTAGATATAATGATAGAGATTTAGAACAAAAGAAGTTAGCAGAAGCTTTTGGTATATCTCAGAAAGAACTTAAAGATTTTGCTGCTAAAGATGCTCTTAATCAAATTAATACTGATTTAGCATCTAATAATTTCGCTGCTAAGGCTGAAGAGGAATCTAAGAAACAGGAAGAAGCCAAGACTGAAGCTGTTACTAAGACTATTCCAGATTTCTTACAGAAGATTTATGATATCTTATCTACTAAAAATAAATCTGTTGAAGAAACTTCAGTAATGAATGAAGAAGAAATTAAAGCTCATAATGAAGATACTAAATCTAGAATAATTAATGATAGATTTAAGAAAGGTAAGCTTAGTTATAATGAGATAATCGATTACGCTAATAAGGGATATCTCGATAAATCTGTTCTTGATGAATCTGCCGATGGTAAAATGTCTATTAATGAACAACTGAATACAAAAAATGATATTCGTGAAAGATTAATAAAAGATACTCGTAGGAGACTTATGGAAGGTAAACTTTCTGATGATCAAATATTTAGTTATTATCGAAAAGGAATCCTTACAACTGCTGATATAAGATCTATGAATGAGGATGTTCCTGAAGCTCAAAAAGGTCGTGTTGGACGTGCTATTGGAGCTGTAAAGGACAAGATCAAAACTGGTTTTACTACAGCAAAAGATAATTTGGATAGTATAAAAGATAAGATAAAAGATAAATTAGAAGAACCTATGGAAGGTGCCAGAAAAGAAATTAATGGTAAGAACTGTATATACCATAATGGACAATGGATGGACAAAGAAGAATATGACAAAGATAAGAAGTTTAAAGATTCTATTATAGGTATACCTGGATTAATCGTTTCTACCTTTGGTAAAGATGGTATCTTCGGAAAACTGTTTGGACCTAAAGATGAAGAAGACGAAGAAAAAGAATCTATCTTTGATAAGATCTTCAAGAAGTTATTTGGAGATGGAGAAGATGATGGTATACTTGGTGGTATCAAGAATATATTATCTGATGCTAAAACATTCTTGTTTGGTTCTAGTGGTATAGGTGCTACTTTAACTTCTGTATTAACAGCTGCTATTCCTATAGCTATAGTTGCAGCTCTTACTAGTGGAAAACTTGATAATTTCTTCCATGATTTAGCTGATAAGTTTGGTTTACTTAAAGGCAATGATACTGAAGGCCATAATGCTTTAGATTCTAATGCATTAATGATTGGAGATAAACAAGTTAAAACTGATGCATCTGGTAATGCTGTTGTAGATGCTAATGGTAATTATACTACTTTGGATGGATATATTATAGATCAGAAAGGTAATGTAATAGATCCTCATACTAATCAAGTTATAAGCTCTGTTGATGTAAATGATCAACGAAAACTTGGAGAAAACAATTCTGCTAGTAGCTTAACTAAAGAATACCTTGCTAAAACTGTTGTAAATGGTGTCGCTAAAGGTGGTACTACTGCAGCTGAGATAATGTCTAAAGGTAGTCTTGGTGGTGGAATATTAGCTAACAGTGCTGGAAAAGTTGGTAATATATTAGCAACAAAAGGTGGTGCTGTAGGATCTGCAGCTGTCAATGGAACCAAACTTGTTGGAGGATTTGTAGGAAAAGTTGTTAAACAAGTTTCTACATTCTTTGAATTACTTATTCATGGATCTGGTAATGCTATTCTTAAAAAGATTCCTGGATATAGTGCTAAATCGTATGAGCAGTTATGTAAATTAGCTGAGAAAGAGTTTGGTAAAAGAGCCGCTGAACTTTCAGAAGCAGAAGCAGCGCAGTGTGTAGCTAAACAATCTGCTGGATCACTTAAAGCTGCATTTATTATAAATGCTTTCTTAGATGGTGTTGAGAATACTCCGTCTGCTTTAGGTGTTATAACTCCTATTTATGAAATAGGTTTAGGTGGTAGATTAGTTGCAGGTTTAATTAATGCACTTAAAGAATGCTTAATATTCACTGCTATTATTCCGTTGAAAGTTTTCTATAATATATTATATACTGTAGTAAAAGCTGCTGGTCTTGATAAAGACTGGGATGGTTTTAAAGATTGGGATCGTCAGAGAGCCGAAGCTACTGCTATAGTAGAACAATTTAACAAAGATAATCCTGATAAGAACTTCTCTATTGAGCAGTATAATGATTATATGAAGAACTATGGTGCTTACACTGCTATCAAGAAAGATCTTGGTAAAGATGTATCTACTATAGCTAATGAATTTAAGAAAGAAGGTATTGGAGAAACCTTATCCAATATTGGTAAAGGATTTGTAGAAACAGTTAAAGATGATGGATTGCTCAATACTTTAGTAGTTAATCCGTTAAAAGAAAATACTGTTGGTAGATCTCTCAATAATTCCATAAATAAGGCAGTTGATTACGGCGTAGAGCATGGTAATAAATTAGCCTTAGGTTATGATAAGTTCATGACAGGTGTTGGTAATGCTGCTGTCGGTGTTGAGAATATGTATAACAGTGCTAAGACAGGACTTGCTAATGCTGGTAAATGGGCTGGCGAGAAGTGGAATAATATAAAAGAGGGAGCTTCTGACATTTATCACTGGGCTGGCGAGAAGGTTTCTAATGCAGGTAACTGGGCTAGTGAGAAGTGGAGTAATGTCAAAGAAGGAGCTGCAGACATTTATAACTGGGCAGCTGAAGGTATCACTAATAAATTTAATGAATTTAAACAGGGCATTATTGATGGTATAGTTTCATTAAAAGATAAGCTCAGTAATAATAAATTAGTAGATGTAGGAAAACAATATCTGGAAGTACATAAAATACTTTCTGATGGTTGGAAAGGTGGAGTTGAATCATTAATAGCTGCTAAACGTAGTATAACAGATAATATCGGTAAAAGAGAAGATAATTTATTTTCTCCTTTCCAAGGTGTATTAGCAGATATAGATGTTGTATTGGCTGCACCTCTTGCAGGTATTGTTGATTTAGGCAAAAATATATCTGCTAAATTTACAGAAATTAAAGAATCTATTTCTAATACACTTACTAGTTCAGGTAAGCTTGAAATAGAAATGTGGAATTATGCTAAAGAAGGTGATGTAGTTTCTGTAGGAAATGTTGGTAGATATGGAAACGATGGACCTGTAACAAAAGTTGTATCAGCTATGATAGAGATTCCTAGAATCTTCTGTTCATTTGTAGCAGCTGGTGTTCAAGCAGGTAGATTTATTTCTGACCAATTTACTAAACTTAAAGAAAAAACATCATCTACTTTTAATACTATAGGAAACGCACATAACGAATTATGGTCAGCTGCTTTACAAGGTGATCTTGCTACATTCAACAATGCTGGTAAAGTTGATGAAAATGGTAATCCGTTATATGGCTTAGCTTCTGGTGTTATAGATCTTGATAGAACTATTTCTACAGGAATAGCTTTAACTGTTTATGCAGGCAAGTCTGTAAAACAGAAGTTTAATGAAGTTAAAGAAGGTGTAGCTAGAACATTTAATTCTTTTGGACAAGCTCATAGTGCTATATGGGATGCGGCTTTAAGAGGAGATAGTTACTATGCTATTCAAGAAGCAGGTAAACTTGATGCTGAAGGTAATCCTTTAGGTGATATATCTGCTGGTATTCTTGAAATACCTAGAACTTTAGCTACAGGTGTAGGATTTATAGTATATGCAGGTAAATCCTTAAAGCAAGATTTTGATAATATGAAGCAGAAAGTATCTAATACATTCTCTGAAATAGGTACAGCTCATAATGACATATGGTCTGCAGCTTTACAAGGTGATATGACTGCTATGGAGAATGTAAATATAACTGATGAAGAAGGAAATCCTGTTGGAGGTCTTGCTTCTGGTGTTACAGATATATTTAAATTCTTTGCATTTACACCTGGTTTATTAGTTATGGGTGGTAAAGCTATAAAAGATAAGATTAATAGTATTAAAGAAAGTGCTATTAATCAATTAACTAGCGTTGGTTCTCTTACTGATAAATATAAAGAACTCGCTGAAAATGGTGAAGTACTTGCTGTATGGAACGTTGATTCTTCTGAAGCTGAAAACACAGAAGGTCAACCTTTAGGAGCAGTATTTACAATAACCAATTTCTTGAATAAAATATTTTATTCAGCATTAGCTTTATTCAATAAGATAACTGGTGGAATTAAAGAAAAGATTGATGGAGTAAAAAATACATTTAATGATATAGCCGAAGGTGCATCTGATGTATGGAATGGCGTAAAAGAATGGGGAGCTGATGCTAAAGAATCTGTATCAAATGCATGGAATGATGCGACAAACTTCGTAAATGATGCATTTGGATGGGGTTCAGGTATAAAGAGTCGGAAACCTGCCGGAAAGGGCGGATTTGTGAGTCAGTATGATCCCAGATACGCAAATATGAGCATTGGAGGAGAGTCTGTAGAGGACGCTGGATGTGCTCCTGCTGTTGCATCTATGACAGCTTCTCAATACGGCAAGTCTCTTGATATGAGAGATGCTGTAGGCATGGCTAATAATTATCAAAATACTAATGGTACTACATTAGATTATTTTGGTGCTGCTATGGGTAATGTAGGTGTTGGTACTAGAGGACTTAGTAATACTACACAAGTTTACGATGACCTTAGATCTGGTAACCCTGTTATCATGCTTGGTCAGGATGGTGGTAATGGAAGTAAGTCAAGATCACCGTTTGGTCCTTCTAATCACTATGTAGTTGCTACAGGTTTAGATAATAATGGTAATGTAGTTGTTAATGACCCTGAAGCTAACGCACCTAGAACTTATAGTCCTAGTATAATGAAGAATGTAAAAGCAGCTATAGGTACTAACAGCCTCGCTGGTGGAGCTTCTAGATTAAGAAGAAGTGCTTATAAACCTGCTACTACTAGATCAAGATTAGGTGGACGTGGTCCTAGTGACAGATTCCCTCAGCAGATATTCCAGTTCTTGAAAGAGAATGGATATACTGATATACAGGCAGCTGCTATTATGGGTTGCTGGCAGAATGAATCTGGTCTTAAGCATATGACCATAGAGTGTTACTACGCTAACGCTTTCCCTGGATATGATAATCTTATCACAACACAACAGTTGTCTAACTACACACAGAATGTTGTATGGCCTTACTGGAGAAACCATGGTGTTAATCCTACTACTAGTGCTTACTTCAATCAGTCTGATGGTGGTTACTATCCTGGAATGGGTCTTGCACAATGGACAGGTCCTAGAGCATATGCTCTTATTAATTTTGCTACAAGTAATAACTTACCTTGGTATGATCTCAAAGCTCAGTTGAATTTCTTCTTATATGAAACCTCTAGTGGTGGAAGTAGAAGTGGTACAGCAACAGCTCTTAAGCAGTGCAATAATCTTGAAGATGCAGTTGAAATCTTCGGTAAAGGTTATGAAGGTGCTTACAAGAAGGGATCTAGCAATTACAACAAGGCATATGGATATGCTAAGACTTTGTATCAGGAGTGCTCAGGTAGACCTGCATCTGATATATCTGCTCTTACATCCAATATCAATAACAATATCAATAGTACAAGTGGTAGCACTGCAACTACTTCTCCTATTGATTATATGAAATCAATACTTGGTACTATTGATTATTCTATGAGTGGTCCTAGAAATCCTGATAAGGGTTCGGCTGACTGTTCTTCTACTGTAAGATGGGCTATCATGAAAGCAGGTGGTCCTGATATTGGTGGAAATACTGCAGTTCAGTATGAGAATCCTAACCTTACACCTGTATGGTACAATAATGGTACTCCTAATCCTAAGGGAAATATTCCTGATGGATTACAGCCTAATGATGTACTGTTCTTCAGACGTGATGGTGATTACACTCGTGGAAGAAAAGATAGAGTTGGTCATGTAGGTCTTTACCTTGGTAATGGTCAGTATATTGATCATGGTAGTGGTATGGGACCTAAGATCAAGAATCTTGCTGACAGTGATAGCTTAATTAAAGCTTCTAGAATTAATGGTGCAAGTTTCACTAATAGTTATACTAGCACAGGAGCACTTGGTGGTGGTATCGCTGCAAGTAGTGTGGCTAGTGGTATCGGATCTAGTGATTCTGGAAGTAGTGGAAGTGGTGGAAGTATATTACAATCTATAATTGGATGGTTCAGTAAGGTATTTAGTGCTATATTTAATGGCGGAAAGATGGATACAGACTCCAGTACAGCAACTACTGGTGGTTATACTGATTACTATGGTAGTAGTCTTGGTATGGATTCTGGTTTATATACTGGTAGTGATTATTATTCATCATCTTCCAGTTCTACAGCTAATCAGAAGACTAACTATAATTCTGATGGTTATGTCTGGGATCGTAATTCCGCTATATTATTACCTAATAACGGCAAGGGTCCTAATGGATCATATGAAGCTCAGCAGTGGGCAGCATTACAGAAAGATCCGGATGCTTACGTTAGACAGATAGCAGAATGGAATCAAAGAGATATCTCTAAAGTTCCTGCAATGAATGCTGCTGCAAGAAATGAAATGCTTAAATCCTCTAATGGATTAAATGCTTACGTCGATTATTATATGAATAGGTCTGCACCTCTTGGTGTTACCCGTGGTATATTCGACTTAACTAATGCTAAGAAATGGAGCTGGAATAGAAGCAAAGCTATAACTGTTCCTAGAATTAATACTCCTCAAGATGCTAAAACTTGGGATGAAATAAAGAACGATCCTGATAGATTAGCTAAGTATATAGCTGAACTTAATGGTCGTGATATTAGTCATGTAGCTGCAATGAATGCTACTGCCAAGAATGAGTTGCTTAAAACTCAGGGTGGTAAAGATGCATATGTAGATTACATGATGCAGCATTCACTTCCTTTAGAAACTACTTGGAGAAAGTGGATCAAGGGAACTGGTGCTAGTGAAGTTGAGAGGGGTGCTAAAGCAGCTGGTACTTGGAATTCATATCTGAACCAGAATCTTGCTGGTTATGGATCTAATCACAAGCCTGCTGGAAAGGGTGCTGGTGAATATTATAATGATCAGGTAGCAGCTCAGAGAGCAGATAGCCTTAATAAGGCCGCTACTGAGGCTAGAACTGAAAAGAATAATATTACAGTACATGAGACTAATAATATTGCTCCTACAATGGATAAGACAACAGCTGTTATGCTTAAAGCTATAATAACTCTTGTTGAATCTCTTGTATCTAATACATCTAAGGTAGATGGAATTTATGAATTGCTTGCACAACTTGTAACTCAAAACGGTAAAGGTAATGAGGCTACTGTTGCAGCTATTGGACAGTTAGCAGCAAGTAATGCAAATAAGGGAGTAGATGCTGGTTTACAAGCTTTGAAAGAAGCTGTAGATAGTATTATTGCTAGTTAATTTATAAAGGGATAGGTAATAATTACCTATCCCTTATCAAAAAAAAAACATTTATATAATTGACTTTACTACTATACTAATAGGAGGAAATATAAAATGGTATACGGAAATGTATTTTTACCTGAAAGCGTTAAAGCAGATCCAATATCTTTTAGTGAATTCTTAGAATCATGTATTACTATTGATGCTGAGTTCTATAAGATTATCGATGAGTCTGTTGTTGTATATGAAGGCGCTGGCGATACTATCAGAAAGCTTGTTACTGCAGCTGTTGATAAGATAGCAGAGATTTTTAGAAAGATAATTGGTGTAATAAAAAATGTTATAGATAAATTATCTGAGTTTTTAAATGGATTATATAAGAAATTTAATATAAAAGATAATTTTGTAAAATTTACACTTAAAGATATGAAATACGAAAATCTTCAAAGAGCTTTCGTAGATGGTAAATTTAATGGATTGGTAGATGATGTAATACTTTTCTTATTTGGATCTACAGCTGAAATGGAAGCTTTGACGACAAAAACACAAGGTGGATATTATAAATCAAGTGCATCTAAAGCAAAAAACATTATGAATATTGTAGATGATGGAATAAGATTCATTGTCCCTTACTTTATAAAAATGCTTAAAGGACAGCTTCATTTAAATAATTTAATGTCTTTAGACTCTATAAAAAAGATTGCAGAATATCCTAAAGTTGATCCTGAATATATTTTAATCACTAGGGGTCTTGATAAAATAATTGATGATTGTTATAATGGAAGAGCTAATGAAGAGACAGAAGCACAAATTCTGAAATTATATGCTGATTTTGATAATGAAATTAAAAAAGTTTATTCTATATCTGGTATAGTTAAAGGTATAAAAGGTGGGAATGGCGAGCGTGACAGTAGAAGATATACAGATGTAGGTATTGATCCAAATATAGATTTTGAATATATTATTCAATTTGTTACTATAGATTTGCTTAATTCTATAGGTATAAATGTAGATTCTTATGAAGATTTAAGAAAAATAGATCTCAATGATGAAGACTTATCTTTCTTACTTGCAAAAAGACAAAAATTTGATGTCGTCAAGTATGTTACACGTGAAGGTGAAACTAAGTATGCTAATTTTGATAACGAAGATACATTTGGAGATGGTAAAACAGCTGATGAAGCACGCGCTGCTTTTAACAATAAATACTTTGAACCTGAAGAAGATTGGATATATGATGATAGTAATGGTGCTACTTGGGAACCATATGAAGATGGAGATGTAGTAGATAATTTTGATGATTTAGATGAATCCGCAAATATATTATATGAAGCTAAAGATAACTCTGGTGATGGTATTAACGGTATGATGGATAAAGAAGTTGAAAAATTCGCAGAATATATAAACATAAATGGCGAGGATGCCAGGATTGTATCTCTAAAGGCAGCTAGACAAGGATACAACTTATTCCCATCAGAAGAATACTTTAATAATTTAATTAAGATAGTAACAGGTGGAGCTGCTGCTATAAAAGATCAAAAGATGGCTTTAAATAAATCTGTTAGGACTATGAATGATGCTATTAAAGATGCCTATTCTCTTGGTAAAAAATCATCAAGACAATTGGATGCTGAAAATGAAAAGCTTGCAAGCAAATGTTTAAGAAATGCTTTCAGGCTGCAGTATCAAATGGATATGTTTTATTCTAAGAAATGTATGGCTGTGATGAAAGTATTATTGTTTGCTAACAAGATCATTTACAAAAACTCTTTTAAAGCATACTTAAAGTATTATCTTGCTATAAAGAGATACGGCATGCCTAAAAATAAATAATTTTAATATTAACGGAGAGTAGGTATTATACCTACTCTCCATATAATTATTATTTAAATTCTTTTTTAATTTTACTTTTCTGAAGTTTTATATATTTCTTATATTCATTATAGAAATAAAAATATCTATTTCTAAATGAGTTAAATTGTTTATGCCCTTTAACTTGTTGATATGGATTACTCATTCTAGCAGTTGACATATCCGCACCAGCATAACCTACTGATACTGACACTGCTGTTGCAGCAGCAATATTTTTAGTTATAGCAGCAGTTACAGGATATATTATAGCACAAGAAGCCATCACTTTCATTAAACTAAATAAAACTGATATAACAGTATCCATTACATCAGGTTTAATTTTATCAACAATCTTTTTACTCTTTTCAATACATTCATCAAGTTCATCTAATTTTTTTAAACTTGTTTTCTTATCTTTATCTTTATATGCTTTTTTAAAATCTTTTATAATCGGTTTAGTTTCCTTAAGAAGATTTCTTAATTCTGCAGTATATTCAAATCCACTAGCTGTTATTTCGTTTAAAACATCTTCTTCGTTTTCACATAATAACATACTTTCTATTATATCTTGATATAATTCAACCTGTTCTTCTAAAGACATAGGTTGAACATCTTCTTCAGTTATATTATTTTGTAAAAATACATTTCCGTAAACCATATTATTCAGCCTTTCCAGTTTGTATCTCTTCGTCTGTAGCTTGTCTATAATTAGCAAATCCATTTTTTACCATTATATTATTAAATCCGACAGCTAATTTACCTAATTGATTTACTCTATCTGAACAAAATTTAGTAATTATAATAGAATTAGCTTCAATATGATGATATAAAGTCGAAGAATATTCCATCATATCTTTAATCATGCCAACAGCAGAGTGAAAAGATTTTACTCTTCCTGATCTACTATTTGTATCAATTTTGGTAGATAATGCTGTTGTTTTAACTTCTTCATTATTATTTGTATCTTCAAATTCTTGTAATTTTGCTAAAGCTTTATTAAAATCAGCATCATATTTATCTATTTTTTTTGCCATATTTTCAATAAATTTTTTATAACTTTGCTCTTCATCTTCAAAAAATAATATAATTTTATATGGGTTCTCGCGCATATATACATCTTCTATTATAGAATTAAATGCATCAACACAATCTTGTGCTTTTATATAACCTGATATTCCTAAAACGGCAGACCCTACATTTTTTAATAAATTATTGAATTTATTTCTATATCTATATTCATACCTTTCATAAGTTATATCATATTTGAGGCTTTTTAAATAATCTAATTTTTCTGCAAATTCTTCAGCTTTATTTTGATCTTCTTCTGTTAAATTCTTTGGATCTCTGTTGGCTAAATACATAAATCTTTGATCTAAAATTGTCATTAAATCAGTAATAGTCTTTTTAAAGGTATCAAAAATATCACTTTGTTTTACTTTATTAGAGACTAAATTAAATACTGGTTTTTGATCATACATATCAGAGCCTTTACCTTCTTTGCTATATAATGACAAAGTATATAATTTTAAATTACCTTCAGAACAAAATCTATCAAAATATTCATTAACTTGGTTTGCAACTTTTAAAGCTACCATTCTATTTTTATCATGCATACTTGACAATAATTCATGAAGATTATGTTCTTCACCATTATAATCTTTATATGTTAATTTTTGTAATAAAGGTTTTAATCTTTCGATTATTTTACTTATTACATCTAAAAATTTCTTTTTTATATTAAACCAAGCTTCTTTTATTTTCCCTATTATTTCTTTTATACTTACTTCATATAATACTTGTACTTGTGCTTCTAATATCTGTCTTTCAGAATCATTAGTACAAGATTCTAATAAAGAAAGTCTATTAGTATATTCATTATAAGCTAAAGATATAGATTCTAAATTAACACTTTTATCTTCTTTACTTTTATATACACTTGGTAAAAAAGTTTTGCCGTATACCATATTACCACCTCTCTTATTTAATGGAACTAGCTACAGATTTCAGGTCAGCTAACCAACCTTTCTGGAGATCATTTAACTCCTTACCATTAGATTTCATTTTTTCAAGTGTATCTATAGTTTCTTGCATATCTTTGAAAACTCTCTGCTGATGCTTTTCATTACAGTTAGCTTTTACTATAGAAACGATATATTTGAGTTTAGGTTGATATTTCTTATCTTTCTGTTTTTCTGATCCAAATGTAGCACCAATGACACTATAATAGAGCATCAAAACAGAATTAGATATTTTATTTTCAGGCCATTCTTCATCCTTCATATACTTTATTAATTTATCAGCTTTAGATTTAAATTTAGATGCATTGATAATGTCATCTTCATTTATCTTTAAAGATTCAGGAACCTTAGTCTTCTTGAAAATATCTTTAAATATCCATTCTGTTAAATACATCTGTGCAGATTCTGATACAGATATAAAGCTATCAGACATCTGTTCAGGTAAAAATTTATTTCCGTAAATCATTATTATTTCCTCCTTGTAATAATTGAAAAGCTTATTAATAAGATGTTTTTTGATAATTTCGATATGTTAAAACAACATTTATATAATTTGACTTTAATTACTGAAAGGGGGTATTTGATATGTTATACGGAAAAACCTTTTTACCTGATGAATATAAATCAGATAATATAGTAACTGAATCTATATCAATTATTTTTGATGAATTTTGTAATAGATTATCTTTATTAGAATCCTGTACAGAATCTGAAAAGCCACTTTTGGAAGCGCAAGTACAGGTATTATACGAAATAAGTATAGAAGATATAAAAAACAAAATCCATGATATAATAGATTTCATAAAAAGGAAATGGAGAGAATTTTGTGATTGGGTTAAAAAAATCTGGAACAAAATTTGGCATAATGAAGATGAAGCAAATAAAGTAGCTTTTAAAGTAGAAAAAGATGTTAAAAAGCAAACTAAAAATATGTTTGAAGATGAAAAAGAAGAAGATACATTTTTTTCCGCATCTAAAGCAGCAAAAATCAGTGAAGTTCTAAAAACATTAAAAGTTCCTTTATATGATATAGCATTTAAAGCTGGTAGATTTTCAGATAAAAATAAAGAAGATTCAAAATTATTAGTATCAGGTGGAAATATTTTATATTGTTTAAAACAAGGATTAGATGGTGATATAAATTTTAACGATTTACTTAAAAAAATGGGAGCTTCAGAAAATATAGTTAAAGACGATTTTTGGATGGATTCATTAGATAAAGATATAAATGATATTATTGTTTTTATTGATAAAATAAAAAACAATGATTATAATTTTAAAGATGATGAAAATGAACTTGAAAAAATTAAAAGTAATGTTAGACAAGCTCATTATGGATCTGATGCAAAAAATAAGCATTATGAAATAGATAAATCAATAGAAAATTTATATGCTAGTAGAATAACAAATCTTAGTTTGAAAAATTATACTATTGATGATTTTTCAAAATCTATTTTAAAAGAAAATAATTCTGCTTTTTTAAAAAAATATCTAAATGAATTTCGTAGTATTCTTGTGAGATTTGAAGATAATCCTGAATCTTTACGTGAAATAATAAATACTATTTTTGCATATCAAGGAGAATTCAAAAAAGATGTAGATGATTTAAATAAATATAACGATGAAATTAAAAAGAGAATATCTAAACTTGATAAATGTGTTAAAGATTTAAATACAGTAGAACGTAATTTATCTAAATTATTTGACCAAACAAAGCAAGCATTAAAAAATAATGCTGATAAATATGGTAAAAGTGAAGCAGATAGTACAAATAATATTATTAAAGATATTTACAATAAAGAATTATCCAAAAAAGAATATCATAGAGAATATAAAAATTCGTATAAGGATTATATTAAAGATGAAGGTCTAGGCGGTATATGGGGTAATAGATATAAAGAATATTCAAAAGATTATTATTATTATGAAACAGATTATATAAAATCTGCTATAAAAAGTTTAAATATTTTAAGTAAAAAGATACAAGGTAGTATATTAAATCTTAGAAGAACTAGTTCTATGATAATAAAATGTAAAAATGAATCAGTTACAGCTATTAATATTATATCATCTAGTATGGCTAAATTGTTAAAAGCTGAATATTCTGATAAAGATCCTAACGAAATATAATACTAACCCAGTTGGTTTATTTAACCAACTGGGTTTTATATCAAAAAGATTGTACCTTTATATAATTTGGAGGTGAGTTTTATGTCTAAATATTATGATGAAGATAATGTCTTTACCTATACCAATACTGGTGGTCGTGATAGTGAAGATATTGGTACGGCAAGAAAAATTATAAGTAAAAATCTTACAGGTATATTTGGAATGCCTTTTCAATTCTTAGGTTCAGTAGATCCTAGAATTACTGATCCTTTTGGAAATGGCACGCCAAATAATCCTATGGATAATGAAAATTTTGGTGTTGGATCTATATACTCCGAAAAAATAGTAGCAAGAATGCCTTTGTTATTTTTGGTTCCTTGTAGACAAAAGTTTATGGAGAACTTTTCTGATTCTGATAGAAATACTGTTCTTAACGCATTAGTTTCTGGTATTGATGATGTATCTAATGTAATAAATACTCTTGATAAATCAGGAAGATATTATACTACAGTATTCGATACTGCTCGTTATTTCAATCATGTAAACATGATGTGTGCTGAATTAGCTGTATTAATGGGTATAGGAGATAAAGAAGTTCCTGTTGGTAGTGGTGAATCTTGTAAAGTAAAGAATATAGATTGGTCCAAACAAACCAATTCTGCTTTTGATGATGCATTTTATGCTGGACAAGGTCCTATATTTTACGTAGATGGTGCAGATAACTTATCAGAAAACTTCTCTAATAGTTCTACAGAATCTTCATTAGCTAGTGCTATTAATCAGTTTTCTGATCAGGCTAAAGAAATTAAGTTTCTTTTAGGCAGTAACTCAGCATTAGGTGCATTAGTAGATTCTGTTAAAAGCGCAGCTGGATCATTAGGTGGTGGTTTATCAGGTGCTGTGGATTCATTAGCTGGTGGTATGCTTGCTGATCTTTCTAATACTGGTATTACTACTATTATTAATGGTGGTAAGTTATTATTCCCTAAGATTTGGCAGGATAGTTCTTTTGATAGATCTTATAGCTTTGAAATTAAATTAAGATCTCCTGATCATGATAACTTATCTATATTCTTAAATATAATGGTTCCATTTATTCATTTACTTTGTATGGTATTACCTGAGGGTATGGACAATGGGCAGATAATTGATCCTAATGGATATATGACCCCTTTCTTATGTAAAGCATATATGAAAGGAATGTTTAATATAGATATGGGATTGATTACAAATATGAGTGCTACCAGAGGTGCAACAGCTCAGTGGAATGATGATGGTCTTCCTACACAAATGGATATAAGTATAACTATAGAAGATCTCTATAGTGGTCTTGCTTTAACTGCTAGAGCAGGTGAAAGTAGTGTACTTGGTGCGCCTAAACGATTAGCAGCTGTTGTAGGTAATACTGCTATGATGGATTATCTTTCAAACTTAGCTGGTATAAACGTAGGTGATACAGAAATTGGTAGGCGCTCAAGATTATTGTATTCTTTAATAACACAAGATTTACGTAAAATTCCTTCACGTAAATGGGCATCTCTTGATAATGGTTTAAATAATATAATAGCTAACTTATATAGAACATTTTAAAAATGTGGGTAGCTATTATAGCTACCCACAATCTTTATAATAATTTACCACCACCTGTGAATGCACCATACAGGTTACCATTAAATTGTACTTGTTTAGCAACTTGTTCTTCTTCATCAAATTCATCATCGAATATATTATCAGGAAGTCTTACTAATCCCCTATAAAGCATATCTGTATCTTCGTGATACTGCTCTTGATAAGCTTTTCTGAATAAAGGATCTCTAGCTAAAGTCATATTCAATTCCTCTTGTTCTCTATCATAGGTTTCTTGTTGGAATTGAGATTGTAACTTATCTTTGCTTGCTTCTTTAATATATTCCATTTGAGCTTGGATATCAGCCATCATCTCATCATCTGCTTGATCGATGTCTATTACTTCCATAGTCTCATCAGCTATACCACCTTCCATATCCTCAATATCTTCCAAATCATCAGATTGTATAGTGTTCTTTTGGATACCGAAGTTCTGCATTATATTATGACCGAAATACCATACATATAATGCCATCAACATTGAGAATACCTGATCATCATGGCTTCTATCAGAGTGTTCTACTTTGCCAGAAGCCTTAACAACCATCTTACTCATTTCATCATATAATATTTGAGCAACAAACTTGTCTCTATGCATTCTAGATCTCTCAATTAAAAGATCTATAAGCTTAGCACGAACAGATTTATTAGAGTCTAAACCAAATACTTTAACAAATTTCTTTCTGGTATTAACCCTATATCCATCAAATGATTCTTCTACAGCTTTCTCTTTTATCTCATAATATAGATTTTGTTTAACTGAAGTTTTTACTAAGCGTTGTATAACACTAGAGCCGAAACCCTTTTATCATTACTGATAATATTTATATATGTTCGCAACACATATACCTTGGATATACCAAGCTCTTCCATTACAGAAGAGTGCAGATCATGTCTGTGACTGTTCTAGTCAGGATATTTTTCTTCCTCCATTAGCTTGAGGTTCTACTCTCCGGTCAGGAGATGATCGTTGAACGTTTATCATATAAATCTTATTGGATTTATTACACCATCTACTTTTTGTATATTACATCCCTTATACTTTCCATCTTTCAAAGTTGTATTCCTGAATATTACATTTCTCATTATATGATCTGTACCATATCCACCTGTATCTATAATAGATTGAACTCCATGAAATACATCTATAGCCATTTTATCGTTATATACCTTATAAAATTTTCTATTATCAGGCTTAGGTACTGTATTTAATCCATCTCTTATAGCTTGAGCGTTGTTTTCAGAATAAGTTCCCCATTTTAAGTTAGTATAATGAGTATTCAGTTTATTATTATCAAGATGAAGCACAATAGGATATGAATATGGATTTTCAACAAAATGCATAGCCACAAGCCTATGAATAAGGAATTTATGTCTACCATTTTTATTTAAAAGATCTATACATTTATATCCTTTATTATTAAGATAATATCTCATAAGTATATTTCTTTTCTTATTAAAAATATCACCATATTCATTTATACAATAAGTATCTTCAAAACCAATGATGTCTTTCCACATATATAATCACCTCCAATTATAAGGAGGTTTATATTATTAAGATTTACTTAGATAATTCGCTGCTACACTAGGGCTTGATAATATAAACTTAGGATTTAACCATATTTATATCTATGCATCTTTTTTCTGATTTCTCAACTTTCACGCACATTGTTTCCAATCACGTTGTAGTGTACATAGTTCTTGACCCTCTTCGTAGGCAATAAAATCCGGAAACTCACATATCCCTATATGAGCTGAGGTTTGCTGAATAGCTTCTCCATTTCTTTCGATGTTTACTACAGCATTAGGCATATATTGTTTTACTAAGATATAGATTACATCTGCTAAATCATCTGTTGGCATGAAGTTACAGTTTAAAGTAGCTGTAACTCTTGTTGTTTTACTGTCTATTATAGTTATAGCACTAGAGTCATTGAATGTTGCACCAGATACGTCGACACCTATAATAGGAGGATACATAGGAGATATGTCCTCATATACATTAAATACATATTGTCCAACTCTACCAAAGAACATCTGACGAATAGGTTCTCTAATATGAGCTTTAATAACTTTAAGATCTTCTCCACTAAACGGACAATTAGATGCAACTTCTGACCATTCAAGAAGAATTTCTCGTCGTATCTTATCCCAGTTATTTACAAGGTCTCTACACTGAGTATTAAAGTAATCATTACCTTTGCCTAACTGCTGATAAGTATATCTTATTAAGAAGAAAGATGACTTGGTATTTGCAGCTGCTAATTCTCTAAGCTTATTAGCATCATAATCATAATAAGCTTCATTCCAAGGGGTAGCATTATTACGCATTTCATATGCAAATACACCTTGAGATGTAGATAAATCACCAGGTGTAGTTGTAATAATAATACCATAAGGAGCATTATTCTTTGCTGCAGTTTCTGATGCTCTAGAGAATGCAGGTGCAGCTGCTGTATAAGATATATCATTGAATAGAATGAAACCAAACTCATCCCAGAACTGTCTAGCAACAGTAGCACCACGACCCAATTTCTCAGCAGCATCTTTAGATCTAGCAGAAGCAGCTGTATCAATTCTATTATGATTTATAGGATGAACTATACCTTCTCTGGTATTTGGTACTTTGAGTTTCTTACCATCAAGTCCAATAGCAGAACTCATTTGTAACCATGAAGGTAATGCATCTCTTATTTCCTTAAGTTTTGACAGGTTATCCTTAGAACCACCATGATCCTTATGCATAAACAACATACGAGAGTTGGAAGTACCGAACTGATACTCCCATAAAATACGGCATACAACACATGTTGTTTTACCGAACTGTCGAGGAAGTTCCACAAACATATTAAAATTGAAAGTGAATAAGTATGACATAGCCATACTTCCTCGATCTAATCTAAATCTAGCACCAGCATTTACATTACCACCAGATTCAGGTATTCTTACTACTTCTCGTATAAAATACCAGTAATTAACAATAATCTCTCTAAGTATTCTTTGTTTAAGTATAGTTGGTAAATTAGGATCTCTGGGGTTAACTCCAGCTAATCCTGCATCATACAGGACTAGCATGAAGTTATTGTTCGCTCTACCTGTCTGCTTCAAATAATAGTGCATATCCAAGAAAGACTGATTTGTTGTCTCTCTTTGAATATACACCATTTGTTGAGCTATTATCTGTGTATTTACAGCCATATATTAGGTTAACCCTAAGATCTTCTTCCAGGTAGCACCCTTACCAGATACGATACCATCCTGATTCTTTGTTGTAGCTTTAACTACATCTTTCTGGTACTTCTTAACTGCAGCTTGCATACCAGGACCAAAGTTAGGTCTCTTACCGAGATCTTCTTCAATAGTGCCAGTATAGAAGCCAGCATCTTTCATAAATCTCTCTAATGGAGTAACAGCTTTATGTTTATTATTAGTCTTATTAGAAATAGTAACAGTCTTAGCCAAGATCTCTTCAGCTGTAGCGTCTGCATTAAGACCAAATGCAACAGCAAACTGAGAATTGAAAGGTCTATCAACTGCTGCAGGTGCAGGCTGTTCAGGTTGAGCAGGAGTTGCAGGTTTAGATGAAGACTTACTTACATTAGCATAGTCAGGACGTCCATAACCAGCAATACGAGCATAAGTCAAAGGATAACTCTTCTTAGCTACAGCACCACCATTAGAAACAAGACCAGATCCACCAGATGTATTACCTTCAATAGTACATACAGTAGTATTAGTAACTTTATATACTATACCAGTGTGGCAGATTCTAGAAGTATTCTTAAAGAATATCTGATCACCAACCTGAGGACAATTAGTAAAGAATCTTCCAGCATTCTTATACTTCTGAGCAGAGTTTACTGTATAGTCATCAAACTCACCACAAAGTAATTTTACTGCGATATCTTTACCATATGCTGTATACATACACCAGTCAACAAAAGCATCACACCATGCAGCTGGAAAATCCATTGTCTTAGGATATACAGTATGCATATCATAACCAAACTTGGTGATGTTATCCTTACCAGCACCTGCAGTTTTGTCATATATGATATTCTTATTTTTGTTGTATGCCGATGTGGACTTCTCTAAATACCCTACTTCAGCAGATGCCACTTCGATCACTCTATTAATATCTACACCCATATTTAAAACCTCCTTTTGTTGTTATAAAGGTAATAACTACCTGTTATTATTAAAAAGTTATAGATTTCAACTTCTATATAATTTACATATATAAAGGAGGAACAAATATGAACTTATTATTATCTTCTGCAACTAATAATAGTCCTGCAATCTATGGAATAGCATCTATTATTATTCTTGTCTTATTAGTAGTAATAGTATATGCTATATCTAAAGCTAAGGGATCTGAGCATGAAATGCTTGATGAATTCTTTGATGTCTTGAAAGATAGTATTAGATCTACTATACTTGATATCATAACCAAGTTTGATATCAATAAACTTATCAATTCTACAGAACCTTACGAGTTAGCTGTAAAAGAAATCTATGATAAAGTTTATGATTACTGCTTATCTAAGACAGAAGATGTATCAAAAGAGAACAACAATATCATATTAGAGTCTTTGACTAAGTTATTAACTAGAGATAAAGTAAAAGAATATGTAGATGTTATTCTTGATACTAACAGTGATATCAAAGAAAAGCTTACTGATCTCATCAACGTAGCTACAGAGAATAAGAACGTTAAAGAAGAAGAAGCTGACAAAGCTAGATCTGAAGAACTCAAGGATGAGATAGTTGAGAATCTTGATGAGTTAGAAGAATCTGGAGAGGTAATTGATGATGAATTACGTGAAACTCCTCAGTTAGATGCTAACTTTAAGCCTATCAATCAGGAAATCAATCCACCAAGAGACGATGACTATGATCCTACTGACAATGAAGAGGGCACAGAAGAAATAGATACAGATGAATAATATTAACGGAGCAAGGAAATTACCTTGCTCCAGCTTTTTAAATAAAAGGAGGTATTATTATGGAAGATGAAGATAAAGAAGAACAAAAAAGAGATAAAGAATATGAAAAACAATTAATAGAATTTTTACAATCTTTACTTAGATATGACCTTGTAGATAAGTATTATGTCTGATACTTACTAATAAGGAGGTGTTAATATGGATGAATTTATAAATTATATTAAGCAATTACAACGAATAGATTATTTAAAAGAAGCAGCACAAGATAGAAATCCTGAAGCACTTAATGCTTTAAGAAATGCTACTAATGATATGCTGATTACTTGTCCGCCATTTTTAGAAACACATAAACCTGATTTATCTAATATGAAGAGATTATTGGATGAATCAAAAGAAAGAGAAGTTAAAACTCCTGATGGTGAATGGGAATCTATGTCTGATTTTCTATTTAATAATGAAATAAAATGGTAACCAAGTAGGTGGAAAACCTACTTGGTTTTCTGCTGTAGTTTAACATTTCTATAATTCAAAAAGGAGGTTACAATATGAATAAAACTTTGGATAAAAACACTAAAGAAACTATAGAAAAATCCACTGGTTTTTTATCATGGATACAAGAATTCTCTAAGAAGATAGTCGCTGTTACTTTCTTGATATTTGTTGCTGTGAATGTTTTTGTAATGATTATGATAGTTATGCAATATAACATGTCTGGTGGTGATGTATCTTATCTTGATACTCTTATCACAGAGGTACATAATACATTTAGAGATGTAATTGGTGGATATATCATTAAAGCAGCTACAGAGAATGTACTTAAGATAGGTGGTGGTATTGTAGATAAGTTCTTAGAGAATCAGATTCTTTCTAAACAGATGGATCTTGATAATAACTGCGAAGAAGATGAAGAAGTAGAAGATGAACAATAAAATATACACCCTAGGTAATACACCTAGGGTGTATATTTAATTGTATTTATTTGTTGGTTTGTCAATACATAATCGTATACTTGCATCTGAAACTTTTTCAGCATTCAAATAACACATAGACCCGTATATATAAACCATACTATTAGCAAGCAATAACTGTAAGTTATCATTTGCAGCTGCAGGTGAAATATAATCTATGATAAACTGAACTTTGTTCAGGTAGTGTTGTTCACAAGATACTGATCTAATATTATCTACCAAATTATATAGAAGCATGTGCTGATCGAATAATGAAATTAATGCATCAGTCATTTCGGTATTATCTACATAATTGATAGAATGGAAGAATTCTATTCTATCCATATATCATACCTCCCAATATTTTACATCATTCCAGAAAATGCTTCTCCCATTGCTCTTGCCTCGGCTTCTTTAGGATGCGCTTTATCATACATCAGCTGGCAATACCACTGATAGTACAATGTATGTACTATGAAATTGGGGAGCATATGAAGCTCCCCAATAGTAGTATGCTTAGCATAATCAGCCACTAGTTTTAGTTTTCTGACGTATTCACCAGTGCTGCCAGCTGATTGCGTAGAAAAAGTAAAGACTGTGCTCTTGCTTCTGTCTCAGCATTTTCTGCTCCACAATGAGGACATGTGGTTGCAGGCATGATATATGTAACAAGACGATCTTTAGTATTGATTGCTTCCATGTATGCTTTAAGAGCATTGATCTCATCAGAAGTAAACGTTCTAAGAATCTTGTTGTAGGTAATGATCTTAGACTTGCAAGTCTTAGCATCATTGTTATCATACTTCTTAAAGTCAACAGGAACATACTTCTTGTTAGCATAATCAATATGATAAAACTTGTCTACATAAGGAGCTACAGCGATAGCTGTACCATATTTGCGTCTAAATTCTGCATCATAGTAATCACCTTCAAGCAGAACTGCATACAGAGAAGGAATTACAAATCCGATTGCAAAGTTCTCAGATACAGGAACGATCTCAGTCGGAGTAAGTCCATAGTTATCAGCAGGAGCTGTCTTATAAAGTTTCTGGAACTTCTCCTTAGATTCTTCATCTTTGTACTTAACCATTCTTGAGAACGGAATATCATCTGTGATATATGTCTTCTCTGGACATTTAGCACCAGTACAGTCTACAGGCATATAGTTAGATCCCTTGAATGCTGCAATATACAGTAACATGAACAGATCATCGTAGTCAGTATATGCAATAGACTTAACCCAGATATTGAATGCAGGCTTAGGAGATACGATTGCATCATAAATCTTCTGCAGAATACCTCTATAATCCTGCTGCTGCATTAAAGATCTAAGATCTTCAAGGTCTGATCCAAGAAGAGTTCTTCCTTGTACAGTAATACCAGTAGCAGATAACGGCCACTTAGCTACTGAAACTTCCTTAGTCTCAACTACAGAGTTGATAGCGATAGGCTGAGTAGCTACAGTAAATCCTGTAAGATCTCTCTTATGAAGTATAGGTCTCATCTTCTCAGTTACCTGGCGTTGCAACGAAACCATAACCTTATCAGTATCAGTATTATCTTCAGTTTCAACTTCTACATCAAGATCTTCATCTTTCTCTTCGTCTTCAATAACAGCAGATGTAACTTCAATATCTACAGCATTCTCATCTCTTACTGAAGTATCAACAGGTTTAGCAGGTTCCTCAACTGCAGGTTCCTTAATAACTTCTTTAACTACTTCTTCCTCTACAGGAGTTTCTTCAGCAACATTATTCTCTTCCACAATATCTTCCTCTTCTTCCATGTTTTCTTCTTCAGGTTCATCAACAATGTCAGAACTAGCTCCATTATTGATATCAGCAAGTTCTTCTTCAGTATAACTGTCGAGAACTTCTACGCCTTCAACAATAGGTTCTTCTTCTACAGTATCAGCTACTGTAACTCCCTGAGGCATCATAGGTGCTTCATCAGGAGTAATATCTTCCTGAATAGAGAAAGCCTGCTGGGGAGCCGGCTGAGCTGCAGGCTTAGCAGGAACTACTCTCTGTACAGGCTGCTTAGGTACATTCTGTGTAACTACTTCAGGTGTATATACTACAGTATCCTGGGAATTGTTATAAGCAGATCTTTCAGCTGCTGCAGCATTATTCTGAGCATTATTTGCTCTCATAGCATTGATACTTCCCTTAGGTCTGGATACAGTGGGTTTTCCCATACCACCAGGAACCTGACTTGCTTCAATACCAAGTCTTTTAGCCTGTTCAGGTGATATAGCATTTTCATCCAGAACCGTAAACGCGGATTTATTAGCCATAATTTAATGTCCTCCTTTAATTAATCGAAGATATCATCTTCTTGCATTTTAAATACAAAATTAGGATCTGAATTTTGACGTTGTTGTTCAGGATGCATCTGAATAATATTAGATTTTGTCCCTTCAACTTCTGCTTGTTCGAGATCCTCAACAGGGATAATAGGTTTAAGATCAACACCACCATCCACTATCTTCTTACCTTCAAGTTCAGCTTCAGCTTTCTGTTCAGCTATGAACTTTCTATACTCTTCCATTTTACGTTTCTTATATTCTTCAAAAGGACCACCAGGACCAAGAATATCATTAACAAGACTTTCTTTTATAGTTACACCAGGAAATTCTCCTGTTTTAGGCTCAGGTAAAATATCAGTCATATTTACTTCTGACCTAGCAACGTTATCTCTATTATGAACGTTTACTGTTTTGAAAGTCATGCCTTTCATATCTCTAGGTTTGTCTTCAACAACTTCTGCAGGTTTATTTCCATCATTTTTAAGATCTTCTATTTTCATTATATCAACTCCTCATTATATCCTTCTACCATATCGGTTAAACTTATAGGGACAGGGGCTTCATTAGAATCATAAGTATATATTGTATCATTTATAGTTATTTCTATATTAAGCGTTTTATTAGGATTGATGATTATATTAACTTCAGATGCTTCAAAATCAGGAAGATATGTTTCAATCTGATTCTTAATTCTATCTTTCAACTCATCTAAAGTATTAATAGAAAAACGATATTTTCTGACTCCTACACCCATCTCTGGATGGAGGGGATCAGAACCTGGATCTAATAATATAAGTCTAAATAATAATAATGCTATAGCTCTTTGTTTCTTTTCAACTATAGGCTCATTGATCTTGTTTACGGAAATAAGATATTCACGTTCTTTAACCATATCGAACACTCCTTCCGATTATAGATTTGTTTTCGGTGTAAAAAATTACACATTTGCTCATTATAAAGAAGTTCAAGGTAAAAAAGAACGGTGTATAACACACCGTTCTTCTTAAGTTAAAACGTATTACATCTCACTGTCTTCATCATCAGTTTCCTGATTTTCGGAATTATCCTGATCAGATTCCTGATTTTTCTGCTCTCTCTGCTTTAAATTAAGCAGGTGAATTAGCTGGTAATTCATTGTATCTTTCCTCCTTTTTAAAATACTATATCTGCGATATATCTATATTCAGATAATCTACCATATTCCTCATGCATCCAGTACATGAACACATTCCTATCAAAAGGAATAAACGGTGTACTATCTTTGAAATGGAACTCCTGTATACACTTTTCTATTGTTGCAGGTATATATTCTCTAACCATATAGTCTGCCATCTTATACTGCATAAACGAATAGATAGCATCCATTTCTTCTTTAGAGAGCCCCTTAAAGTTGAATGTCTTACCATTTCTGTCTTCGATAATATAAAAGTCAGAAGGATCCATTTCATCTCTGTGAGCTACAGCAAATATATATGGAAATGCATATGGTATATCCTGTTCCTCACAATACGAGAAATACTTGCCAGCCAGATCATTCTGTATCCAAAAGGTTATCGTGTTGGTTCTTTTGAACTTGAGGTTCTTATCTACCTCAGTGTTCTTAAGAGTGATGGTATTAATTCTCCCCGTTTTGTTCTGTTTCCAGCTCCAATAATGCTTTCTTAGAAACAACTCGTGGCACTCTTTACTCATTAAATGTAACATTTGGTTTTCTCCTTATTAATGTTTTGTATACAGTTAAATAGTATATAACTTACCAGATTATTGAAGCCTTTGTGACACCGAGCTTAGAATGTATATGCAATGTTTCAGGATTGTAGGTAATGATTCTATCTACGTTTTCATAGAAGTAATCACTTGCATTCTTAAGTTCTTCATCAGTGTATACAAGCTCCAACGATATTCTTTTATCTATATTCTTGATAAAGTTATCCAGAAGCATGTACTGAGCAATAGAATATATAGCAGATATATCTGTAAGAGTCATATGTCTCTCATTTAATATATCATTTTCTATAATCACATGCTTGCCAACTACATTGACAGATTCTTCTTTAGTCATTACAGCGATATACGGTTTCTCTGCATACTTGTGAAGAACCAATTCAACTTCCTGGGTTGTTGGATACCAGTTAACTTCAGGCATCATCCTTTTGAACTTTAGATAATTACCAAAGTTATTTTCATTCTGATTTTCAGTCATCAGACACCACTTATTGTGCATCATATATGACTTTGCTATTTGTCTCTTTACAATTTCAATTTGCATAAAAAATAGACCTCCTTGTATTTTATATTTTGGTAAGATACTATATATCTGATCACCATTATAGTATATAATCATGATCCACAAAGTTTTCCAAATGGTCGAACACTCTAATAATTGTTGAAAAGGAGGATTTCACATGGCTACAAATAAGTATTTTAAATGTCCGTTTTGTGATAAACGACGTGATCGTAAGAGCCTGGTAGCTCATATCGAATCCAAACACATAGATGAATTACCTGAAGGATTTACTCCTTTACAAGCAACGTTTCATGTTGCTAATAAGAAAGAATTTGATTATAGACCTCCTTGTAGAATTTGTAAATCTCCTACACAATGGGATGAAAAGAAAGGCAGATATAATCAATTATGTGGTAAACAATCATGCCATGATGCATATGTAGATAAGATGCATAGGAACATGGGTGATAGAGAAGGTATAAATAGATTAACTGCTTCTCCTGAAGGTTTAGAAAAAATGCTTGCTGGTAGAAGAATATCTGGTAAGTATAAATTTCAGGATGGATCATATAAGACTTATACTGGATCTTATGAATTAAAAGCTTTAGAGTTTATGGATAAGATATTAAACTGTAAATCTGAAGATATATTTGCACCTGGTCCTGTTATGGAATATATTCTTGATGGAGCAAAGCATTACTATATTACAGATTTGTATTATGCTCCGTATAATCTTATAATCGAGGTTAAAGATGGAGGAGATAAACCAAATACAAATCCTGCATTTGCTGAGACTAGGCGTAAAGTTATAGCTAAAGAGAAGTATATTATAGAGAATACAGATTATAATTATCTGAGATTAACCAATAATGACTTCTCTCAACTGCTTAACGTATTCGCGGATCTTAAGATGTCTTTTAATGATGCAAGAATTTCAAATTCTGATAAGCCTAAAAGAATAGTTCATGCTAATGAATCTGTTCAGATGGAAAATATGGTTGGTGCTATACAAGCAGCTATGCCTCCTGCACCTACAAAAGATGATGCAGTTATAGTGAATTATCAGATGAATAATGTATTCTCTGGTAAAACTCATATAGCAGCTGCTAGTAATATTAAATTTGACAGAATGTTTAAACAGAATGAATACACTGGAATAGTAGAAGAAGTTGATAAGAGTTTCTTGGAGAATTGTAACTATGATGTATATATAGTTCCTGGAGCTAGAGCTAAACTCACTGGTTTTATTGAGGAAACTTTAGGTACTATACAATCTCCTGGTATATTCTTTGATTCTATATTTGGTCATCCTGAGTATACATTTGATCAGATTCAGTATGAAGATAACGCTATACCTGTAAACGATTACTATGCTAGCTTATCTGAGGTTACCGATATTACAACTTGCTATGTATTAGAAGCTGTAACAACGTCAAAAATAAATAAGATTAAGGAACTCAATGATGAACTTAATGATTATGATTATGGTGTTATAGTAAACGGTAAACCTATTCATGATTTAACTGCTGTAAGTAAAGATCAGTATTTCACTTCTGATGCTCAGTCTTTTGCTAGATTGAAGATAGGAAATTGCTGGGACTTTGTAAATTATGAAGCAGATTGGTTCAGAAAAGAGAGTATACCTTATAAAGCATACTTCGCTATTATGGGTGTAGCAGGTAAAAGAATAACACCTACACATACTTTTATATCATTCAAAGATAAAGATAATAACGTTTATTGGTTTGAATCTGCTTGGGGTGGTAATAAAGGTGTTAGGATGTATAAGAATGAAGAAGAGATGCTTAAAGACTTCGTTACTCGTTTTATCAGTAAGCGTAAGAAATGGCAAGAGGTTGATATCTATAATTATCGTCCTGGTAGTAAGTTTGTTGGTATTAATGATGCTGACTTTATCAATAAGATTACTACAGAAAACAGGATGATTAAACAGATCTTTAATAAGGAAGGAGGAGATCCCAATGGACAAAAATAATGTAATAGTTCCTACTGATGATATTGAGGAACTTAAATTAGACTATAATAAGTGGGATAGTACTCTCACTTATGATCAAAAGAAACGATCGAATATGAAGTGTGAAGAACTTTATGGCTGTAATAATATGGAGCTGTTTGATAAACTCAATTCTGCTATTACTACAGCCAATGATGTAATCACTAAAGAATCTTTTGATATTCCTGATAATTTCCTGGCTGACTGGGACATCTTAAACAAAATTAAGATGTCCCAAATCGTTATGGATCAACATCATGATTTAATACTGCTTATAGATTATCCTAAGCCGATGCCTATAGATCAGTTGGAGTTTTTATATAATAAATTCCAGTCTTCTATTACTCATGATAGAAGATTGATGAGTGATAGATATTCTCTTGAGATTTGGGGCGCTTCTGTAACTGATATGTATAAGAAGATTAAAGGAAAGATTATGTCCTTAACTAATAAGGTGGATAATCCTATTACTTTAAAAGAAGGTGCAGTTGATGTTACAATAACTCATTTTCTTGAATCTTATAGTGAAGCAGATGAACTTCGTAGAGAGATAATGAAGATAGATGGCTATACTGAAAAGGATACTTTCTATGAGACTGTTATTTTAAGAGAGGGAATCGAGAAGTGTAAGTTTGAAAAGTTTGATTATGATAAGGTATTTGATAATATAACACCTTGGTTTACTCCTACTGAATACACTGATATAGTAGAAGAGGATGTAAATCCTTTTGATTATTCTTTTATTGAGAATGGATCAGAATATTACGAAACCATAGTTAAACTTCAGGAAAAACATAATGTTCCTGCTCAGCTTAAACTTGGTTGGAATCCTGCTATAAAAATGAATGCCCATGCAGTCAAGGTTGCCAGAAAGAGACAAGTAGATTGGTTTAATGAGAATGAGAGAAGAGTGCAGGTAATTGATGTATCTAATTTATCTACAGATCTTCCTAATAGTGTTCTTGAAGCTGAAACAGATGAGCTAAAAGATACTAATATTTTACTTAAACCTATCTATATCGTATTAAGTCTTGGTAAAAAGCTTCATAGCAAAATAATAACAGGATTCACAAAAGCTGAATTTTCTCATGCTGGTATATCTCTTGATTCTAGTATGAATAATGTGTTTTCTTTTAACTTTAGTAAAGCTAAAGGTGTAGATGGTATAGCTAAAGAATCTATTAAAGATTATCCTGAAGGTAGAGATATAATGGTTAGTGCTATATTTGTACCTGAAAAGGTTTTCGATAAAGTAAAATCGACTATCAAAAATTATGAGAATAATAAAGAAAAATATCATTATGGATTTACTAATCTTCTTGATTACGTAACTAAGAAAGAAAAGGATATATCTCAAAGTACTAACTTAGTTTGTTCTCAATTTGTTGATAATGTACTTAAGTTAAGTAATATAGATATTACACATAAGTCTTCTAACTTAGT
>Ga0247610_10000493_pt1 | contig 55108 bp, 46 predicted proteins | sample 174DNAGHGhighgp2_FD_193483 | JGI IMG/M metagenome (GOLD analysis project Ga0247610, IMG submission 193483) | Sheep rumen microbial communities from Palmerston North, Manawatu-Wanganui, New Zealand - 1742 DNA GHGhigh gp2 | ecosystem: Host-associated > Mammals > Digestive system > Stomach > Rumen...
AGGGGCGAAAAGTAAGGAGAAACAGAGAGCTTGGACAACGTACAAGCAGCGTCTTGAGGCGCGAGTTGGCAACAAGGGCTTATAGCCAAAAGCAAACCACCCGTTTTCACGGGTGGTTCGTGACTGACCGCGGGGGAGATTTTCATCAGGTACGCAGGTGAACAATTCCCGTTTTTGTTTGGCAGGGAGGGCACTTTTGACTCAAAAGGCACCTATTTGTCGATGCTTTACGGGGATACGGAGATGGAAGAACAGAGCATGCCCAAAATGGACAACTGCGTAGTATAGGTAAAGACCAGCACCAAGATCACACAGACGAAAAAGAAAAGAAACAACGAAAAAACATAGATGATACGGGCGTTTTCGGGGTATAGTTGCACACTTTTCCGATATACGCCTCATTTGTTGGTTGCGTTATTTTTCGGCTAGAATTTGCAGAGGAAAAGACGAGCATAGTTTTACCTGCCGTTCATAGAATAACATGATGAACCCTCTTGACAAATATGGGATATATCCCCTATGCTGTAAATAAAAGGAAAGGTGAACTGAATATGCCGACTATTGTCATTTTTACGGAATCATTATTGTGATGTACCTGCGCAACAAGGAGCACAACCCGCCGCACGTTCATGCGATTACGCAGGACTTCGATGCGCCGTTTCTTATTGCGACCGGCGAGATCATGGAGGGCGAATTCCCACCGAAGGCAAAGGAACTGGTGAAAGAGTTCATTATGACCTATCAAAAAGAACTGGAGGAAATGTGGGAGACCGAACAGTATCGGAAGCTTCCGCCGCTGATCTGAGATGTTTCACAAGGCAATCAAACTTGAATACAGGGAAGGGACAACACTTGAGCTGACGTTTCAGGACGGCAAGGTCAAGCGTTATGATATGTCTGCTCTATTCAGCAAGTATCCGCAGCTTGAGGCATTGAAGGATCGAACTCTGTTTACTTCCGGTAAGCTGTTGGGACCTTATGGCATTGTCTGGAACGATGATCTGGACATCGAAGCAGAGACGATCTATGAAGACGGTGAAACCGTCCGAGAGGAGAAACCCGCTGCGTTTGTGATGGTCGGCAATGCGGTCGCTGCAGCACGTGCAAGGAAAGGACTTTCACAGAAGGAGCTTTCCGATCTGACAGGTATTGATCAGTCTGACCTATCCAAGATTGAGCGAGGGATTGCCAATCCATCCATCAATACTTTAAACAGAATAGCGAAAGCTTTGGATGCAAGACTACTGATATCAATTGCTTAAAAAGGATATTGCAGAATAATACCGTTCCGAGTAAATGAGTAAAAAACCCATACAGCGGCACACCGAAATCCGGTGTACCGCTGCCTTCATATCGCAACCAAAACACGTTGCTTTTTTGTTTATATAGTCCATTGCGTGACAATATGTTCATATAGTGTCGATTTGGTTCTGGGGGGAGGACTTGAACCTCCGACCTCCGGGTTATGAGTCCATTAAATGGGACAGATAAAACAACCGATAAAACCTGAAAAAGTGCCTATTTTACTGACTTTTTCGCTATTTTATCCAGTATCAAGAAATCCAATAAATTCACTCTTTTTCAACCAAAGTGTCGTCATTTTTGTCGTCAAAATCGGGCACAAACCGACTGCATAATCGGTTTGAAAATGTATATGCATTTTTCGCATGTATATACTTTCTACCCGAATTCTTTATGCAAAAAATCTCTTGCTGTCCCGTAAAAGGCATTGTGAAACAATGCAAAAGATAGTATAATCAACATAAACGATTGTAAGTGCCAATTATCATCTAGCAGTTCTTTTTGCACAGGGAGGAGAAATACAGTGACAATTCAAGAAACGATCCAAAATTACAAAAAGAATCATCTTCAATATTGGGAAGCAGAAAAATACAAGTGGATCGCAGTAAAACATTTTCAGGATCATTGGAATATAGATGCGGAAGACTTCGCTGGCATGATTGTCGAGGCGCTCAGCCAATCTGCAAATCTCTTAAACGGTGCGATGTATTATCCTCGAGGAATGATTTGCGCTCTTGCTGAATTTAATCCGGAAAAAATGAGAGAACTTTTTCGTCTGTTGTATAACGAGAAAATATCTCTTGCTGATCGCATCAAACCGTTTCGTTCCGGCTGCGAAGAATTATTGACGGCGTTTCGCGAGAGCTCGCCGGAAAACGCAAAAGCGAAGAATCATTATCAGGATTTACGCGCTATCTGCGCTTATTTGTCGTTTAAGTACCCTGAAAAATACTTTTTATACAAAGCCAGAATGTACAGCAATTATAAAAAACTGGTCGATTTCAAAGAAACCAGCACTGAGACAAGTTCTGAGATTCGAAAGTATGAGAATTTCGCAAGAATGTGTCAGGCTGTATTAGCAGAGATTCAATCCGATGCCGAACTGGCAAAGATGCAAAAAGCACAACTTGAAACCGAAACGGACTGCTATGCCGATCCGAAATTACATCTTCTTACCCAAACGATTATCTATGTGAGTAGCGAACCGAATTATGGAGACAGCGGAGAAAGCGGAGATCTTAAAGGCAAGGGCGTCGGCGATGATGGAATACCTGCTGTACGTTATTGGCTTTATGCGCCGGGAAGAGGTGCTGAAATGTGGGAGAGATTCTATCGGGACGGCGTTATGGCGCTCGGATGGAATGAAATGGGCGATCTTAATGATTTTAATTCGAAGGCTGAAATAGCTCAAAGAATGAGCGAACTCTACGGTGGAGAATCATCTCATTCAAACGACGCGCTTACGTTATGGCAGTTTTATAATGAAATACAACCCGGGGATATTATTTTTGTTAAACGAGGAAGAAAAGATATCCTTGGTATGGGAACAGTAGAATCCGAGTATCAGTATGACGAAGATGGCGGTGAATACCCGCATTTTCGTCGAGTAAACTGGACAGACAAAGGCCATTGGAAAAAAGAAAATGCCTTTGCAATGAAGACTTTGACGGATGTTACAAAATACACGGATTTTGTGGAAAGCACAGTTGCGAAGATAGTTGAAGACAGACCTGAACCTGAGCCTGTAAAACCAAAGTCTCTGACAATTTTGCCGGATAACGATCCATATGCACCGGAAGACTTCCTCAACGATGTATATATGGACGAACATAGCTATGAAACCCTTGTTTCCTTGATTCGCACCAAAAAGAATGTCATCTTGCAGGGTGCACCGGGCGTCGGCAAAACGTATGCGGCAAAACGACTCGCATATTCCATGATGGGCGAGAAGGATGCGGACCGGGTGATGATGGTGCAGTTCCATCAAAGCTATTCCTATGAAGATTTCATTATGGGCTTCCGTCCGTCCGAGAAGGGCTTCGAACTCAAGCACGGTGCGTTCTACACGTTCTGCAAAAAGGCAGAGGAGGACAGCGACAACGAATATTTCTTCATCATCGACGAGATCAACCGCGGCAACCTCAGTAAGATCTTCGGCGAGCTGTTCATGCTGATCGAAAGCGACAAGCGTAACATCGAACTGCGTCTGCTGTATGCGAACGAGAAGTTCTCCGTTCCGGCGAATGTCTATATCATCGGCATGATGAATACCGCCGATCGCAGCCTTGCCATGCTTGACTACGCACTGCGCCGCAGGTTCGCGTTCTTTGAAATGAAGCCGGGCTTTGAAACCGACGGTTTCCGCACCTATCGGATGGGCTTGCATAGTGAGCGCTTCGACCGGCTGATCCAATGCGTGGAGAATCTAAACAATGTGATCGCGGCGGACGAATCGCTCGGCGAGGGCTTCTGCATCGGTCACAGCTATTTCTGCAATCTGAAAGAAGCGGACGAGCAGACGCTTTCCAATATTGTGGAATTTGAACTGATTCCGCTGCTGAAAGAATACTGGTTCGACGAGCCGACCAAGGTCAAGGATTGGACGAATAACCTCAGGAGCGCGATCAAGTGATCCCGATACAAAACATCTATCACATGCTTGCGTATGCCTTTCAGGTCCTTCGGGAGCAGGGCTACAAGAGCATTGCGACAGAGGAATTCCATAACGTGGCGGAGCTGTGTGCGGCGATCCTGTGTAAAGGCGTCTCCGGACAGCTCAAACGTGGCCTCGGGCGGGAATATATCGAGCAGACCGAAGCGCTTTCCACCGTGCGCGGGAGGATCGACATTTCGGAATCCATCAAGACGCAAAGCATCCACAAGCAGCAGTTGGTCTGCTCTTATGATGAATTTTCGGTCAATTCGTATTTGAACCGCATCATCAAAACGACGATGGAGCTACTTTTGCGGGCGGACATTTCCAAAGCGCGTAAGAAGGAACTGAAAAAACTGTTGGTGTTCTTCGGCGAGGTTGATCCGCTTGACGTGCATCTGATCGACTGGAACATCCGATACAATCGCAACAATCAGACCTACCGGATGCTGATTTCGGTCTGCTATCTGGTTGTCAAAGGTCTTTTGCAGACCAATTCCGACGGATCGACCAAGCTCATGGACTTTCTGGACGAGCAGCGGATGCACCGCCTGTATGAAAAGTTTATTCTGGAATACTACCGCAAAGAGCATCCTGAACTGAACGCCAGCGCTTCGCAGATTCCGTGGGCGTTGGACGACGGCATGAGCGATATGCTCCCTGTCATGCAGAGCGATATCACGCTGTCCAAAGGCAATTCGGTTCTGATCATCGACGCCAAATACTATTCGCACACGACGCAGATACAGTATGATGTGCATACGTTGCATTCCGGCAATTTGTATCAGATCTTCACCTATGTGAAGAACAAAGAAGCGGAGCTATCTGACGCGCAGCATACGGTTTCAGGTATGCTGCTGTATGCGAAAACCGACGAGCAGGTGCAGCCGGCTCATGTTTATCACATGAGCGGAAACAAAATCAGCGTCCGCACGTTGGATTTGAACCAAGACTTTCCCGAGATCGCCCGGCAGCTTGACGGGATCGCGGAAGAGCACTTCGTATAATTAATTCATCGGCAGATTTTCGGTTCAACCCAAAATCTGCCGATGTTTTTCGAAGAATCTCAAATCAACCTCCTCGAATTTGCGTAAATAACGCAAATTTGAGTAAATTAGTTAAATGATTTCAGTAATTACGCAAATACTTTCCTAAATTAAGCAAATTTCTATTGAAATTAGATAAATCTTATGGTAGAATGCTCTTGAGTAAAGGAGATACTGCTATGCTGAGTGAAGAGTTGATTCGTCTTGCCGACAAGATCTGCCGGCTACAATCGGAAACCCAGACCGTGGAGGTGAAAGCGGCGCATCAGGGCTGCCCGACGCGGTTGTACGATACCCTTTCCAGCTTTTCCAATCAAGACGGAGGCGGCGTCATCCTCTTCGGCATTGATGAGGACAGCGGCTTTGCGCCGGTTGGCGTCTATGATCTCAACGATCTGCAAAAGAAGGTGACGGAGCAGTGCAATCAAATGTCGCCTGCCGTTCGCGCCATCTTTACCACGGCGGAATACAACGGTGTGTTTATTTGCTGCGCGGAGATTCCTTCGCTGGACATTACGGATCGTCCTTGCTATTACAAGGGAACGGGCAAGGTCAAGGGCTCTTATGTTCGCGTGGGCGACGCCGATCTTCCCATGACCGATTATGAAATCTACAATTACGAGAGCTTCCGCAAGCATCAGCACGATGACGAACGCCCGGTAGAACGCGCAAAGCTTTCCATGCTGAAAGCGGATATGCTGCAGAACTATCTGCTGCGCAAGCGGATGGATCGTCCGGGCTTCGCGCAGCTTGATGAAGAACAGGCGTATGAAATGCTGGCGATCACGCGGAACGGCGTTCCGACTTTGGCGGCAGTTCTGAACTTCGGCATCTATCCGCAAGGATATTTTCCACAGCTCGCGATCACGGCGATCGTCGTGCCCGGAAAGGAGATCGGGGAAACCGATACCGACGGTGCACGGTTCTTGAACAACAAACGGATCGAAGGCACCTTATCGGATATGGTGGAAGAGGCTATTTCTTTCTGCAAGCGCAACATGAAGGTCAAAACCGTGATCGATCCCAACACGGGCAAGCGAACCGACACCACAGAGTATCCGGTGAAAGCAATCCGTGAAGCCGTATTGAACGCGCTGATCCATCGGGATTACAGCCCCTATACGGAGGGAACGCCGGTACAAATCGACTTCTTCTCGGATCGGTTGGAGATTCACAGCCCCGGCAGCCTGTACGGACGCATGACGGTGGAAGATTTGGGTTCGGCCCGTCCTGATCTTCGCAATCCCACCTTGGCAACAATGGCGGAGTTCATGATGAACACAGAGAACCGCTATTCCGGCATTCCTACGATTCGTCGGGAAATGGCAGAAGCAGGTCTCCCCGCGCCGGTGTTCCAGAACCGCAGAAACGAATTTGTGGTGATCCTTTACAATCACTCACAGGCGGAAACCGTTGCACCGAACCAGCCGAAAGATATTGTTGCGTTCTGCAAAACCCCGCGTACGCGAAAGGAAATCGCAGCCTATTTGGGCATCGAGTCCGTCAGCTATGCGATGAAACAATATGTGCAGCCGCTTCTCAGCACCGGTCAGCTTCGCATGACCATACCGGATAAGCCCAAGAGCACAAATCAGCAGTTTGTTGCGGTTGAATAGCGATTGAGAACTTGAATATAAGCTGCTAACAGCAGACGCTTGATAGTATGGGAGGTTCAAATGTACAGAATCATCGATGAAGCAGGAAACGCTTACAGTCTTTACACCTATTCTTTGGAATCCGAATTTGAAAAGATGATCGTCGCCAATGTAGATTCCATTTTCGGCAAGGACGGCATTTACTTCGATATCAAAAAGCTGATTGGCAAACCGAAGAAGGGCGCGACAATTCCCGACGGGTATTATCTGGATCTGACCTTCCATACCGATCCGCGGCTTTATCTTGTTGAGATTGAGCTGAACAGCCATGATGTCTATGGGCATATCGGCGAGCAGATTCTGCGTTTCGGCATTTCCTCCGAAATGGACAAGTATAAAATGAAAAACCTGCTGCTTGAAGCCATTCAGGCAGATTCCAAGAAACAGGCAAAGCTGAACGAGTACTATAAGCGCTCGGCATACAATAACAACAGCGAACTCCTCGATAAAGTCATTTTTGACAATAAACCGGCAGCGATCGTCATCATCGACGAGGCAACGGAAGAACTGTCGAATGTTATGGGGCAACTCACCATGACGACCGATGTGCTCGAGGCACAAACCTATGTTTGCGGCACGAAGAAGCTGCACCGTTTTACACCGTTCAAAGATGATATTATAACCGATATTCCTGTATCTGAGGATGCGGATGAGCTTGATACAATTGTCGTTCCGGCAAGGGAAGACGGTTTTGCGGAAGAGTTTATCAAGAACAGCCGTTGGTTCGCTATCCGTATCTCCGGCGCCATGATCGACAAGATCAAGTATATCGCTGCGTATCAGGTTGCGCCGGTATCCGGCATCACCTTTATTGCTGAGGTGGATCGGATTGAGAAGTATAACGATACCAACAAATACATTCTATACTTCAAACCGGATACGATCCAGAAGATTAACAAGGTCGGGCTGGGCAAAAAGAAAGGACAAGCTCCGCAGGCACCGCGCTATTCTTCGTACAAGGCGATCATGAATGCGAAGACGATAGATGAACTATGGAGCTAATGATAAAATGAAGAGAACAAAAGCGATCATAATAATCTTATCAATACTCGCAGCACTTTTGTTGGTTGTTATTGTGCCCGTGATTATTAGCGTATGCTTTTCAGCCGGGAATGATAATCAATCGTCTTTACTTGCATCTGATATATTGGGTTACTACGGCACTATACTTGGCGCGTTAGTTACAATAGGAGCATTGATCGCTACTATTCTGTTTACAAAAAGGCAGATCCAGCGTCAGAGCTATATAGATCTGCAAGAAAAGAAATGGGACAAAATAGACGCGCTTGTTTCTGATGCGCTTGAGACGATACATCCGAGCAGGATGAATGAGATACTGGCAAATGCCATTTGGAAAGATAAAGGTGAAGTGATTTCAGATCTCCATCTGTATATCCATCGTTTGCATTTGGCACAAGATTCTCTGATAGGTAATATCAGCTCAGAGGATTACAAAGAGATTAAAGCGGTAGTTGATGGGATTCTTAATGCTGCGCAACAATATTCTGATATAGCTTTGGAATTGATCAATCTGCATTCTAAGTTTTTACAACTCAAGATGCGGGAAAATGCTCAAACAAGCTTAAGAATCATGCAAGCCAATCCAAATACATATGATGCCAAATTGGCAGATGAGTATCTGCAGTTAATTCAAGAATACGGCGATCTGTCAAATGAAAGCATCATTAATGAAATCAATAAAGTACAGAGTAAAATAACGGAGTTGCATCATAACGGTTATATTAACTTGCTTGCACAAAAAAGGCAGACTTTTAGCGAGATTACGGAGAAAAGAAATCAGGAAGCAAATAAGATTCTGAATCTTAGAAAGAAAAGTTAAGCAGTAAACAACTAAATGTATTAGGATCACGATAATAAAACTTTGGGGGTACGGGCATGACAATCTATGACATTCTGAAGGATACGAATTACAAATCCGAGCAGTTTTCAGCAGAAGCTGTTGCACGGCTGAACGAAAGAATTGTTGAGAATACCGACAGAAACGGAAAAACCGTTGCGAAGGTCAAGTGCCTTGTAAGAAACAAAGACATCGTTCTCAAACCGGAGGAGGTTGTTCGTCAGTTGTTCATTGATCGGCTGATGAATGACTATGGCTATCCACCCACCAGAATGCAGGTTGAATTCCCGGTCTATTTCGGTAGGGAAGTGAAACGTGCCGATATTGTTATCATGGATGAGGATCGCCCGCTCGTCCCTTATATTATCATTGAAGTCAAGAAACCAAAGTTGAAAGATGGCAAAGAGCAGCTGAAGAGCTATTGCAACAGCACCGGTGCACCCATTGCGGTTTGGACAAACGGTGATCAGATTGCATATTACAATCGCCAAGACCCGAACTATTTCAAAGATATACGGGATATTCCCACGGCAACACAGACCTTGGAGGATATCGTTTCCCAACGCTGGACGATTCAGGATCTGAAAGAGAATGATAGACTGCAGAAAGAGCGTCTCTCCCTGAAGGATGTCATTCTTGATCTGGAGGATGAGGTTTTAGCCAACGCCGGGGTAGACGTCTTTGAAGAGTGCTTTAAGCTGTTATTTGCCAAACTGTATGATGAGTTTTTAAGCGGGCAGACACCAACCCGTTATCTGGAGTTTACCAATGCCGGGCGAACTGATTTCAAACTTAAGGAGAAAATTCAAGAATTATTTGATAAGGCGAATCAGAAGTGGAAGGGCGTATTTGATGAAAATACAAAGATTATGCTATCGCCTTCCCATCTTGCTATCTGCGTATCTTCGTTACAGAGTGTAAAACTTTTTAACAGCAATCTGGACGTGGTAGACGATGCCTTCGAATACCTGATGAGCAAATCCAGTAAAGGCGAAAAAGGCCAGTTCTTCACGCCTCGATATGTAATTGAAATGTGCGTCCGAATGCTGAATCCGAAAGAGGGGGAAAAGATGATCGATACCGCTTGCGGCAGCAGCGGTTTCCCTGTGCACACCATTTTCCATGTCTGGCGACAGATGGCAAAAGACAGGGGAATGAATATCAGCGAATTCTTTACCTTGGATCAAAAACCGTATGAGTTTACGGAGTATGTAAAAGATAATATCTTTGGTATTGATTTTGATGAAAAAGCGGTTCGGGTCGCGAGAACACTCAATTTGATTGCCGGTGATGGTCACACGAACGTGCTTCATCTGAATACACTTGATTACACACAGTGGACAGAGACAGCTAAGCAGGAAGATTGGCTCAGCACCTATTTTGAGGGATTTGATCGTCTGAAGCATTTGAGAAAGGATACCAGAAGCTTCCGTGATTTCAAATTTGATCTTGTTATGGCGAATCCGCCTTTTGCCGGGGATATCAAGGAATCTCGTATCCTCAGCATGTATGAGCTTGCCAAAAATGCACAGGGCAAACAGCAGAACAAGGTCGGCAGAGATATCCTTTTCATCGAACGCAACCTTGATTTCTTAAAGCCCGGTGGACGCATGGCAATCGTCCTCCCACAGGGAAGATTCAATAACAGCAGCGATAAGTACATACGTGAATACATCGCCGAGCGCTGTCGCATTCTTGCGGTAGTCGGTATACACGGAAATGTGTTTAAGCCGCATACCGGAACAAAGACTTCGGTGTTGTTTGTACAGAAGTGGGACGATGAAAAGTGCCCGAAGAAAGAGGACTATCCGATCTTCTTTGCAACCATGCAGGAACCCAGCAAGGATAATTCCGGTGATATCATTTATGTGAAAGATCCGGTGACGGGAGAAAAGAAATTGGATTCTCATGGGCACATGTATGTAAAGCATGACCTATATAATCATGACGGATTAACGCAGGACGGTATTGCAGAAGCATTTATAGAGTTTGCAAAGAAAGAAGGACTAAGTTTTTTTCGATAAACCCATCCATTGAGCCTTTTGATGAGGCAAAATACAGGGCATTGATGGATGGGATAGAATGTTCCCTGTTAAATCTGCAAGAAGTAAAAAAGGCAGGTTTTCGCTTTGATTCGGATTATTATTCGAAAAGCAATCTAAAACTGTCTAAATTAATCAATGAAATCGGCACAAAAACCATTGGTGAATATGGTGGAAGGTTAGATTGCAGCGCCTTTTATCCTTCAATCACAGGGTATTATAGCAATGATCGCAATCTTATTCCGTTTCTACGTGTAAATGAGATAAAAAACGGGTTAGTTGCGATCACAGATAGCACCGTTTTCTTACCCCCTCAAGTAATCGAGGACAATAGTACAACAATAGCTTTGGCTTATCCTGGGGATATTATCATTGCAAAAGGAGGGAATACATTAGCAAAAGTTGGGCTCGTCACAAATGATTATCCCCAGTATGCGACTTGTCGCGATGTAATAATCCTTAGAACAAACAATCTGAAAGGACTCAACAAGTATTATCTTTGGGCATTTCTGCATAGTGGATATGGTCAAAGGATTTTATGGCGCTCGGCTAGTCAAACTGGGCAACCACATTTAACATTACCTGCTATTTTGAATATCAAAATACCTGACAATTTATCGCTTCAGAAAACGATGGAGCAGATATATGAGCAATCAGTTGCGCTACAAAAGCAAGCAGAGCACATTTACGGCGAGGCAGAGACTCTTTTGTCCAGAACCCTCAAATATAAAAAGGCTTCTCAGCATGGTCCTGTGACCGCGAAAAAGCTGTTGTCTGAAAGTTTTTTAAAGACAGGGCGCCTTGATGCTGAATACTACCAGCCCAAATATGACGCATTGTTTGAAGCGCTGAGCTGTTTTAATTGTAAACCTCTTGGAGGAGGTAAAGGCATTGTTCGAATCAAAAAATCTATCGAGCCTGGAAGTGAGGCATATTTAGAAGAAGGCATTCCTTTTGTTCGTGTAAGCGATGTCAACAAATATGGAATCGCAAAAACCGAGGTATTCATAGATCACAACACTGTTCAGAATATTGAATCTCTTTACCCTAAAAAGGACACGATTCTGTTTTCCAAGGATGGTAGTGTTGGGATCGCATATAAAGTGGAGAATGATAGTAAATTTGTTACTTCTGGTGCATTGCTACATTTGATTGTACGAAATACAAAGGAAGTATTACCTGATTATCTTACACTGGTTCTAAACTCTCCTGTTGTGCAATTGCAGGCGGAGCGAGATTCAAACGGTGCCATAATTCAGCATTGGAAGCCTTCGGAGATAGAGCAGGTCGTTATCCCTGTCCTTGATATGCCGACACAGGAAATTATAGCTGCCAAAGTACAAGAGTCCTTTGCTCTCCGCCGCAAATCGAAGGAACTTTTGGAATACGCAAAACAAGCAGTCGAAATGGCTATCGAACAAGGCGAAGAGGTTGCATTGGCATGGCTAAGCGATAAGGTGGGATAAGTGCATGGAAGAACAGAATCACGGAAACAAATATGAACAGTGGAAAGCGATAACGGAATCTGACTTTGTCACGCTTTTTATAAAAACGTGGTTTACCTTCATTGCCGTTTTACGTGAGTTGAATCCCAATGTTAAGGTGTTTACAGAGGATGGAAAACCACGTGGAGACAAACCCTTTCTAAATGCCTACAAAGAAGGCGTGATGCCAATTGTTCAAAAACAAATATCTGTGGATGACATTTCGCAAGAATTGTTTCGAATGTATCCATTGAGCATGAGAAAAGTAATAGATGTATTTCCACAGTTCTTTTTTAAGACCTTCTTTGAGATTAATAGCGATTTCAAATATGAAAAAAGGGAGATCAGTTATCGACCTGATGGTACGATTAAAGATCGATATGAAGTTCATGTACATATTGTGAAAGAGAACCATCTTAAGCTTAGCTTGGGGATATCTGGGAACTTTCGAACAACAACATATAATGAGACGATAAAAAAAGATATCGATTTACGCCCGATAATTGAAAAGATCGTGGATAAGCATCGCACGCAGAACCTTGTTATTCAGGAAGGTCAATTTATACGTGATTTTTATGAAAGCGTATTATCGGAAGTTAATAGTTCCCTCAGTAAATACTTGCAAAAGATTCTTCCGGCAAAACTGTATTGCGCATCAATCAATCAACGAATTCAGGCAAATTGCCTGAGATTTAGTAGTGATCTGAATCTTAGATTTCAGAGAAACTATAGATTTCCACATGAGACATCACTCATGTGGAAGAAGAACTCTTATGCAATCATTTATCAACGACCGTTCAACCGATTTGGACAAGTAGGTGCGGATGAGATATATCCAAAAGAAAAAGAGCGTTATGTGCGTCTAATCTCTTCAGGTGGTGTTGATTGGTTCGCAGATTTTGTATATGCTCTTCGAAACGCATTGTTTCATGAGATCATTTCTCCATTAGATGGAGAATGGCAAGTGATCTTCAAATCAGCATACCTAATACTAAAGCAGATCTCGGATATTTGCATTGATACAATCAATAGAATAGCTGAGTTGCCCAAAGACAGAGATAACGTTATACTTAACTATATATTTCAACATAAAGAATTGCTGGGGGATATGGATAATTCATATGAACCGTATGGGATGAGCTTGAAAAAATGGAAGATCGATAATGGAAATATAGTTGTCTCGGGCGATTTTTCATTGAGGAAGGATCAAACGGGGGAGATAAAACAATACGGGTATGAAGCAATTCTAAATGATGATTTTACCATAGCGACAGTTAATCAGACGGACTGTGTTACTGTTGCTTGCATTAATGCCGGAAACATTAATGGTCAGGAAGGAGCCAACATTGGATAGAATTACAGCAATCGAACAAGCAATAGAAAGACTTGAAGAAGGCGCTTTCCAGAGGCTTTGTAATGAGTTCCTTTCTGGAGAAGGGTATCATGGTATAGTTGCGCTTGGCTCAAAATCAGGATCAAATAAAACAACGCCGGGGACTCCTGATACGTATTTTTGCGAAATCGATGGTAGATATATTTTCGTCGAGTATACAACACAACAACAAGGATTGAAACAAAAAATCAAGGATGATATTGAAAAATGCTTCGATGAAACAAAAACAGGAGTACTAATAAGTCAGATTAGTAAGATTATCTATTGTCATACCTCCTCTAATCTTTCGGCAGGTACTGATAGCGAGTTGAAGAAATACTGTGCAGATAGAAGCGTTGAGCTGGAGATTATCGGTATAGACAGCCTTGCAGATCAATTGTGCCGTAAGTATCCAATTTTGGTTAAAGATCATCTAGGGATAGCGGTTGATACGCAACAAATACAAAGTATTGAAGACTATATAAAGCAATATAACTCAAACGATTTATCAGCGTCTTTGAGTACGAAGTTTCAATTCAGACAGAATGATATTGAGACAATTGATGCTGCCTTTGAAAAGAATAAAGTTGTTGTTTTAACCGGAAACGCAGGCGTCGGCAAAACGCGATTGGCGATAGAGTATGCTTATAGACGCAAAAATCAAAAACATGAAAGGGCGTTTTGTATACACAATCGCGCTTTGGGGATATATGATGATCTTCAGCTATATTTCTGTTCTGCAGATAAGTATTTTGTTGTTATTGATGATGCGAATCAGCTTTCACAGCTGGGGCTGGTAATTGAGCTTGCGAATCGTAAAGATGAAGGATATGACATCCATATACTGATTACGGTACGTCAGTATGCTTTGGAAAAAGTGAGGAAGACACTTTCAAATGTCGTCAATTGTGAAGAAATCAGCATAGGGACTCTTTCTGACGATGAGATAAGAGCACTTGTAAAAGAAGAGTTTGGAATTGTTAATCATTATTATTTGGATAGAATTGCAGACATTGCAAAAGGCAATGCAAGAATTGCCATGCTTGCCGGAAAGACAGCATCAGATGCGAATAAATTAGAATCGATTAATGATGTTTCTCAGCTATATGATGCATATTATGGCAAAGCGTTCAGAGAGGCACATCTGGATGCAGATATCCAACTGCAGACTGTAGCGGGCGTAATTGCGTTCTTGAACTCTGTGCGTATGGATGCTCTTGATCCTGTTTTACCAGTTTTGCAGAAGCAAGGAATAGATGCCGATACTTTCAAGAAGCGCGCTTATGAATTGCATGATTTGGAACTCGTTGATATATGCCATGATACGGCAGTTATCATAAGCGACCAGTGCTTTGGAGATTTCATACTTAAGTATACATTCTTCGATGCAAAGACAATTCGTCTATCAGAGATGATTGAAGCTTGTTTTATTCCATTTCGGCAGAGAACGATGCAAGCGGTTAATAATCTTAGAAGTAACTTTAATAATGATGATATTGAAAAATATACAAACAACGAAGCAATTGCAGTATGGGATAAGTGGGAAAAGGAAAAATCGGATAAGTTTTGGGAGTATGTGAAATCGTTTTATCCGATTAAGCAGGTCGAAACTTTGATGATGATTAATGACCGGATAGAGGAAGAAGAAAGTATTGACTTTCCGGTTGAACGATTGGATTTTGATGACAGGAGTAATAATCACTGCATCAACGATGAGCTTCTTTCTATGTTAGGCGGTTTTGCAAAATTGGACAATTACGAAATCGCTATTGATTTATTCTTCAAGTATTATCAAAAAAGGCCGGATTTATATTCGCAGTTCTTTCAATCAGCAGAGCAGCATTGGGGAATAGAATCAAACAATCTTAAACCGACCATAGCATTTTTAGAGAAACTGATTATGGTTGCAAATGATTGGAATAATAAGTACCTAGGGCTTATATTTATTGCATTTGCGAAAAAACAACTGCATTTTGTTTTTGATTATGCTAAAGATGGAAAACGGAACAGTGTAGTTATGATTCATTTCCTGTTACCTGCTTCTAAAGGAGTTATTCAGTATCGGCAAGTTATATGGGAACAGTTATTAAGGATTGGCCAACTAAGTTATTATAAAAATGGTGTTCGTGGAATTCTAAAAGAATATGGACAATATAGAGGACACGATTGTAATTCTATCATCAAAGAGGAAGCAAATAATGTCTGCACATTGATACAGCAAACGCTTTCTCCATCTGTATTAGAAGATTGTATTATTGCTGAAGATATTGCATCAGTTCTTCAAGGCGCAGGGGGAAGCATTGATAGTTGTTCCGCATACCTCAATAATCAAGACTTACTTTTGTTCCATTTACTAATTGGGCCAGATTGGAATGCCAATACGGACTACCATGAAAGAGAAGAAAAGAAAAAACAAACTATAATTCAAAAAGTTAAAGAATCTGATGATCCTTATCAGCTTATTGCCGATATACTTACTGTTTATTCGAGTATTACAGAGAATAGTCATGAGCTTTATAAACTCATACAAGGAATTGACATTGCAGTTCGGCAGATGATGGAGGATACAACACATAGAACACAAATTGCTACTATGATATTACGATCAAAGAAACTGTTGTCTCAGTCGTTATTCATTGTTATTGAAACCTTATTTTCATGGCAGACCAATGAGACTATCCTCAGCATGATTAATCTCGCACCTGAATCAACACGAGAGTTTTGTTTGTTCTTGTTTTACTCATTAATGCCTGAGGAGCGAATTACAGAAAAAGACTTGTTAGGATTATATGCATATTTCCGTAGCATTAACAATAATACGCAGGTTTATCCGATTCAAAGATCGATTAACTACCTGATTAAATATGAACCTCATGATCAACATGTTATCAGTAACGTTCTCCGTTTAATCTATCAAAACCGAGAGGAAAACCCACAATTGGCTAAGGTCTATCTTTCTTGGTTTCTAAGCAGTAACGATGCTCGGTCTGCAATTGTTTTCGATAGACTTCAAAAAGATGATGCGCAGTTATTGGTCAAGTTGTATCTCTATAGCGACAGCATAGACGAGATGTTCGATTACGACGGGTACTATTTTCGAAAAATAGCAGATATGGACAGTCAATTCTTGACAGCATACACAATTCAACACGCGCAGCAAGACCATAGCTTTTACACGAGCAATAGAGAACAGAAATATCGAACCCTTTACATGTGTGATGATTATCTCTCGAAAATCGATCTTATTATTCAAACTGCAATAGAACATGATAGTGATCATTTTTGGCTGGAGAATAGATTTATAAGAATCTTCGTATTCACTGAGGAGGCTTTAATTGAAAAGAGCAACGAATGGATAAAACACTATATCATTCAGAACATAGATGACGCAGAAATAGAAAGGATTCTATTTGAAACAATAGTTCAGTTACCAAATGCGAGAAAGCTTCCGCTTTATAAATTGTTGTTGGAAAAGAATGATGACTGTGGATTCTTTAAGCACATTCCTTTGACTCCATCTTCCTATGAGTGCAGTGTCGCAGTTTATAATGGATGGATTGAATTCTTGAGAACCCTCTCAACAAGCCTTTTGGGCGTTAAGTATTTAGAACACAAAAAACTAATTGCAGATCACATTGAATCGATAGAAAGAAAAAAAGAAAAAGAAGAAATTTGGCGGATTCTAGAAGGATAATCAAAAGCGGCGTATCAAAAAAGGTGCGCCGCTGTATCTTTTTGGATTTGATTAATTCTTTTTTCGTCGGTTAGGGAAGGACGCTTCAAGCCATGCTTCATATTCTTCGACCGTAATGTTGCCGTCGATGCAGTCATCGCGCATAGTGAGGGCTTGATATTTCCATTTCTTGAAATCCGCTTCCTTAATCTGTCGCACCTTTACGCGGGCGGCATAGCGTTTGTAGTACTTGTTATAGAGAGGGAACGCCTTGTTGTCGGCAGTCTTCGCTCTGTAGTTCTCGATTGCCGCAAGTTCCTGACAAGTGCGTGTGCTGCCCTCTGCAATACGATCACAGTAGTTGGTGTCGTAATTGCCCTTCATAATGAAATATTTGCCGCAGCGTTTGCATTTGCGGAAGCGGATGTTTTCTTCCAGCATCTTCGTGAACTCCAATTCCAGCATCTCCGCAGTGGTGGAGACGTCGTATTGAATGCTCATGAACGACGGTCGGCGGATCATCATGGTAAGGTGTCCATCGTCCAATCCATATTCTTTTGCAAATGCTTTCTCCGCTTCGCTTGCGTTCGAGGAAAACGCCTTAATGATTCTCTTGATGTATTCCTCCTGTTCCATTCCGAATGGCATACGCCTCGGGCTGCCCATGTGTTCGTGTGAGATCATCAATTCTTCGCGACGAATATAAGAATCGGGCAGATCGTGTATATCTCGATACAAATGATATCGTTCGCTCGGATAGAGGTTTCCGAGTACTTCGGGATGGAAGCTTTCGTCATAAACGAATTCAAGAAGCTCCTGGTATTCCTTTTGCAGTGTTACCAGATAATCCGCATATCTTCCCATCGTTTTGTCCGTATCCGCGTCGTATCCAACAAAGCACGGCGGGAATAGTGCGGAGTAGAGGGAAGCATACAATGCATCACCGAGATCGTCGCAGGTAGCGCAGAACTGAAAGTAATGCTCAACAATCTCTTGCGTCCGGTTATACACTTTTTCCGGGGTTTCTTCTTCGGCAGGTTCTTCCTCTGAAAGATCCATATCGCCCTTTTCCCTGATCTTGCGGAATAGGCGATACATGGCGTACCTCTCCTTCATTGGCGTTATAAGATCGGAATACACGAAATCCAAGATTCCTTCGCCGTATCGTATCGTTACGCACGTTCCGCTGAGCACGTCGTTCATCGGCTGACGGATCGGCGGCTCGGCTTCATCATCAATGTTCCCATTTTCATCCCTCGGATAATCGGAAAAATCGGTCGGATCGCCATGCGACGATATGCGCTCTATCTCGTATTTCTTTTGAAGAAGGGCATATTGCTCCCGATTCTTTCTTACTCTCTTTGCAGCATATTCCTTATCTTCCGGATCATCTTTGAACTTGATACCACGCCGTTTCTCTTGTTCGGCTTGGTACTTTTCCATCAAGCTGTCCATCGAATAATCTTCATTGAGATCATCGACGTAAAAGAGGATTGTTCGGTTTTCTGAATCGAAACGTACTTTGTTATGGAAATACCCCAAGATAATATCTTTCCGATGCTCCCGCTTCATCCGATACCGGTCATACGCCGTCAATTCATATTCGGAATAGTCTTTTTTTCTATCCATTTTATCCCTCACTTTTAGAGAATACAAATCTTCTCAATTTTGGAGTATTTATATCACCACAAACAACATCATACAAAACTATTGTAAAACTGTCAACCGGCATTTATAATTCTGCGTGGAGAATGATGATTGAATAGATCATCATTCTCTAATTATTACGGGGCGTTGACAATTGAATACCGTTCTACCGCCGGGGATATGGCAGATAACCGTAGGAATACGGTTGCGGGCACAGCCCGCTGCGACAACGTGGTGCAGAGCAGCACAGGAACAACGGCGGTCAGGAGAACGAGAATCGAACCCTGTGTGACACCGTGTTACGCGAAAGCAGAGCCAATTGGCCTCCGGAACTCCACATATCCCTACGGTAAAAATATATTATTCGGAGAACCATTCTTTGGCAAAAAAATTCAGCAATTGAATAGTGAGGGGATACGTACGACGAAAGATCGTTAGGCACGGGACCGCGTGACGCAGTGGCACGCAAGAGTAAATATGACCACTGCACAGTGGGAAAACGCGGATAAGAAAGACGGTGAAAAAAGTTTACAAATAAATTTTCTCCTTTTTTGGAAAAAATTAACAAACGTGGGGTGAGAGGACATTTGTGGAAAGCAGTGAATTGAAAAAAGTTCACATCGTTTTTACAGCTTTTTGGTTCAAAAAGTCAGCAATGTACAGTGAGAGGACTTGAATGCGACCGGCAGGAGAGAACGCCGGTGCAGATACACCGTTTCCCCTGATCAAGGAAACGAGACCGTTGCCGCTTCGGGACGCCGGGGTGATAAGCACACATTACACGGACCACGAAAGGATACAGAACATGAAAACACAAACGTATTCCAATACACAAGAGTTGCCCTATACGCTCAGCGTTGAGGAGATGGCGGCGTTTCTGGGTATCTCCAGAGTCGGCGCTTACAATCTGAGCCACAGCAAGGGATTCCCATCAAAGCGGATCGGTAAGCGCATCCTGATCCCGCGAGACGAGTTTCTTGCATGGCTGAAGGAACTGCCGGAGGTGAGCAACGCATGAGTACGAAACAGGAAAAAGAAACCATCGTTGCAATCCACATCGATCAGATTCAGCCGTTTCCGAATCACCCGTTCCAGGTGAACGATGACGAAGCGATGGAACGGCTGAAAGAAAGCATCGCAGAGAACGGCGTGCTCATGCCCGCGATCGTACGGCAGATGGCAGACGGAACGTTTCAGATGGTCTCCGGTCACCGGCGTATGGCGGCGTGCAAAGCGCTCGGGATCGAAAAGATGTCTGCGATCGTGCGGGATATGGACGACGACCTTGCTACTGTCACCATGGTGGACGCAAACAGCCAACGGGAACAAATCCTCCCAAGCGAAAAGGCGCATGCGTATAAGATGCGGCATGACGCATTGAAGCACATGCGAGCCGCAGGCACCGTTCCGGCAAACGGTCGCACGACGGAACAGGTCGGCAAGGAGAACAGCAAGAGCTTTATGACGATCACTCGCTATATCCGAATGACACGGCTTTTGCCCGATCTGTTGAAATTGGTGGACAGCAAGAAACTGAAGGAAACGGCGGCGGAGAGAATCTCATACCTCTCTGAATCGGAACAGCAGATTGTGCTGTCCATCATGCAGTCGGAATTGAGCGTACCGAACAAGGCGCAGGCAAAACGTTTGAAGCAGATGCACGACGACAGGGAGCTGACGGAGGACGCTGTGAGAACATTGCTCATGGACAGCAAGGGGAAAGCGGAGAAAGTGTCCATTCCAACAGAAACGCTCAAACGGTTCTTTACCGAAGACGAGACGCCTGCCAGGATGACCGAAACGATCATAGAAACCATGGAGCAGTGGGAGAAACTGAAAGCTCACTTTCAAAAGGACGTTTCCCCGGCGCGAATGACGGAATTGATCGTGAAGGCACTGGAAAACGAAAAGCGTCGGCAGCGCAGCAAGGGACAGGAGCGATAACCGATCACGGGGCAGAGCGGCGATTCCGGACGGAGGCAAGGCGTGCAGACGGTCGTGTAACACCGTGTTACGCGAGGGCAGCACAAGGTTTACGGTGCGGGGAGGCAACTCCCCGCGCCGATCCCGGATACGGAAATGATAGCTTACTTTCAGAAAAATGATAGCTTTTTCATGGTTGCGACCGGGAGGGCAGATTTGATCCCGTTAGGGATTAACAAGCATGGGATTGTGGTAGCACAATCCGTCCGTAAGGGAGCGCCCTTAAACCCCTGCAAGAGAAAACGGAGGTAAAACAAATGTTGAAACGAAACATCCAAATCAACTTTCGCGTCGATGCGGAAGAACAGGAACTCATAAAGACAAAAGCGAAAAGATGCGGACTGTCCATTGCAAAGTATCTGCGGTTTCTGATTCACGACTGCGTTCCGAAGGAGCAACCGCCTGCGGACTACAGAACTATGATCCGCGAGCTGCACGCGATCGGGAACAGCATGAATCAAATCGCGGCAAGAGCGAATGCAACGGGGTATATCGCATCGAAAGAATACGCGGAGAACGCAGAAAAGCTGAACGAGGCAATCCTGAACATACAGGAAGCAGTCACAGGACCGGAGGCAATGTATGGCGACAACGAAGATATGGGCGGTTAAGACACGCCTCGATCATGTGCTCCGGTATGCGGAGGACAAGATGAAAACGGAGAACGCGGATTGGAGCAAGATCGGTGATCCGTCCTTGCGCGACGTCATGGACTATGCCATGGATGACGCGAAAACGCAACAACAGTATTACGTTTCCGGTTGGAACTGTTTGCCGGGAATAGCATTGAAAGAGATGCGATTAGTCAAACGCATGTTTGGCAAGGAGGATGGCATTCTTGCGTTCCACGGCTACCAGAGCTTCAAACCGGGCGAGGTATCGCCGAAGATCGCGCATGAGATCGGTATGAAACTGGCCGAGGAGTTGTGGCCTGATCATCAGGTGATCATTGCAACACACGTGAATAAGGACCATGTTCATAACCATTTCGTCTTGAATTCCGTTGGTCTCCATGGCAAAAAGTTCAATGCGTGCAAAGCAAGTTACCGTGAAATGCGCGCTGCATCCGATCGCCTTTGCAGGGAATACGGGCTGTCGGTCATCGAGCCAAAGAGCACCAACACGACGAAGCATTACACGGAATGGGCAGCGGAACACGCCGGGGAGCCGACCTATCGATCGTTCATTCGGCAGGACATCGATACCGCAGTCAAGTACAGCATGACAGTCCAGGAGTTTTTCAATGCCATGAAAAAGAAGGGATATGTCTTTGAGCAGCGCGGCAGCTTCCTGCGCATCAAGGCAAGCGGTTCAAAGCGGTTTATGCGTCTTCGGTCGTTGGGACCGGGATACTCGGAGGAATCCATAAAACAGAGAATCCTGCGGCACCGATATCCGGAGATCGAACCGCGAGAACCGCAGAAGCAGAAGAAGTACGTTCGCATACAGGTAGATTTCCGCTTATCCAAGGTCACATGGAAGGGACTTCGGGCGCTGTATTTCTTCTATGTGCGGAAACTGCGGGAAGCAAAAAGTCATCCGAAGCAGCGTTACCCGTTCGTGCTGAAAGAGGATTTGCGGCATCTTGACGCGCTCTCGGAGCAGTCCAAATTCCTGTTCCGGTACAAGCTCGACACCGGCGAGCAAGTACAGGCATTACAGAAAACGCTCTCTGATAAGCTTTCCGATCTGCAATCCGAGCGTAAGGAACTGAATAACGAACGCCGCAGAACCGGCACAACGGAGGAGCGCAAAACCGAGATCGAGGATCGGCTGAAAGCACTTTCCGAAACCGGGAAGCAGCTTCGCCGGGACTTGAAACTGTGTACGGACGTGCTGTTGCGATCCATAAAGATTGAGGAAAAGAGACGCACCATGCAGCAAGAACGATTGGCGCAGAAATCTACCGAGAAAGGAAAGAGCCGAAATGTGCGGAGACGGGACTATGAACGGTGACGAAATCGAAATCTTCTTCACGGTCGAGCCGATCGTGGACGCGGTTCTGAATGCCGCGGATTTATCCCCGCCGATTATAAAAATACCTCACGTTTTCGGTTGCAAAAACGCGCAGGATGAACTATTCGTTAAAGTGACGAAAAATCGAAAGGAGAAACGACCATGAACATTACGTACAGACAAGAGGGCGATTACCAGCTTCCGAACCTCGTTATGGACCCGCAGCCGGAGGGCGAGATCGGCGTATGGGGCTGGCGGCGCAAGCGATTTCTCAAAGAGCGCCGCAAGGACACCTACAACGCCATGCTGATGAAAGGCACGCTGACGCAGCACCTGATCGACACGAATGAGGCGGCTTTGGACATGATGGAAACGCTTGTGAAGCAGATGGCGGAAGCCGAGGGCGTGACAGAGGATCTGAAACGCCGCGATCAGATGGCATGGGTGGGCGCCATGAACAACATTCGCAACCGCGCCGACGAGATTGTCCGCGCCGAGTTGATCGAGGTATAGTATGGCACGGGCAAAGAAACGCGAGGACAAGCGGTACGAAAAGAAGATCACTGTCGGACGGAACTTTGACGGCTCCCTGAACCGGATCAGCGTCTATGCCGCAACGCAAAAGGAACTGGAAAGCAAGGTTGCGGAGATCAAGGTACAGATCGAGCAGGGCATTTATCTGAGCTCGGATACGGCACTGTTCGGAAAGATCGCCGAGAACTGGATCGAGCATTTCAAACCGACGATCAGCGAAAAGATGCGTCTGCGGTATAAAGGCATCATCAAGGGAAAGCTGCAGCCGCTTGCCGAAATGCGGGTGCGCGATCTGCGTCCGATGCACCTGCAGGTCATCATCAATGAAATGGCAAAGGACGGTTACGCGCAGAAATCCATGCAGATGGTGAAGCAAACGGCGTCGCAGGTGCTCGACCTCGCCATGCAAAACGACCTTGTCTACCGGAACGTGTTCGAAAAGATCAAAGTCCCGCACGTCGATGCAGAGGAGCGGCAGCCGATCACCGAGGAGCAGCGGGAACTGATTCTGAACACTTGGGAGGGGCATCGCATGGGCGTACCGGCGTTGATCATGCTGTACTGCGGGCTGCGCCGTGGGGAACTGCTCGCGCTTTTATGGACCGACATCGACTTCAAGGCAAAAACGCTTTCGGTCAGCAAAGCGGCGGATATGCCGACGAACGCAACGACGGTGAAGAAGCCGAAGACAAAGGCGGGCACGCGCATCGTTCCGATTCCGGATGCGATCATGCCCGCTCTGCTAAAGGCGAGAAGGGAAGCAATCTCGATGTATGTATGCCCGGCGATGCGCACGGGGGACATCATGAGCGCACAGGCGTACACGGAGGCGTGGAGCAGCTATATGCACTATCTGAACCTTTGCGCCGGCGGTCGGGACAAGGTGCGGACAAAGAACGAAAACGGTAAGGTCTGCTTCATCCCTGCGGTGCAGGCAATGGAACCGTTCTCTGCGCATCAACTCCGGCATTCCTACGCGACCATGCTCTACGACGCGGACGTTGACGTCAAGACGGCGCAGAAGCTGCTCGGACACGCGGATTTCTCCGTCACGATGAAAATCTACACGCACCTATCCACGGAAAAAGAAAGCGCGGGGATCGAGAAACTGAATCAACACGTCACTGAGCATCTCGGCAACAGAATCGAAGTTCTTGCGAATGAGAGATAATGCAGCACACGAACAGAACGGCAGCGCATCGGGGAACCGGTGCGCTGCTGCTTTTGGTAATAGGTACAGATAACATGCAAGATAACATACAAGATAACATACAAGATAGATTACTACGCCAACCATTAAGATGCTAATAATTTATCAGTTTGTTGACAATACTCATCATATCTGCTAAAATATGAGCATGGATATGATGAAAACACCGAAAGAGCTCGGCATGGAAATTGCCGCGAATCTGAAGAAACTGCGAAAGCAACGGAAGCTTTCGCAAAAAGCGCTTGCCGAAAAGGCGGGGATCAGCTACGGCTCGATGAAGCGGTTTGAGCAGACCGGGGAGATCTCACTCGAATCGCTGTTGAAGATTGCCGTCGTGCTCGGCGAAACGGCGCCGTTCGAAGCGATCTTCAAGCCGACCGAAATCAAGTCTATTCAGGAGATCATCGATGGAAACCTTTAAGTCGCTGGATGTGCTGTATCACGGGCGAAAGGTCGGAACGCTCGCGCTGTATCAGAGATGGCTCGGCGCCTTCCAGTACGATGCGGATTGGCTCAAGGACGGCTTTTCGATCAGCCCGTTCACGTTGCCGCTAGACGGTCGTGTGTTCGTTCCGAAATACGATCCGTTCGAGGGCTTGTTCGGCGTGTTTGCGGACAGCTTGCCGGACGGCTGGGGACGGCTGCTTGTGGATCGGATGCTTCTCAGGGAGCACGAAGACCCCAATGCGATCAATGCACTCCAGCGGCTGGCGATCGTCGGCGAATCAGGCATGGGTGCGCTGACCTACCGTCCGTCCGTACAGTGGCAGAGCGAAACGACGCAGAAGGAGCTGGACTATTATGCCGAGGAGTGCAGCCGCATTCTGAAATCCGCGTATTCCGAGGATCTGGACGAGCTGTTCCGGCTCGGCGGCTCCTCCGGCGGCGCGCGGCCGAAGATCATGACGGAGGTGGACAGCGAGGACTGGATCATCAAGTTTCCCTCCGCGATCGACGGGCAGGACATCGGACGGATCGAATACGAATACAGCCAATGCGCGAAAAAGTGCGGGATCGAAATGAGTGAAACACGGCTGTTCCCGTCCAAGACTTGCAACGGCTATTTCGGCACGAAGCGCTTTGACCGCCGCGGAACCGAGCGCATTCACATGCTGTCCGCATCGGCGCTGTTGGAGCATTCGCACCGCCTGCCGACGCTGGATTATCATACGCTCATGAAGCTCACGCTTGCCTTGACGCAAAGCTACAAAGAGGTCGAGAAGCTGTATCGCTTGATGTGCTTTAACGTCTTTGCACACAACCGCGACGATCACGCCAAGAACTTCGCGTTTCTGTACGAGCCGGAAATGGGCTGGCGTCTCGCCCCGGCATACGATCTGACCTATAGCAACAGTACAGGCGGCGAGCATGCAACGACTGTCAACGGAAACGGCTCGAACCCCTCGATCAAGGATCTCTATGCCGTCGCCGATGCGATCGGACTGGCAAAGGAAACGTACAAACATATTGCGGAACAGGTGCATGATACAGTCAAGGATGAGTTGGGCGTTATTTTGTTACAGCACGATGGGCGAAGATGATGAGATTGAGCATTATTGTTTCAGGCAAAGCTGATCATTCGGGGTTTTTTCAAGAAGGTCTGATTATGTAGATGAATTGTTTTTGGTTATTATAATCAAGATAATTGGAAGAATAACAAATACTGCGATAAACGAGGAATAATACATGAAACCTGCGAGAAACGCATTAAAAGGCTATACCTATCAGTACTACGTTTTTTCTTTGTTGCTTGCTAAAATGGATGCGGAACGCAGCATCAAGAGAATTATATCCGAAGCTACTGATACAAAGAGCTTCGATGATATATATGTAGAGACGGTTGATGGAAATGAATACCGACTACAGGTAAAAAACTATATGGGAATCTCGTCAGCAGATATTGCTGTTGATTCAAATAGAAACATAGTGAGTATTCGGCATGATGAAAGTGAATATAATCCTGATGATAATAACATTTTTGTTGTGAATGCATTATTTGAAGAAGCAAAATCGGCTGATGTTGATTTCTTAGGCATTCCTGCAATAAAAAAAGGCAGCATCATGATTGTCCCATTGTTGGCAGAACAGATTGAAAATCTGGTTGATAGTCTTTTTCAACAGGATATAAGAGAACGACAAATAATCAATTTTGGATACAAGTTTATTTGTGCAGGTGTTTTTGAAGTTGGAATAAAAGACCTCCCGCCTCTTATCACCATGACAATGGAACTCAACCAGAAAACAATAATGCTGCGAGGCGTTCCAGATAGTATCCCGGAAGGTGTTAAATATATTGTTGGTAAACCGGGCGTTGGGAAAAGCCACTATGTAAATGAACTAACTAATGCGTTTCCGGAATCAATAGTTTATCGGTTTTGGATAGGGCAACAAGATCCGAATAGTGTTGAGCGCTTACGTTTTAGTGTGTTTATGGAGCAAATTGGACTATCCGCATTCCAGTCTGCAAGAGCATTTACTTGCAAAGAACTGATCCAAAACCTTATTGAGAATGAAAAAGTCCTAATAATTGACGGACTTGATCATGTGGAAAACTATAATCCATCAGAATTGCAACAATTCTTTGATTTTATCAGCCTGCTGGACGAAAAAAAGGTACATGCAGTGGTTTTATCGCGGCCGATGAAGAAGGAACCTAAAATAGAACGAGAGGAATTAGGAAACTGGACGTTTGAAGAGACTTCCGTATATCTGGATGTAGCTTATGACATAAGGGATTATTCTTTACAGAAACAGTTTTATAGTGTTTCTAAGGGATATCCGATTATTACGTATTATCTTGCAGAGCATTATAAAAACAGAGGCGAATTGAATATTATTACCCCTGTTTCAGGAGTATTTGAGTATTATGAGACTTTATTGAAGAACACAAACATTCAATCACTTCTTTCTGTGTTCACTGTAAATAATAGTTTTTTCACTTATGGAGAGTTAGCAAACTTTTTAACTGACGAGTACTTTACAGCGGTATCTGATTTCATTACCGAATATCCATATCTGTTTGATATTGTTGAAAACAGAGTTGCATTGATTCATGATAGCTTTAACACATATTTGCGTAATCAATTATCTAGATATGAGAAATGGAAAGACAAAATTCTTCCGATTGTTTGCAAAAGCATTTTATCGAGGGAGATTGAATATTTAGCACGGTTTTCTTCGTTCGATTTCGAAGTAGAGTTTATATCGAAAGTATTAGAAAAATACTCTGATTTTGATACATTTGAATACTTGTTGAAGAGTACAATGGACTATGATTCTGTTTCTGTATTTTATGATCAGCTTCGATTGATCCTTGATGCGCGTCCAGGTGTATTAGATGTATATCAATATTATGCCTTTTCTTTGATTTATCAAAGCGTTACCAGAAATGAACTGATTGGATATGAAGGGCTGATTTTTGAGATCCTCGTATATATTAATAAAGAAAAGAAGATAGAAGACCAGATTTTCAGTTCAGCTCAAATATGGAATGTCTATCTTGCCTGCAGAAAAAAACAAGATGCGTTGAAGCAGTATTTGATCAATGCTAACTATGGAATGGAGCAATTTGAATCTTCAATGGAATTGATTGAAGAAGAAATCTCCTTTTTTGATCGTCTTTCACCAACAGAGAAGAGCGAGGATGTTTTAGCTGAGATTGATAGGTGTAATTCGAGCTTTATTGAAAAGACGGATTTGATAGAGCATTATCTGGAATTGATTTGGATTCGGAATGATACGGATGCTCTTTTCTACCCGGAGTTCAAAGCGTATCTTGAAAATGGGAATGAAGGATTGCTATATTGGGCAATCAAAGAAAAGTACTTCACAAAGGAAGATTTTTGGGTTAGGCGAACCTATTCCCAAGCAAAATACAGATTACATGAATTAGGTTGCTTTGATGAAAAGAATCTTTTCCGGGGGAGGACACTACAAAACATTATTCAAGATAATGCACCTGAGGGGTCTTTTGAATTAGCAGAAAAGGCGCTGTCTTTCTTGCGGTTAGCAAATCATGAAAAGCAAGAGGTAGATATATATAATGTTAACTACGTTTGGAATATGTACGCTCAAAGAAAAGATTATAGTGTATATACCATACCGACGGCGTTAATTACGTTTGAAAGCAAAAAATTACTGAACGAAGATGAATCAATAGAAATCATCAACCGGTTAATGAAACAATCAGAAAAGGGCATTCATCATTTACTCGTATCATATATTAACATGAAGGGTCCAAGTTGCGTTCAAAGGTTAGTGAATTCTGGGAAGATATTTGATCAAACCCTAGAGCTTGATTATTTTGAGCTTCTTCCGGAATGCATTAATGAACTCCCAGAAGAAGCAATAAGGTATCGTCTCTATGAATTGATAAAATATCATGGCAGAAATATGGCTGTTAATGGAAGTGATATTCGTAATGTGCTTCATTCGAAGTATTCGAGACTTCTATGTGATCATTTATCTTTTTTCAACATGCAAATAATGAATTCTCTTTCAGATGAAGAAATAGAAATCGTCAAATCAGCGGGGATTAAGTATATTCCTGATTCTGACTCTGTAAAAGATGAAGGGTATGAACCGTTCAGATATGGTCATATTTCAAGAGAGGATTTCGGATATATAAAAACGAGTAAAATGTCGGCTATGGATTGTTCTAAATATACTGATGGGTGGTATACTTGTCTTCCGTTTGTCGACTTGTATGATTTGTTTGATAGAAAAGAAGTTCAAGATCAATATCTTGCACTTCTTCATCGCTCTCTTTTTGCCAAAGTCTTTGATAATAGGCACTTTGGGAATTGGTACTCCATCATTGGTAATATCCCGGCATTTCTCGACAGATACGAGATAAAGGTAGATTGGAAGAGGTTATTTGATATCATGCTCCGATTTTTGGATGTGTCGGTCATATATTATCCTCAGACACTTAAGTCAAGCTTAGGTTAATAATATATGAAGCAGATTGAATCACACGTAGTACCGATGTGTGGTAGATTTTCTAATGATTTCTGAATCACCTTGAATCATGCACGGTTTTACGGTATAATTACCGTAATCATTTCAGATAGTGGAGACGTACATGCTTCCAACCGGGTTATACGAGCAGATCATCAGCAAAGCGTTGGATCGAGAGCTTGCGATTTCAGGCAAGCGCAGTCAGACTGCGCCGATCGACGAAGCGGAAGCCGCAAAGATGCTTGCAAAATATGTGGCTGAGATCGTCGAGCGCGGGCTTGAGAACGTGAAGGATAACGGCGGTGGTCTGAACTCCCAGGTGGAGCTTGTGAATCGCATTGTATCTACTATCGTCAATGAGACAAGGGAAGAAGCATTCGAAGGCATGTCCGTTGCAGAACGTGCTGAGCAGCTGCTGGCATTGCTTGATACAAAGGATACGATCCATGCAGTCGATGCGCGCGCGGAGATCGTCCGTCCGGAAACGTCAATCGCACAAAGCTCGCTTTTCACCGGTGCGGCGCATGAACCGCAGATGTATACGGAATTGAAAAAAGAGATCGTTTCCTGCGACCGCATCGATATGATCGTTTCATTCATTAAATGGAGCGGTCTGCGGTTGATCATCAACGAGCTCACCGAGTTTACACAGAACGGCGGGGAACTGCGCATCATCACGACCTCGTATATGGGCGCAACGGATGTCAAAGCCATCGAAGAACTGCGTAAGCTCCCGAATACCCGGATCAAGGTCAGCTATAACACCAACATCACGCGCCTTCACGCGAAGGCATATATTTTCTACCGCGATACCGGCTTTACAACGGCGTATGTCGGATCCTCCAACATTTCCAATGCGGCGCTGACCAGCGGCTTGGAATGGAATACGAAAATCACGAAAAAGGATCTTCCGGAAACGATCGACAAGGTCGCTGCGACCTTTGAATTTTACTGGAATGACAAAGAATTTGAATACTACGACGAGGGGCAGCGCGAGCGCCTTGCCCGCGCGCTGAAAGCGGAACGATACCACGACACCAATAATCCGGCGCTGTATACGGTGGATGTGCAGCCGTATTCGTATCAGCAGGAGATCCTCGATCGACTGGATGCGGAACGCACGGTGCGCGGGTATTATCGCAATCTTGTCGTTGCAGCTACCGGAACAGGAAAAACGATCATTTCCGCATTGGACTATAAGCGCTTCTGCAAACGGAATCCGGACAAGCCGTGCAGGCTACTGTTCGTCGCCCACCGCGAGGAGATCCTACAGCAGAGCATCGCCGCATTTCGTGCAGTTCTGAAGGATGCCAACTTCGGCGCGCTATTTGTCGGCAATTACCGGCCGGAGAGCATCGCCCATCTGTTCATGTCGATCCAGACCTTCAATTCACAATCCTTCACGGAAAAGACGACGGCGGATTTCTATGATTATATCATCGTGGACGAATTCCACCACGCCGCAGCGCCGACCTATCAAAAGCTGCTGGCCTATTATCAGCCGAAGATCCTTCTCGGGTTGACAGCGACCCCGGAGCGTATGGACGGCAGAAGCATTTTGCCGTACTTCAACAACCGTATTGCGGCAGAGATCCGTTTGCCGGAAGCAATCGATCGGAAGCTCCTGTGCCCGTTCCAGTATTTCGGCGTGACAGACACGATCGATCTGGACTCTTTGAAATGGGCAAGGGGAGGATATGATCGGGCAGAGCTGTCGAACATTTACACGTTCAGCGGGTACGAGGCAAGACGCCGCGCGGATCATGTGATTTCATCCTTGCTGAAATATGTAACGGATATCGATGATGTCAAGGGGCTCGGCTTCTGTGTCACAATCGAACACGCCGGGTTTATGGCGGAGTATTTCAATACACATGGTATCCCGTCGATCTGCCTGACCGGCGAATCCTCCGACGAGGAGCGCAAAACGGCGAAGAAACGGCTCGTGTCCGGAGAGATCCGGTTCATCTTCGTTGTCGATATTTACAATGAGGGTGTCGATATTCCGGAGGTCAACACGGTTCTGTTTCTGCGACCGACCGAATCGCTGACGATCTTTTTACAGCAGCTTGGACGCGGTCTGCGCCTTGCTGAAAACAAGGATTGCCTGACCGTTCTTGACTTCATCGGACAGGCGAACCGAAAGTACAATTTCGAGGACAAGTTCGCTGCGCTGCTATCCAATACAACGCGCGGCGTGTCGCGTGAGATCAAAGAGGGCTTCACATCCCTGCCGAAGGGGTGTTATGTGCAGCTCGAAAAGAAAGCGGAAAGCTATATCTTGGATAATATCCGCGCTTCCTACGGCAGCAGTGCAGGCCTCGTATCACGCATCGAGGGCTTTGAAAAGGATACCGGACGTGAACTAACGCTTGCAAACTTCCTGGAGTATTACCATCTCGATCCGCGATCGGTCTACAAGTATGCCACATTCTCCCGCCTTTGCGCGCGTGCCGGTGTGACGGACGATTTCAGCGAGCCCTTGGAAGAAACGCTGACAAAGGCGTTTTCCCGTCTTGCGGTCATCGATTCCCGTCGCTGGATCAAGTTCCTGCTGGATTTGCTTCCGCGCTTGGACGATGTGGACTTCGCTGCCCTGCCCGATCCTGAAAAGCGGATGCTGCAGATGTTTTATGTCACGGTCTGGAGCAAAACCGCGGATGACTGGAACAGCGACGAGGTGCTGGACAATCTGTACGCGCTTGCCGACAGCCCGGTGCTGCTCGGTGAACTGTGCGCGCTGCTGCAGTATCGATACGATCATATCGATTTCATAGATGAGCCGGTTGATCTCGGGTTCGAATGCCCGCTCGATCTACACTGCACATATACGCGCGATCAACTACTCGTTGCGCTTGACTTCATGAAACCGGCCACTGTGCGCGAAGGCGTCAAGTGGCTGCCGGACAAGAAACTGGATGTGTTCTTTGTTACGCTGAATAAATCGGACAAGGACTATTCGCCTACGACGATGTATAACGACTATTCCATCAACAGTGAGCTGTTCCACTGGCAAAGCCAAAGCACAACGGCGGCAGAGTCGCCAACGGCGCAGCGCTATATTCACCACCAGGAGCGCGGCAGCCGCGTACTGCTGTTCGTCCGCGAGTTTAAGACGGATCGCCTTTCCGGCGGCGCGGAGGCATACACCTTTCTCGGAACAGCCAACTATGTGAAACATGAGGGCTCTCGCCCGATGAACATCACATGGAGTCTCGACGCGCCGATCCCGGCGAAATACCTGAAGAAGACAAACAAGCTGGTGGTTGGCTGATATGAAAACGATCCGAGTGGTGGCAGCAATCATTCATAAGGACGGAAAGATCTTTGCAACGCAGCGCGGATACGGTGCGTACAAGGATTATTGGGAGTTCCCCGGCGGCAAGATCGAAGCAGGGGAGACGCCGGAGCAAGCCTTGGTCCGCGAGATCCGCGAGGAACTTGCAACATTAATTCTTCCGGAGCAATTCTTAATGACAGTTGAATACGACTATCCGGAATTCCACTTGTCTATGGATTGTTTCATATGTAAGATTATCGAAGGCGAACCGGAACTATTAGAACACGAATCTGCCTGTTGGCTGTCTCTGAAGCATTTGCGAGATGTGAATTGGTTGCCGGCGGATTTATTGGTTGTTGATAATATGGAAACCGTATTCAATGGTGATATTTCTTTGGCAAAAGAGGATAGATAATCATGATGTATTCTTTCACAAAAGAACTGTATCCAAAAACTGCTTTACTAAAAGCTGCATACTCATTTATCGATTCGGCGTATGTGCATCTTGATGCGGATGAGAAAAACTGGATCGTTACGATTGACATGAAGGATGAAACCGATTTGTCCACTATATCAGAAAGTGATTTTGTGAATGAAATGCTTGTCCAAAGCCTTCGACATGAAATCTATAAACAGACAAAAAATATACGGGAGATGCTATATGCACGTTCCGTTGCGTCTTCGCTTGTAATAAACGATAAAGATACGCATAACGGTGATACCGAAGAGAATGAAACAGTAAGTGAAACAGACATCCTACATGATTGGTTTGAAAAACAATGACATTGGTCTTAAAAAAACAGATTTATCAGAAAGACAGTATTCTGCATGCTATTGAAGCTTATCAAGAGATTGCTTCTGTTCTTTTGTATGAGAATGAAACTGATTGGATATGTGAATTCACTTGGACAGAATATGAGCAGAGCCTGACTATGAGGGAATTCGAAAACTATGTAATCAGCATGGAAGGATAGACCTATGAAGACGGTGCTCGAAGTTCTATTAATATTATTACTTGCGGCAGCAGGGGTATATGCGTCCATTTCGGATATCAAAAAGGGGATCATCAAAAACAAGGTCCTTATAATTTTCGCGGGGATAGCGATTCTTTTAGATGCACTATACTATGGCATTTTTGTAAGAGACATTGCCTTTGAGTTTTTAATAAGCTATAGTATTGTTGCAGCACTGGCCTTAATTCTGTTTTTTACGCATTGCTGGGCAGGAGGAGATTGCAAACTAGCCTTGGTGCTTGGATTGCTGTTTCCTGCACGGCTATATGTTGTCGCTTGGAAAACAAATGTTACATTGTTCCTTGCACTGCTGATTGCATTTCTTCTTGGGTATGTATTCTTAATTGTGGATGCTGTTTATGGGCTTATATCGCGCAGAGATAAGATTTCTGCCATCACGTTTAAGCAGGGCATGGTATCATTTTTTAAGTATTATATAGCCGCACTTGCTTACCTAGTAGCATTCGATTTGCTATATTGTTTGATCGTTGCCCGTTATATAGTGATTGATTCGGTAATAATTACACTAGTTTGCTTTGCAATTGCATGGGGCTCAACAGCGATCAAGCCATTAATGAAACCATATGTTTTTTTGCCAGTACTCGGAATAGATATTGTATTATGTATAGTATTTAAAGTTTTCCCGTTATCTGGTAACATCATTCATTACATCGTCGTCTTATTATTGGCTGTATTCAGAATCTTGATAAGCGCAAAGAACTATACCCCCATTCAGGCGGGATCAATTAAAGCAGGGATGATACTTTCCACCGCTTCATCTATATTGCTGTCTCAAAGCATTCCAAAGGCAGGAATACCTGTCTCAACGGAAAAACTGGACAGCAGGCTTACGGAAGATCAGGCAAAAAAGATTGTTGAATGGGGTGCAAAAAAGCAGATGGTTTTTGCGGTCGTTCGTAGGATCCCGTTTGCAGCGTTTATCTTTCTTGGCTTCTTGCTGTATCTGCTTTGGGGAGGGATATCTCTATGATCATTCATATTCCGGATTATCGTTTAGGATATCGGATTTTTTCGCTCGCTCTTTCTGATCGCGCAGAAAATGAATTCTGTGAACGGGAACAAGACTATTTGGGTATCAGAAATGGTGCGGTATATGCTTTCCCAGAAGTGGTTCGAGTAACTGAAGATCAAGAAACAGTACAAAGGATACTGGCTTGCGCTGAATACAGCGTTTTTGAAATCTCTGATAACGGCAGCGCATATCTATACTTTGATGCGAACTCGGACGATAACACATTTATTATCACTGGCAAATGTAACTCAAATTGTATTATGTGTCCTGATAATGAATATGTAAGAAGTCATGGACGGATAGCAAACATTGATACTTTGCTTTCTGTCGTAGATCATATTCCGTATTATGAAAACCATTTCACTATTACAGGCGGGGAACCGTTTTTAATGGGCAGGGAGATCTTTCGATTATTTGCTGCGTTGAAAAAGAAGTTTTCTTCCGCTGAGTATCTGTTGCTGACAAACGGGCGTATTTTTGCTGTTCTTGAATATGCGCATCAATTGGCGATAACGATCCCCGAAAAAACGCTGATCGGTATTCCGGTTCATGGATATGATTCTGCATCACATGATGCCATTACACAAACAAAGGGAAGCTTTGTACAGACGGTTGCAGGCATAAAGCATCTTCTTTCATTTGGACTGCACATTGAGATACGAATTGTTGTGAGCAAACTGTCTGCACCGTATATTTCGAAAATAGCAGATTTGATCATAAGAGAGTTTCCCGGTGTCGACTGTGTCAAGATCATGGGGATTGAAATGCTTGGGAATGCCCACATTAACCAAGAAAAGCTTTGGATTCCATATCGAGAGGCTTTTGCAATGTCTCAAAGTGCAATTCGCAAACTCGTGCTGCATGGGACCGATGTCGCTTTATACAATTTCCCGTTATGTGCTGTTGACAAAGAGTATTGGAACATAACAAGAAAAAGCATTAGCGAATGGAAAATCAGGTTTCCAGAGCTGTGTGATGAGTGCCAGGTAAAAGATGCGTGCGGAGGATTGTTTGCAGGCTCGTATCGTTTCGCGCAAAAAGACGTAGTTCCTGTTTCGGAGGGAAAATGCTAAACTATTTTAATTTCAGAAAGATCAATGAATCAACATATCTACTAACCAATGATTTTGGGAACTATTGCTTTCTTAATACCCTTGAGTTCAACGCAATCACATCGGATCCGTCTGCTTTATGCGAAGAAAAGCATAAGGAATTAACTAATAAAGGTTTTTTGATTGACGGTTCTTCTCAACGCTTCCTCGAATCGCAGACATACAGAATGCGCGATAGTAAGAATTATGTTTTTACTGCGACAAGTCTGCACATTTTTGTGGTTACGAATCAATGCAGTTTAAACTGCGTGTATTGTCAGGCGAATAATGGGATAACCCTTACCAGAGCAATGACAGAGGAAACCGCAAAGCGTGCGGTTGATATTGCCTTAAGCAGTCCGCAGAAGGTACTGTCTTTTGAGTTTCAGGGGGGAGAACCCCTTATGAATTTTCCTGTTATTCGCTGTATCGTTGAATATGCAGAAGCAAGGAAGGGAAAGAAAGAAATACAGTATTCGGTTGTAACAAACCTGACAACTATCACCGATGAAATGATCGACTTTTTCCGAGAACATCATGTCTCTATTTCAACTTCGTTGGACGGAGATCAATGGCTTCATAACAAAAACCGCAGCTATTCTGATGGAAACGGAAGCTTTGATAAAGTGCTTTCTGGAATAAAGCGGGTGAAAGCAGCAGGGCTTACTGTCGGAGCAATCCTAACAACGACACGATATAGCTTTGACCATGCTGAGGAAATAGTAGATACATACTGCGATTTGGGCTTTTCAAATGTCTTTCTTCGTCCGCTGTCTCCTCTTGGAAAAGCGAAAAAGGCATGGGAACAGATCGGATACACACCGCAGGAATTTGTTGATTTCTACAAAAGAACAGTAGCTTATATTCTCGAGAAGAACAGGAAGGGTGTTCGCTTTCAGGAAATGTATGCGTCCATGTTCCTTACGAAGATCCTAACTGGTTATGCTTTGAACTATATGGAATTGCGTTCTCCATGTGGGGCTGGGTGTGGACAATTAGCATATTATACGGATGGTAACGTTTATAGTTGTGATGAAGGCCGCATGCTTGCAGAAATGGGGATTGATGCTTTCAAAGTAGGGAATGTCTTTACCGATTCATATAAGGATCTCATTCAAAGTTCGGCGTGCAATGTAGCTTGTAAAGCATCAGTGTTGGAATCAATACCAGCATGCTGCGATTGCACCTATCAACCGTACTGTGGAATTTGCCCGGCGGTGAACCTCGCTTTATATAACGATGTTCTTCCCAAAGCTCCCGAACACTATCGGTGCGCCATCAATAAAGGTATTTTTGATTATTATTTCGGGTTGCTATACGAACAGGATCCATGTATAATGGATATTATTAGAGGATGGGTTTTGTAATGCAGAAAAGAAGCGGCAAGAAAAGAGGCTTATTAGTTGTCTCGTTGATACTTGCACTTGCGGTAGCGCTTTTAATCCTGTGGAAGACAGGATTCTTAAAGCGTATGCATTATCAATACCAAAACTGGGCATTTAGCGAAGTTCAATTAGAAAACGGAGTATATCGGGGAACAACCGATTGGGGAAGATTGTCTGGGCAGGGAGAGTTCGATTTTTCAACCGGGGAAACGTATTCCGGAGAGTGGGATAATTATGAAATAACCGGCTATGGAACATTACAGTATCCGGAATACGGAACCTATACCGGCGATTTTTCACATTCTGAGAGATCGGGATTCGGTACTTTCCTATGGAACAATGGCGACAAATATGAAGGCGAGTTCAGCTCGGATAAAATGAACGGAAACGGTGTTTACACTTTTTCCGATGGCAGAGTGCTTCAAGGGACATTCCAAGATAATGCGTTTATCAGCGGAACATATCTGTATAGCAATCAAGAAGGACAGTATTGCTTCACAATTCAATCCGGAGGTATTTCATATGCGGAGATATCCTATACAAGCGGCATTGTCTACAAAGGGGATTGTGACGATAAAGGATTGAACGGTGAAGGATACATTCAGTTCAAGAACGGGGATTATTACAACGGCTCGTTTAAAAATGGTTTGAGACACGGCTCCGGGAAGTATACATGGAAAAACGGAGATTGGTATGATGGTTCCTGGGAAAAAGATAAGATGTGCGGCAAAGGCGAATATGCATTTGCGGACGGTGATAAACTGACAGGCAGTTTCAAAGATAATAAATTTGTCAGCGGCGATTATAACACAAAAACGGGAAACGGTACATTTTTATTCCGGATCAAAAACAATAATACTGTGTATGAGGTTGCCTTTACGCTATCAAGTGGTTTTTCTTATGACGGGGACTTAACTGACGGTGACTTAACGGGAACGGCGACGATTACATATACTTCTGGCGATCGCTATAACGGGAAGGTTGTCAACGGGATCCGAAACGGGCAAGGAACTTATCATTGGCGTGACGGATCGTACTACAAGGGCGAATGGGTGTCAGATAAAATGGAGGGAGAGGGAGAATACTACTACCCGAAAAATGCTGACGGATATAAATTGGTATGTACGTTTAAAAATAACATGCCGATCGGTGAAGGTACTTATTTCGTGAATGAGACCTTATCCTATGGGACAACATGGAAAAACGGGAAATGCGTGAAGGTTACGGAGTGATCACATGGACAAGCCTGAAAAAACACTTTTTCCAAAGGTTGACAAAGCGATTCGCAAGCTGATAGAGGACGAGGAAGGCGGAATAGTGACAAGCAAGGTTCTCTTGATTGGCACTATGATAATTGTTCTCGGGCAGATTTTCGGAATGGACTTTCTAAACGGGCACAAATCGCATAGTTCGCACACCTCGCATTCATCAACGTCATATCACAGAAGTCATGTCAGCCATACTTCGCATACGTCGAGTTCTCATTCGAGCCATGGATCACACTCCAACCATAGCTCGCATTCAAATAGATCGCATTCGAACCACAGTTCACATGCATCTCATTCATCGCACACCTCGCATTCCAATACTGCATCGCATTCCAATTCGAATTATAGTGCGGCGGGAGACTATAATACGCCCCAGGCGCCTGACGCATCGAGTATTATTGGTCCGAGCACCCCAACCGTTATGGATACGGCTATAGAATTGCCGAATGTGCAGACTGCAACGCTGACTCCGGAGGCGTCGATGATCAATCTGGGAGAGGTTATAGTTCCCGGTATTCAGATTCCTCAGGACACCCCGAACATTGCCCCAGAAGAGTATCATTTGAACGAGCTTCCGAAGACACCCAGCGTTTCAACTGACGAAGAGCTTAACTGATTCACCAATCCTTTTACCGTTCCTGCAGGAGCGGCTTTCTTCTTTTAAGCACCTTTTTGCGGAAAAGGGAAGCGCAAACATTGAAAAACTGAAATAGCATGTCAAATAATCTCCAATGACAACATCGTTTCAAGAACAAACAAGGCGTGAAAACACAAAAATGGCGGTATATCTATCACAACGCACTACCATTTTTTATGCATAAAACTTTGAAAACGACAGGTGCTGAACTGTGTTTCCAAAAAGCCGGTGTCGTCAAAGTGTCGTCAAAGTGTCGTCAAAACCCAAAAATCGACGGCTTGTGAAAGAGCCAAAAAGGAAAAATGCCCTAAATTAGGGCACTTTTTTGGTTGCGGGGGCAGGACTTGAACCTGCGGCCTCCGGGTTATGAGCCCGACGAGCTACCGACTGCTCCACCCCGCGACGCTGGAACTATATTATAGCAAGATGCGTGCGTATTGTCAACCCCTGAAAGCAAAGAAAATTTGTCGAAATTGCATGTGTTATAATGATGTGTAACAGATATGCATCTATTGTTTCGGCACTCGCCGAAAGACACGCTTTCTTCCTTCCCGCACTTTGTCACATATCATTGACAAACCTATATGAAAGCAAAGAAAATTTGTCGAAAATGCATGTGTTACAATAATGTGTAACAGATATGCGTCCGTTGTTTCGACACTCGCCGAAAGACACGCTTTCTTCCTTCCCGCACTTTGTCACATATCATTGACAAACCTACATGAAAACAAAAACAATTTGTCGAAAGATGAATCTTTCCGTAGGGAATTAAAAAATGGACTTGACACTCTCCTTGCGTCATGGTTTACAATGGAGACGAAGGGAGGCGGCGAGCATGATGACGGTACATGAAGTCAGCCGGATTTCCGGCGTGACGATCCGCGCGCTGCGCTATTATGACCGGATCGGGCTCCTTTGTCCCGCGGCGCGGACGGAGGCGGGCTATCGGCTGTATGACGAATCAGACTTAATGCGGCTGCAGCGGATCCTGCTCCTGAGGGAGTTGGAAATCCCACTCCGCGACGTCGCACGTCTGCTCAGGTGCCCCGAGGCGGAGCAGCGTGAGGCGATCGGGCGGCAGGTCAGGGCTTTGGAGATGAAAAAGGAACGAACAGAAAAGCTGATCGCGCTTGCGCGGCGGCTTTCGAAAGGAGAGGAAACGATGGATTTTTCAGCATTTGACAGAAGCAAAGAGGAAGCGTACGCCGCAGAAGCCAAGGCGCGGTGGGGTGAGACAGCGGCGTATCGCGAATATGAGAAAGGGGCGGCGTTCCGAACGGAAGCAGAGGGGAACCTCCTCGTTGACAGTATGGAGGCGATCTTTGCGGCGTTCGGTACGCTGAAGGACGGCGATCCCGCCTCGGACGCGGCGCAGGCAAAAGTCAAAGAATTGCAGGACTTTATCAGCGCGAACTACTATCCCTGCACGGACGAGATCCTTATGGGACTCGGACAGATGTACGTTGGGGACGCGCGTTTTACGGCGAACATCGACGCGACTGGTGGGGAAGGCACGGCGGCGTTTGTAAAGGCGGCGATCGAGGCGCGTTGCGGAAGGACGGTTTAAGCACGCGTCCGGTTCAAGTTCACAATGGGGTAAGCGGGGACGGTATGCAGCCCGCGTTTGCATTCGTTGTCCAACAATGCTGTTCATTCTGGAGTGTGACATCCTGAGGAGCGAAACGACGAAGGACCTTGAGCGAAACGACGAAGGGTATTCCGATTCTTCATCCTTGCAGAATCCTTCGCTGCGCAAGATCCTTCGCTGCGCAAGATCCTTCGCTGTGCAAGATCCTTCGCTGTGCTCAGGATGACATAAACGAGAGGCGGAACGATCCGCTGAGACGCACAGTGGGGGCGGCGTCCTCGACGCTCTGCAAAGAAAAGAGCCGCGGGATGCGGCTCGTTTTCGCGTGATAGGGAGGGCGGCTTATGCTGTCATGCCGTGGCAGGCCATGTAGTCGTAAAGGCGCTTGCCGTGCTCCTGTTCTTCCTTCTGGATGTGGTTCAGTGCGTTTCGCGCGCCGGCGTCGTTGAACTCAAAGATGCAGGTATCGTACAGAGAGGAAACGTGCTTTTCCGTGTCCAGCGCGTCGCGCACAAGGAACTCGTCGTTCTCGCTCTTGCGCCCGCAGTTGTCGCACGGCTGTGAGTTGTTCTGCTGTTGCTGTTGCTGCTGACCGCCGGCCATCATCGGGACGGTGCCCTGCATCAGCGATTCGATCGTTTTAAGATGCGTTTTCTCCGCCTCGCGGATGCTTTCAAAGAGCATCTTCAATGCCGGATCCTCGGCGCGCTCGGCATACGTTCCGTATTTTTCGATGCAGAGTTCTTCCGAACCTTTCAGGTCCTTCAATAGGGTTGTTTCTTTTTGCGTCAGTTTCATTTTCATCACCTCGCCCATAGCATGGACGAAAAACCGCCGCCTATGCACAGGCGGCGGGATTCGTGCGAATTCGGAATTTTACTCTTCGTACACTTCACAAAGATACAGCAGCGTATCGCCGTCGATGCCAATCCAGAACCCGACGCCGGGGTCGTCACTGTCGGTGTAAAGATACATCCATCCGAACGCTTCGAGATACTTGAAGAAACGATCTGGCTTCACAAGCGCTTGATAATCAACGATCAACGAAAGCATCGTATCGTCCGTGACGCGAAATGTGTACGTTTCTTCCTCAACCGCATCATAATTGACGGTCGCCGGATAGCCGTCTTCTTCCGGTTCGTCCAGCTCTGCAAAGGATATTGTCACCTCTCGCTTTTCGGTGTCAAACGCTTTGATTACGCAAACGCGCTCGGGGCATGCTCGGTTGCGCTCCATCATGGAGGAATCGACCGGTACAAAGATCGAAGCATCGATGCCGGAACGGTCATTATCCCGGAATTCGTACTTTTGCATCTGATCGTCACTTTTTGATAGTCGGATATTACCGAGATAATATTCCTGATCTTCAACGCAAAGAATCTTTGCATAGGTGAAGTGCGGGTATGTCGGTTTAATGCGTTCTTCCGTCGGCTCAAACCGCAGGGAAGCGGATTTGTACGCTTCGGGATCGTCGATGTTCAGACACTCTCCGAAGCCGTCGATATAGCATACAAGATCGCAGCCATAAGGGGCGCCGTCCTCAAATTCGACCGACAGCCCGTTGACAAAGGCGTCCGCCTGTTCTTTCGACAGATCGCTGCTCTTTGCCGGTTCGGGCGTCGCTTCCGCAGAGGGGCTCACGCGGGAAAACACAAGCGTGCCCGCGGATTGGAGCGGAAGGCGCAATCGGATCGTGTCGGTGTTCGGATCATAGGAAGCGAAGGTTTGATCAGCAAACCAGATCATGTTGCCATCCAGTGAAACCGTATACTCGATTGCTTCGCCCGAACGCAGGAAGTCCTTCAGCCAAAGAACAGCGCTGCCGTTCTTATTAAATGTAAGCGTACCTGGAAGAAAAGGCGGGTCGTATGCCGTGTTTCCTTCCGTTTCCCAATTACCGACAAGCATGTCGATGGTCAGCTTCGACGTCGGCGCATCAATCACGCTGCCGGATCGAATGTACACGGTGTACATGGTCGGATCATCCGGATAATAGAGAGATATGGTATCGTTTTCGGAATCATAGCGCGCGGTCATAACATCTCCATATGCGTATGATTCGGAAAAGACCACGTTAAGAACCGTTTCGTCTTGTTCCGGGGTGAAAGTCAAGGCGATCTCATTTGTTTCATAGCCCTTAATCGCCGTGGTACGAATCCCCGTACCGTCTTCTGACAGAACGAGAGTATCGCTTTCTATACCGCCTGCAGCGGCAAGGAAACTTGTATCGTATTCCTGCGCACCGTCAACGATTTTGAAAAGCTCCCACGATCCGATGTACGGCTTTTGTGATGGTTCCGGTTCGCCCATCCGCTTCAGCGTTTGGTTCACGGTCCGTTCGGCCGTGTTGTAGCTCAGCGTCAGCCGATGGGTCTCGCGGTCGTAATAACCCCAGCGGAACGCGCCGGAGGTGTCGTCGCCCGCGATGTACACATACCCATTGTGTACCTCATAAGGGTATTCGACCGGATGCCCGAACGCAAGCTCTGAATCAGAGGAAACCGGCACCGTTTCGTTATAGGTCACCGTGCCGTCCTCGCGGAAGTTGTATTCCTTCCACAACTCGGCTGAGCGTGTATAGAGCACATTGTCGTTCGCGTCGCGCTCCTCCTCGACAAGCCATTCGCCGTAAAGCTCGCTTTCGTGCAGTTCGCGGTTCAAGGGGGTAAAGGAGCCGTCGCTGTGCCATCGGCAGCACAAAACACCGTCATGCATTACAAGCGTGCCGGAATCCACCTGCTTATCGCCCATATAGGGCGTTTTGCCGACGTACAGCGCGCCGTCGACCGTGTACAGATGAAAATCAAACTGCATGCGATCCCAAAGCACATAGCTCTGTTTTCTCACATAGTCATAGACGATGATATGCTCGTCGACGATCCCGGAACCGAAGCTGACCGTGGCGCAAAGATCCGGCTTGCCGTCGCCGGTGAGATCGGTAAAGTACACGCTCCACACGGGCATACCGGCAAACAGCGTGCGCGTCTTGCCGTTTTCAATGGCTTCGATCCCTCCGACGGTTCCGCGGAACGTAACGTCGGAGAACGAGGAGATCTTGACAGACACGGGATCGTCTGGATTGTTTCCGTAATCCCAATCGTCAAACCACAATGTCGGGGAGCCGTCATAGGATATGGTAACCGTTTTATCCTTTTTCGGGACAGTCAGAAAGCACACCGCCGTGACGATGCCCGCGAGCAGCGCGACAAGGATGATCCAGAACGCGGGCTTTTTGTAGTTCAGAACGGACTTGACGCGGCTTTTCACGTCGGTCTCGCCGAAGGCAAGGGGACAGGCGGCGATCGAACGGCGGGAAACGCTTGCGGTGACGAGCGCTTCGGAGTAGGCGGCCTTGCCTGTATCGTCGAGCTCCTTCACGACCTTTTCGTCACACGCAAGCTCGATGTCGCGGCAGAGCAGGATGTAGGCAAGCCACAGAAGCGGGTTGAACCAGTAGACGGAAAGCAGCAAAAAGCCGAGCGGCTTCCAGATGTGATCGAAGCGCTTCAAGTGCGCGCGCTCATGCGCAAGCACATAGGCGCGGGTTTGTTCGTCCATGCCGGAGGGAAGATAGATCTTCGGAACGATTAAGCCCAAAATGAACGGATCGGAAATCTCGTCGCATACATACGCGCCCTTTTCAAGCAGAACGGACGCGCGGACGCGGTGCTTTAGCCGCAGATAGGAGATCAGCGCGTACAGAAGCATAGCGGCAGCGCCGCCAAGCCACACCCAGCCCGCGACGACCTTGACGGTCGAAACGGTGCTGTGATGTTCGTACGATTGTTTCATAGTCGGATTGATCGCGCTGTTCAGCGCAGGGAAGCCGGTCTGAAACACAACGCGTTCGCCTGTTGTGCGCTGTGCTGCGGAACCTTCTTCGGAAGTGCCGACGGCCGTATCCGGCAAGGTCCATGTTGCAATGGAAACGGTTTGTTCGCTCGGAACGAGCGAGAGGGGGCTCTCGATCGACACCGGCAGCAGCAGCCTGAGCGCGACCAGACCCCACAGCACGACTCGCGTCCATTTCGGCGCCTTTTTCAGCACAAAGCGCAGCAGCACGACGACGAGCACGATCCAGCCCGCGGTGATGCTGATGTTCAGGAGATGCAAAAACAGCTTGCTCATGATTCATGCTCCTTTCGGTACGATGCGATCATGCGCATGATCTCGTCCGCCTCGGCGTCGGACAAGGGCTTGCGTGCCGTGAACGCCGCAATGAACGCGGGCAGCGAGCCCGAAAAGCTCTCCTCCACAAACTGCTCGCTCTTTTCGGAATAAAACTGCTCGCGCGTGATGAGAACCTTTACAAGTCCGTCGCTGTTTTCAAACAAGCCCTTTTCGCAAAGCTTCCGAAGCACCGTATAGGTGGTCGGCTTTTTCCAGTTGAGCTCCTTTTCGCAGAGCTTCACAAGCTCGCCCGACGGGATCGGCGCGTGCGCCCAGACGATATCCGCAAACCGCGCCTGTACCTCTCCGAGTTCGGTCATAGCCATAGGTCAACCTCCTTTGGTTTACTCTCGATAAACCTGCGTTTAGTTTATCATGGATAAACCAACCTGTCAAGAGGCATCAAACAGGCGCTTTTTTCGATAGTGGCAGGAAGGAGATCCTTCGCTCCGATCAGGATGACAATGGGCAGGGAAGACAACCAAACCGCACATGTCATTCCGGAAAGCGATGGTACGCGGTAGACGACGCTTGCGACGTCGCGCGAACTTCCTCTGTAACGAAGCGGAAGTTGCGTGGAAGCGACGAGGAATCTTTATAAGAGCCCTCGCATTCGTTCGGGATGACAGGGCATCGGAATGTCATTCTGAGGAACCGCCTGCGGTGACGAAGAATCTTCCGTACCGCGACAACCTGCCCGACGACATTGTGACCTTTCCGTGACAAATGCGTGCGGCACATTGACTGACGATGCAAATAATTGTATAATCATACCGAAAGAAGGAAAGGAGATTCGTATGAACCTGTTGTTCTTTCTGACGCCGAAGTGCGACGTTTGCGTGCTGCACAGTGATTATACTTTGCGGCAGGCGGTGGAGAAGCTCAATTCGTCGGGACGCAGCGCGATCCCGGTGATCGACGATGAGGGACATTATTGCGGGACCGCGTCCGAGGGCGATCTTCTGAGAGCGGTGCTTAAGGAGGACACGCAGAAGGATTGGGAGCATGTGCGGCTGATGAACATCATCCGACCGGAATTCAATCCGCCGGTGAATGCCTTTGCGTCGATCGAGGATCTTCTGCAGCGCGCGAGCGAACAGAACTTTGTGCCGGTCGTTGACGACCGCGGCATGTTCATCGGCATCGTCACACGAAAGGCGATCTTACGGCACTTTATCGGAACCCTGCAAAAACAGGCGTAAGCCAAAAACGAAGCACCGTCCGGAATTTCCGGGCGGTGCTTTTGCGTATTTGTTTGGAGCCTTCCCCTTTTATGGGGAAGGGGGACCGCTTGCGGTGGATGAGGTTCCCTTGTTTTTCAATGTATTGCGCTGCGGATCGGATCATGCTATAATCAATCTGTCAATTGGAATTGAAAGGGAGGCGTCCTCTGCATGAAAAAAAGAATTCTGTCCTTGCTTCTTGTCGCTTTGTGCTTGTCGTTTGTTGCATGCTCTGCCTGCGATTCTCCGGCGCCCGAAAAGCCGATTTTGTATTTTTATCCCGAGGAGGATACGATCGTCAGCGCGAAGCTGGAATTGAACGGACAACTGACCTGCACCTATCCGGAACACGGAGCTGACGGCTGGCAGGATTATCTTGCAAAGCCCGACGGCACGCTGATCTCGCCGGACGGAGGCGAGTATTATGCACTATACTGGGAAGGCGAAATCGAAGCGTCGATGGATTTCACAAAGGGCTTCTGTGTCGAAGGCAGCCAAACAGCAGACTTTCTTGCAGAGATGCTGCCGCGTCTGGGACTGAACGCGCGTGAAGTGAATGAGTTTATCATCTATTGGCTGCCGCAGATGCAGGGGAACGCCTATAATCTGATCTCGTTCCAGACGGACGCCTATACGGACAATGCAAAGCTGATCCTTTCGCCCGAACCCGATACGCTGATCCGCGTCTTTATGGCGTGGAAGGCGGTCGATCAGCCGATCGGGATCGAGCCGCAGACGATCGCCACGCCGGAGCGGATCGGCTTCACGGTGGTGGAGTGGGGCGGCTGCAAGGTCGGATAAAAGCGACCGCATTGGTACCCTGAAAAAAGCATTAGTAAAAACGAAAACGCCGTCCGGAATCCCGGGCGGCGTTTTTGCGTATTTGTTTGGAGCCTTCCCCTTTTATGGGGAAGGGGGACCACGAAGTGGTGGATGAGGTTCCCTTGTTATTCAATGAATTGCGCTGCGCGCATGAATTGACCTGCGGTCATGAATTGGCGTTGCCGTGAATTGCGGCAGAGCCGCATCAAACGTTGAAGAAGAACTCGACAACGTCGCCGTCCTGCATGACGTACTCCTTGCCTTCGGAACGGACGAGACCCTTTTCCTTGCATGCGGCGATCGAGCCGTTCTCAACGAGTGTTTCGTACGGCACGACGGCGGCGCGGATGAAGCCGCGCTCGAAATCGCTGTGGATTTTGCCGGCAGCCTGCGGCGCTTTGGTGCCCTTTGTGATCGTCCATGCTCGGACTTCTTTGGGTCCGGCGGTGAGAAAACTGATGAGACCGAGAAGCCGATAGCACGCTTTGACGAGCTGATCGAGACCCGATTCATGCACGCCCATCTCCTCCAGGAACGCCTGTTTCTCTTCGGGATCGAGCTCCGCGACCTCCTCCTCGAGCTTTGCGCAGACGGTCATGGCTTCCGCGCCTTCATTCTTTGCGATTGCGTAGAGCGCTTTCACATAGTCGTTCGGCTCGCCGCCGAGGTCGTCTTCGGAAACGTTCGCAACGTAGATGACCGGCTTTGAGGTAAGAAGGAACAACTGCCGGATCGCTTCCTGCTCATCCTTGTCCGCCTCGAACGTGCGGACGGGCCTGCCGCTTTCGAGGTGCGCGTAGATGCGCTTTAGGAGGTCGATCTCGACCAATAACTTTTTGTCGCCGCTCTTTGCCATTTTCTGCTGGCGGTCGATCCGCTTTTCAACGGTCTCCATGTCGGCAAAGATCAGCTCCAGATTGATCGTCTCCGCGTCGCGGGAAGGATCGACGCTGCCGTCCACGTGCACGACGTTGTCGTCATCAAAGCAGCGGACCACATGCACAACGGCGTCCACCTCGCGGATGTGCGAGAGGAACTTGTTGCCCAAGCCCTCCCCGCGGGACGCGCCGCGCACGAGCCCCGCGATATCGACAAACTCGATGACCGCGGGCGTGTACTTTTCGGGATGGTGCATGTCCGCGAGCACATCGAGACGGTGATCCGGCACGCTTACCACGCCGACGTTCGGCTCGATCGTGCAGAACGGATAGTTTGCCGCCTGCGCGCCTGCGCGGGTGATGGCATTGAACAGCGTGGATTTTCCGACGTTCGGCAATCCGATGACACCCAGCTTCATATCCGTTCCTCCTCAGTTCAGCTTATCAAGACCGACATGCAGTCTGCGCATGGATTCCTCGCGTCCCAAAAGGATCGCGATCTCGATCGCGCCGCCCGGCGTGACCTGCTTGCCCGCAAGCGCGATGCGCACCGGCCAGAGCATCGTTCCGTTCTTCATGCCTTCCTTTTCGGCAAGGCCCAAAAGCGCGTCGTGGATCGGCTGTTCCTCCCATGCGGGAAGCGCTTCGAGCGCGTCGATCGCGATTTCCAGAACATGCTTTGCGATCTCCGGGTTCGTCTTGCTCTTTTTGTTGGTGAACAGCTCGGCGTCGTAGTCCGGAAGCTTGGGGATAAAGTCGAGCATCTCCGGGATCTGCGTAAAGACCTCGGTGCGCTGCTGCAAAATCCGTGCAAGAAGATCCGCGTGCTCGGCGGAAACGCCCGCCTTTTCGTAATACGGCAGGGCGTACGCGGTGAACTGCTCGGGCGTAAGCCGGCGCACATACTCCGCGTTCATCCACGTGAGCTTGTTCACGTCGAAGATGGCGGGGGACTTAGACATCCCGTCCACGGAGAACGCTTTGATGAGCTCGTCCATCGTAAAGAACTCGCGCTCGTCGCCGGGATTCCAGCCCAAAAGCGCAACATAGTTTACGATCGCTTCCTTGAGGTAGCCCTTGTTGAGATAGTCCTCGAAGTACGCGTCGCCGTCGCGCTTCGAAAGCTTATGGGTCGCGTCGCGCATGATCGGCGTCATGTGGATGTAGACTGGCTTTTCCCAGCCGAACGCCTCATAGAGAAGATTGTATTTCGGCGTGCTCGAAAGGTACTCGTTGCCGCGCATGACGTGCGTGATGCCCATCGTATGGTCGTCGATGACGTTTGCGAAGTTATAGGTCGGCATGCCGTCCGCCTTGATCAGGATCATATCGTCGAGATCGGCGCAGTCGACCGCGATATGCCCGTACAGCACATCGTCAAACGATGCTTCGCCGTGCTCCGGCACGTTCTGGCGGATGACGTACGGCTCGCCCGCCGCAATGCGGCGCTGCACTTCCTCGGGGGAAAGGTGCAGGCAGTGCTTGTCGTACTTGAAGGTCTCGCCGCGTTTTGTCGCCTCTTCGCGGCGCTGTGCAAGCTCCTCCTCGGTGCAGAAGCAGTAGTACGCCTTGCCCGCCTTCACGAGCTGCTCGGCGTAGGGCAGGTACATATTTTTGCGCTCGCTCTGCACGTAGGGACCGAAATCGCCGCCGATATCGGGACCTTCGTCCCACTGCATGCCGATGCTTTTTAAGGTGCGATAGATCACGTCGACCGCGCCGGGAACGTAACGCGATTGGTCGGTGTCCTCAATGCGCAGAATGAACTTTCCGCCGTTCGCCTTCGCGAACAGGTAGGTATAGAGCGCGCTTCGGAGATTTCCGAGGTGCATATAGCCCGTCGGGGACGGGGCAAATCTGGTACGAACTTCCATTTCATTCTCCTTACTGAATCTTAAACGAATCCTTGAGCCCCACGACACGGTTGAACACCGGCATTTCGTCGGTCGAATCGGGATCCTTTGCAAAATAGCCCATGCGTACAAACTGGAACGCCTCGCCGACCGTTGCGTCAAGCAGCGCCGGCTCGATAAAGCCCTGCTTCACTTCGAGCGAATTCGGGTCTAAAAGCTTTGTGAAGTCTTCGACTTCTTCACCCTCGGCCGCTTCGCGCATCAGAGGACCGTACAGCCGCAGTTCCGCAGGAACCGCGTCCGCAGCGGAGACCCAATGCAGCGTGCCCTTGACCTTGCGCTCACATTCGCCGCTCCTGGTTTCGGGATCGTAGGTTACATGGACCTCGGTCACGTTGCCGTTTCCGTCCGTTTTCCACGAAACGCACTTGACGATGTACGCGCCCTTCAGCCGCACCTCGCCGTCCGGCTTCAGACGGAAGAACTTCTTGACCGGTTCCGCCATAAAGTCGCTTTGTTCGATCCAAAGCTCTTTGCCGAAGCGCATTGTGTGCGTGCCCGCGTTTTCGTCGTTCGGGTTGTTCTCGATCTCGACGGTTTCAAAGCGGTCCGGCTCCCAGTTGTCGATGATAAGCTTCAAGGGCTCGGTGATCGCCATGCGTCTTAACGCGTTGGCGTTCAGGTTCTCACGCACGCAGTGCTCAAGGATCGCAGTGTCCACGACGGAGTCTGCCTTTGCAACGCCGATCCGTGCAAGGAAATCACGCACGGCGGCGGCGGGGTAGCCGCGGCGGCGCATGGCGCACAGCGTCGGCATTCTCGGATCGTCCCAGCCGCTGACAAAATGTTCCTCGACAAGCCTGCGGAGGTAGCGCTTCGACATGATCGTATTGGTGAGGTTCAGCCGCGCGAACTCGATCTGACGGGGCTTCGGGTCGAACCCGCAGGCGTCGACGACCCAGTCATACAGCGGACGGTGTGCCTCATATTCGAGCGAGCACAGCGAATGCGTCACGCCCTCGATCGCGTCCTGGATCGGATGCGCGAAGTCGTACATCGGATAGATGCACCATTTGTCGCCGGTCTGATGGTGCGAAATGTGCAGGATGCGGTACATGGCGGGATCGCGCATGTTGATATTCGGGCTTGCCATATCGATCTTTGCGCGAAGCGTTTTAGAGCCGTCCGGAAACTCGCCGTTTTTCATGCGCTCAAAGAGGTCGAGGTTTTCCTCGACGGAGCGGTCGCGCCACGGGCTGTTCCTGCCGGGCTCCGTTAAAGTCCCGCGGTATTCGCGCATTTCGTCTTTCGAAAGATCGTCAACGTATGCTTTGCCGTCTTTGATAAGCTTGACTGCAAGTTCGTAGCACTGATCGAAATAGGACGAACCGAAGCGGAGCTGATCCCACTCAAAGCCCAGCCAGTGGATATCCTCCTTGATGGCCTCGACGTACTCGACGTCTTCTTTGGTGGGGTTCGTATCGTCAAAACGCAGGTTGCACGATCCGCCGTATTCCTCGGCGATACCGAAATCAACGGTCAGTGCCTTTGCGTGACCGATGTGCAGGTAGCCGTTCGGCTCGGGCGGGAACCGCGTTTTCACGGGTCGGTCCATGTGTTTCATGTCTTCTTCGACGAATTCTTCGATGAAGTTTTTGCTCCGTTCTTCCATAGTTTATCCTTTCCTCGGAATCGTTTCCGATCGGGTTTTCCGAAATAATATCTTATTATAACGCGTACGCGCGCGATGCACAAGACGCGATTTGCGTTTTTTTCGCGATCTTTACATAAGTGACGACGGGAATGCGCACAATAGCATTGCCGGCATGACCGGTAAATTTCAAACGGAGGAACTCCCATGACAGCAAAGAACGACAAACGACGCGAAAACGACGAACGCAACCGGAGAAGCAACCCGAACGAGCGCAAGCACGCGGATTCGAACCGCGACGGCGACAGTCAGCGCAACCGCTCTGACGATGACCTGTTCGGCACGGACGAGTATTGACATGCGACGGGAAAAACCGGAAAAGATCCGTTACATCCCGCGAAAGACGGCCGAGATCCCTTCTGACGTACTCGGTAGCTTTGTCGGCATGCCGATGACAAACGAAGAGCTTTCGGACGGCGATCCGAACCCCGTGCAGGATGCGGATGATCTCTGAACAAAACAGAGCTTTTTACTCGATAAAGGACTGTACCACAAGGTATGGTTCTTTTTTGTTGACAGACTGCAACATTTCGTATATAATGCTACTGTTATGTTTAATAACACTGTAAAATCGGGTATTTTGTGGAGGAAAGAAACCAGATTAGCGCCGGGCCCAAAAGAGGGTGACGAGGAATGGCAGTGATCGAAAGATTCGGCGGGTGCTGCCACGGCATGATACGGCGTGTCGAAAAGGGAACGACAAAAAACGGAATCAAAACCGCAACAGAGCGATCCCAAACGTCGTATGCGGAATACGGCGCGCATAGAATACGGCGCGGTATTCTTGATTTTAAGAACAGGAGAAAAAACATGAGAGTTATTATTCAGGATAATTATGAAAAGATGAGCCTTTGGGCAGCGCACTATATCGCGGGCAAGATCAACGCGCACAAGGAAGCGCGTCCGTTCGTGCTCGGTCTTCCGACGGGATCCTCTCCGATCGGCGTTTACAAAGAGCTTGCCCGCATGAACAAGGCGGGGGAAGTCTCCTTCAAAAACGTCGTCACCTTCAACATGGACGAGTATCTCGGCCTTCCGCATGAGCATGACCAGAGCTACTGGTACTTCATGCATGACAACTTCTTTGATCATCTGGTCGACATGAAACCCGAAAACATCAATATTTTGAACGGCATGACCGACGATCCCGAGGGCGAATGCGCCCGCTATGAGGAAAAGATCAAGTCCTACGGCGGCATCGACCTCTTTATGGGCGGCATCGGCGTGGACGGTCACATCGCGTTCAACGAGCCGTTCACCTCGCTGTGCTCGCGCACAGGGGTCAGAAACCTCACGACCGACACGCGCATCGTGAACTCCCGCTTCTTCGGAAACGACCCCGAGAAGGTACCTTCTCAGGCGCTTTCCGTCGGCGTCGGCACGGTTACGGACAGTAAGGAAGTTTTGATCCTCATCAACGGACACAATAAGGCACGCGCGCTTGCGGAGACCGTCGAGGGCAACGTCAGCCACAAGTGGACCTGCTCCGCGCTGCAGATGCACAACGGCGCGATCATCGCGTGCGACGAAGCCGCCTGCGGCGAGCTGACCGTGGATACCTACAAGTACTTCCTCGACATCGAGAGAAATGAGAGACTGTAAGATGTACACGATTAAGGATCTATTCGACCTGGACCATACGCTGGCGAAGGACTATCTTTCTCAATACACCTATCCGTGGGAAGCACTGAAGGGCATCAAGGAATTCATCCTTGCGCTCGGTCCCACGCTCGGCGAGGACTACGAAGAAGTCTCCGAGCACGTCTGGGTGCATAAGACCGCAAAGGTCTTCCCGTCCGCATACCTCGGGGCGCCGTGCATCATCGGACCCGAAACCGAGGTCCGGCACTGCGCGTTCATCCGCGGTTCCGCGCTCGTCGGCGCAAACTGCGTCGTCGGCAACTCCGTGGAGCTCAAAAACGTCATTCTGTTTGACAACGTGCAGACACCGCACTACAACTACGTCGGCGATTCGATCCTGGGCTACAAGAGCCATATGGGCGCGGGCTCCATCACGTCGAACGTGAAGAGCGACAAGCAGCTCGTCATCGTGCACAACGGCGCGGAAAGAATCGAGACCGGCATCAAGAAGTTCGGCGCGATGCTCGGCGATTACGTCGAGGTCGGCTGCAACGCGGTCTGCAATCCCGGCACGGTGATCGGACGGCATTCTAACGTCTATCCCACAAGCTGCGTGCGCGGCGTGGTACCTGCGTACAGCATCTGGAAGGACAACGGAACGGTAGCGACGAAGGAGGAACGGTAATGGGCAAGTATTTCGGAACGGACGGCTTCCGCGGCGAAGCCAACAAGACGCTGACCTTTGAGCACGCGGTGAAGATCGGCCGGTTTCTCGGCTGGTACTACGGCGCGCGCCTCGACAAAAAGGCGAAGGTCGTCATCGGCAAGGATACGCGCAGGAGCTCCTACATGTTCGAGTATGCGCTGTGTACGGGGCTGATGGCGTCCGGCGCGGATGCGTACATCATGCACGTCACCACAACGCCTTCGGTCGCGTACATCACGCGCGTCGACGATTTCGACTGCGGCATCATGATCTCCGCCTCGCACAACCCGTACTATGACAACGGCATCAAGCTTTTGAACGGTTACGGCGAAAAGATGGATGAGGAGACGATCCTGCTCGTCGAGGAATACATTGACGGCAAGATCGAGGTCCCGGTCGCGGGACGGCATGAGATCGGCAGAACGGTCGACTACGTCGCGGGCAGAAACCGTTACGTCGGCTTCTTGATCTCGCTTTCGAAATACAGCTTCAAGGGCGTCAAGGTCGGTCTGGACGTCGCGAACGGCGCGGCATGGCAGATCGCGCGGGGCGTTTATGAAGCGCTCGGCGCGAAGGTCTACGTGATGAACGACCAGCCGGACGGCTACAACATCAACACCGACTGCGGCTCGACGCACATCGAACACCTGCAGAAGTTCGTGGTCGAGAACAAGCTCGATATCGGCTTCGCCTACGACGGCGACGCGGACCGGTGCCTGTGCGTGGACGAAAAGGGCAATGTCGTCACCGGCGACCACGTGCTCTACATCTACGGACTGTACATGAAGGAGCGCGGAAAGCTCCTGAACAACAAGGTTGTCACGACCGTCATGAGCAATTTCGGTCTCTACAAGGCGCTGGATAAGGTCGGCATCGAGTACGAAAAGACCAAGGTCGGCGACAAGTACGTCTATGAAAACATGGTCAAAACCGGCAACCGCATCGGCGGCGAGCAGAGCGGTCATACGATCTTCCTGAAGTATGAAACGACCGGCGACGGCATCCTGACATCGCTGAAGCTCATGGAGGTCATGCTGGCAAAGGGCAAGCCGATGAGCGAGCTCGCGGCGCCCGTTGTGTTCTATCCGCAGGTGCTGAAAAACGTGCGCGTAAAGTCCAAGCCCGACGCGCAGAACGACCCCGACGTGCAGGCGGCGGTAAAGCATGTTGCCGACGAGCTCGGCGATACCGGCCGCATTCTCGTGCGCGAATCCGGCACAGAGCCGGTCATACGCGTCATGGTCGAGGCGGGCACGAACGAGATCTGCGAAATGTACGTCGATTCCGTGATCGAGGTCATCAAGGCGAAAGGACATCTCGCATAAGGAACAGACATGTTAAAAGCTGAAAGCTGCCGTGATCGGCAGCTTTTTGATACATCTTTAGACAGTTGAGCGAAGCGAAACAGAAATCCACCCGCTATGCGGGTGTGAGACAAAAGGTTCTACACAAAAAGCCTCACTTCCGATAGAATGAGGGTGTCCAAGCTCTCAAA
>Ga0247610_10000494_pt1 | contig 55104 bp, 46 predicted proteins | sample 174DNAGHGhighgp2_FD_193483 | JGI IMG/M metagenome (GOLD analysis project Ga0247610, IMG submission 193483) | Sheep rumen microbial communities from Palmerston North, Manawatu-Wanganui, New Zealand - 1742 DNA GHGhigh gp2 | ecosystem: Host-associated > Mammals > Digestive system > Stomach > Rumen...
GCGAGAAACGACAACGGCGACTACGTCGGCACCCTCGACAACTTCCGCCTCTACGCGCTCTGCCTGACCGCCAACGAGATTGACGAAATCTTCGAGAGCGTGACCACTGGCATTGACTTCTTACAGAATGAGGAGAGTCAAGCGGCAAAGGGTGAATGGTTTGACCTCAGCGGTCGCCGCATTTCTCATCCCACCCAAAAAGGAATCTTCATCATCAATCATAAGAAATGGATACGCTGAAAAACATTCTCATTGGTGCCCTCGTCTGTCTGGCATGTACCTCTTCGGCTTTGTCTCAGGCCACCGTCCGTGATTGGGAGAACCCACAGGTGGTGGGAATCAACAAGCTGCCCTATCATGCGACGTTGCAGCTGCCTTCTCGCGAATCTGAATGCAAGGAAATCATCTCACTCAATGGGCAGTGGCGCTTCTATTGGTCCGCTAATCCGGACGAGCGGCCCGCAGACTTCTATCGAACTGATTTCGATGTCAGCCAGTGGAATCACATCATCGTGCCGGGAAACTGGCAGATGCAGAACTTCGGTAAGCCCATCTATACCAACTTTAAGTTTCCCTTTCAACCGAATCCTCCCAGCGTGACCAGCGAACCGCCCAAAGAGTGGTATGCATACAACCACCGCAATCCCGTGGGTTCCTACGTCACCTTTTTTAATCTTTCGCGCAAGGAGCTGACACAGAATATCATTCTCCACTTCGGCGGCGTGAAATCGGCCTTCTATGTGTGGGTAAACGGACAACAGGTGGGTTACAGTCAGAACTCCATGTCGCCCGCTGAGTTCGACATCACACGCTACGCCCGAGAAGGACAGAACCGCCTTGCAGTGGAAGTGTATCGCTGGAGTGATGGAGCCTATTTGGAGGACATCGACATGTGGCGTCTGAGTGGCATCTTCCGCCCTGTGCAGCTCTGGGTGAGGCCGCCCGTGCATATCAGCGATTACTATGTTACGGCTATCCCCAACACAGATTTCAGCATCGCAGAGGTCAAGGCCGATGTGGAACTGTGCAACACCAGCCGCAAAAGCGTGAAGGACCTGAACGTGGCCTTCCTCATTGAAGGGAAGGAAATCAAGGGTAGCGTGCATCGCCTTGCGGCCAAAGACACGATGCACGTGCAACTTCGTTGTGAGCTTCGGCATCCGCGTCTCTGGTCGGCAGAGAAACCACACCTCTATCCCTTTGCTGTTGAACTGCGTGACAGCAAGGGGACGACCATAGAACATTTTGACTATCACCTCGGTGTAAAACGTATAGACATCGTGGGTGAGGTCTTCAAAATCAATGGACAGAACGTGAAACTGCGTGGCGTCAACCGTCATGACCACCATCCTCGCATGGGCCGCTACGTCGATGATGCCACTTGCGAACTGGACATCAGACTGATGAAGCAGGCCAATATCAATTTCCTGCGTACCACGGTCTATCCCCACACAGCGCTCATTTATGAGTTGGCAGACCGTTATGGTCTCTACGTCATGGACGAAGCTTGCAATGAGAGCCACGGCTTCGGCATCGGAAACAAGGATATGGGCGACAATCCTACGTGGCTAAAGGCACATGTAGATCGTGCTTCCTCGTTGGTACTGCGTGACCGCAACCATCCTAGCATCATTCTTTGGAGTCTGGGCAACGAGGCAGGAGCTGGAGCAAACGCAAAAGCCATGCGCGATACCATTGTTGCCTTGGATCCAACACGTCCACCTTTCTACGACAGCGACCGTCGCTACTCTGCCATCTACGACGACAGCTACCTCTACCCCGAAGAAATGCGACAGGTGGCAGAACGCGTCAGCGACCGTCCGTTCATGATGCGAGAGTATCTTCATTCAATGGGTAATTCCACTGGCAATATGCAGGAATACTGGGATATTATCTACGCTGATTCCAGCATTCTTGGAGCTGCCATTTGGGATTGGGCGGATCAAGGGCTGGCCAAGCCTATCGACGGTGGCCCCCTGCGTTTCTCCGCCGATCTGTCCTTGCAGTCCGACGAGTTCTGGGCCTACGGCGGCGACTTCGGCGACCAGCCCAATGACGGACGATTCCTCATCAACGGCATTGTAGGCCCCGACCGCACGCCTCATCCGGCATACTATGAGGTGCAGCACGTCTATGCTCCTGTGCAGTTTGAGCGAGAGGGCAATGGCAACGTGAAGGTCATCAACCGCGACTGCTTCACCGACCTCAGCGAATACGACTACACCTACGACACGTTGCGCTACGGCAGTGAGACCGTGCTGAACGTCTATGCCCGCCTGCGGTGCGACATGCCGTGGGCAGACAAGGGCTTTGCCGTGGCCCGCGAGCAGTTTGTGCTGGAGCCATACACCTTCCCCGCCAAGACCGACATCACGAAGTGTGCGAGGGCGGAGGGCAAGGCGAAGGGCGTCACCGTCTGCGGCAATGCCCTCACCTCGTGGATCGTCGGCGGGCGCGAGCTGCTCCAGGCTCCTCTCGAACCCTGTTTCTGGAAACCTGAGAACGACAACCAGAGTGCCGCCGGCTTTGCTCGCCGCACGGCGATGTGGAAGGAGGTGAGGGACGTGAAGGTGCGCTACACCGCACTCGACGACCACAGCATCCTCGTAGAGATGGACTACCGTCCCACGTCCCACGACCGCCCCGTGATGCCCAGATTTGGTATGCAGATGCGCCTGCCTGCCAACTTCACGCAGGTTCGTTACTATGGCCGCGGCCCGTGGGAGAACTATCCCGACCGCAAACGGTCGGCCTTCCTCGGCGAGTACGTGATGCCGCTCGGCGACTTCCAGACCGAGTACATCCACCCGCAGGACAACGGCTACCGCTGCGACGTGCGGTGGATAGAATTCTCACAGCCCGGACGCACCGTCCGCATCGAAGGCCTTCAGCCGCTCTGCGTCAGCGCCTGGGACTACGGCGACGAGGACCTCGGACCGCTTCACCCGCATGAGGTGCCGCGAGGACGATTCGTCTGTGTCAACATCGACCTCAACGTCCATGGTGTGGGCGGCACCGACACCTGGGGCAAGCGCACCCTGCCGAAATACACCATCGACGGCAACCTGCCCCACCACTTCGCCTTTATCCTCTCGGCAGAAAACGATCAACAACCAGAAAATCAACCCTCATGAAAAGAAACATCATGCTCCTGCTCTGCGGAGCAGCATTGACAGCCTCGGCACAGACCGACGTCACGGCCGACTACCTGACCCATTACGATTTCGACAGCGGCTTCCACCACAAGGCCGGAGCCACCACCGAGGTGAAACAGGAAATCAAGACCATCACGGGATGGACAGCCGGGTTCACCGTTGATTACACCATCACCGGCATCTATGAATATGGCTTCGCCGGCACCTTCAACGGCGGCGAAGTACCGTCCAAGGGCTACCAGAACAGCGAGGGTGGCGCGCTGGCGTTGTCGACGGGTTGGGGCGTGGCGATGACCTACAGCCAGAACGTCACCCTGCCCGCCGGCACCTATACCATCAACGTTCCCACCTACAACGGCAAGAGCGCCACGAAAGGCAGGTCGCAGCTGGCGTGGATTCCGCAGAACGGCACTGCCGTCATCTCCACGCTCAACGGCTATCCCTCGAAGACGTGGTCGCTGGACCAGATATCCTTCACGCTGACCGAGAGCACCCGAGGCAAGATACAGATTGGCTATACGGCAGCGGAAAACACAGGTTCCGGCAGTTCGGCCAACCTGCTCATCGACTACGTGCAGATTTTGGTACAGAGCATGGACGACAGCAAGGCCGGACTGAACAAGACCCTCCAGGAAGCCAACACCCTCTATGCCGACGGCAGCGCGCCGGCAACAACGACGCCGACCAACTCATCGCCTTCGACTGCCCTGCAGGGTGCAGCCACGTGTGGCTCGTCATCAGCGGAGCACCCTCGACCTACTGGACACACAACTTCACGGGATGGATAGACAACACCGAGGAGCAGTGGCCCTACCGCGTCAGGTTCTACCAGACCAACGTCTACGGCGAGGCCAACAACGACGACGTGCCGACGGGCGTTGAGGACACTGAGGCGCTGAGGCGCGAAGACTTTGCCATACACGACCTCAGCGGACGAAGGCTGGGACAGGGTGCACCGGCGCTCCGCAGCCTTCGCCACGGCATTTACGTCGTAGGCGGCAAGAAAGTGGCGAAATAAGTTGCGACGACTGAAGAAAAAGCTTAGTCAGAAGAAATCATTAAATTTGCAAACAGTTTGCTGAATGTGCTTTATGGGATTATTTCCCATCCAGAGTTTGTGATGCGACTATCGTGAAAATGGTCTGACAAAATGTTGACCAAAATGTCGATCAAATTGTTGACCAAATGGAATAGTAATCATAAAGATTAAGATTAGATTAGATGAAGACAGATTTTATTACTTAAGCGATTATTCTTGCAGAAGAATACGAGTCAGCAACGTGCAAAATGTGCAGAATGCACGAAAAATTCAGCTCAAATGTTGACCAGTCCAAACATAAACATCTGACAATCAGCAAGATAACCCGAAAATTAGCCACCGCGCAGGCTGCAGTCGAGGAGTAAATAACATCTGCTGAACAAGTTGCTCTGATATTTTGTGGGTAAAGCAACTACTTCACCACTTTCAAACAAAAAACGTCATAAGATGCAAGAAAAGCATGAAAAGCAAGCAGAAAGTCGTAGATTTTCATTAATTTTGAAAGCAAAAACAATAAATTATCTTTTTGAAGACCATAGAGATTAAGTTTTACATAACAACAGACGACATACAATGACTTTGAACGATATAGTAACCGCTTTCAAACAGCATCAGCTTCAATATGGGCTGAATGGTGATTCAACGCAGCAAGAACTGTACAAATGGAAATTGGTGACCAAACAAATTGGTCATCCAAATACTGATGCACAAGATTTCGCCAAAGAAATAAAATCTCTTGTGTTTGCGAATCTTTGTTATGGACCACAGATTACTGCGATAAGGAATTTTGCCAAGTTTGAACCAGAAGACTATCGTGAAGCCTTTAAGCGTTTGTGTGATGAAGAAGTTGACTTACAACAACGTATAGAGACATTCACTTCCACATGCAAAACTTTATGGGATGGAAAGATCAAGAAAAACTTTGAACAGAAAACCCGTGCAATGTGCGACGAGAGGTTGATAAGTTGTTTCTTGACTTTACTGAATCCGCAAAAGTATACTTTTTACAAGAGGGATGTATATGACAGCTTATGCAACCTTCTTCATGTTAAGACAAAAAGAACTGGTCATAAACTTGTTCATTTCTATGAACTGCTCCATCAGCATCTGATTCCTCTTGTTGAACAAGATACAGAGTTGATGGAATCTATTAACGCAGAATTACAGAAAGAAGAATGTATCCAGAGTTCCATGCTGACTGCCCAAACAGCATTGTGGTATTATGTCAGTAAATTGCAAAATAATGGCAAGCAGCAGGTTTGGTTGTTCTTAGGAGGAAAAGATGCTAATGATTATCATTTCGATGAAATGTATAATGATGGCGTTATGGCTCTGTGTGGATGGGATAAGGTTGGCGATTTGAGTGATTGCCCAGACAAAGAGAGCATAGACAAGAGAAGACAAAGTGTGAGTGACTACCAGTATAATACTGGCAATCTGACTGGAATGCTCCATGCTATAGCCAATGAGATGAAGGAAGGAGACATTGTGTTGGCCAAATTCAGCAAGTCTGATATTGTTGGAATGGGAACTGTAACTGGTGATTACCGATACGAGAATAAGTCTGTATATGGCAAACATTGCAGGGATATGGCTTGGACTCATAAAGGACTATGGCATTGTGCTTCCATTTTGAAAGAGTTCGGACAAGACGATTTTCCAGCAAAAGCACTGACCAATGTAACTAATTCTAAGTATATCCCAAAGATTTTGGAAATAATTGAGGGCAAAAATCAACAAAACAATAATATTCAGACACTTAAAACCATGACGGAAGTAGAAATACTCAAGCAAAAGAAACAAATTATCCTCCAAGGTGCTCCCGGCACAGGTAAGACATATAAAACAGCCTCCATTGCCGTAGGAATATGCAATCCAACCTTTTCCGATTTCGCCGACCATCAAAAGGTCATGACTGAGTATGAGAGATTGCAGCATGAAGGCCAAATAGCCTTCTGTACATTCCATCAGTCGATGGACTATGAAGATTTTGTCGAGGGCTTGAAGCCAGAGATCAAGGGAAATGCTGTAGAGTACAATGTGGAAAATGGCATCTTCAAGACAATCTGTGAGAAAGCCCAGACAAAGGAAAATGCAGACTCCACTACTTGGTATGATTTGGAGAATCAAATATCAGATAAGCCATACGTACTAATCATCGATGAAATTAACCGTGGCAATGTTTCCAAGATATTTGGAGAACTCATCACTTTGCTTGAAGCCGACAAGCGCAGTGGGGGTGGTACGCATCATATCAGTTTGAAATTGCCATATTCAAAGGAAGACTTCTCTGTACCCTCCAATCTTTATATCATCGGTACGATGAATACCACTGACCGTTCCACTGGAACAATAGACTATGCGGTACGTCGTCGCTTTGCTTTTGTCACCTTGGAATCAAGAGCAGACGTTATAGAGAACTGGTGCAACTCAGAATCTGTTCCATCAGATGTCAAGAAGACAGCTCTTGCCTTATTCGCTCAGATTAATGGCAAAGACAAGCATGACAACAGTTCTTTCATTGCGAAACATAAAGCTTCTGATTTCGAGTTGGAAGATTTAAAAGTCGGACATAGTTACTTTATGGCAAAAGACATGGCAAGTCTCAAACTAAAGATGAAATACGAGGTTGTTCCTCTCATTAAGGAGTATATTAAAGACGGTATTCTCAGGAGTATGCCTGATGATGACAAATACTTTGACAGTTGGCAGGATGCTGCGTGTTTCACTCCCTCCACAACAGAATACGTGACAGAATAATGCAAGAACACGAAAAGATACCATACGATTCCTTTGCCTTTCAAAAGTATTGGGGGGAGGGAATGCGTCTTCCTGGCCAAAGCAAAGGTCTGGACAGATGGTTCTTTCAGTGGCAGTGGCGAAATAGTCCCATCATAGATGATGAGCAAGATTCTGACAAACCCGTTGTAACAGAATCTGGCTATTACGCATCATACGTCATAGGTGCTCAGTGGTTTGATGAAGCAAAGACCATGCCTCTTGTTATCACCACCAAGCATGGTTGTGAACATATTGATTTTCTAAAGATGTTCAGCGTCTGTTTCAATAGCGGTATTGAGTCCAAAGAGTTCTCAAAGATTTATGCAGTTGATATGGATGCACCTCGTATCAAAGTACCAGAACTAAAAAGCGTCTTGAGTCCGCTGATTATCGTCCATTTCCTTTCCGTTGTTAAGGATATTGTCAAACGTGGATTGAAGAAGGATTATGTTCAGCGTGAAGATAACCTCAAAAAAGTGAAGGGACGTATTGACATCTCTGCGAATGAGCGCATGAATATTCTGAAGAAACGATACGATAAGGTGTTTTGTCGTTACCAAGAGTATTCAGAAGACACATTAGAGAATAGGTTAATAAAAAAAGCTCTTACTTTCTCTCAACACGCATTGCAAATAGCAGAAAAATCAGATAGTTTTCTTTCATTGCAGCACACCATACATGAGTGTCTGTCTGCTTTTAATAATGTCAGCGACCAAATTGAGGTGTGGGAAGTCAAAACTATCAAGCATCACAAGATATTCAAGGAATATGATAATGCAATTAAACTTGCACAGATGATTCTCCATCGCTATGACTACAGCATCACCAATATCAATACAGCCGAAGAAGAATATTGCCCTGTATTCTGGATAGATATGGCGATGTTGTATGAGCACTATGTTTTAGGTTTGCTCCGTGAGGCTTACGGGGAAAAGATATATTATCAAGTACATGGTCATACTGGTTATCCTGACTTTGTTTGCTACTCGCCACAAGTCGTACTTGATACCAAGTATATACCAAGGTTTGAACATGGAAATATAGATACTTACATTGTCCGTCAACTAAGTGGGTATAGCCGCGATAAATGGATTTTCCCGACAAAGCCAGATGCCAATGTTCCCTGTGTGATTATCTATCCAGTAGAAGGTGCAATGAACAATCCATTCAAGGGTAAACGACTGGAAGAGTTTCTGAACACGGAAGACCATAATCTTTGGAACTTTCATAGAATAGCAGTACCAATTCCACTCTATTCTGCCATATCTTCCTACGGATTGTAAGAAAATCGAGCTATTATTTTGCAATATGCAAAAAAAGGTGTACCTTTGCCATAATTTTGTAAAGTGAATCGAGTCACAAACAACCTAATCGCAAGAATATGAACAACGAATATTGGCAACCCGAGTTGGAAACCATGCCTCGGGAGGAATTAAGGAAACTTCAAGTGAAGAAACTGAAAGCTACTATCAACGTGGCACTCAAGTCGCCTATGTACAAGAAACGCCTTGGTGAACTGGGCATCAATGCCGACTCCATCAATAGCGTTGAGGATATACGCAAGATACCATTCACCACGAAAGACGATTTGCGCAATAACTATCCTTTCGGACTCGTGGGTGGTGACATGAAAGATGCCATCCGCATCCACTCGTCAAGTGGTACTACCGGTCACCCTACCGTAGTAGCTTACTCACGTCACGACATCGACTCATGGGCAAACATGATTGCACGTAATATGTATATGGTGGGATGCCGTAACACGGACGTCTTCCAAAACTCGTCGGGCTATGGTATGTTTACCGGTGGATTGGGATTCCAATACGGAGCAGAGAAGTTGGGAGCAGTAACTATACCCGCTGCGGCTGGCAACTCTAAACGCCAAATCATGTTCATCCGCGACTTCGGTACTACCTGTCTCCACGCTATCCCCAGCTACGCCATTCGCTTGGCTGAGGTCTTCAAGGAAGAGGGAGTTGACCCAAGAAGCACCAAACTGCATACGCTCTTCATCGGCGCAGAGCCTCATACAGAGGAGCAACGCCAGCGCATCGAACGAATGTTGGGCGTAAAGGCATACAACTCATTCGGAATGACGGAGATGAACGGACCTGGAGTGGCTTTTGAATGTAAAGAACAAAACGGTATGCACCTCTGGGAAGACAATTATATCATCGAGATTATCGACCCAGACACCTTGGAACCTGTGCCAGATGGTGAGATGGGCGAGATGGTACTTACCACCCTCGACCGCGACATGATGCCTATCCTGAGATACCGCACTCACGACCTCACCCGCATCTTACCCGGCGAATGCCCATGTGGACGTACTCACCGCCGCATCGACCGTATCAAGGGTCGTACCGACGATATGTTTATCATCAAGGGTGTGAACGTATTCCCCATGCAGGTGGAAAAGATTCTCGTGAAATATCCTGGATTGGGCAGCAACTACCTCATCACGCTCGAAACCATCAACGACAACGACATTATGAAGGTGGAGGTAGAACTCGACGAGATACCTACGGATGTTTACCCAGAACTGCAGAAGATGACGAAAGACATCCAACGTGCACTGAAAGACGAGATTCTCCTCACCCCACAGGTATTCTTGGTGAAGAAAGGAACACTACCCGTTTCAGAAGGAAAAGCCGTGCGCGTGAAAGACCTGCGTCCATCACGCCAATAATATTGCAATAATGAGAAGACTATTATTCATGATGCTTGCGATGCTCATTACCATGACATCGCAAGCTAAAAACATACGGGAAATCTGGCTGTCTATGCCAGATTCCCTTATTTCGTATCTTGACAAGAGCAAACGCATCGAGATGGTGGATTACATAGACATGAAAGTTAAGGCTGACGTGAAAAACGCACTTGAAGGAACTTCTGTCATGGACACACTCACCAACGATTACTTGCAAGTAACGCTCAACGAGGCATGTACCTTACAGATGCGTATTCTCCCCACAGAAAATGGCGACACACTTTTCTGTCTCGTCAAAACCTTACGAGGACCATTGCCTGAAAGTGAAGTGACTCTTTACCGACAAGACTGGCAAAAAAAGAACACATTATCGTTCAACGCACAAAAGTTAATAACGAAACCAGACACGATGTCGGCTTCTTCCTTTACGGAACTGAAAAAATTATTAGACATTCCCATCGTTGAGGCAAGACTATCCATCGACTCCCCCACCCTCACCTTACAGGTAGCTGCACTCAACTTATCCAAAGAAGAGACCGAGAGAGTTCGTCCTCTCTTCATTCCACGCAGCTTAATATGGAATGGGAAGGAGTTCGTTGAAGATTGAAAATTGAAAATTGAAGATTGAAGATTGATCTTTTTCATGCGAGTGTAGTTACGACTGCTTGACTCTCAATCTCCAAGACATATCTCTCACCCCTCACCCCTCACTTCTCACTTCTCACCCTTCACCTCTCACCTCTAATTTTTTGTCCTATAAATTCTGAATTTACCCCCTAAAATACGGGCATTTTTTCAAACGAGTTGACACTTGGTAGAAAAAATGCCCATTTTTCAGTGCTTTATTAAGAGCCTCATTATCAACAGATTACAATTCCACATCATTAAAAAGGAAGATTGAAACCCATGTTTTTGCATCAAAAAAGCCACTTTTTGGGCTTTCATAACATATATAGTTAGCACTCGTAACATATATAGTTACGATCATAACTCATATAGTTACGCTCGTAATATACTATGTTACGATGAAAAATACGATTTTTTGTCCATTCCAACCCATTTTTTCATTCTTCCATTTCTATTTCGCAAGAAAACCAGAACTGTTTTTTGTCGGAATAATTGACACGAATTTAGATTGAAGATAAAAAAATGAAAAATTGAAGATTATGTTTGTTGGTCAATGTCGTTAGAGTAATTTTGGGCGAAATACCACGTTCCTGCGTGATATTTCGCCGTATGATTTCCATCTGTGTTCTTAGAATTTTATTTTGTAAGTTCAAAGCCCACACGAGCACCGTCAGCACTCTTAGCGAGTTTGCTGACTGCCTGAACAGCAGCGGTGTTGCTGACCTTACCTTCTTTCTGAAGGATGTTAGCCATCTGCTTGGAGTCGAACATCAGCCCCATTCCTTTCTCAGTCTTTGTCACGTTGCCCTTAATGGTCTCAGAAGCGGTCTTTAAGGCGATTTCACCGTTCTGGGAATTATAGGTATATGTTCCACTGAATGGGATTCCATTCACCTTGGCTGAGAACTTGTTGCCAGCAAGGAACGAGAAAGAAGTGTTGTTACGATTGATACCGATGTTACTGTAATTGTTAGCCAGCGACGAGGCGATATTGGCAATTGTAGCAGTACCTCCGGCTTTTGTCAGCGCCTGTTGGGTAGTAAAAGCTGCACTTGGAGCATTATAGTTCCAGCTTCCAAGAAGGCTCGACTGATCGAATGTCATTCCACCTAACAACACCTGACCTAACACAGCGCCAAGCACGTTACCCAGCACATTGGTGTTTTGATTTGTGGTAGATGCAGTTCCCAATCCTGTTGTGAAGCAGCTCGACAACATCAATGTTGTTGCTGCAAGAAGTGTCATAATTGTTTTTTTCATAATTTTGTAGTTGTTTAATTGATAGAGTGAATAAATTTTCTGGACAAAGAAACAGAAAAAAATTGGAAACTCCAAATATATTTCAATTTATCTTTACTTTAAGTAATGATTAAACGATTATAACTCCACTCTATTTACGTAATGTACTTTACAGCGGTAGAAATGAGTTTCATAAGTTGAAGGCCCTACTACTGGAACTTCTTTAAAAGATAGTATCTTTACATATATTTCGTCACCAGAATCTACTGTTTTACTTAATAAATCTGATTTGTCAAATAGGATGACACAATCTCCTATAAAATTAGACTCTTCGGGTTTATTAATGACACTTCCACTGACAATGCCATTTTCATCAATTCCATTTATTCGAATAGTATAACATTGCGTAAGATCAACAGAATCATCAATAGAATCATCATTACTACAACCTGCCGAAACAATCATCAGCAAGAAGCTTAATAAAATAAATAGGTTTTTCTTCATTATTCTGTGGTTTTGGTTATTCTGAGACAAAGATATAAAATTATTCGCATACTTCCAAAACTTATGTCAAGAAATTTTCCGAAAGCACCTAAGTGAACGTATGTTTGGCAAAGACGGTAATGCTAAAACATGGGATGAGTATATTAAAAAACTCTAATCTATTTTGTTATATGGCGATAATTGCTTACTTTTGTGATTGAATCAAAAATTATCATCGTGAAAAAAAGAATTATTACCATATTTTTATGCATGGCTCTGCCATTCATGGCGTATGCCCAGAAAATCTCACTCGGTTCGTGTTTGACAAAAGACAAAGGTCAATACAAGGGTGAGATGGTTTCGGGAAAGCCACATGGCAAGGGCAACACCCTTTGGAAAAACGGAGACACTTACGAGGGAGAATACGTGAAAGGCAAACGACAAGGCATGGGTACCTACACCTTTGCCGATGGTGAGAAATATGAGGGGCAATGGTTTCAAGACCAACAACATGGACGCGGAACGTATTACTTTGCCAACAATAACAAATACGTAGGACTCTGGTTTCGGGATTACCAACAAGGACACGGTATCATGTATTACTACAACGGAGACCGATACGAAGGCGGTTGGTATCAAGACAAGCGACAGGGCAAGGGAAAATACACCTTTGTGACTGGAGCTTACTACGACGGCAACTGGTCGAACGACATGAAAAACGGCAAGGGATTCTTCGACTGGGGCGACGGTACTACCTACGATGGCTCATGGCTGAACAACATGCGTTCAGGCAAAGGCATCAACAAATATTCTACTGGTGACGTATATTCTGGCGACTGGAAGGAAGACCTGCCCAACGGCAAGGGCATCTACCGATTTGCCAACGGCGACGTGTATGAGGGTGGCTACGTAGAAGGTGAGCGCACAGGAGAAGGAATCTTCCGCTTTGCGAATGGTGACAAATACACGGGACGTTTCCTCAATGGAGACAAGTCGGGCTCTGGCACGCTGATCTGGGCTAACGGCGACATGTACACCGGTGAATGGAAGAACGACCAGCAAAATGGGCGCGGCAAACTGAAAAAGAAAAACGGTGACACCTTTGACGGTTATTTCAAGCAAGGCAACCTTGATGGAGAGGTGACCATTCACTACGCAGATGGCAGCAAGTTTAAGGGCGTTTACAAAAACGGCAAACGCAATGGCAAGGCCATCGAGGAAACCAAGGACGGAAAACGTTTTGAAGGAAGTTATGAAAACGACCGCAGACACGGTACCTTCATAGAGAAAGACCGCAACGGCAACATTACTGCCAAGGGGAACTACGACCATGGCAGAAGACTTGCTCAATAATGCACATCAACTTTTAAACTCAAAATATCATGATTATCGACACATTGGAGAATTTAGAGAAGTATGTATCTCTGAACCCATTATTTAAAGAAGTAATTGATTTCTTGAAAGAGAACGAACTGGGAAGCCTGGAACCTGGCAAGCACTTCATCAAAGAAAAAGATGTGTTTGTAAACGTACAAATGGCAAAGGGCAAGACCAAGGAAGAGGCAGTGATGGAATATCACAAGGAGTATATCGACATCCAGATTCCTCTCTCTGCCGAAGAAACATTTGGATACATTCCCACCTGCGCTCTGCCAGAGGCAGAATTTAACGTGGAGAAAGACATCGCCAAAGTGCCAAACGTACCAGGACAAAGCTACGTAACATGCAGCCCTAACATGTTTGCCATGTTTTTCCCACAAGACGGACACGCACCCTGCATCAGCAAGGAGGCTGAACTGAAAAAAGCTATATTCAAGGTAAAAGTATCATAAGAGCTACATAAAAAGCAATTATTATGGCAACAAAAAAGATCACAGCCGAAAAGAAGCCTGCAAAGGCTAAAGCACCAAAGCACATTGGACTCGTGAAGAACGACGGGTATCTGGAACCATACGAAGATGCCATCAGAGGAAGACACGACCATGCCCTTTGGAAAATAGGACAACTGACACAGAACGGAAAGATGACACTGAGCGACTTCGCCAACGGTCATCAGTATTATGGGTTACACAAGACTGCACGTGGATGGGTGTTCCGTGAGTGGGCTCCCAATGCCACTGCCATTTACTTGGTAGGCGACTTTAACAACTGGACAGAAACAGACAGATACAAGGCTAAACGCATTGAGGGAACAGGAAACTGGGAGCTGAAACTCTCAGAGAAAGCCGTGAAGCATGGAGACCTATACAAGATGCACGTGTATTGGGAAGGCGGAGACGGTGAGCGTATTCCGGCTTGGGTGCGCCGCGTGGTACAAGACGAGAGCACCAAGATATTCTCTGCGCAGGTATGGAATCCAACGCCCTACGAATGGAAGAAAAAGAAATTCAAGGCAAACACGTCTCCACTCCTTATTTATGAATGCCACATCGGCATGGGACAAGATGCAGAGAAAGTGGGCACGTATGTGGAATTTAGAGACAACGTACTGCCTCGCATCATCAAGGACGGATACAACTGCATACAAATCATGGCTATCCAAGAACATCCCTACTATGGTTCGTTTGGTTACCACGTGAGTTCTTTCTTCGCTGCTTCGTCACGATTCGGAACACCCGAGGAACTGAAATCACTCATAGACACAGCTCACCAAAACGGCGTTGCTGTCATCATGGATATCGTACACTCACATGCCGTGAAGAACGAGGTGGAAGGACTGGGCAACCTGGCTGGTGACCCCAACCAATACTTCTATCCAGGCGACAGGCATGAACATCCAGCATGGGACTCACTCTGCTTTGACTATGGAAATGACGGTGTGATGCACTTCTTGCTCTCCAACTGTAAGTATTGGTTAGAGGAATTCCATTTCGACGGTTTCCGCTTCGACGGTGTTACGTCAATGCTCTACTATAGCCACGGACTTGGAGAGGCATTCTGCAACTATGGCGATTACTTCAATGGTCACGAAGACGACAATGCCATCTGCTACCTGACATTAGCCAACAAACTCATCCACGAGGTAAATCCCAATGCCATCACCATTGCAGAGGAAGTGAGCGGTATGCCTGGCTTGGCAGCTAAGTTTGAAGACGGTGGTTACGGATTTGATTACCGCATGGCAATGAACATTCCTGACTATTGGATCAAGACCATCAAGGAGCAATCGGATGAGAACTGGAAGCCAAGTTCTATTTTCTGGGAAGTGAAGAACAGAAGACCCGACGAGAAAACCATCTCATATTGTGAGAGCCACGACCAAGCATTGGTAGGCGACAAGACCATTATCTTCAGGTTGATTGACGCAGACATGTATTGGCACTTCAAGAAAGGTGACGAAAACGATATTGCCAACCGCGGAATAGCATTGCACAAGATGATTCGACTCGTGACCATCGGTGCCATCAACGGTGGCTACCTCAACTTCATGGGCAATGAGTTTGGACATCCTGAATGGATTGACTTCCCACGTGAAGGAAACGGATGGAGCTATAAGTACGCTCGCAGACAATGGAACTTGGTAGATAACAAGGAACTGTGCTACCACTGGTTGGGCGACTTTGACCGTGAGATGCTGAAAGTGGTGAAGAGCGAGAAAAACTTCAACAAGACTCCCGTACAAGAGATTTGGCACAATGACGGTGACCAGATACTTGCCTTCATGCGTGGCGACTTGGTGTTTGTATTCAATTTCTCCCCCACTCGCTCTTTCACGGATTATGGATTCTTAGTACCAACAGGCTCTTACGACGTGGTGCTGAACACAGATGCGAAAGAGTTTGGAGGAAATGGATTCGCAGACGACTCCGTGACACACTTCACCAACTTTGACCCACTCTATGTAGATGATCATAAAGAATGGCTGAAACTTTACATACCAGCTCGTTCGGCAGTTGTATTGAAGAAGAATTAATCAATGAATAACTATAGGAAGAATGGCACGACGATGAATAGAATCGTCTGTGCCGTTCTATTTTGTACATTTACATTTGTATATTTGTATGCCTACCAAAACGACGTGTTGGCTGTGGGTCAACACGTGCTTTCCGGTGGGCAGACACATTATTCCCGTTTCATAGGGGCATTTCTCATCACACTCGTCCTTGGATTACTGCAATTAGGTGTATCAACGATAACGAATCTCTCAAAGTCAACGTACGCATTGACGTACTTTCCTTCATTGTTGGTTTTGGCAGTAATCACGTCTGTTGACTCCAAGATTGACCAAGGCTTTTCGTTTGGAGCATGGGTTTGGTGGTTTCCCATCTTACTGATCCTGTTCGCATTGGTTTGCAGGTTGGAGAAGATATTGCAATTGTATGAGTCAACAAGCACTGGTGGTGGCATATTCTCACAATCAATGTGGATCAACATATTGATCATGCTCATATTCTTTTTCTGCGTAGGACTCGTAGGAAACTCTGACACCGTGTTTCACTACCGCCTAAAGGTGGAAAGATACCTATCTCAAGGCAAATACGATGAGGCACTATTGGTAGGAAGGCACTCGTTGGAATGCGATTCCAGTTTGACGATGCTAAGAGCATACGCACTCGCAAGGAAAGGCAAGTTGCCCGATGCGTTATTCCAATATGCAATATGCGGCGGTTCGGAATCGTTGCTGCCCAATGGAAACAACGTGAAAGGATTACTCTTTGACACGCATGAGATATACAACTTTCTTGGCAGAATGATTGTTACAAAGCCCATTGCTCCCCAGAAATACCTCAGCATCATCAAGAAACATCATCTCGACAATCGACCTGCAGCCGATTATATTCTTTGTGGGTATCTTTTGGATAAGAACCTTGACTCTTTTGCGGCAAGCATTGCCAACTATTATGACTTGAATGAGGAATTGCCACGTCATTACAGCGAAGCCATCATCATGTACAACCATCTTCACAGAAACAATCCCATTAAGTACGAAAACGACGTGACAGAAGCAGATTATCAAGATTACCAAAAGCTGACGAAACAGATTCGTGACAACAAAGAGATGAAAAGCAAACTGAGAGACGTCTATGGCAACACGTATTGGTATTATTATAAGGTAAAATAAACAGTTTTCATTGTTTCAGAAAAGATTGCCATATTTGTATTTGACACCCACATTATTAATATATAAGTTGGCTGTTTAGTACAAAAGGCTTCATCTTGCATCAGCAAATACATCTATGAGCAAACAAAAGAAAAGTGACATACTCTTAGAAGCGATACGCAACGGAAATCCGCTGACGACATCCGATAAGATGAATCTCATCATTGCATTGAGTATTCCATCGATATTGGCACAAATCACCAGCGTATTGATGTTTTTCATCGACGCATCTATGGTTGGTCACTTAGGTGCCGGACCTTCAGCTTCCATCGGATTGGTAGAATCCACCACTTGGTTGTTTGGCAGCATCACGTCTGCTGCTTCCATGGGTTTTTCCGTTCAGGTGGCACATTTTATCGGAGCCAACGACTTCATGAAGGCAAGGCAAGTGTTTCGTCATGCATTAATTGCTACCACGATTCTCAGTTTGTTCGTCGTACTGATAGCCGCAGCGATAGCCCGACCTCTTCCGTATTGGTTAGGAGGTGGAGAAGACATAGCTGGCGACGCATCTTTGTATTTTTTTATCTTTGCGTTGGCTGTACCATTTTTCCAACTGTCAAACCTATCCGGTGCCATGTTGAAATGTTCTGGAGACATGCGCATTCCAAGCATTATGAGCGTAATGATGTGCATCCTTGACGTAGCATTCAACTATCTATTTATATTCATCTTCAAGTTGGGAGTGATGGGAGCTGCCATCGGAACGGCATTAGCCATATTCATCGGAGCCATCAGTCAGGCTTATTTTGCCATTTTCAGAAACAACATATTAAACCTCAAACAAGACCACGGCAGTTTTAAATGGATTTGGGAGTATATACGAAATGCGTTGAAGATAGGTTCGCCCATGGCATTGCAATCCATACTCATGGGCGGTGCGCAAATAATCAGCACGATTATCGTAGCACCATTGGGAAACATTGCCATAGCCGCCAATACATTTGCCATCACCGCTGAAAGTTTATGTTATATGCCCGGATATGGTATTGGCGATGCTGCAACTACATTGGTGGGGCAGAGTACTGGAGCCAGGAGATTAGACATCTGCAAGAGTTTTGCGTGGATGACAATTGGTACTGGGATGATCATTATGGCACTGATGGGATTGTTGATGTATATCTGGGCTCCCGAATTAATGGGACTGCTCACTCCTATCGAAGAAATCAGGGCGTTAGGAGCCCAATGTTTACGCATTGAAGCATTTGCAGAACCTATGTTTGCAGCAGCAATTATTAGTTATAGCGTATGTATAGGAGCAGGCGACACACTCAAGCCCGCTCTCATCAATCTGTTTAGCATGTGGTGTATCAGGTTGACACTTGCTGCTTATTTAGCAAAAGACTACGGACTAAAGGGCGTTTGGACAGCAATGGCAATAGAGTTGTCTCTGCGCGGCACATTGTTACTCGTTCGTATATATCGCGGAAAATGGATGAAGGACATGGAAAGCAACATATAATTTTCCGTTGAGAGCCAAAAAGTTTTGAATTTTATTTAAATAGTTTGTCAGAATAACATTTTTATCTTAAATTTGCGAAGAATTTATAAAATTATCATTATGAAGAGATTATTGTTTCTATTAGTATTAGTATTATCATGGGGAAATACATTTGCTGAGGAGTATCCTTTCTTGAACATTGAACAAGCAAATGGAACCATAACGACCATTGAATCAACGGGTGCATCTTTCACTTTTTCAGACGGTAAATTATTCGTGACCCAGAATGGCACTTCTACCTCTTTCACATTGACAGATTTAAGTAAGATGTACTTCTCTACTACATCTGGCATTAAGACTATTGATGAAGAAGAAGGCAATCAGTATGATGTAACGAGTGTTTCTGGTATTTCTATAGGTAAATTTGACAATCTATCAGATATTCAAAGCAAACTCAACAAGGGTGTTTATATCATAAAAAGTGGTCAGAAGAAATTTAAAATTACCGTAAAATGAAAAATTTAGCTATTACAATATGCTGTGTTTTGGGATTCACTTCTGCCCATGCACAATCATTAAATGTAAACATCGGTGAAATAAGTTATGTTCACGATGCAGCCAATACTGGAGACATGACCTTCTCTAATGGTACTACTCTTACAATAGAAGGAAAAACTTATTCCATTTCGGATATTGACGGAATGGAAATAAATAACAACTCTATTGAAGACAATAACGTAAACATTACATACAATGGCAACGCAGCTAAGGTTATGGTTGCCGGAAATATAGCCAAATACTTAACCATAACGGCAAATGGTGCTGATGTAACCATTCTGCAAGATGCCAACGTGTCAGATGAAATCACATACACCTTGACTGGTCATTCTTCTGATGGTTCGTTTGTCATGGACGGAGATTATAAGGCAACTTTAGCATTAAACAACCTTACATTGACAAATGCCAACGGAGCAGCAATAGATATTGAAAACGGAAAACGCATCAATGTCATTCTCTCTGGAACTAATACATTAGCTGATTGCTCGAATGGCACACACAACGCTTGTTTTTATATCGACGGTCACCCCGAAATATCTGGATCAGGTACGCTTTCAGTTTCTGGCAACACCAAACATGCCATCACTTCAGGGGATTATATGTTGATAGAAAGCGGCACCATCAACGTGAACACTGCCATCAGCGACGGATTACATATCGACCAGTATTTCAAGATGGACGGTGGTAACATTACAATCCAAGCAACAGGAGATGGCATTGACTGTGGATTTAAAGGTGTGAACAAGGGAACAAAGGACACTTACGAAAACAATGGTTTTATTTTCATCAACAATGGCACTTTAAACATCACTTCTACGGGTGATGCATCAAAAGGATTGAAATGCGACAGTTCTGTTGTGGTAACAGGTGGAAATGTCAATATTACCACAAGTGGAGCCTCGTATTTTGATACGACCGAAAACGACATTTCAAGTTCTTCTGCATTGAAATGCGGTGGATCTTTCACGATGTCAGCAGGAACAGTCAGTCTTCTCTCAACAGGTTCTGGAGGTAAAGGATTGAATGCCACTGGCGAAATCAACATATCTGGTGGAACACTGAGTGCCGTAACGACAGGAAGCAGATACAAGTATGACAGTGAAACCGACTCTAAGCCTCAAGGAATCAAAAGCGACGGAAATATCATCTTGTCGGGTGGAAACATATACGCTGCCGTCGTAAACACCAAGGCTACTACATTCAAGACTGATTATACTTTTAAGGCAGACGGTGCCACTATCATGGGTATTGGAGGAAAATCTGTTGTTCCTTCTGGTTCGCAAAGTTATAAAACCTATTCAAATGTAGGCGTAACTGGTGGACAAACAGTAAGCTACAATGGTGTGTCATTTACCGTTCCTTCATCTTACACCGTTTCTGGTGCAACCGTCTTAGTTTCTTCTCCAAACATGTAAGAAACAAAAACGTATTATACGAAAAACTCCGTATATATCAATCAATGATACATACGGAGTTTTTTACTTCACACACTACATCTTAAAAATTTCTTTTACATAAGGAATTTTCATTAAAAGGTATGCTAATGGGACATTGACAATCATTACAATGCCCAAAACGGCAAAATACTTCACAGAGGGAGAAAAATCAATATAGGAATCAAGAAACCCAAGCTTACTAATAATGTATGGATGGATAGCGTAAACAGGAAGGAAGAGAGAGGATAATTCTTGTATTATTTTTCCTTTCGTTATTTTTATATTCAAACATGCAGAAAAAACAACTATAGCATATATCATACAAATTATTGAGCCAAAAGAATATTCATCATACGGAATTTCCACATAGTAAACATACACCATCATAAGAACAACGGCACAAAAAGCATGTCTCCACGTTATCCTACTGAAAAAATTATAATGATTTCTAATATATGCTCCAACTAAAAAATACATGAGCCAATACCAAATTCTAAAAGTTTGGCGGATGTAAATCCGTTCAAAATCACAATATATATTCAGCAAAAAAAAGACAAAACTAATACAAATCAAACAAAAAACAACGTGTAAATGATATCTTGATTGGATTATCTTACCTAAAAATGGAAGAAGAAGATAAATAATAATCATTGCTGCAAAATACCAATACTGCCACATAATACCACGTTGCATTATCCAAGAATAATAAGAACGCAACAATTGAAGGACCTGTCCTTCTGAGAAGAAAAGACTTTCTATGAAAACAAACAAGGTTGTCGTTTTTAATATGAAAAGAATGATACTCTTTATTTTTTTGAAAGAGTATCGATAATCAAATGGTTTATGAGATAACAAATATCCACTAACCATAAAAAATAAAGGAATAGCAATCGTAGCCAAACCACAATTCCAACTTCTGAATATTGAGAGTGGTATATTCCCCTTAAACAATACGATATGCAAAGCCAACACCATAAACATAGCTATAGTTTTAACTAAGTCTATGGACAAATTTCTTTTCATAAAAAAATTACAAATTCACAATAAAAGATATAGCTTCTACAGCTTGATCTATTGACAATTCAGTAACATCCAATACCAAGTCATAATTTCTACAATCATAACGGCTTGAGCCAGAGAGTTTTTTTGTAAACGCATCACGTCCCTTATCCACATCCTCAAGCAGTTTCTCAGCCTCATCAGCATCTACATTTCTGTCATTCATTATGTTTTGAATGCGTTTTTCTTTAGAGCACTTGATAAAAACATGCAGGGAATTAGGTTCATCACGGAAGAAATGAAAACCCGATCGTCCAGCTATCACGCAAGAGCCTTCCTTGATCAATTCCTTTAAAATCTTTTCTTCCGCTGCGTGTAATTTTGCAGAGGTAAGCAACTTACTCTGATTTTCCAAATGAGAAGATGCCGCATGAATATCCAATCTACTCTGAATCCTATCATGGATATAAGACCTATACAAATCTTCCCAGAAATTATTCTTCTTTGCTTTTACCTTTTCTAACTCGTCCACAGAGACACCAAACTCTTTCGTAAGTCCTTCTACCACAGCCTTGTCATAGAAATTAACGCCGAGTTTTTCTGCTAATTTCTCAGCAATGGTTCTTCCCTTAGATCCCATCTCACGATTAACGGTGATTACAAATGTCTTAGATTTATCCATGGCTTTCATATTTTAGATCTACATTTTTTGCAAATATAAGAAATTTTTTCTACAATGCAAAATCTTTTGAGATAAGAGAACAAAAAATGGGACATATTAACGTCCCATTTTTATTTAAGATTAAAATTCAGCTGTTTTTGGAGTACGTGGGAATGGAATGACATCACGAATATTCTGCATTCCAGTGACAAAGAGAATCAGTCTCTCGAAGCCCAATCCAAATCCACCATGTGGACAAGTACCAAACTTACGAGTATCGAGATACCACCACATATCTTTCATTGGAATGTCTCTTCGTTGTATCTCACTCATCAACTTATCATAATTCTCTTCACGAACTGATCCTCCGATAATTTCACCAATTTGCGGGAAGAGTACGTCTGTGCCTTGAACAGTCTTACCATCCTCGTTGGCTTTCATATAGAATGCCTTGATATCTTTAGGATAATTGATCATGATGACAGGTTTCTTGAAATGTGTCTCCACCAAATAGCGCTCGTGCTCACTGGCAAGGTCAGTACCCCAAGATACCGGAAACTCAAAATGATGACCATTAGCCACTGCCTCTTCAAGAATCTTGATACCTTCCGTATAAGGCAGACGCACGAATGAATCTTTCAACACACCATTCAAGCGCTCCAACAAGTTCTTATCTATCATCTTATTCAAGAACTCCAAATCATCCTTACAATGCTCAAGTGCCCATTTCACGCAGTATTTGATGAAATCTTCCTCCAAGTCCATCAAATCCTCCAAATCAATAAAGGCAACCTCTGGCTCAATCATCCAAAACTCAGCCAAATGTCGAGGCGTGTTTGAGTTTTCTGCGCGGAAAGTAGGGCCAAAAGTATAAATTTGTCCCAATGCCGTAGCTCCAAGTTCACCTTCCAATTGACCAGATACTGTAAGTGAGGTCATCTTGCCAAAGAAGTCATCATCATAGATGATTTTTCCATCCTCATCCTTTTGCAAGTCATAAAGATTTTTTGTCGTTACCTGGAACATCTCACCTGCTCCCTCGCAATCACTTGCGGTGATGATTGGAGTATGGAAATAGAAGAATCCGTGCTCATGAAAGTATTGATGAATGGCAATAGCCATATTATGACGAATACGCATCACAGCCCCAAACGTATTGGTACGCAGACGCATGTGAGCATGTTGCCTCATGTACTCAAAGCTTTGTCCCTTCTTTTGCATGGGGTAATCACTTCCACACAAGCCATAAATCTCAAGGCTTTCACATTGTATTTCAGACGACTGGCCTGCTCCTTGGCTCTCTACCAATGTACCAATTACAGAGATACAAGCACCCGTCGTTACTTGCTTTAACAATTCTGCATCGAATTTTGCAGGATCCACCACGACCTGAATATTCTTGATAGTAGAACCATCATTCAATGCAATAAAATCAACAGCCTTACTACTGCGATGGGTTCTCACCCACCCTTTCACATTTATTTTTGCTCCAAAGTCATTGCGCTGTAACGCATCTACGACCTTGGTTCTACGAACAGTATCTTTCATCATTTAGTTTTTTCTAATTATCTATTATTCAAAAGCACCCATGCGCAACATGTCAACTTCCTTCTCGGTCAGATAGCGCCAGTCACCACGACGAACATTCTTCTTGGTAAGTCCGGCAAATTGAACACGGTCAAGTTTTACTACACGATAGCCAAGACTTTCGAAGATACGGCGTACGATGCGATTCTTGCCACTATGGATTTCTATTCCCACCTGGCTCTTATCACGCTCATCCGCATATTCGATAGCATCAGCCTTTACCTCACCATCTTCAAGTTGTACTCCTTCGAGAATCTGCTGCATGTCATGCGCCGTCACTTTCTTGTCAAGGAACACATGATAAATCTTCTTTTTAAGGAATTTAGGATGTGTAAGTTTGCTGGCAAGGTCACCATCATTGGTCAAAAGCAACACACCAGTAGTGTTTCTGTCCAACCTACCTACGGGATAGATACGTTCAGGGCAAGCACCCTTTACCAAATCCATCACGGTCATACGTTGTTGAGGATCATCGCTTGTTGTCACACAATCCTTTGGCTTATTGAGAAGTACATACACTTTCTTCTCAAGCTTAACCAACTGGTCGTGGAATTTCACCTCATCGGTACGCTTCACCTTTGTTCCGAGCTCTGTTACAACCTCGCCATTAACAGTAACGACACCTGCCAAGATGAAATCATCTGCCTCTCTACGAGAGCAAACTCCTGCATTTGCCAAGAACTTATTTAAACGAAGTGTTTCATTGGGATCAACGTAACCTTCTCCATAGTCAACGCGTCTTTTCAAGTTAAATTTAGGGTTAGAAGCAAAAGAGGAACGTTGCTGACGATTTCCACCTTGCTTATATCCGCCCTGCTGACGAGACTGATAACCACCCCCTTGTTGACGTGGTTGGTAACCACCCTGCTGACGAGATTGGTAGCCTCCTTGTTGACGTGGTTGGTAACCACCCTGCTGACGAGACTGGTAACCTCCTTGTTGGCGTGGTTGGTAACCACCCTGCTGACGAGGTTGGTAGCCTCCCTGTTCTCCCTCACCATAGCGTGGACGATAGCCACCCTGCTGGCGAGATTGGTAACCACCTTGTTGGCGAGATTGGTAACCACCCTGCTGACGAGGCTGATAACCACCCTGATTACCGTCTGTATAACGAGAACGATAACCACCCTGCTGACGAGACTGGTAACCACTTTGTTGTTGGTTAGCATTAAATCTTGGACGGTAAGAACCTCTCTGCTGAGAATCGCTACTTTGATGCAGTTTCTCACCAAAACCTTCTGGTCTGAAACCACCTTCATCGTCTGATGGATTTGAATAAGCACGCTGTGAGTGGATACGTGGTCTTTGCGACCTTCCTACCTGACGATACTCTTTCTGGTAGCTTGACGACTTATAGCCATCACGACTAACATCATTCTTCTCTTCAGATTGTTCTTGATTTCTTTTTTCTAATTCTGGATCCATAGTAATTTTTTCCTTTTGGCCTCACGGCCAGATTAATAATAAAATAATATTAAATTCCTGTATAATTTGATGGTGTAATATTCATTAATTCTTTCTTGATGTCATCATTCACATTCAATGTATTTATAAACTCATGAATAGTTTCCTTTGTCATCTTCTTATTTGTTCTTGTCAAAGCTTTCAACGCCTCGTAAGGATGCGGATAAGCTTCTCTACGCAATATGGTCTGAATGGCTTCTGCCACTACTGCCCAAGTATTGTCAAGGTCTTCAGCCAACTTATCTTCATTGAGAATCAGTTTACGCAATCCCTTCAACGTACTTTGCATGGCAATCATACCATGTCCGAGTGGTACTCCCACATTACGCAATACGGTAGAATCTGTAAGGTCTCTCTGCAATCTGCTAACTGGCAACTTTTGTGCCAAAAACTCCAGAATGGCATTGGCTATACCTAAGTTTCCTTCGCTGTTCTCAAAATCTATAGGGTTCACCTTATGAGGCATTGCACTTGAGCCCACCTCTCCAGCCTTGATTTTTTGCTTGAAATACTCCATGGAGATATACATCCAGAAATCACGGTCAAGGTCTATCACAATCGTGTTGATTCTACGAATGGCATCAAACACTGCCCCTAAGCAATCGTAATTGCTGATCTGTGTAGTATATTGCTCACGATGCAATCCAAGTTTCTCGCTGACAAACTGATTTCCAAATGCTTTCCAGTCGTAGCTGGGATAAGCCACATGGTGAGCGTTGAAATTACCAGTTGCGCCTCCAAACTTTGCCGTTATCTTGCACGACTTCAGTGTATCCAATTGTTCGGTCAATCTGTAAACAAACACCATGACTTCCTTGCCCAAACGAGTAGGCGAAGCGGGTTGTCCATGCGTCTTGGCAAGCATCGGAACATTGCTCCATTCATCTGCATACTGCTTTAACTGGGCAATCAGTTCTTCTATTAAGGGGATATATGCCTCATTCAGTGCTTCCTTGATAGACAAGGGAACACTTGTATTGTTGATATCCTGAGAAGTAAGACCAAAATGGATAAACTCTTTAAAAGCCTCCAAATTACCTATCTTGTCAAATTCCTCCTTAATAAAATATTCCACAGCTTTGACATCATGATTGGTCACCTTTTCGATGTCTTTTACCCGCTGTGCATCTTCTACGTCAAATTGACGATAAATGTCTCTTATCCTATCAAACAACGCATGATCAAAAGATGCCAATTGAGGTAATGGCAGTTCACATAAAGTGATGAAATATTCGATTTCCACACGTACCCGATAGCGAATAAGTGCATATTCAGAGAAATAATCGGCGAGAATGCCCGTCTTATTCCTATATCGCCCGTCAATAGGCGAAATTGCCGTTAACAAATCAAGACACATAGCTAATACGTATTTACGCTGCAAAGGTACTAATAAAAATCAATATCACGAAACAGAATTACATTATAAAAACTTAAAACAAAGAAAAATAGCGTAAAACAAAAAAAATAAATCCTGCAAGTCTCTCGATTTGCAGGATTTTTTGTGGGCGTTGACGGATTCGAACCGCCGACCCTCTGCTTGTAAGGCAGATGCTCTAAACCAGCTGAGCTAAACGCCCGTTGCTCTTTAAAAGCGAGTGCAAAGATAAGAAGTTTTTTTTAATGCTCCAAATTTTTGCACCGCTTTTTCACATTTTTTATAATTTATAGAGGTCATTTGCCGCTAAAAGGTCCACTTTCTTCTTTTCAAGCAGTTCTTCACATACTTGTAAGTCGGATGGACGAATCACAACATTTGCATAGGTTCCACTGCTAAATGAATACATATATTCAATAAACACGCCATTGTCTGAAAGATATTTCAGAACCACAGCCAAAGAACCAGCCACGTTGGGACAAGTAAAACCAATGACATCAGTTACCTTAACGGCAAACCCTGCGTTTTTCAAGGCTAAACATGCTTTATCGGGGTCGGAAACAATACATCTAAGAATGCCAAAGTCACTATTGTCAGCAATACTCATTGCAGACAGATTGATGTTTGAAGCACCTAAGACTTCCGTCACCTCAGTAAGTCTTCCAGACTTATTTTCCAAAAATATAGATAATTGTTTTGCTAACATATAAATAATTGTTTAAAGATTGTCTTATTATTAGATTACTCGATTGTCTATTACGCGCTTTGCCTTTCCCGTACTGCGCTCAATGCTCTTAGGCTCTACGAGCAGCACCTTGAAGCCAATGCCAATGACGCTACGCAATTCGCCCTCAAGTTTCTTTTGCAATCTGACCATCTGAGCCATCTCATCACAGAAGTATTCTTCCTTCACCTCCACCTTCAGTTCTGCGGTATCGGTATTATTCACACGGTCAACGGTCAAGAGATAATGAGGTTCAAACTCTTTGAGGCTTAATATCACGGCTTCTATCTGTGTCGGGAACACATTCACACCTCTCAAGATAAGCATATCATCGCAACGTCCCAAGATGCGGTCCATGCGTACCAACGTTCTGCCACACTCACATTTCTCATAATGCAAGGCTGTAAGGTCATGTGTACGGTATCTCAACAATGGCATTCCCTCTTTAGTGAGATGAGTAAAGCATAATTCTCCCAATGTACCTTCCGGCAACTGCTCACCTGTCTCTGGGTCAACGATTTCAGGATAATAATAATCTTCGTTGAGGTGTGTACCATGCTGACACTGACACTCAAAACCAACACCTGGACCAGCTATCTCGCTCAAGCCATAGAGGTCGTATGCCTTGATTCCCAGCGTTGCCTCAAGTTTCTTGCGCATATTCTCCGTCCAAGGCTCTGCACCAAATGCACCAATTCGCAACTTAAATTCTTCCATTGGATAGGGAGACTCTTTCATCGACTCACCCAAGAACATGGCGTATGAAGGCGTACAGCAAAGTGCAGTAGCACCAAAATCGTGCATCAAGGTAATTTGCTTGTTGGTATTACCAGAAGACATGGGAATCACGCTGGCGCCGATATTGGTAGCACCATCGTGAGCACCTAATCCACCCGTGAAGAGACCATAGCCATAAGACACTTGAAAAATGTCTTTTTGGGTAGCACCGTATGCCACGAAAGCACGAGAAATAGCTTCTGCCCAAGTAGAAATATCCTTACGGGTGTAAAGGGCAACAACAGGCTTTCCCGTCGTACCAGAAGATGCGTGAATACGCACAATTTGACTCATTGGGACGGCAGCCAAACCAAATGGATAATTGTCTCGCAAATCCAACTTGTTGGTAAAGGGCAGTTTCACAATGTCATCAATGTCATGGATATCATCAGGAGTAACATCCATCTCTTGTAGTTTCTTACGATAGAAAGGAGAATTATGGTAAACATAATTTACCATCTTTCTCAATCTAATACTCTGGACCTCACGAAGTTGTTCGCGGTCCATACACTCCATAGTTTCATTCCAAATCATTTTCGTGAAAATTTAATGATGATTCCATGTCGCAAATTTACGAATAAAAAATCACAATGCAAAACTTAAACAAAAAAAACTAACATATTGTAAGCAATAAGCCAATAAAACCATCGGTTTCTTGCATGGTGACCATTGGTTTCTTATATAGTAACCTTTGGTTACATGTATGGTGACCATCGGTTACACATATAGTTACCTTTTGTTCCTGACAGGTTTATTTGCATCAAAATCAAGAGTACACCATATATATTGATGACACACACGAAAAAAGGTGTCCCTTGCGGAACACCTTTCTTTAAATAATGTGTTATGAAATTACTTCTTAAGTTCAACAGTTGCACGACGGTCGAGGCTGATTGGTGAGAGGATTGCAACACCACCCTTAGCAGCGGTTTCAATCTTATCACGGCTTACACCCATCTTAACGATTTCGTTAGCAACTTGCTCAGCACGCTTCTCAGACAGCCACTGGTTGTGGTCAGCCTTACCTGTAGCGCTATCAGCATAACCAGTAACGAGCAAGCCAGCGTTCTTCTCCTTAGCAACATTAACAAGGTTCTTAACGTCAACGAGGTCAGCTGCGTAAGAAGGACCATTGTTTGTCTTGTTGAGATAGAAGTAAACTGTTACAGGAACAGCAACGAATTCCTTAACTGCCTTTGGAGTCTCAGCTGCCTTTTGGTTAGCGAGGAGGTTCTTCAAGCGAGCGTTCTCAGCATTAGCATCGTTCAATTGAGCATTGAGAGCATCGATTTGAGCCTGAGAGAGAGCCTTGATAGCCTCTACGTCTGGAGTCTTCTCCCATCCAGCGGTCTTGCCGAGGTTGAAGGTCAAGCCAAGTTCACCATAGAGATAGTTGTCCTTGTTGTCCCATCCACGCTCTGTTCTGTGCTGCCATACACCATCAGCATCAGACTCTTGACGGTTGTAACCAACTTCAACATTGAGAGCTACTCTATTGCTCAGACGGAATTGGTTCAACAAACCTGCACTCAGCTGCATAGCATAAACATCGTGAGTCATGTTACGTGTGATACCACCACCAATGAAAGGAATGAAACTCCAAACACGGTTTGGATTGTAACCACAGAAAATGTTGCTCAAGTTCAAAAGAACATGCTCGTTCAATGTCCAGAATTTGGTCTTGTCACTGCTATTTTTTCCAAGAGCTGGATCTACAGTCTTACCCCAAATACCCTGTAACTTTGTACGGAGTCCGAGACCAGGAGTGAACCACTTACCAACAGCGATAGCTGCACCATGGCTGTTACGGAATGACTTGAAAGGACTCTTGTCATTGTCAATACTACTTGCATGTTCCTCATTTGAGTAGAACACATTGTAATTGTAACCTACCTGGATGAACCAATTGCTCCAGAAGGAATTTGTTGCTACACTATACTTCAGTGTAGGATCGTCTTGTGCCATTGAGGTCATTGAGACGCCGGCGAAAGCCAAAACAATTAATAATTTTTTCATAACTTATAAATTATTTTTATATAAAATCACAATTCCCTATGAGTGTAATCGAGCACAAAATTAGCAATTATTTTTATAACTCTTTCTTTTTTTTGAAAAAAATATCATTTCTAAACTCAAAAAAGTGATATTTATCACAAAATTTCATAAAAAAATGCGGAAAAGCTCTTTTCCCCCCTTGTCTTATCCTTTGATTTTAACGATTCTGAACAATTCAATGATCCTCACTTAATTCAACAAATGGTCTATATCTTGTTGATTTAAGATTCCCAGTATCTTCTTCCCATCAGGAGAATAATTTTGTGATGAACAAGCAAACAAGTCATTGACTAAATTATCCATCTCATCATTATTCAATACCTGTCCTTGCGGAATGGCGGTATTTCGAGCAAGACTTAATGCCACCAACTTATTCGCTTCGTCTTTCACGCTCAAGCCTGTCTCTTCTGCCGAGCCCAACATATCGTGCATCAGGGAAACTACATTCATTCCTATTGCATCTGAAGGAACAGAAACTATTGCATAATTGCCATTCCCCATATCCGTAATCTCAAACCCTAAAAATACAAGTTCTTCCCAAACGTTTTTCAAAACCACCTGTTCTGAAGCAGACAATTGTATCACCTCTGGGAACAAAACTTTTTGTGAAGTTCCTTGACGATTATTGAGCATTCCAAGGTATTTTTCAAATAATATCCTGACATGCGCCCGATGTTGGTCTATAATCATCAAACCCGACTTCACGGCTGTCATAATATATTTACCTTTATATTGATAATGAACGGGAGACATATCTGATGTCGCATCTGCTTCATTGGGAGCATCAAATTCATCATCAAACAAATTTGCGTCTTTTTGCGATTGTGTTTCCAAACCTTCATACAAATCTTCCCAATGACTGACAGAAGAAGATGGCTGAGATTTGTTTGCCGTAAAAGGATTATACTGAGGATTGTATTTCACGGCAGGGGCAGACGAGCCATTGTGACCATCAAACAAAGGAATGTCGGGTTTTCCTTGTGTATCGAAATCTATAGACGGCACATGATTGAACAATCCAATGGCTTCTTTCACGGCAGCAGCCAAGATTTGCCAAATAGCTTGTTCATTCTCAAACTTAATTTCCGTTTTCACGGGGTGGATGTTTACGTCTATATCCGATGGAGGTACATCAAAATAGATAAAGAAGGGAACTTGCTCACCAACGGGGACCAATCTGTCAAAAGCATTCATGACAGCCTTGCTAAAATACGGATGACGCATGTAACGGCCATTGACAAAGAAATATTGACGAGCATTTTTCTTTCGTGCAGATTCTGGCTTACCCACGAAACCTGTGATTTTACACAAGGTAGTTTCAACAGAAACAGGCAACAATTCTTGATTCATTCGTTTTCCGAAAACATCCAAAATTCGTTGCTTCATATTTCCAGGCTTGAGGTTAAACAACTCTACCCCATTGCTGTGAAATGTAAAAGATATTGTTGGATAGACAAGTACAATACGTTCAAAAGCCGTTAAGATATTACTTAGCTCCGTGGAATTTGACTTGAGAAATTTTCTGCGTGCAGGTACATTGAAGAATAAATTTTCCACCTTAAAGTTACTACCTACCGCACAAGCGCATGGTTCTTGTCCCGTATATCTTGAACCAGAAATAGAGAGATGGGTTCCCACTTCTTCCCCTTCCTGTCTGGTAAATAATTCTATTTGAGCAACTGCGGCGATCGATGCAAGTGCTTCACCCCTAAAGCCCATTGTCTGCAAGGCAAAAAGGTCATTAGCTTCACGAATCTTTGATGTAGCATGTCGTTCAAATGCCAAACGCGCATCTGTTTCAGACATTCCATGTCCATCATCTATTACCTGTATTGAGGTACGCCCTGCGTCAACCACCAACACATGAATGATTTTTGCTCCTGCATCAACAGCATTTTCCACCAATTCCTTCACCACACTTGCTGGTCGTTGAATCACCTCTCCGGCTGCAATCTGATTAGCTACGGAATCTGGTAATAATTGAATAATATCGCTCATATCACCTCTGTGTTTTGGATTTTTGTATGATATTCTCCGTAGGAGGTTGATTGTCCAAGGTCTGTAAGGGTGCCGCATGACGTTCTATCACCTTCAACTTTGCCTCCTCGCTCTTTCCTCGCCATGAAAAGACATCGAACTGATCTCTCGGACGAATGTCCTCAAACCAAGCAAACTGTGGCAACAATAATTTATCTGGTGGGATTTGCGTCAAGGGGTACCACGTACCTGTAGCTGAGGGCATCCAAATTTTCTCCAACTTTCTCTCAGGGGTAAAATACATTTTCAACGTGTCTGTTTCGGTATAGTTCATCACGATGATGGACGTGTCCTTTTCCTCTATTGGATAATAGATGGCACACACATTTCCAATACTAATTGCATTGCGAATGGCACCATTGTCAAAGAATGCCATCATCTCCTTGGAAGAAATTTGGTTGTAATGTTGCTCCTCATCCACTTTTTCCACAGACAACGCTTGTCCTAACACGTGTGCCATCCTCACAGTGGAATCATTCATATACACACGTATCTCTTCTCCAAGCAATTGTCTTCCCATGTTCCATACGATGGGATCTTTATACATGGTCATGCATGAATCCTGCGAATTAAAGACCAAAGAATCGCATACTGCCTGCACATCTCTTCTGTATGCGCGTACCTTATTATAACAATGTACCTTACGGTAAACCGAATCGGTATTGATGTGAAACGTGAAAATCTTCATCGAATCACTATGCATAAACAAAGTGTCTTTCTGGGAGAAATCCTTCACGAGCGCATCAATGGTGGCAAAACCATAACCAGTCTTTTCATTATATCTCAATTTTCCACACTGCAACTCGTTCTTATTCAGTTTGTCTATATAAATGACATTTCCCACTCCCTCACTCTCTCCAGTCTTGTCATCATAGTACAGACTGTCTCCCGTAATGGTCTTTTGGTCATTAACGATAGTTGAACGCCCATACATCTGAGCTTGTTCCGTTTTCGTATTGAAGAATCCATCTTCTGTATCAATGACACTTTTCTCTTGAGTAATCTTAGAGGGTCCCATGACATGAGCAACAGAAGTATTGGTGTCGTAATAAAGAGTATCCGTGGTAATCAGTCGTTGTCCGTTGGTCAATCGTACATTATAATAAAACACGGCCTGCTTCATCTCCGTATTATATTCTCCCCAGTCTGAACTCAGTCTTTCGTTTCCATCTATCAATCTACCACCTTCAAAGAAGTACGCATTGCTATAAAGCCTGTCATAATCAAGACTATCCGTATAAAGAGTTTGCTTACGATGTTTAAGAACCACGTCTTTACGAGCACGCAAGATTTGTTCCTGACCATCATAATCTCCATGATCACAATCAAGCGACAAGGTATCACCTTGTCTATAATGCACGTGTCCGAAAGCCTTGACGGAATTTAATTCTTGATAAAAATAGGCACTATCGCAAGTTAGCGTAGCACCTTGATGACGAAATGAGACCTTACCTTTTACTATCTGCGCAGGAGGGTAAGAACCATACGCATTATATCGCAATTCATCAGCATGAATCAGATACACGCGACTGTCTTGCTTGGCCTTGGGTTTCTTACGTGCCGACGACATGGTCAACACGCCAAATCCTCCCAGACATAAAATCATCAACAGAATGACCTTATTTCTCAAGACATTTCGGTTTATCTGATTCCCACTTGTCATTTCACCCAACCTTGATATTCAAACTTGCAATCCTTATAGCGGTCGTTCATACGCACGTATGTGTGCTTGATTTTATCAACTACCCAATCATGCAAAGCCTCTTGACGGCGTTGATTCAGCACCACCTCTCTCATCACCTGAAAATCTTCGGTAATGGTAGCTTTATGACCTTCCACCCTACTCTTCAGTTTGACAATGGCGCAAGTGGTCTTGCCCTTGTTATCTATCATCTTGAATGGTTCTGAAATCTGATCCACTTTCAAGGTATCTACTACACGGGCAATCTCCGTTGGTAAGTCTTTCATTTGAAACTTAGAAGTACGGGTTCTCGTTTCCATGATTAAGTTAGACATCAACCCCCTGTTGTTTCTTGTATCTTTGTCGTCAGAGATGATACTTGCACCTTCTTCAAAGGTAAATTTACCAGCACGAATGTCATTGGCAATAGAGTCCAATCTTGACAACGTTTGGTCGATAACCTCGTATGATGCTTTTGGTTTGCGTAAGATATGACGCACGTTCACCTTATCTCCACGTTTGTCAATCAATTGAATAATATGAAAGCCAAACTCTGATTCCACAATCTTTGAAATCTTCTTGGGGTCTGTCAGGTTAAACGCAACACTTGCAAAGGCTGGGTCTAATATTCCACGTGTGGTATAGCCCAACTCACCTCCTTGTCGTGCACTCTCTGGATCATCCGAATACATACGTGCAAGCGTGGCAAAAGTGGTCTCACCTTTAGTGACGCGATCGGTATATTCACGAAGTTCATCCTTCACACGATTAATCTCCTCTATGGGAATGCGTGGATGTTGGGTCAGAATCTCCACTTCCACCTCTGTCGGAACGAATGGAATACTATCTTGAGAAATGTTCTTGAAGTAGTTGCGTACTTCCGCGGGTGTCACGGTAATATCTTCCACCAATTTCTCACGCATTTTCTGCACCAGTTTGCTATTCTTAAACTCATCGTGCATATCCTCACGCATCTGTTGGATGGTTTGCTTACGATACTCTTCCAGCTTCTCTTGAGAACCGATGAGCTGCACCCAGTGGTTTATCTGGTCCTCTATGCCCTGTGTGATTTCTGTTTCAGGCACATCTATCGAGTCGATGGCTGCCTGATGCAGGAACAATTTTTGCACAGCCATCTGTTCTGGTATCACGCAATCGGGGTTACCTTCCCATTTCACTCCTTGAGCTTCACTTTGCAATCGCATCGCTTCCACATCCGATTTCAGTATTGGCTCATCACCAACTACCCATATCACTTCATCGATGATACTCGACTCTGGGATAGTTGGCTCTTTCACCTCTACTTTTGTGGTATCGCTATCTTCGTTAGCAATGGGTGAATGATTTGCCTTGGCACTCACACCAACAAGCAGCGAGAGAACTACAAGTCCAGAAAAAATATTGAAACCTTTATTCATTGATATATGATATTCAGAGCATGATGCTCTCTTCTCCTAATGTTTATTAACTGTCTTCAATACTGACTCATCTACTTCCACAGTATATCTCCGACGCAGGTTTGCCACCCACTCTTTCTCCAACTCCTCTTGATAATCAGCCAACACTTGGCCACGTACATCTGTATAGTCTTGTGGAGCTTTCAACTTCTTACCATAAACAGCATCAATAGGATAATCTTTCAACTGTTTGAAAGTAGTGTCTTTCTTGAACACTTCCTTGTCTATCAGCGCATTGTCTCCTTGCTTGAAGATTCCTTTTTCCACACGGATTCTCAAGATAGAGTCGTTGTTGAATGTCTTACGCAACACGTCAGCCCACTTGTCGAAAGACACTTTCTTCACGGCATCTTTCACTGCTTTTACGTCTGCAGCATCTTTCACGTGATAGGCAATACCCTTGAAACGGGGAGCGTCCCACTTATATTTCTTCTTGTTTTTCTTGAAGTAATTGGATAAGCCAGCCTCATCTTTTGCAGCTTTATCCCAAACCGTAGCATTGCTGATTTCATACAACAGCAATCCATCATGGTATTCTTGGATAAGATATTTTAAGTCCATATCCTTTGCCACCATCTCATCAGTCTTCGCATCTAACAACTGTTCCTTAGATACATCCTCTGCTTTGGCAATCTCATCAATCTTTTGGTCAATGATATGTTCACGCAGATTACGTTGATTGATGAAATTCAAGATATCTGTATGAACGGAATCGTAGGGGAAGAAGCCACCTTTGTCTTCCACCTTAATTATATGATACCCTGCCTCAGAGAGAACAGGCTCACTCATCTCACCTTTATTCAACTGGAATAGCACTTTCTCGAAAGCGGGCAATGTTTGTCCTTTTGTCAGCCAAGGCAACTGACCTCCGTTCTTGGCTGACTGCTTATCGTCAGATAATCTCTTGGCCATGTCTGCAAAGTCGGCTCCTTTCTTTAATTCATTATAGATAGAATCTATGCGAACCTTTGCAGCAGTTTGTTGCTCTTGTGTCGCCTTCTGTCCCAGCAACAAGAGGATGTGCGAAGCCTTCACCATTCCACCCATCGAGTCAATGCGCGTCTGGGTTTCCTTATATATCTTCTGTGCTTCTTTTTCCACATCTTTGTCGGTGATGAAGGCTGGACGAATCTGTTGGTCACGATAAGACGTAAATTCTTCCTTAAACGACTTCAACGTATCGAACTTCGCTTCCTTGGCAGCCTCCACTTTCAACTTATAGTTGACAAACAACTCAACATATTCCTCAACGCTTTTCTTGTCAATGACTCCTTCTGAATTGTTCTTGTTATAAGAATACTCAAATTCAGACCTACTGACAGGTTGACCGTTAATCTTCATAATGACGGGATCATTCTGGGCGAAACCTGCCATTGGCAACACAGCGAAAAGCAATGAGGGTATCATCTTTTTCACCTGTAATTGATTAAAAATGCAATTCATTGTCTTGATATGATTTTCTTTATGATACTAACTTACAAACAATTACTCTGGTCTTGAATAATTGGGAGCCTCACTGGTAATGGTAATATCATGAGGATGACTTTCCATCACACCAGCATTGGTAATACGTACGAATTTGGCATGATGCAATTGTTCTATCGTAGAAGCGCCGCAATATCCCATACCTGAACGCAATCCACCTACCAATTGGTAAATCACCTCCTGCACTGTTCCCTTATAGGGCACACGTCCGGCAATTCCTTCTGGTACGAGCTTCTTCACATCTTTGGTTCCACTTTGGAAATAACGGTCTTTCGAACCATTCTCCATAGCTTCCAGAGAACCCATGCCTCGATAGCTCTTAAACTTACGACCGTTGAAGATAATCGTGTCGCCAGGACTTTCTTCCGTTCCTGCCACAAGCGAACCAATCATGACACAACTTCCACCAGCTGCTATCGCCTTGACCACATCACCAGAATAACGCAATCCACCATCGGCAATCAAGGGAACTCCCGTACCTTGCAAGGCATTATAAACATCATATACGGCACTTAACTGTGGTACACCTACACCAGCTACTACACGTGTGGTACAAATACTTCCTGGACCTATGCCCACCTTAATGGCATCAGCACCACTGTCAACCAATAGTCTTGCGGCTTCTCCTGTAGCTACATTTCCCACGACAACATCTACATTGGGGAATGCTCCCTTCACCTGCAGAAGTTTTTCCACCACTCCCTTGGAATGACCGTGTGCGGTGTCTATCACGATGGCATCGGCACCAGCATCTACCAAAGCCTGTGCACGTTCAAGCGTATCTACCGTGACGCCTACGCCCGCAGCTACACGCAAACGGCCTTTGCTATCCTTGCAAGCCATAGGTTTGTCCTTGGCTTTCGTGATGTCTTTATAAGTAATCAAGCCCACCAGATGGTTGTCTTTATCCACCACGGGCAACTTCTCTATCTTGTTTTCCTGTAAAATCTGTGCTGCGGCAGACAAATCGGTTTGTTGATGAGTGGTCACTAAGTTCTCATGCGTCATCACGTCATCAATCTTCCTGTCCAATCTACGTTCAAAGCGCAAGTCCCTGTTGGTGACGATTCCGACCAATCGGTTGTTCTCATCCACCACGGGAATACCGCCAATATGATAGTCGTGCATCATATCGAGGGCATCTTTCACGGTGCGTCCCATACGAATGGTCACAGGATCGTAAATCATACCGTTCTCCGCACGTTTCACGATTGCGACCTGACGAGCCTGTTCCTCGATAGACATATTTTTGTGAATCACGCCAATACCACCTTCACGTGCAATGGCAATAGCCATAGCCGACTCCGTAACCGTATCCATAGCAGCGGTCACGAATGGCACGTTCAACACGATATTGCGAGAAAACTTGGTTGTCAACTCTACCGTCTTAGGTAATACTTCTGAATAAGCGGGGATTAAAAGGACGTCGTCAAACGTCAGACCGTCCATCACAATTCTATCTGCAACAAATGATGCCATATTACATTTTTATTTATTGCGTGCAAAATTAGCACAAAATTTCCACATAGCGACCCATTTCACACGATTTTCTACCTTAATTAATGCAAATTAGTGTGTTTTTAAGATTCTTTGTCTAACCACACTATGCATGACTTTCATGATACTCCATTAATATCTGTACGATACGCTCTGCGGAACGACCGTCCCAACGGTCGGGTAAATTGCATTGTTTCCATTCTCCACGAACCATTTTCCTGATAGCCTCACCTAATTGTTCGGCATCTTCGCCTACCAGCACGTTAGAACCCACCTTCACCGTCTCAATGTGTTCGGTATAACTGTTTAGGGTGATACAGGGAACACCGTTAAACGTAGCTTCTTCTGCCACGTTTCCAGAATCAGTGATAATGCCACGGGCATGAGCAGTCAACCATCCAAACTCTAAATAAGACAATGGTTCTATGCGTTGCAACCCTCTATCATTGGAAGCATTTTTGAAGAAACCCATCTCATCAATTACTTCAGCTGCTCTTCCACGCAAAGGAGCCAGCACGGGAATGTCGCCCGCTTGCATAACAATTTGTTCTATCATCTTCCGCAAGTTTTCTTTGTCGGAAATCAATGCCTTGCGATTGAGCGTAAACACCAAATATCCCTTCTTTTCATCCATTTCATCGATGAAAGAAGGTTTCTTCAAACGCGGCAGATTGAACCGTAACGTATCCATGAGGATATTACCCACCATGTAAATCTTCGATAATTCTGCTCCCTCACGTGTAGCAATGCTGTTGCTTCCCATGCCAGCAGTAAAGAGCAAGTCGCTCAATCCGTCTATCACCAACCGATTGATTTCCTTGGGCATCTTGATGTCAAACGAGCGAGTACCTGCAACGATATGCGCCAACGTAATGCCTTGCTTCTTGGTTACGATAGCGGCAGCCAAGGTAGAAGCCAAATCATCTACCACAATGACAACATCTGTCTTATTGGCTTGCAAATATCGTTCAAACAACGACATCACCTGCCCGGTGAGTTCGTTCAGATTCTCACAATCCACACCCAAAAACACATCGGGTTTGTCTATTTGTAAATCTTCAAACAATGTTGGTTCCAAAGTGGGGTCGTCTTCCTTTCCCGCATACACCAAACGATATTGTATGTCGCGTCCGTGACACGCTGCATTTTTAATTGTCCTAATGATGGGAGCCACCTTAATGAAATTCGGTCGTGCTCCCGTTACGATACATATATTCATTTCCTATCAGTTTTTGTTTTGCAAATATAACGAAAATTGTTGGATAAGGTAATAGGTTTATAAAGAAAAATTTGGAAAATCCATCAAAACTATGTATATTTGCCATCACTATGAGTAGCAAACAATTAGACATAGCGTATTTCTTATCTTTTTGTATTGAGCAATACAAGAATGCCAAGCATATAACGGGTGCCGAGGCTGCTTACTTACTTGGCAAATATGGGGTTTTGGAATACCTTCAAAATCACTATGAACCTTTACACACCCAAAGTCGTCAATGGATTTTGGAAGACATGGACGAATTTATTAATATCAGGAAAGAGCAAGAGGCATGAAATTATATCACGGAAGTTTGGAAATCGTTAGTTTACCAGAAATACGCGAACCTAACCGCGCCCTTGATTACGGGAGTGGATTCTACACAACGACTTCGTATGAGCAAGCCGACTCATGGGTAAGACGAAAGATGAATGAGCAAAATTCCATTCATGGTTATATCAATGTATATGATATTGACAAATCTATTTGGAATGACCTTAAAATCTTATGTTTTGAAAATCCATCCGAACAATGGGTAGATTTCTTGATGAAAAACCGGACCTCGCGCAAATTTACACACGACTATGACATTGTCTGTGGTCCAGTTGCCAATGACCGTGTTTATGCAGCTTTCGCTCTTTACGAATCTGGAGTGTTGGACAAACAAGAGCTAATCAAAGAATTAAAGGCGTATAAACTCGTGGACCAATATTTATTTCACTCTACAAGATCTCTTCAATCATTAATCTTTATCGAAGGAAAGGAGATTACAAGATGAATCTACAAGTTGACCAAAACAATCTGTATTTGTTCCTTCCTGGCAAGATCAGTTGGATGGCAGAATGGCTTTCTGAAGATAAAAACATCAGTATTGCTGAAGCAATTGAAGAAATCTATCGTTCTGAACTATATCAGAACCTGGAAAAAGAAAATTCCAAATTATGGCATCAAGGACCAGTTGCACTTTATCAGCAGCTCACGAAAGTCTAATTTACAAAAAATACCTACAAAGTGTAAACACATTAAGATTTTTTTTGTACATTTGCACCAAACAATCATTCCTACAACCATGAACGACAAGAAGAATGACATGAACCGCCGGCAGTTTATCAAGCGCATTGGCACGGGAACGCTTTCCGCAATGGCTTTGATGAGCATTGAGCCACTGAAAGTATTTGCAGACAAGACCATTCCATCCCCCACGCAAATGATGCAATCGGAAACATCGAAGATGACTTACCGTGTGAACCACCATACCAACGATAAGGTTTCGCTGTTGGGATTCGGTATGATGCGATTACCCAAGAGCCAAGAGAAGGTAAACGAGATGGTGGACTACGCCCTTGCTCATGGCGTGAATTATTTTGACACGGCTCCCGCATACGGGAACTCTGAAGTGGTGACAGGTATTGCCTTGAAACGACATCCTCGCAACACGTATTACATCGCAACGAAAATGTCGAATCAAAACCGCAGGATGCACTCTTTCGAGGAATCGAAGAAGATGTATGAAAGGTCGTTCGAGCGACTGCAGATCGACTATATCGACTACTATCTCTTGCATTCCATTGGTGGAAGTGGCATGGATGATTTTCGCTCAAGATTTATTGACAATGGTCTGCTCGATTTCTTGGTAAAGGAACGTGATGCAGGACGTATCCGCAACCTTGGATTCTCTTACCACGGTAACGTGGAGGTGTTCGACTGGCTGGTGGATAATAATGACAAGTACAACTTTACCTTCGTACAAATAGAATTAAACTATATTGACTGGCGACATGCGTCCCTTGGGAAAGGAGGATGGAAAAAGGATGCTGATGCGGAATACCTCTACAACAAGTTGGAAAAAGCAGGTCTTCAAGCCGTGGTGATGGAGCCATTGTTAGGAGGAAGGCTCGCCAACATTCCCGAAGAGTTTGCCAAGCAACTGAAAGAAAATCGCCCCAACGACAGCGTGGCTTCCTGGGCATTCAGATGGGTTGGCACATTACCCAATATCTTAACGGCATTGAGCGGAATGTCTGTCATGGAACACTTAGAAGACAACGTGAAGACATTCTCACCCCTTGACCCATGTACGGAACAGGAGAAAGCATTGTTGGCGCAGATTGCAGACGGCATGAGCGGCTACCCTACCATCCCATGTACGGCTTGCAGCTACTGTATGCCTTGTCCGTATGGCGTGGACATCCCCAAGAACTTCTCTTATTACAATGACGCAGTAAACAAGAAACTTCTGCCATTGCCCGACAAGACATCTGCGGATTACTCCAAGAAACTGGGTGAGTTTAAGAAAGGCTACAAGAAAGCCCTCAACAAGAAAGCCTGGGCAGACAAGTGCATGGATTGTGAAGTTTGTTTGAAGAAATGTCCACAGCAGATTCGCATTCCAAACCAGATGACACGCATCGTGGAATTACTTAACGGATAAGCAATCATTGAAAATATCGCAATAAAGCCATTTCTCTCCCGTATTGTTGGTGCAGAAATGGCTTTATTCATTGATTAGCGTCAGGGGAAATACCTATCTGTTGCTCTCTACGAGTTCTATTTTACATTTCATGTCAGAATTCTGTCCCACACTGGAAGACGTAGCAGTGAAAGATACGTTCTTCAACCACCCATTGTTGCCAAATTCATAGTCAGCTACTTGGTTCTTTTCCATCTTGAAAGCATCGCTCGCCATGACCATATCAATGTTTTGCTCAATCATTTCAGCTTGTTCGGGCATGATATTCTTTACTTGTTCGATAATCAATTTCTTCATGTCCTCTTTGGTCATTTCCGACTTGCTTGCCACGTTCACCTTACTGCCATCAGGAGCAGTGAGAGTATAGGTGTTTTTCATCTTCATGCCAGTAGCATCCATTCCCATATCAGTAGAGCCCGTGCCTATGGTTAGTCCGTTCAACGTGAAGGGTGATGGTTGCATCAACATGGAATTGACTAAGTTTTTCTCCGTAATCCGTCCAGCAACAGAGGCTTTGAGCTTATCCTTTGTAATCATTTGAGAAGCCCCTGCCGGCATCTGCGCCATCAATTCATCAAGCATTTTGTCTATAAAAGCACCTGATGCGTCCTGCACATCTTTGATGTTTTTGATACCTGTCACCTTTCCATCAGCATCCGTGGTAAGAATAACTTTCACGCCCTTGATGCTTTCCTGTGACATGTTAAGCATACGTCCAACGATGTCGCTTGGTTCAGCGTTCGATTCTATCTTCTCCACTGTATTTTCAATAATGTACCCATTAGGAGATGCTTCTGTCACCACATATCGAGTTTCGCCAACCATATCTATGCTCTTCCCCATGATGGTTGTGGTTACCGTCATTCTATACAGCATATTGTCTCCCTTTTGATATTTTGCAGAGATTTTCACCCCAGAAGATTGCGCGCTCATGGTCATAGCTATCATCATGAGCAGCATGGTAATCATAGACTTTTTCATTATGAGTGTTATTATAATTAGTAAATTTTGGTTTCTTATATAGTGACCATCGGTTTCTTGCATGGTGACCGATGGTCACACGTATAGTTACTTGAGGTTTCTTTAATAGATTACATCCTTAAAGATTACTTCTCGTTGAAGAGTTCCTTGATGCCTGCGATGCTTCCCAGCATGTTAGTCGCCTCAAATGGCAAGTAAACGGTCTTTGTCTGGTCGTTGGCAGCCAATTCCTGCATCATCTGAATGTACTTCTGAGCCAAGAGGTAGTTGGCAGGATTGGTCGATTTACCCACAGCCTCCGTAATCTTCTCAATGGCAATGGCTTCAGCCTCAGCCTTACGGATGCGAGCCTGCGCCTCACCCTCAGCATGTAGGATTTCCTGTTGCTTGGCAGCCTCGGCACGGTTGATGGTAGAGGTCTTTTCACCCTCAGATTGCAGGATGGCAGCTTGTTTCTGTCCCTCACTTGTCAAGATAGTAGCACGCTTGTTACGCTCTGCCTGCATCTGTTTCTCCATTGCTTGCAGCACACTTGATGGCGGGATGATGTCTTGCAATTCCACACGATTCACCTTCACGCCCCATTTGTCGGTAGCCTCATCGAGCACGGCACGAAGTTTGGTGTTGATCGTGTCACGACTGGTCAGCGTTTGGTCAAGTTCCAACTCACCGATGATGTTACGCAAGGTGGTTTGCGTCAGTTTCTCAATGGCATTGGGCAAGTTGTTGATTTCATAGACAGCCTTGAAAGGATCCATGATTTGGAAATACAAAAGCGCATTGATTTCCATTTGGATATTATCTTTCGTAATCACGTTCTGACGAGCAAAGTCGAACACCTGCTCACGCAAGTCAATCGTAGTGGTATAGACATAGCGTCCATGTTGCATGGTCACTATTGCCTTGGCACGATCGATGAATGGGATAATCACATTAATACCAGGTTTGAGCGTTGCATAGTAACGTCCTAATCGCTCGACGATCTTGGTTTCCGACTGCGGTATAATCACCAAAGCCATTTTCACGAAGATAACCACGAAAATCACGATGGCTATCAATACATAACTCATAAAATCCATAATATAAATCTTTAATTGTTAATAATTTCTACTGTAATAATAATGCTCTCTCTGCCAATGACACGTACAAAAGTACCCTTGGGAATCATCTCATCTACATTAGCCACAGCCTTCCATACGTCTCCGTCGATAGCCACTCTACCAAAGCCACCTTTCTCTATAGCCTCTACTACCCTGCCCTTTCTGCCTATCAACGCATCGGCATTGCTCACCCGTTCCTCATCATTGCGATGCAAATAGTGCAGGGCAAAGGGACGGACAAGGAATAAGCTGACCATCGTCAATGCGGCAAACACAGCCAACTGCCAATAGATATTGCCACCCAGGGCAGCACATGCAGCGGCAAACACGGCACCAATGGAAAAGCAGATGATAAAGAAATCGCCTGCCGTCAATTCCATAATCAAGCAAAGAACGGCTATCACCGCCCACATTTGCCATAAGTGTTGTGATATGTACTCTATCATACTCATATATGTTATGTTTATAAATGTTATATATTATATTAATAATGTGTAAACACCATGTTTTCAAAGCGACAAGATAAAATCGTCCCATTCTTTTGAAGAACCCTTCTTACCAAACACCTTTTGGTAAAGACGACTGCGTGTGGTAGCTATGCCCTCCTTGGAGTGCGACGTGAGCGTACCGATATCCTTGGGTTGCATCCTGACCTTGACCAACAAGCACACCCTATACTCATGGCTGCTCAACTTGCAAAGGCTATACAGACGTTCGGTAAAATTGGAATACACGGAGTTGACCACTCGGTTCAGTTCTTGGAAATCCTCGTCACTCATACTCCGTCCCTGTGCCAGCAATGATTTTATTTTAAGATATATTTCACTGCCAAAGAGGATGGTCTCGGCTTGCTCGCGTTTCTCATTTTCAATCTTTGCCATCGTATTGGCATAGTCGAGGCGAGCCTTTTGCTCCTCCAGTTCCAACCTAAGCATGGAATTTTCGTCACCCAACTTTTGGATGATTGATTCCAACTGAGCTATTCTTTGCAGGTTTTGCTCAATGTTTTGATTGCTGTTAGCCAATTGTTCCTCTTTCATCGCGTGTACCTTATTTAATCGCTCTTGCAACAAGAGGATTTTTCTCTTACTGTTTTGCACGGCAACGATAAACAGCACGATGTAGGTGACGCTTGCCAAGATGAGCAGAAACAGCTCTCGGTTGTTGAGTATGTCTAACACTTGATTCATATTGCAAAGATAAAGAAAAAAAGCAAACCAAGCAAGAAACTTGGTTTGCAATAATTCTCAATTAACACGTGAGTTTGCAGAAGTTTGCAAATCACTGGAAGAAACGCAAAAAAAGGGTTGTTATCTCTTGGTAGTCTTCTTTTTTGTCGTACTCTTCTTCGTTGTAGTTGTCTTTTTTGCCGTGGTGGTAGTGGTCGTTGTCTTTGGAGGATTATAGTATTTCAACGCCTCTGGCAAGAAAGACTTCTGAATGTTGTTGATACGAGTGGCATCAGAGGGATGGTCGCTGAAGAATTCCGACGTATTGTTGCCAGAGTTGGCAGCCATTCTTTGCCAGAAAGAAACAGCCACATTCGGGTCGTAGCCAGCCATTGCAGCAAAGATCAATCCCATACGGTCGGCCTCTGTCTCATGATCACGAGAGTAAGCGAGGTTGCGGAACTGCAAACCTTTTTGTGCTATGATTTGTGCAATGTTTTGGGTGTTTTGTCCCATACCAAGCGCACCGGCAATGGCAGTTCCGATTTGCAAGCCATATTGTTGCTGTATTTGCTTAGACATCTGCTCGGCAGAGTGCTTGGCAACGGCATGGGCAATCTCATGACCCAGAACTATGGCAAGCGAAGCCTCATTTTGCGTGACGGGCAACAAGCCCTCATACACCACAATCTTTCCACCAGGCATACAGAAAGCATTGACATTGTTGTCTTGAACAAGATTAAACTCCCAACTGTATTGGCTGATTTCATCCTGCAATCCATTGTTTCTCAGATACGTGGTAACGGCATTGGCAAGATTCTGCCCTACCCTTTGCACCATAGCGGTATTAGTGGCGTTAGTTGACTTCTTGGCACTCTGCATGTATTTGTTATACTCTTGAGTGCTAAGGCTTAATACCTCTGCATCAGAAACCATCAATGTTTGGCGGCGTCCAGTGATGGGAACAGTACGACTGGTTCCGCAAGAAGAAATGACCAGCGCTGCCACCAATCCCAACAAATAAAATTTTAGTCTTTTCATATAATTATAATGATTTAATATCATACTCGCAAAGATAAAGATATTTCATTAAATCTCAAAATTATTTGAACAAAATCTCCCCATTTACCGAAAAATCACTATCTTTGCAAAACTAAAAACCGATAACACCGCATACGAATGGCTAAAAAGAAGAAAGACCTATGGTGGTATATCCAAAAGGAATATGGATTGTCTGCCATGAAAAGGAAGTTTACGAAAGAGACGGGCATTCCAACCACTCAAGCAGGATTGGAACGCAAGATTGGGAAGAGTATTCTCAGTTGGATTTTTGGTTCAGGAAAGAAGAAAAACGACAACGACGAGTAACCATGAAAAGAAAGAAAAAAGCCATCCACGATTTATCCATGTCTCTTTTTACAAATGAGGAAATGTCTGGTGCTCCTGCTCCTATCATGGAACAAACGTTTATTCCCCAAACGGATATCATGGAACCTGAGCCAATCCCTCAAACGGATATCTTGGAACCCGAACCAAAGAACGTAATACCAGCAGAAGATTTTTCGTCAGAGACATTTTATCATGAGCCTTCATTTGAAGTTGACTCGCGCATCTTGACGAAAGAAATGTTTTTCGCCATTCGTCATCTCAAGCGATTAGACGTCAATCAAGTAAGGATGATAGCCATGGAAATGGCAATGGTATGGCAAAACGGTAAGAATCTACAAGAGACGTACGTACTGCAAAGCATACCAGACATGGAAATAGACTACCATCAATTCATAGCCTATTATTATTGCAGTTTCAACATGGCATTTCCCAATATGATGGACAAGATACAACTGCCTTACGAGAAGGAGTTTCAAACGGCTATGTACGACCTTGGTGCGCAGCGCGGTGGAGTTTCCTGATTGCCGCATCTCTCACCTGTCGCACCCTTTCACGCTTGAGTTGCATCTTCTCACCAATCTCAGCCATCGTCAACTTATCTCCATTCAAGCCAAAGTAGTCTTCCAATACCTTACGTTCACGGTCGTTGAGCACAGACATCACACCCAACAACTCAGTAGAAAGGGTTGCTCGTTCAATGCTTTCATCCGCAGCCGTGGCATGTGGGTCTTCTAACACGTTAATCAAGCTAAAGTTGTTTTGGCTTCCAGCAGGTATAGGTTCACTCATCGACATCATCTTCGAGCGTAGATGTTCTACCTTAGCAGCCTCTGTCATGGGTGTACGTAAGAATCCTGTCTGTTGCTCTATGGCTCGCTCCATATATTCACGAATATACGGTGCTGCGAAAGACACGAATCTCTTTTCGGGAGAATAACCATATTTCCTGGCAGCTTTCAACAAGCCCACGTTTCCCTCACTCACCAAGTCATCTATACCTACGCCCTGACCTGCATATTGGTTAGCAAGGGTTACGACGTACCTTAAATTAGCACTCACCAATTCACCGAGGGCTTTATCATCTCCGTTCTTGATACGCTCTGCCAATAGTTTTTCCTGTTCATCAGACAACAAGCTTTTATTGCTTATGTCATCTAAATAAATCTGTAAGCTTTTACAATCTACTTTGCTCATCGTGTTCTACCTTTTTATTGGTTGGAAGAAAATCAATTAGCCATTTCAGAGAAGAACTTGATTCTCACCAATCGGATTTCATTCTCATCGTATTCACCGCCAAGTTCTTTCATGGCTACTTCCAAGTCATCTGTCTCACTCTCACGGAAATAGTCGTAAATGTCATCAACATGGTCATCGTCCATCACCTCTTCCAAGAAATAATCGATGTTCAGCTTCGTACCACTATAAACGATAGCTTCCACCTCATCGAGAAGTTCCTCAAATTCCAGTCCTTGGGCAAGGGCAATGTCATCTAAAGCCACCTGACGATCAATGTTTTGAATAATCTTCACCTTCAACATTGATTTCTTGGCAACTGTTCTCACTCGCAATTCTTCTGGTCGCTCAATGCCATTCTCCTTGCAGTGTTTTTCTATCAGTTCACAAAATTCTTTTCCATATCGCTTTGCCTTACCAGCTCCCACGCCTTGGATATTCTGTAACTCTTGCAGGTTGATGGGGTACATGGTAGCCATTTGCTCTAACGATACGTCTTGGAAAATCACGTAAGGTGGAACTTCCAACTTGCGCGCCATCTGCTTACGCAAATCCTTTAACATGGCATATAAGGTTGGGTCGAGAGCTGCACCTACAGCCTCTCCACTTTCATCATCACCCTCTTCCTTAAACTCCGCGTCTTCCACTATCATAAACGACTTAGGACTCTTGATATATCGTTTACCAGCTGCCGTAACCTTCAACAAGCCATAATTCTCCACGTCTTTCTTGATGTACCCCGCAATAAGTGCTTGACGAATCACGGGATTCCACAACTTGGGATTTTCGTCTTCACCAGAACCAAATTCCTCCAAGGTATCATGTTTGTGGGAAACGATGTCTTCTGTGGAGACACCTTTGATAAAATCTACCACATAATCTTGCCTGAAGTTTTCCTTGATAGCTAAAATAGCTTGAAGAACGATAAGCAACAGGTTGGTTGCCTCGTGCTTCTCCTTAGGATGCAGACAGTTATCGCAATTATGGCAATTGGGTTCCTTATATTCTTCTCCGAAATAATGCAGCAACATCTTACGGCGACAGACAGATGACTCTGCGTAAGCTGCCGTTTCCTGCAACAATTGTCTGCCGATGTCTTGTTCTGCAACAGGCTTGCCTTCCATGAATTTCTCCAACTTCTGCAAGTCTTTATACGCATAGAAAGCAAGGCAAATGCCTTCACCACCATCTCGACCTGCCCTGCCAGTTTCCTGGTAGTATCCCTCCAAGCTCTTGGGAATATCATAGTGTATCACGAAACGCACGTCTGGCTTGTCGATACCCATTCCAAAGGCGATGGTAGCCACGATGATGTCGATGTTTTCCATCAAGAACTCATCCTGTGTTTGTGAGCGAGTGGCAGAATCCAATCCCGCATGATAAGCGGCAGCCTTGATATCATTGGCTTGCAAAACGGCAGCAAGTTCCTCTACCTTCTTTCGGGAGAGACAATAGACGATACCGCTCTTTCCCGCATTTTGCTTGATAAACTTGATAATTTGCTTGTCAATATCCTTGGTTTTGGGACGTACTTCATAATACAAGTTGGGACGGTTAAACGAACTCTTAAATTCCACCGCATCTAAAATGCCCAAACTCTTCTTGATGTCAGAGCGCACCTTATCAGTAGCCGTTGCAGTCAATGCAATCACAGGAGCTGCACCTATTTTATTAATAGTAGGTCTGATATTCCTATACTCAGGACGGAAGTCATGTCCCCATTCAGAAATACAATGAGCCTCATCAATGGCATAGAATGATATTTTCACTTCCTTGAGGAATGCAACATTTTCATCCTTGTTCAACGACTCAGGTGCCACATAAAGCAGTTTTGTCTTACCGCTCCTCACATCGTCTATTACTTGTTGGATAGCAGCCTTATTGAGCGAAGAATTTAAGTAATGGGCAACGCCCTCATCTTCACTAATGCCATTAACCACGTCTACTTGGTTTTTCATCAGGGCAATCAAGGGTGAGATGACAATGGCCGTTCCCTCCATGATGAGTGATGGCAATTGGTAGCACATACTCTTTCCTCCACCAGTAGGCATTAGTACAAAAGTATTTTTTCCGTCCAAGAGATTATTGATAATTGCCTCTTGGTCTCCTTTGAACGAATCAAAACCGAAGTAATGTTTGAGATTCGCTACAAGATTATAGTCTTTTTTTGGCATAGTGTTGAATTTGTTAGGTGTAGAATTCAGGTTTTCGCATCATGTCAGGCAGATCGCAGATTAGATTTATTCAATTGTTCTTTCGCATAATCAAGGGTTACCTCGAAGCTTTTCACTCTTTTGGATGGTATTTCAAACATAGCATCTGTCATCATCGACTCTACGATAGAACGAAGTCCTCTTGCGCCAAGTTTATATTCCACGGCTTTATCCACCACATAGTCCAGAGCCTCCTCGGCAAAAGTCAACTTGATTCCATCCATCTCAAAGAGTTTCTCGTATTGCTTGATGATGGAGTTTTTGGGCTCGATGAGTATCCGATGCAAAGCATCCTTATCAAGCGGATTCAGATAAGTAAGCACCGGCAAACGGCCGATAATCTCGGGAATCAAGCCAAACGACTTCAAGTCTTGCGGCAAGATGTATTGCATCAGATTGTTCTTGTCAATCTTTTGCATGTTTCTCACAGAGTTATATCCCACTACATGCGTATTCAATCGTTGGGCAATCTTACGCTCTATTCCGTCGAATGCCCCACCACAAATAAACAGGATATTTCTTGTATCTACGTGTATATAGTCTTGGTCAGGATGTTTCCGTCCTCCCTTTGGCGGTACGTTCACCATCGTTCCCTCAAGTAATTTCAGTAATCCTTGCTGTACGCCCTCACCACTCACGTCACGCGTGATGGAAGGATTGTCACTCTTACGGGCAATTTTGTCTATCTCGTCGATAAAGACAATACCACGCTGAGCTGCCTCTAAGTTATAGTCTGCCACTTGCAGCAATCGTGAAAGGATACTCTCTACGTCCTCACCCACATATCCAGCCTCAGTAAACACCGTGGCATCTACGATGGTAAAGGGAACGTCGAGCATCTTGGCAATGGTACGAGCCAACAATGTCTTGCCCGTTCCCGTACTACCCACCATAATGATATTGCTTTTCTCTATTTCCACCCCACTCTTATCAGCGGGTTGCTGCAATCTCTTATAATGATTGTACACGGCTACAGACAAGAATTTTTTTGCCTCTTCCTGTCCTATAACATACTCATCAAGATGTTTCTTGATGTCCATTGGTTTCGGGATTTTCTTCATCTTGAATTGTCCGTTCTGTCCTTCTCCCGAACCTTCTTCCAATCCCGATGTCTTGACAATTTCGTATGCTTGGGTGGCACAACTCTCGCAGATGTACCCGTCAATTCCAGAAATCAGCAATCTCACGTCTCGATCACTTCTTCCACAAAAGCTACAAACTTTCTTTGGCATGTATTTAATGTTTCCTTTCGTCTAATAATTATTAATGTCAACCAGCAATAGGCTTTCTGACCAAGATACTGTCAATCATGCCGTATGCTTTTGCCTCTTCCGCATCCATCCAGTAGTTTCGGTCACTGTCTTGCCATACTTTCTCGTATGGAGTGTGTGAATGTTCGGAAATAATCTTATAAAGCTCTTTCTTGAATTTTTGTATCTCACGAGCCTCTATCTCTATATCGCTTGCCTGTCCTTGCACGCCTCCCAATGGTTGGTGAATCATCACGCGGCTGTGTGGCAACGCTTGTCTTTTACCCTCTTGTCCTGCCACGAGCAACACGGCTGCCATAGACGCTGCCATTCCTGTGCAGATAGTTGCCACCTCACTGGCAATGAACTGCATGGTGTCGTAGATGCCGAGACCTGCGGTCACGCTTCCACCAGGAGAATTGATGTAAATGGAGATGTCTTTCGTGTCCACTGAATCCAGGTAGAGCAATTGTGCCTGTAATGTGTTGGCTGTATAGTCGTCAATCTCCGTTCCCAAGAAGATGATACGTTCCATCATCAAGCGAGAGAACACGTCCATCTGCGTTACGTTCAATTGCCTTTCTTCAAGTATATATGGATTCAAATAATGGGCCTGCGCTTTCAACACATCGTCCAAAACCATCCCATTCATTCCTAAATGTTTGGTGGCATATTTTCTGAAATCGTTCATGTTTCTATTCTAAAAAATTAACAAAAAAATTATCGACTTTTCTTATCATCGTTCTTTAGGAACAAAGATAATAAAAAAGTCGATAATTAGAAAACTTAGACAAATATTTTATCTTAAAAAAAGTTATTATTATTTCATCAGCTCATTAAACTCATCAATCGTCACCGATTTTTCATTTAATTTCACCACATTTTTCAATGCAGCCATGAGCTTGTTGTCAATAGCACGATCTACCAATCCCTGAATGCTTTCTTCTTTCTTCATCATGTCATTGGCATAATTCTCAAGATATTCATCAGGAACATTGCTCATTCCGTACTGGGCAAACTGAGCACGTGCAGTGGCGATTGCCATTTCTTTCACTTCCTTGTCGTCTATCTTGATTTGGGTTTGTGCAACCAACTGCTCCTTTGCCAAGTGCCATGTCAACTCCTTGATGCTCTGCTCATAATTGTCCTCAACGTACTTGTCGTCCTTGTCTTTGTTGTTGAGTTTCATCACACGCTTCAGGATGGCATCTGGATAGGTAAGCGCACCAAGCTTATCTTCTACATACTTACGTACGTCTTGCAAGAACTTCCAGTCGCTATTGCTTGCCAACTGTACCTTCAAGTCGTTGGCAATGTGCTCACGGAACTCTTTCTCGTCCTTAACGTTTCCTTCACCATATACTTGGTCAAACAACTCTTGGTTAACAGTTGCCTTGGCGAAACGACTGATTTCCAAGATTTGGAAACTGAAATCGCCTTCATGTTCCTTAACGGCATCACGGTCTATTTTCAAGAGTGAAGAAATCTCTGAGTCGTTGTCGGGATAAGCCTTGCGAGGGTTGAAGGTAATCACATCACCCAACTTGCTTCCCTTGAAAAGAGCCTTTTGCTCTTCCACCTTGATATATTCGGGCAGCATGATAGCTCCCTCTACTTCGATACCACCTTCCTTGGCACTTCCGTCTTCGTTGAGCTCGCGCAAATCACCTTTCAACATGTCGTTGCCTTCAAACTCTTCTACCTTCTCATACTTTCCGGCACGAGATGCGTACATGTCAATTTGCTGGCCAATCAACTTATCGTCAACCTTGATGGTATAGTAATCTATCTTATCCTTGTTGGTCAGTTCAACTTTCATCTCTGGAGCAACAGCCACGTCAAACTTAAATTCGTATGGAGCTTCTTTTTCCAAATCTACTGGTGCTTGTTGCTCTGAGGGCAGAGGCTCTCCCAACATCTGGATGTTGTTGTCCTTGATGTACTTGTAAAGTTCTTCGCCTACAAACTTGTTGATGACATTCAATTTTGTCTGCATTCCAGCCTGACGCTTAATCAAGCTCATTGGAACCATACCAGGACGGAAACCTGGAATATTGGCTTTCTTGCGAAGGTCTTTTAATTCTTTCTCTACGTTGTCTTTGTAATCTGTCTCTTCTACAGTAATGGTCATCAGGCCATTCACTTTGTCGGGATTTTCAAATGAAATCTTCATCTTTATTTTTCTAAATTTACTTTGATTTCTATACTTAACTCAAAAAGTGGGTGCAAAATTACTCATTTTTCACCGAAACACCTAATAAATATATAATTATTTGTATTTTTTGACTTTATACACGGTAAACGTCATCGTTTGTTAGAGGAGAAACAAACTATTATCTTACAAAAATCCCATTGCTTGGGACTTTTGTCCCACATACTGGGACTTTTGTCCCAAGCTGTGGGACAATTCTAAAACAATATGTTTCAAGGAGAAAAAAGCAATGTTTACACTTCTTTCTCTCTCTGTTTCCGTTCTTCATCTATCAACTGGAAGTCTTTCTTTCTCAAGATAAAATTAGAGCCAAGGTATTTTTCCTTCACGATAGGATTGGCAGCCAACTCTTCGGGCACTCCTTGAAAGAGTATCTTTCCCTCAAAGAGCAGATAGGCACGGTCTGTAATGGTCAACGTCTCTTGCACATTGTGGTCGGTAATCAAGATGCCGATATTACGGTATTTCAACTGCCACACCACATGCTGAATATCTTCCACGGCGATAGGGTCCACACCCGCAAATGGCTCATCGAGCATGATAAACTTGGGCTCTATCGCCAAGCAACGGGCTATCTCTGTACGACGACGCTCACCTCCTGACAACTGGTCTCCCTTATTCTTACGCACGTGATTCAAGCGAAACTCGGTGAGCAGGCTTTCTAATTTCTCCAATTGGTAGGCACGTGGCTTACCCGTCATTTCCAAGACAGCCATGACGTTATCTTCCACACTGAGCTTACGGAATACGCTTGCCTCCTGTGGCAGATAGCCAATACCCGCACGGGCTCGCTTATATACGGGATAATCGGTTATATCCTCGTCGTTGAGGTATACCTTTCCCGCATTGGGAACCACCAATCCCGTCGTCATATAAAAAGAGGTGGTCTTTCCTGCACCATTCGGTCCCAAAAGCCCCACAATCTCCCCCTGACGCACATTGATAGACACACCATTGGCAACGGTTCGCTTGCCATATATCTTCACAAGTCCTTCTGTGCGAAGCACCATCCCGTCGTATTTCTTTTGTTCCGCAATCGTATCGTTTGTTACGCCTTGACTATTTTGTTCCATATATAGCTGTCTGATTTGGCGACAAAATTACAAAAAAAAAGATATCTAACATAGTTTTTCCGTCTTTTTTCGTATATGAGCCAAATCAATAATCTCTTTTTTTGAACTTTACTATTCACTCGAGAAATAATTGCTTCATCTTTTGAGATATCTGCCCGAAAGGTGCGTATTAGGCAACGTCATATAATAGAAATGATGTGAGGGGTCAATGTAAACTATTCATTTTCTCTTGCTATAGATGTTTTTCTTTTTCAATTTATTATAGGTAAGTTCTAAAAATTAACATTTGTGAGTGGAAGCCTTACCTTCTGAATCAGTTCAGTTGGTTTGAGTGCCTCAAAAGGCATCCTTGGCTTGCGAAAGTGTTCGTTTATCCACCCATTTGAC
>Ga0247610_10000495_pt1 | contig 55018 bp, 39 predicted proteins | sample 174DNAGHGhighgp2_FD_193483 | JGI IMG/M metagenome (GOLD analysis project Ga0247610, IMG submission 193483) | Sheep rumen microbial communities from Palmerston North, Manawatu-Wanganui, New Zealand - 1742 DNA GHGhigh gp2 | ecosystem: Host-associated > Mammals > Digestive system > Stomach > Rumen...
AAACATGATCTGCACTGTGCCCTCTTTGGCACATCCTGACGGCTTGTATCCGTTCCTCTATCGTGTGTCTTTTCCTCATAATAAAACCCCGAAAGTTTTTTGTCCAACTTTCGGGGTTCATTACATTGCAGGGCTCTTTGTTTATTTCCGTTGGCGGGAGCGCTTCTTGTTGTTGTCGACTTTGCTGTCTCCTTTCTTGCTGCGGGAGGATTTGCCCTTGGTGGAGTGATGAGTGTTGAGTGATGAGTGATGAGTTTGTGGACGTTTGAGGTCGTCCTCTTCCACTAGGTCGAAGTCGATCTGCTTCTTCAGGAGGTCGACGTGGCGGACGCGGATGTGGACGGGGTAGCCGAGTTTGTAGGTGCGGCCGTGGCGGCGGCCGATGACCTGGTAGTTGTCCTCGTCGAGCATGTAGTAGTCGTCCTTCAACGAGCCGATGGGTATCATGCCCTCGCACTTGTTGCCCTCGATCTCGGCATAGATGCCCCACTTGCTGACGCCGCTGATGAGGGCGGGGAAGACCTGCCCCAGCTTGTCGCTGAGGTACTCGGCCTGCTTGTACTTCACGCTGGTGCGCTCGGCGTCGGCTGCTTTCTTCTCCATCACTGAACAATGTTTACAATATTCCTCATAAACATCTTTGTTTGGGGGAGTGATGGAGGAGTGAGCGGGGAGTGAAGGGGAAGTGATGGGGACAATAGTACTGTCTTTTGCATTTGTCTTTTCACTCCTTTGCACTCCTTTGCACTCCTTTTGCACTCCTAAATTAAGATAATACTCCAGCAGGCGGTGCACCATCAGGTCGGGGTAGCGGCGGATAGGTGAGGTAAAATGGGTATAGTAGGGGAAGGCGAGGCCGTAGTGGCCGATGTTCTCAGTGCTGTAGTAGGCCTTGGACATGGTGCGTATGGCGATGGTGTCGACCATGTGCTCCTCGCCGCGCCCGGCGATATTCTCAAAGAGGCGGTTGTAGCTCTCGGCTAGCGCCTTGCGGCTGGAGGTCTTCATGCTGAAGCCTAGCTTGGCAACGAACTCGACGAAGGTGTTGAGCTTCTCGGGGTTGGGCTCGTCGTGGACGCGGTAGACGAACACCTTCGGTGAGTGTTTAGTGTTGAGTGTTGAGTGTTTAGTGTTAGGCTTGCCGATGTATTCCGCTACGCTCTTATTGGCGAGGAGCATGAACTCCTCGATGAGCCAGTTGGCTTCTTTGCTCTCCTTGATGTATACGCCGATGGGCTTGGCATTCTCGTCGAGCTGGAATTTCACCTCCTGGGTCTCGAAGTTGATGGCACCACTCTTGTAGCGCGCCGCCCGGAGTTTTTCTGCGATGGCGTGGAGGGTGAGGATGGCGGTGGCGACGGCGGTGCCGTCGCTTACACCGGCCTCGATGATTTCTTGGGCTTCTTCGTAGGCCATGCGGCGGTCGCTCTTGATCACGCTCTTGCCCATCCAGGTGTCGTAGACCTTGCCTTTGTTGTCCATCTCCATGACGACGCTGAAGCAGAGTTTCTCCTCGTCCTGGCGGAGGGAGCAGACCTCGTTGCAGAGCTTTTCGGGGAGCATGGGGATGGTGCGGTCGACGAGGTAGACGGAGGTGCCGCGCTCGTAGGCCTCACGGTCGATGGCGCTGCCGGGCTTGACATAATAGGAAACGTCGGCGATATGCACGCCCACCTCGACATGCCCGTTTGGCAGCTCCTGGAAGCTGAGGGCGTCGTCGAAGTCCTTGGCGTCGGCGGGGTCGATGGTGAAGGTGGTGACGTCGCGGAAATCGCGTCGTGAGGCTATCTCTTTCTTGGTGGGTTTCTTTATCTTTTTGGCCTCCTCCTCGACCTCCTTGGGGAAGTCGAGCGGGAAGTCGTACTCGGCGAGGATGGACTGCATCTCGACGTTGTTGTCGCCGGGGCGGCCGAGGCGTTTGATGACGCGGCCCACAGGGTTGTTCATGCGCTCGGGCCAGTCGGTCATCTCCACCAGCACCTTCTCGCCGTTCTCGGCGCCGCCGAGGTCGTCGATATGGATGAAGATGTCGACGGGCATGGTGCGGCTGTCGCTGACCATGAAGGCGAATCGCTCCTGCTTCTGGATGACGCCCACGAAGCGTGTCTTGGCGCGGCGGATGATCTCCACCACCTGCCCTTCGGGCTTGTGCATCTTGCGCTGGGGGAACATCAGCACCTTGACGGTGTCGCCGTGGAGGGCGTGGTGGGTGTTGTTGGGGGCAATCTGTATGTCCTCGCGGCCCTCCTCTTCGGGTATCACGTAGGCTTTGCCACCCTGCTTCATGTCGATGGTGCCGATGACGTAGTTCTGCGGCAACAGCTCGTCGTCGATGGACTTGGGGTTAATCTTGTATTTCCCCTTGTGGGAGTCTTCGACGAGGTGTTTCTGCTCGGCGAGTTCCTGGATGGTGCGTATCACCTCCTGGCGTTCGGCCTTGCTACCCGCGCCGATGCGCGAGGCAATCTGCTTGTGGTTGTAGGCGTCGAAGGGGTTGTTGGCGAAGATTTTGAGTATCTGTTTGGCTAAGTTTTCATTCATAGTATTAATGGAATTAATGGAATTAATTGAATTGATGGAGTTAATTGATTAGGTTCATTCTTTTGAGTAGGGCTTTGTTGTCGGGGTCGCGGCCCATGAAGTTCTTAAATAATATGGCGGGGTGTTCGGTGCCGCCTTTGGATAATACCTCGCGGCGGAAGGCGGAGGCCGTCTCTTGGTTGAAGATGCCGTCCTGCTTGAAGCGGCTGAAGATGTCGGCGTCGAGCACCTCGGCCCATTTGTAGCCGTAGTAGCCGCTGGCGTAGCCGCCGCCGAAGATATGGCTGAAGTTGGTGGCCGTGCAGCAGCCGGGGACGCGCGGCAGGAGGTTCGTCATAGCAGAAGCCTCAACGGCTTCGGCTTTCCCGACGGTGGAACCGTCGGGCACAGTATGAAATGCGATGTCGGTGAAGCCGAGGTTGAGCTGGCGCAGGCAGAGCCAGCCTGCCATGTGGTTCTGCGCGGCGCGGATTTTCTCCACATACTCCGCCGGCAGCGGCTCGCCGGTCTGGTAGTGGCGCGCGAAGGTGTTGAGGAACTCCGGCTCGTAGCACCAGTTCTCCATCACCTGTGACGGCATCTCCACGAAGTCGCGCTTGACATTGGTGCCGCTCAGGCTCTCGTACTGCACATCGCTCAGCATGCCGTGCATGGCGTGACCCATCTCGTGCATGAAGGTCTCCACCTCGCTGAAGCGCAGTAGGGCAGGGGTGTCGGACGTGGGCTTGCTGAAATTGCACACCACCTGTATCTGGGGCCGCACGGCGCCGTACTGTCCGCGGAACTCCGTCATCCAGGCGCCGCTGCGCTTGGAGGCCCTTGGGTGCATGTCCAGGTAGAGGAGGCCTAGTTCAGTGTTTAGTGTTAAGTGTTTAGTGGGTAGTTGGCTGACGCGGTAGACCTTGACGTCTTCGTGGTAGACGGGCACTTCGGGGGCGGGGTCGAAGCGCAGCCCATAGAGTCGGCCGTAGAGGGCGAAGATTCCTTCGCGGACAGCTTCCAGCGGGAAATAAGGGCGCAGGGCCTCGCTGTCGAAGGCGTAGCGCTGCTGTTTGAGTTTCTCGGAGAGGTAGGAGAAGTCCCACGGCATGAGTGGTGAAAGGTGAGAGGTGAAAGGTGAAAGTTTTTGTATCTCGGCCAGGTCGTTCTTGGCAGCAGGCAGCACGGCCTCTTTGAGTTCCTGCATGAAGCGGCGCAGGTTGGGCAGCGACTGCACCATGCGGTCTTCCAGCACATAGTCGCAGTAGGTGTCGTAGCCCAGCAGCCTCGCCTGCTCTGCGCGGAGCTCCACGATGCGGCGGATGACCTCGTTGTTGTCGTGCTCATTGCCGCGTCCGCCGATAGAGCCGTAGGCGCGGTACATCTTCTCCCGCAGGTCGCGGCGGTCGCTGTAGGTCATGAAGGGGATATAGGAGGGTGCCGCCAGCGTGAAGAGCCACCCATCCATGCCGCGGCTTGCGGCCTCCTCGCGTGCGGTGGTGCGCACGGACTCGGGCAACCCCGCGAGGTCGTCTTCGTTGGTCAGGTGTAGTGTCCAGTCATTGAGGTCGGCGAGGGCGTTCTGGCTGAAACGCAGTTTCAGCTCGCTGAGCGCTTCCTCGTTCTTTTTGTACTGCTCACGCTGCTCCGGCGGCAGCGCCACGCCGTGGCGACGGAAACTCTTGAGAGTGTTCTCGAGCAGGGTTTTCTTTTCGGAGTGTTCTGAATATTCTGAGTTTTCAGAAACATATTTCACTCGCTCATAGAGGCGGTGGTCGGTCATCACCTTCATGCTGAAGCGTGTCATCTCGGGCTCCAGGCGCATCACCACCGCTTGCAGCTCGTCGTCGGTGCAGCACTCGTTGAGGTTCATCATCACGGCGCTGATGCGGTCGAGTCGCCGTGAGGCGCACTCCAGCGCCTCCACGGTGTTCTCGAAGGTAGGCTCCTCCGGCGAGGTGGCGATGGCTTCGACACGGGCCTCGGCCTCCGCGATGGCGGCGTGGACGGCAGGCTCGTAGTCTTCGGTCTTTATCTGGTCAAACGGGGGAAACTCCCAGTCTTGTAGTAATATATTCATATATATTATATAACGATGTGCGATAATATTTATTTTGCCACATCATTTTTATTTTGTACTTTTGCCGCCGTTTTGGTCACCCGGAAGGGTGTGAAAAGGGAAGCCGGTGAGAGTCCGGCGCAGTCCCGCTGCTGTAAGCTCGAGAGTTGAGGTCCAATCTGTTACGTCACTGTGCAGCGCCATAGTTGCATGGGAAGACCGGGCCTGGAGAGCAAGCCAGAAGACCTGCCAAATCGCTAAAAAACATCGGTTTCGCTTTCGAGGAGAAGCATCCGACCATAGGATTCTTGCACCGCCCAACGGGTGGGTTTTGCAATCTTGTGTGATTTTGCGTTGTTTCCCTCGTCAGTTTTACCGATACTGGAATTGGGAATAATAATATTAACAATTTAAAGTATCAAAAACAATGGTAAAAAAACTATTAACAATTATCCTGTTATTGGGATTGACCATAGGAGCCAATGCCCAGTACGGCAACTCACTATCGCAGGACAGTGTTCGGTTTTGGACGGGCACGGGCAGCAACCGTGCAGTTATTGCGATGACGTGGGAAGCCAGCACCGGCGATTACATCGGCGTTGCCTGGGGTGTTCAGTGGAACGGCGGGAGCATTCAGCTAAAGTCGCTTCTGGACACCATTGCGGGATATGATTCCCGCTTCAGCTATATTTACACCTCATGGGTGGAGAACATTTCCTACACCGACCCAGACTTGGGACTCAATCTGGTGGGAGAGTCGGGCATGTGGTGGTACAGATGGACTGATTCGAATGGTTCGTCCCGCTCTTCGGGCGGTGTGACCTATGACATGGTGCAGAACGGAGACTATGTCGACTGGATGCAGATGGGTTCGGCCGACATAATGATTTACGCCACCGATCCAAATGCCAGCACTGCTTCCTGTGCCCGCGCGGAGGGTGTCAGTGTGACGGGTCTCACCGCTACTGGCGTTACATTGACAATCAATGATCCTACCAATGTGAACAACTACACGGTGAAACTCTATGTCGGTGACTCGCTGGTGGACAGCATAGTGGTTTATTCGCAAACACTTAGTTACTATACTCTTACGTCCAACACCGGTTATTCAGTGAAGGTTTTTTCCAACTGCTCGGACAACACACAGACGACGGCACGCACCGCTTCGTTCCGCACGCCCTGTGTCGCCATAGCACATCTGCAACTACCTTGGACTGAGGACTTCCAGTCATACAATGGCTCGTCGTATTCCACTGCCGCGGCCTCTTTCTCCAACAATGTCTTCTGCTGGGACCTCATCAATCCCTATAGCTCTTCCGACCCCTATATCAACAGCTCTTCGTCGGTCAATCCTGCTGGCGGTAAGTGCCTCTATGTGAGCAGCCGCCCCTCTTCTCCGACCATCTTGGTACTTCCTCCGTTTGAGGATACTCCCGACCAGCTGCAGCTTAGCTTCGATGTGCTGTCGACTTACGGACATGGTTTCGAGGCTGGTGTCATCACCGATGTCAACAACGACTCCACCTTCACCCCCATTGCCCTCTGTCTGCCTACCGGTAGCGGCTGGAACCACTTTGATGTGACCTTTGCCGGCATCACCGAAGGCCGTCTCGCCCTGCGCAGAAATGACAATAGCTATTCCTATATTGACAATATCACTGTCGAGGAACTTCCCTCGTGTGTGAAACCCTCGCAGGTGATTGTCGACAATATCACCGCCTTGTCGGCCGACATCACCATCACCGACCCCAACAATACGGGTCATTACATGATTTATGCTGCTGGCGATAGCACGGAAATCTATGGTAATACCTATACGCTCACAGACTTGCAGCCCAACACGCGTTATATCGTGGCTGTGAAGACCCTCTGCTCCGACAGCATCACCGGTCTCGCCGAGACCCCCTTCCGCACCGCCTGCGGTCCCCAAGCCATCCCCTATCATGAGGACTTCAGCCAGTTTGTCGATGTTTCTAACGGTAGTGGCTATGCTGTGAAAGACAGCACCCTGCCCTGCTGGAAATTCTACAATGCACGTGCCCTGGACCGTCTGGAGCTCATTCCCTATACCGGCTCTTATGCCTATGGTGACGACGGCCTTACGCTGGCTATCTATGGCAACAACAACAACTCGATAGACCTGTTGGTGCTCCCCGAATTCGAACAGGAAATCAGCAATCTCGAGATTAGCTTCATGGCCCGTCCCTCCGAGACCGGCAGCTTTGGCGGTACCCTCCAGGTGGGCTATGTGACCGATGTCGACGACAGCAGCACCTTCGTCTCCGTGGTCAACTACCCCTGCGCCCGGTTTACCAGCGGCTATGGCCTGTGCGCCTCTGTCTTCCCGAATGCGCCTGTTGCCTCCCATATTGCCGTGCGCTATCTCCCCAGCGGTGGCTCTGCCAAGTCGTGGTATATCGACGACCTCGACGTGCATGACATGCCCGCCTGCGTCCGCGCCCAGGACATTAGCGTCGACAGCATCACTACCGAGAGCTTCCGCCTTCATATCATCGACCCCATGAACGAGGGCTCCTACCGTTGCTACTATACCGCCAACGCAGTCACCGACAGTGTCGACTTCTATGATACCGTCTATGTGATAGATGGTCTTGCTGCCTCCACCGACTATACCGTCAGTGTCGTGACCATCTGTGGCGACGGCACCCTCACACTGCCCCACACTACCACGGTGAGCACGCTCTGCGCTCCTGTAGCTACGCTTCCCTTCGTGGAAAACTTTGAGGACTGGACTGCCACCCAGAGTGCCGGCATGAACCGCTGCTGGAACCGTCTATACAAAAATACCAGCTCCTTTGTTACCAACAACTACCCCTATTGCGCCAGTAACTCTGGCAATGCCTACAACGGCTTCAAGTCGCTCAAGATGTACTCCAAGGGTGCCTCCAGCTCCATCAAGCAGTTCTCGGTGGCCTACCTGCCCGAGTTCACAGCCAATGTGAATACTTTGAAGGTGAACTTCTTCTATAAATATGGTGGAAGCACTACCAATATGAACAAGGTGAAGATTGCCGTCGGTGTCAGCGAGAGCGTTTCCGACACCAGCACCTTCACCCGTCTGGCTACCTTTACGCCGTCTGTCGTGGGCTGGAATGAGTTTGAAGTGGAGTTGAGCGGCTATACCGGCATAGGCAATCGCATCACCATCATGCAGACCAGCACCGGCACCACCGAAATCACCAGCTATATTGACAGCTTGGTGGTCGACACCGCGAGCAGCTGCAGCCGTCCCGCTACCCTCGTGGCTTCCGACGTCACGGCCTATGGCGCCACCCTCACCTGGACCGACCCCAGCACGGCCGATAGCTATATCGTGCGCTGGAGCGACGGCACCAACACCGACAGCGCCACTGTCACGGGTGCCACCACATACACCCTCAGTGGCCTGACCCCCAGCACCAACTACTCCGTCGATGTCCGCAGCATCTGCTGGGGCATTCCCACCGCCGCCCGCACCGCGAGCTTCGCCACCTCTTGCGCTCCCATGCCCCTGCCGTGGAGCATGAACTTCGATAATATCACCAATATCTCCCAGCTCTCTTCCTGCTGGAACCGCTACACCGGACGCTATGTTGATTCCACCAACACTGCCACGCTGAGCACTACCTCCAGCGGCTGGACCCGCTCGACCACTGCTTTCGACGGTTCTTCGCATGTGAAGATCAATATCTATGGTACTTCAATCAAGTATTGGCTGGTTACCCCTCAACTCAACCTTACCGAGGATGCCGAGTTGTCGTTTGACTATATGCTGACCGCATATGGCGAAACCAGTGCTCCTGAGACAGGAGCTGGTTTTGACGACGACCGCTTTGTTGTGCTGGCTACCACCGATGACTCGGTTTGGATACCTCTCGCCAAATGGGGTAGCGACACCGAGCGTGACGACTATGCTCTGGCCTCGGTGACCAACACCGTCTCTCATGCCAATATTTCTCTCTCCGCCTTCACTGGACAGGTGGTCCGTCTGGCTTTCTATGCCGAGAGCACCGTTAGAGGTACTGACAACGACTTCTGCATCGACAACCTCATGGTTGCCGTCCCCGACACCACCTCTCCTATCATCCCCACGCCTGAAGATGCTTCCATCGCTGCCAGCGATATTCTCTACTGGGTGGGTAATGGTTCCAACCAGGTGGTTTTGGCCGTCAACTGGGCCGACACGGCGTTGGCTTGGGGCTACCGCTTCAGCACCGCCACCGTCACCGCACAACAGATGATGGACGACATCGCCGCTGCCGACCCGCGCTTCAGCTACACGGGCACTGGCTACATTACCGACATCAACTATATTGACACCGCTGCCGGCATGACCGACACCCTTGGCGTCACCCCCGGCAACTGGTGGTGGAGCATGCTCAACCACGTGGGCGGCATGGGCCTTGCCGATGTGCTGCACAACGGCGACTTCTATAAATGGGGTGACCTTGCCGTTGCTGTTATTACCGACAGCACCCTTGTTGACTATGGTGGATATAGTGACATGGATTACACTTACGTTTGGCCTTACACAATTCATCCCGTCAGCGTGCCGGTTTCCGACACTAACAATGTTTCCGACAGTATCCGTTACTGGGTGGGTACCGGAGAGGGTAGCGCCATCGTTGAAATCGCCTGGGAAGAGGACGGCGTGTCTCTCGCCTGGGGCGTCCATTTCGACGAGGACTACTACCCGTCGACCATCGACCTGCTTGATTCCATCGACACGTATGATCCTCGTTTCGATTATCATGTGAGCTACTACATGGGTACTCCCTACAATATCAGCTCCATCACCTTCGTTGAGGGCGACCTCTCGCTTTCGCAAACCAACACCTCCAATATCGTGGTGCGCTGCCTCACTTCTGGCGAAATCGATCCTATTTCCGGCGACGAGCTGGAGACTTATAGTGTTTGGCCTGGCGACACGGTGCAGATTTCCACCAGTGGCCTCTATGACTTTAGCGAAGTGGTGCCTGTCAATCCGCCGGCCACCACCCCCGAGCCTCAGCCCGTTGACACGCTGTGCTCCACGGTCTATAACCTGCCTTATGAGATGGACTTCTCGGGCTACACCGACGATCAGGACATGAGGGTCTACTATGCCAGTGCTCCGGTGCCCGAATGCTGGAGCCTCTTTGGCAACGGACGCTTCCACGAGAATTACGATACCACGGCTACCGCTTCCATCTATTTCGGCGGCATCGGCTATGCCACTAGCACCAACAACTTCGGTTGCATGGAAGTGGGCAACCCCTATCTTGCCCTTATCGTCTGCCAGAACTATGACGGCACGTATGAGAGCGCCATCAACAATGCGCGTATGTATGGCAACAAGCGTTACGCTGTCCTGCCTGGCTTTGACCAGCCCCTGAGTCAGACGATGCTCACCTTCAATCATCGTACCACGCTCCGCAGCGGTGCCGAACTCCGCGTCGGCTACATCGTGAACGACACTTCCGACTTCGTGGCTCTCGACACCATTCTTGCCGACTACCGCGTCACCCACAATGACACCATCCGATTCAACCGACACGCTGGTATCCCTGCCGAGGCCCGTCTCACCTTCCTTTGGATGAGCACCGACACGGCTCATACGGGTGACTACCCCGCCAACTATTATTGCGGCATCGATAACATCGTGGTCGCCCTTGACACCGCTACCGCCCCCATCGACACCGTGACTCCCGAGCCTCCCGCTGTTGTTGACGCTACTATCGCCGCCAGCGACATCCTCTACTGGGTGGGCCACGGCAGCAACCAGGTGGTCATGGCCGTCAACTGGGCCGACACCGCCCTGGCATGGGGCTACCGCTTCGACTCCGCCAGCGTCACCGCACAGCAGATGTTGGACGACATCGCCGCTGCCGACCCGCGCTTCAGCTACACCGGCACCGGCTATATCTCTGATATCAACTATATCGACACCGCCGCCGGCATGACCGACACCCTCGGCATCACACCCGGCAACTGGTGGTGGAGCCTCCTCAACCATGTGGGTAGCATGGGCCTCGACGACGTGCTGCACAACGGCGACTTCTACAAGTGGGCCGACCTCAGCATCGCCGTCGTCACCGACAGCACCGATATGGGTACCTATATGGACTACACCTATGTCTGGCCTTACACCATCTATCCTGTCAGCGTGCCCGACACCACCGGCGGCAGCACCCCCGATCCTCAGCCTCAGCACGGTCCCTTCTGTGGTCCTGTGGGTACCGAAGGATGTGACGCCATCAAGGCCGACAGCAGCGCCTTCGTGGCCTGGGCTACCGGCATCACCGTCGTCCGCGGTCCGCAGAATATCGCCAACCCCAGCGGTCCTGTGGCTACCACGGGTGCCGACAGCAACGCCCTCGGCATGCCCACCCTCAACAACACCAGCGACGTGGTGTGCCTCGGTGACGGCGGTATGGCCACCCTCACCTTCGCCCGTCCCATCACCAATGGCGACGGTCCCGACTTCGCGGTCTTCGAGAACAGCTTCGGCGACACCTTCCTCGAGCTGGCCTTCGTCGAGGTGAGCTCCGACGGCAGCCGCTTCGTGCGCTTCCCCGCCACCAGCCTGACCCCGACCGAGACTCAGACGGGTCCCTATGCCTCCACCGATGCCACGATGATCAACAACCTGGCCGGTAAATACCGTATCGGCTACGGCACTCCCTTCGACCTCGAAGAGCTCCGCGACAGCACCGGCATCGACATCGACAGCATCGTCTACGTCCGTGTCATCGACGTCGTCGGCAGCGTCAACCCGCAGTATGCCACCTACGATGCCTTCGGCCACATGGTCAACGACCCCTGGCCCACGCCCTTCGCCGCTGGCGGCTTCGACCTCTCCGGTGTCGGCGTCATCCATGAGCTCCGCGACAGCACCCAGCCGCTGGCTCAGGACGCCACCATCGACCAGAGCCGTATCCTCTTCTGGACCGGTAACGGCAGCAACAAGGCCGTCATCGCCGTCAACTGGGCTGCTCCCGACACCTGCCTCGCCTGGGGCGTGCAGTGGAACGGCAACGCCACTGTCAAGGCCCTGATGGACACCGTCGCCGCCTACGACAGCCGCTTCACCTATACCGAGGCTAACAATATGATCGGCGACATCGTCTACAGCGTCGACGGTCTCACCCTCCAGCTCACCACCGAGAGCGCCTCGCCGTGGGGCAACTACTGGCTCTACAACATCAACGGCGCTGCCGCACAGCTCATGTACAACGTCCAGCCCGTCGTCAATGGCGACTTCGTGAAGTGGGGCGACCCGAACAGCGGCACCTCCATCGGTACCGACGAGTACGGCTATGACATCCTGGTGTGGACCACCGAGGTGACCCCCGTCACCCGTCCCAACACCGGCATCGCCCCTGTCGCCGTCTCGGTCATGGGTGTATGGCCCAACCCCGCCACCGACCTCCTCAATATCGAGTGCCAGGCCGCCGGCATCGAGGCCGTACTCTATGACATCAACGGTCGCAGCGTGCGCAGCATCACCCTCGCCGAGGGACGCAATATGCTTGACGTCAGCTCCCTCTCTGCAGGAGTCTATGTCCTCCGCGCCCAGGGTAGCGTCTTCCGCATCGTCAAGCGCTGATAGTGCCGAACAAAACCATGAAAGAAAGCGGCATCCTCACGGGTGCCGCTTTCCCTTTTTTAATTTTTTTTAACAAGTGATGGTACAATATTGAAGGCCGAGGGGCGTTATTGCAACAGCCATTGTAAAGTGGTAAAAGGCTTTGAATTAGTAACAAAAAACAATAAAAAACAACAACAATGAAGAAAATCTTTCTGGCTTTAGGTCTTGTGGCCACCACGCTCTCTTTCGTGGCCTGCAATTCTGCTTCCAAAGATGCCACCATCGACTCGCTGCGTGCCGCCAACGAGGTGCTGACATCTGAAAACCAGTCGAAGGATGCCGATATCGACAGCCTCTTCGCTATGTTGAATGAGATTGAAGACAACCTCTCCATGATTAATTCGAAATATTCGAATGTCCAGGAGATGCGTCGCAACAACACCGAGGGTTCCTACGACCGCAAGAAGGAAATCCGCGAGCAGATGAGTTCCATCGAGAACATGATGGCCGACAACAAGGCCAAGATCGCCCGCCTCAACAACCGCGCCAATGAGCTGGGTCGCAAGAACACCGACCTCCAGGCTTACATCACCCGCCTCGAGGAGCGCAGCGCCGCCCAGGAGGCTCAGATTGCCGAACTCCTCACCGAACTCGAGAACAACAAGGTCGTCATCAAGGGCCTCAACAAGAACGTCTCCGAGCTCACTGCTTCCAACCAGCAGAAAGACGAGTATATCGCCCAGCAGATTGCTGACGCCAACCGCGCCTACTTCGTCGTCGGTACCTACGACGAGCTCAAGGCTGCCGGTATCGTTAAGAAGAGCGGTGGCTTCATCGGCATCGGCCGTAAGCAGGGCACCGTGGCCGACATGAACACCGAGAAGTTCACCGAGATCGACCGCACCAAGGTCTCCACCATCTCCATCAACAAGAAGAAGGCTGTGGTTATCTCGCAGCATCCCGAGAATAGCTACGAGCTGGTATACGACGAGGACAACAGCAAAGTCGTCGCTTACCTCCGTATCCTCAACCCCACCCAGTTCTGGCAGTACACCAAATACTTGGTAATCTCCACCAAGTAATGCTCCCGCAGAGCTGAACCCCCTCCGGAAAGGCCGGCATCCCATGCCGACCTTTCCGTTTATCGGTTCCATCACACATCAGTCATCATTTATTATTTATTAATACATGAAAAAAGTAACTATTATTCTCTCGGGAGTGCTGGCCTTCACCCTGATGTCTGCTTGCTGCTCTTCCAAGAATGTCGTCACCACCTCCATGGTGACCGTCGAAGACGACACCGACGACGCTGCCGCCGAGGCCGCTGCCCGTGAGGCCCGCTGCAATGCCCGCAGGATGAATAACCCCGACCTCAAGCAGGCTTTCGCCGATATCGATGCCGACCTCGTCGAGGCCGAGCAGGCCGCTGCCGCCTCTAACGACGCCCAGGCCCTCTCTGCCGTCGCCGACGCCAAGGCCAAGGTCATCGACGCCAGGAACGCCAATAAGTCCGGCAAATATTGCAAGGCCTACGACCTCATCAACGAGGCCTACGGCTTCCTCGCCGAGAGCTATGCCGCCAACGCCCGCTACTATGCCGCCAAGGTGGACAACGACCTGAGCCGTCAGGCTGCCGACGATGCCAACCTCTATGCCGATGCCTCCCACAAGGACGGCCTCGACTGCGCCATGGCCGCCTGCCGCAACGCCAAGATCAACTCCGAGATTGCTCGCGACGCCGACCTCGCCACCCGTGGCGTGGCGTACGACGACCCCAAGGTCGCCAGTCGCATGGCCGACGATGCCATAGCCCTCGCCAAGCGCTCCGCCAGCAAGGGTGCCATGACCGACGCCAAGGATGCCTCTGGCAAGGCCTACCGTGGCACGCTGCCCGAGAGCTATGCCGCCGCCGCCAAGTCCTTCGCCGCTTCGGCCCAGGTCGCCGTAGCCAAGAAGGGTAAGGGTGGCGCCGACGCCAAAGCCACCGCCAAGGAGGTCCAGACCCTCGCCGACGAGGCCGCCATCGCCGCCCGCAACGGCGATGTCGCTGCCGCCTACAGCGCCGCCGTCAAAGCCCGTGAGGCTGCTCGCCTCGCCTGCGGCATACAGCCCGACAAGCAGGATCTTACGCCCGCCAAGAAGGAAGGCAAGAGCGGCAGAAAGGGCGCCAAGGCCGCTGCCGCCGAGACCTCGACCGACCGCGCCGACCTGCAGAAGGTGCTCGACAAAATCAATGCCACCGTCTACTTCGACTTCGCCAAGGCCGAGCCTCAGCTCGACAGCAAGACCGACCTCGCCATCGAGGCCCTCTGCAAGGCTATGGCTGCCGACAAGGCCATCAAGGTCCTCATCACCGGCCACACCGACAACGTGGGCTCCGCCGCCAGCAATATGACTTGCGGTAAGAAACGTGCCGAGGCCCTCAAATCCCTCATGGTCAAACGTGGCGCCCCCGCCGCCAGCATCTCCACCACCAGCCGTGGCGACAAGGAGCCCGCCGTGGAGAACGACAGCGACGAACATCGCCGCCAGAACCGCCGCGCCGTCATCACCCTCCGCTAGGATGGACTTCCGCCTTACATCCGATTTCGCCCCTATGGGCGACCAGCCCGACGCCATCCGCCAACTCGTGGATGGCGTCAGGCGTGGTCAGCGTGCCCAGGTGCTGCAGGGCGTCACGGGTAGCGGAAAGACCTTCACCGTAGCCAACGTCATACAGGAGCTCCAGCGTCCCACGCTGGTGCTCAGCCACAACAAAACCCTGGCGGCACAGCTCTATGGCGAGTTCCGCCAGTTCTTCCCCGACAACGCCGTCGAGTACTTCGTTTCCTACTACGACTACTACCAGCCCGAGGCTTATATCGCCGCCACCAACACCTATATCGAGAAGGACCTGCAGATCAACGACGAGCTCGACAAGCTGCGCCTCCGCGCCAGCAGCGCCCTCCTCAGTGGCCGCCGCGACGTCATAGTGGTCTCCTCCGTGAGCTGCATCTATGGCATCGGAAACCCCGAGGAATTCAAGAAAGGCACTGTCGAGATACATGTCGGCGACCGCCTCCAGCGCGACCAGCTGCTCATGCGCCTCCTCGACGCACAGTATGTTCGCAACGAGATAGAGTTCACCAACGGCCGCTTCCGCGTCAAGGGCGACACCGTCGATATCTTCCCCTCCTTCGCCGACTTCTGCTACCGCGTCTCCTTCTGGGACGACGAGGTGGAAGCCCTCGAGAGTTTCGACCCCATCAGCGGTCAGCGTCTCGAACGCTTCGACACCGTGACCATCTACCCCGCCTCCAACTTCCTCACCTCCAAGGACCACCTCCCCGAGATACTCCTCCAGATACAGCGCGACATGTACGACCGCCGCGACTACCTAGAGTCTATCGACAAGCACCTTGAGGCCAAGCGCCTCGAGGAACGCGTCAACTACGACCTCGAGATGATACAGGAGCTGGGCTACTGCTCCGGCATCGAGAACTATAGCCGCTATTTCGACGGCCGTCAGCCCGGCACACGCCCATTCTGCCTCATCGACTATTTCCCCGACGACTTCCTCCTCGTCATCGACGAGAGCCACGTCACCGTGCCCCAGATCGGCGCCATGTACGGCGGCGACCGCAGCAGAAAAACCTCACTCGTGGAGTACGGCTTCCGCCTGCCGTCGGCACTCGACAACAGGCCTCTGACCTACGACGAGTTTTACAACCTCACGGGCCAGACCATCTACATCTCCGCCACCCCCGCCGACTACGAGCTCTCCGAGGCCGAAGGCATAGTGGTGGAGCAGGTGATACGCCCCACGGGACTCCTCGACCCCGTCGTCGAGGTGCGCCCCGCCGTCAGTCAGGTCGACGACCTGCTGGACGAGATAGAGAACACCGTCGACAAGGGCGAGCGCGTCCTCGTCACCACCCTCACCAAGCGTATGGCCGAGGAACTCACCACCTACCTCATCAACCTGGGCATCCGAAGCAAATACATACACTCCGATGTCGACACCCTCGAGCGTGTGGAGATCATGCGCGACCTCCGCATGGGTGTCTTCGACGTGCTGGTGGGTGTCAACCTCCTGCGCGAGGGTCTCGACCTCCCCGAGGTCAGCCTCGTGGCCATCCTCGACGCCGACAAGGAGGGCTTCCTCCGCAGCGACCGCGCACTCATCCAGACCATCGGCCGCGCCGCCCGTAACGTCCACAGCAAGGCCATCCTCTACGGCGACACCATCACGGGATCCATGCAGCGCGCCATCGACCTCACCAACCGCCACCGCGAGAAGCAGATACGCTATAATATGGAGCACGGCATCGTGCCCAAACAGATCGTCAAGTCCACCGACGCCATCCTCGGCACCACCGGAATTATCGAGCATGCCGCAGAAGTGCGCAATGCTACAGACAAAGACCCCGTCGCCATCTACAAGGAAGACACGATGCCGCAGGCCGCCGAACCCCGCGCCCCCTATGGCGAAGAAGAAAAAACTAAACACTTAACACTAAACACTGAACACTTCCTCTCCCTCACCAAGGACCAGCTCCGCAAAGAAATCCGTGAGCGCCAGCGCAAGATGCAGCTCGCCGCCAAGGAACTCGACTTCATGGCCGCCGCCAAATACCGCGACGAGATAAAAGAACTCCAAACCCTCCTCGACACCGCCCGTTAATCGCACACTATGAAACAGGATTCATCACTCATCGCTCATCATTCATCACTCCAAATCGACCTCACGCCCGAGGAGTACGCCTCCGAGGCCGCCGTCCGCCGTGCGGTAGCGAAAGCTATGGGCGTTCGTGAAGAGAAACTGGAGCCCTTCCGCATCACCCGCCGCAGCATCGACTGCCGCCGTAGGCAGATACAATATCATTGTACCGTCGAGGTTGGCGAAGATGCTATTGTCCCCCTTACTCCCCCTTCACTCCCCCTTCACTCCCCCCTCACTTCCTCAAAATCACTCCCCCCTCACCCCCCCCTCACTCCCCCAAAAACACTCCTCATCATCGGTGCCGGCCCCGCCGGCATCTTCGCGGCGCTCCGCGCCCTCCAGCTGGGCATGAAACCCATCATCATCGAGCGCGGCAAACCCGTGGAGGAGCGCAAGAAAGACATCGTCTCGCTGGTGCGCACCAAGGAGGTGAACCCCGACAGCAACTGGTGCTTCGGCGAGGGTGGGGCAGGGACCTACAGCGACGGCAAGCTCTACACGCGCTCCACTAAGCGCGGCGACGTCAGCCAGGTGCTGCGCCTCTTCGTGGAGCATGGCGCCGACCCCGACATCATGGTCGACGTCCACGCCCATATCGGCACCGACCGCCTGCCCGACATCATCGCCAGCATGCGCAAGACCATCACCGATGCCGGCGGCGAATACCACTTCAACACCCGCCTCACCGACCTCCTCGTCAAGGACGGCTGCGTCCGTGGTGTGATGGTGCAAGAACTAAACACTGAACACTTAACACTAAACACTATTCTCGCTGATGCAGTCATCCTCGCCACCGGCCACTCCGCCCGCGACATCTACGAGCTCTTCGCCCGCCGCGGCTGGCTCCTCGAAGCCAAACCCTTCGCCCTCGGCGTCCGCGTCGAGCATCCGCAGGAGCTCATCAACGAGATACAATACCACGGGAAGAACTACTCCAAGCTCCTCCCCCCCGCCACCTACAGCCTGACGACGCAAGTCTACTCAAGCAATCAAGCAATCAGGCAATCAAGCACTCAACATGGAGTCTTCAGTTTCTGCATGTGCCCCGGCGGCGTCATCGTCCCTGCCGCCACGGCAGGAGGCCAGCAGGTGGTCAACGGCATGAGTAACGCCGCCCGCAACAGCGGCTTCGCCAACAGCGGCATCGCCGTGACGGTAGGCCTGGAGGATATCGCACCGACAGCGTCAGCCATCCCCTCCCTGCAGGGAGGGGTGCCCGAAGGGCGGGGTGGGGGTGCCTTAGCCCTCCTCGACTTCCAACGCACCGTCGAGGCCCGTGCCTTCGAGGCCGCAGGCAACACCATCGACGCCCCGGCGCAGCGCCTCGTGGACTTCCTGCAGCGCCGCACCTCGTCGCGACTCAACAAAAGCAACTACATGGGCCACTGCGTCAGTGCCCCGTTGCACGAGATACTGCCCCCCTTCGTGGTGGACAGCCTGATACAAGGGTTCAAGGATTTCGACCGCAAGATGCGGGGATTCATCACCGAGGAGGCCAGCCTCTTAGCCGTCGAGAGCCGCACGTCGTCGCCGGTGCGCATCCCCCGCGACCGCGACACCCTGCAGCATCCCCAACTCGCCGGCCTCTACCCCTGCGGTGAGGGCGCCGGTTACGCCGGCGGCATCGTCAGCTCCGCCCTCGACGGCATCCGCTGCGTCGAGGCCATCGCAGCACGCTGACCGTAGACCCTGGTCGGCAGACCATTCCCCGATATACACGCTCTCCGAGCACCTTCCGGCATTGTCCTGCACGAAGCCATAGAGCTGCACCTCTTCTCCGCTCCAGGCCTCCGGTAGCTCCACGGTGATGCTCTTCGTCCGCCGGTACACCGGCAGCGACAGCAGCGCCTCGCCCCGCGCGGGACACAGCGCCGCCACATACACCTTGTCACTGCTGTTGCAGTTGCGGTGCTCCGGATTTTTTTCAAAGGCAATGGTGATAGTGTTTAGTGTTAAGTGTTTAGTGTTCAGTTGGCTGACGCGTCCGTCCTGCGTAGCTTCACTAAACACTGAACACTGCTCACTGACCACTGAAAAGGCCACCGGCGCCACGGGTCCTTCGCTGACTCTCAGGCGCTCATAATCCACCATCAGCTCCTCGTCGCTCATGGCGAAGCAGCCCTTGTTGATCATCAGGAAATAGTTGCACTCCGTCTTGTGCATCTTCAGTGCCGGCAGATGCAGGCCTTCGCGCAGGATCTCCTTCAGGCTCCCGGCGAAGGTCACCGAGGCCTTGAAGAGCGCCCGCTGCTCCAGCTGCTTCTCCGTCTTCGCGTCGTGGAAGTCGCGCGGCTTCGTCCGCACGCACCACTGTCCGCGCCACATATATCCCACCACGTTGCCCACACGCCCGCGGTAGCCCCCATGAATACCATCTGTCTGCTTTGCCATAGTTCTGTCTTTTAACGGCTAATTAATCGAATTAAACGAATTAAGCTTATTCACTGTATTTTATTTATTTCAGCGGTGTTCATCGCCCCTTGCGGGGGTGCGCAGGTTAATTTCCGGCTAATTACTCGAATGCCGCGGCGCTTTGCTGCGGCTGGCTGGCGCATCCCGATGGTAGACCAAGATTTGCCGTAGGCCTTTTAGTGTCATTCGCCTGTAATTGTACTGCGTAGCCATTAATTTAATCAGTAAAACTCACTTTTGAAATTATATTATTTACTTCCTCTAACGTTATTTTCTATTTATTATTATTTACTATCATAAATTTTCTTTAAAAGTATATAAGAATATTAGTAGAATATGATAAGAAGATGATTCTATAGATTAGGCACTTACAAGGTACAAAAATAGCGGCCGGCATTCGCCGGCCGCCTAACTTTTTAGAGATTCCTTTGAAATTACAATTCCTTAAAAGACATGATGGACGATTCAAGTTTGTCGGCGAGCTTCGAAATGCTGGTACCTATTTTAGAAACCTCGTTTTTCTTTGCGGACGCGCATCATTCTTTCGCTGAAGCCGCCTTGGTCGACGAAGTCTTTCTCTAGGCGTTCTAACTGTTTGAAAAGAAGGTAGTCTGCCTGCTTGATTAACACAATGGCCATATTGGCGATGGTCTCTGGGGGACGTGAAGAGCACAGTTTCATGAAATATTCAGCATCGCTGTGATCACGTCCCAGCTGACGCATGGTTTCCAGCTCCACGGAGCCTTCTTCCCATTGGCGATGCCCACGTGTGCGGAGGTAGTCGATGTAATCTTCCAGCAACTCCTGCAGGCTGGCTTTCGCCACATTCACCAGCTTTATCTCCGTCTTCGCGGAAGTGGCGGAGGCCGCCGACCCCTCGATGATATTCTGCTTGCCGCTACGCGCCGCCTGCACCATCTGGTCGACGGTGCGATCCCCTTTCTGCAGGTATGTGCTGCAGAAATAGAACGTTATCTCGTAAATAACCTCGGTCTTCTGGTAGGAAAGGAGCTTGCGGTAGTTTCCGGTGGGACGGATTAGTTTTTCCATAATTTTGGTTTTTTAGGGGGTTGATTTTTTTTAGGGTCTTTAGGGTCTTTAGGGTCTTTAGGGACTTTAAGGTCTTTAGGGTCTTTAGGGTCTTTAAGGACTTTAGGGTCTTTAGGGTCTTTAAGGTCTTTAAGGTCTTTAGGGTCTTTAGGGTCTTTAGGGTCTTTAAGGTCCTTAGGGTCTTTAGCCTTCGAAGGTGAAGCTTAGCATGAAGGTGCGGGTGGAGAGGTTGTCGAAGGCGCGGATGTAGACGTCTGGGTCTTCGACTTTCAGGTCGACGAGGCCGAAGGTCATCTTGAGATCGATGGCGAATTTGACATAACGGAGAAAGACGTCGAAGCCCAAGCCGAGACTGTAGCGGAAGTCGTGGGGCTCGAGGCGTATGATGCTTTGGTCGGTGCGGTTGCGGTTCTTGCGGAGGGAGGCGAAGTCGAAGCCGTAGCTGATGCCGGCGGTGATGTAGGGGCGGAAGTTGTTGTAGCGCACGGCGCGGAATTTCAGCTCGAGGGGCAGGTCGCCGTAGACGGACTCTACGTTGCGCTTGAGTTCGGCGAGGCGGTGCGTCTCGAGGTAGGAGGGTTCCCAGGAGTAGGACACCTCGCGGGTGACGAGGGTGACGCCGGGCAGGAGGCGCAGGTTGAACCAATCGTTGAGGCGCAGGTCGCCGATGACGGCGATATGGAAGCCGGGGGCGAAGTAGGAGGTGGTGCCCTGCAGGGTCTGGTGGAGCTGCTCGTCGTCGGAGAACTCGAGGTCGAACTTGGAGTTGGTATAGCCCACCTGGATGCCGTAGTGCAGCAAGCGGGAGTCGAACTGGCTCAAATTCCCTATCTGGGCAGTGGAATTAAAAGACAAGAAAGACAAAAAAGACAAAAAAAGAATGTGTTTTTTCATTTTGTTTTTTCTTGTTTTTTCTTGTCTTTGAAAAATAATAGAACTTTGTCTTCTATTCGGTTATCTCTCCGCGGAGGGATTGGGAGAGGCGGGCTTTGACGTGTTCTTTGTCGTTGGGGTATTCGCCGAGGAGGCACATCATCTTGGCGATGGCGGCCTCGATGGTGATGTCGCCGGCACCGATGACGCCGATGCGGTCCATGTCGCAGCTGGCGGCGTACTGGCGCATCTTGACGGCGCCGGCCTTGCACTGCGTGACGTTGAGGATGATGATGCCGCGCTGGATGGCGTCGTCGAGGGCGTTGATGAACCACTCGTCGGTGGGGGCGTTGCCGGAGCCGTAGGTCTCGATGACGACACCTTGCAGCTCGGGTGTGTGGAGCACGGCGTTGACGACCTCGGGGCCGATGCCGGGGAAGAGTTTCAGTATCGCCACGCGGGTGTCGAAGTGCTTGCGCACCTGCAGCGGCTCGGTGGGCATGGGCTGGAAGAGGTGTTCTTTGAAGGAGATATTGATGCCTGCCTTGGCCAGCGAGGGGTAGTTGTAGCTCTCGAAGGCGTCGAAGTTCTCGGCGTTGATCTTGGTGCTGCGGTTGCCGCGGTAGAGGTGGCTCTCGAAGAAGATGCAGACCTCGGGGATGGTGACGAGGCGTGTGGAGGCGACCTCGAGGGCGCAGATGATGTTCTCGCGGCCGTCGGAGCGCAGCATGCCCAGGGGCAGTTGGCTGCCGGTGAAGACGATGGGCTTGGCCAGGTTCTTGAACATGAAGCTTAGGGCCGAGGCGGTATAGGCCATGGTGTCGGTGCCGTGGAGCACCACGAAGCCGTCATAGCTGTCGTAGTGGCGCTCGATGATTTCTGCTATCTCCACCCACAGGGCGGGCGTCATGCAGGAGGAGTCGATGATGCTGGGGAGCGTCACAGAGTCGATGCCGTACTGGCAGTGTTTGAGCTGCGGCACGGCGTCGTAGATGCGGTCGAGGGCGAAGGGGTGCAACGAGCCGTTCTCGTCCTGCACCATACCGATGGTGCCACCCGTATAGACGATAAGAACTTTGTTCTGTTTCATATCGTCTATAACGAGTGTAAGGCTTTTTTATTGTGCCCGGTGGCTTGTGCGGCTCTTATTTTTCAGTTTTCATTCTTCCCCCTCGGGCACGTATTCGTCGTAGAGGGTGTGGTAGACTTCGTAGCGGCGCATGGAGAGTTTGCCGCCGCGGATGGTGAAGAGTCCCACGGGCCAGCATCAACAAGGTGATAAGGATTTTCTTCATGGCTGTTTTGATTTTGGTTGAACCCTTGTCCTACAAAAAAAAAAGCTCAAGTACTCACGCATTCAAGCAATCAAGCACTCAAGCATCTTTTTTTTTGTTGTCCCACCAGGACTCGAACCTGGGCAAGCAGAACCAAAATCTGATGTGCTACCATTACACCATGGGACAATCACTTTCTTCCTCTCGAAAAAGCGTGCAAAAGTACGCGTTTTTTCCGAAATGGCCAAATTTATTTTCTATCCGACTGAGAATCAATTTTAACGTGATAGGTACTTAATTCTGTGTACGACCGTGTAAGCCATGCGCAAGGCCGATGTGGAGATACTCAGGTAGCTCGGCCAGTCCTCGTTGCGCCAGGCTTCGCGCTTGCGCTTCTCCGTGGGCTCGACATAGATGATGTCGTTCTGCTGGAGGTAGTAGTAGGGCGAGTCGAATATCTCCTTGCGGGTGAGGTCTACGGTGTCGACAGTCTCGGAGTCGACGCCGGTGCGTATCACCAGGACGTTGGTGCGGAGGCCGTTGATGGTCACGTCGCCTGCCTGCGCCAGCGCCTCGAAGATGGTCAGGCGGCTGCCGTCGGCCTCGATAAGTTTGGGCTCCGCCACCTCGCCGATGACCGTGACATGGAAGTTCAGCAGGTTCACCGTCACCACGGGGTCGGTGACATAGCCCTCCTCGATCAGGCGCGACTCAATCTCGCGGGCCAGCTGTGCGCGGGTCTTGCCCCCCGCCTGCAGGCGCCCCAGCATGGGGAACATGATCTGTCCCGTTTGCGACACGAGGTAGCCTTTGACATCCCCTGAAGAGTAGTACAGCTTGTTGCTCTCCTCGTTGAAATGCTTCACCGAGGCGGGGTTCTGGCTGCTCACGGAGATGTACAGTTGGTCGTTGGGGAAGATGGTGGCGTCGAAGTTGTTCGTGATGGGCATCGGCGTGTTGTGAGGCGCATCGGCGACATAGAGATAACGCTCATTGCTCCCACAGCTGATGAGGAGCAGGGAGGTGAGGAGTACGGATGTTAGGAGGCGTCTCATGGTGATTCTATTATTATTTTCCCAATTCTCAGTTTTTCTTCTGCCACGGCATGGTGGGGAGGTCGATGGACTTGAAGGCCGAGAAGAAGGCGTTGGAGGAAGTCTTCTCCTTGCCATAGATGTCGGCGATGAGGTCCTTGTATTTCTCCATCAGCGGTGCGCGGCGCAGCTTCAGGGTGGGGGAGAGGAAGCCGTTGTTGGGGTTCCAGTCGTCCTCCACGAGGCGGAACAGCTTGATCTGCTCATGCGGCGCCAGCGTCTTGTTATAGCCGTCGAGCACTTTACGGAACTTGTCGTGTACCTGAGGTAGCGAGATGAGCTCCGCATTGTCGCGGTAGTGCAGCTTGTACTTCAGCGCCCAGAAGTGGAGGGTGTTGAAGTTGGGGCTGATGATGGCGGCGGCGCACTTCTCGTTCTCGCCGATGACCATCACCTGCTCGATGTATTCGCTTCCGCGCAGCATGTTCTCTATCAACTGCGGTGCCACATACTTACCTGCCGAGAGTTTGAAGATGTCTTTCTTACGGTCGGTGATCTTCAGGTATTTGCCGTCGACCATCGTGCCGATGTCGCCCGTATGGAACCAGCCGTCGGGCTCGATGACCTGGGCGGTGTATTCGGGGTCTTTGTAGTAGCCCATCATCACATGCGGTCCGCGGGTGAGGATTTCGCCGTCGTCGGCGAACTTCACCTCCACGCCACTCAGGATAGGTCCTACGGTGCCGATGCGCACCATCTTGTGCGCAGGGTCGTTGACGGCGATGACCGGCGAGGTCTCGCTCAGGCCGTAGCCCTCGTAGATATTGATGCCTGCGGCGGCGAAGACGCGTATCATGTCGGGCTGTATCGACGACGAACCCGTGATGATCACCAGGTGGTTGCCGCCGAATTTCTCGCGCCAATGGCAGTAGACCAGCTTCTCCAGGATGTGCTGGCCCAGTATGTAGAAGGGTGAGAACTTGCGGAGGCCGGTGTAGTCGTAGTGGCGGCCGTGGCGGAAGGCCCAGTCGTAGATTTTTTTCTTGATACCCGTGAAGTCCTTGCCTGCGGCATACATCTTGTCGTAGATCATCTCCAGCACACGCGGCACGGCGCCGAAACCATGGCCTTTGATTTCCAGCATATTCTGCTGGATGGTGCCCAGGTTCTCCGCATAGTAGATGCTCACGCCGAGGTATTGGAAGTGGTAGTTCAGCGAACGCTCGTAGATGTGGTTCAGCGGCAGGAAGCTCAGCACGCGGCAGTTGCTGCCCAGGATCTGCACCTGCGAGTGCGCCAGGAAGTTGCTGCAGAGGTTCTTGTGGCTCAGCATCACACCTTTGGGCATGCCTGTGGTGCCGCTGGTGTAGATCATGGTCATCCACTGCTCCGGCTTGATTTCGCGTTTGCGGCGCTCAATCTCCGACATCCATTTGTCGCGGTTGGCGATACCCAGCTTCAGGATTTCCAGCGTGCGGTGTTCGCCGTCGATGCTCGCCAAGGTGTAGACCTGCGGCATCGGGTCTAGCTGCTCCAGTGCCGGACGCAGACGTCCTAGCAGCACTTTCGTGCTGACAAATACTGCCGCCGCTTCGCTGTGTTTCAGGATGTGTACGTAGGCGTCGGTGTTCAGCGTGGGATAGATGGGTACGTGAATCATGCCGCACATGGCCAATGCCATGTCGATGAAGTTCCACTCGGGGCAGTTGCCGCTCATCGTCACCACTTTGTCGCCCTCTTTCAGTCCCATCTCGCAGAGACCATAGGCCAGATAATGAGCGTATTTATAATAATCGTGCGAGCTATATTTTACCCACTCGCCGTTCACTTTACCCGCCAGGATGTCGTCCTTGGGATACTGCTCCACGAGGTGGTCCAGCAGGTCGAAAGTGCGTGTGATTTCTACCATGTTTAGAATAGTTGTTTAGTATCGTTTTAAAAATGCAAAAGTACACACTTTTTCCGACATGGCAAAAAAAATGTTAAAAAATTCTTAAAAAAGTACTGTTAAATCCATCATTCCGCTCTTGCGGAGGAAGGCGAGGAGGTCGGCGCTGATGGCCTCGTTCTGGGCGCGAGGGTAGCGCTTGGTGGTGAAAATCTCGCAGTAGTTGCGGGTGCCGTTCTCTCGGACCATCTGCTGGTTGAAGGGGTCGTTGTCGCGCACTTGGTGGCTTGCAATCAGCTCCTCGTCGGAGGGCACATGGTAGGTCTCATGATGCAGTACGGCATCCGTCCCGAGGCGCTCGCTCATGCGGCCCCCCTCGGCGGGATGGCCCATGGCGATGGCGATGACGGGCACCACTCCTTTGGGACAGTTCAGCAGCTCGGCAATCTTCTCGGTGTTGTAGTTGACGGTGCCGAGGTAGCAGAACCCCAGACCCTTGGCCTCGGCGGCCACGCAGAGGTTCTGCGCGAAAAGCGAGGCGTCGACGAGGGCCGAAATGAACCACAAGAGGTTGCCGTAGGGCTCGTCGCACTGGTTGACACGGCAGTACTGGTGGTAGCGGGCCACGTCGGTGCAGACGGTCAGCCACAACGGTGCCGTAGCGCACTGGCCGAAGTGCAGTCCGCAGAGTTCGGTGCGCAGCGGCTCCTCTTGTGTTGCAATGACGCTGTAAAGCTGCATGTTGCCAGTGTTCGAGGCCCGAAGACCGCAGTTTACTATTTCCTCCAGGAGGGCAGGGCTGACCTTCTCGTTGGTGAATTTACGTATCGAACGGTGATTCTTCATCACCTGAATAGCATCCATTTCCATGTCTTTTATGTGCTTTTTGTATTGCTTGAATCAAGAAATCGGGTTGCAAAAATACGAAAAAAAGGAGAATCTGAGGTAAAAAATGGAGAAAAGCAGCTCTCTGTGCAGCATTTTGGCTTTTTTCGTGTCTATATAGATGAAACCCTGTAAAACAAAATCTACAAGCAATGACAAAAAATCTTTTGCTGTGCTGCTTTTTTATGGCTGCTGTCGCGCTGACTTCCTGTAGCAAGGAGTATCAGTGCAAGACTCGTGTTGACAATCCCTGTCCTTGGTGCGGGGTGGATAATCCCGTGAAGGAGAACCCCTGGTTGAAGCGTACTATCGAGAAAACCTGTGAGATGCGCATGTTTTTGCGGGTGTATGTGTGCACCATGAATGACGGCAGGCAGGCTTTCTTCCTCACCGATCCCGGCATCGATGACGGCTACGAGTGGCTGCATAACTGCCAAGGTGAACGGATTGGCTATAGAGGTGGCATTGACGGTAGAGTGGAAGGCGACTGGAGTGTCAACTGGGGTACCTTAAGGCTGATTTATGAAATATAAATTAAAAAAGGAATCCCCGCGCAAAAACGCGGGGATTCCTTTTTGTTGTATCTTACGGTAGGTTAGAGTGAAACACCTCCGTCGACGCAGATGACCTGGCCGGTGATGTACTCGGAGAGGTCGCTGCCGAGGAAGAGCGAGGTGCGGGCGATGTCAAGGTCGGTGCCGCCGCGGCGCAGCGGAATCTCGGCGAGCCACTTGTCATGGGCTTCCTTGGGCATGGCCTGAGTCATGGCCGACTCGATGAGGCCGGGAGCGATGGCGTTGACGCGGATACCGCGCGAGCCGACTTCCTTGGCGAGGCTCTTGGTGAAGCCCAGGATACCGGCCTTCGAGGCCGAGTAGTTGCACTGGCCGGCGTTGCCGTTGACGCCCACCACCGAGGCGGTGTTGATGATGGAACCCGAGCGCTGCTTGAGCATCATCGGCGTGAAGGCCTTGCAGAAGTTGAAGACCGAACGCAGGTTGACTTCGATGACGAGGTCCCAGTCCTTGGGCTGCATGCGCAGCAGCAGGTTGTCGCGCGTGATGCCGGCATTGTTGACAAGGATGTCGAGGCGTCCATAGGTGTTCTGCACCGTCTCGGCGACTTTGAGGGTCTCTTCGTAGTCGGCGGCGTTGCTGGCGATGAACATCGACTTGGGGCTGAATTTCTGCAGCTCGGCGAGGGTCTCGCGGCTGCTGTCGTTCTCCTGGATGTCGGTGAAGATGACGGTGGCACCCTCTTCGGCGAAGAGGAGGGCGGTGCGGCGACCGATGCCGCGGGAACCGCCGGTAACAAGGGCTATTTTGTCTTTTAAGATATTCATATTGTATTATTTTGTTGGGTTATCAATCAGGGCAAATGTCAGTTCTCCGGAGCAGCATACTTTGCCGTTCACCGAGGCTTTGGCGTCGACAAAGAAAATCATACCGCGGCGGTTGGTGATGTGGGCGCGGAGCTCCATGACGTCGCCTGGACGTACGGGCTGGCGGAAACGCACGTTGTTGATGCCGCTGTAGAGCGGGGTGCGGCCCATAAGTTCGTCGCGCACGAGGATGCACGAGGCCTGTGCCATAATTTCGCATTGGATGACGCCGGGCACCACGGGATTGCCGGGGAAGTGGCCTTGCAGGAAGAATTCGTCGCCACGCACGTGGTAGTGTGCGATGGCTTCCTCGCCTTCCATGACCACGTCGTCGATGAGCAGCATCGGCTCGCGGTGCGGCAGGAAGGTCTTGATGTCGTCTCTGTTAAGTACTTTCATGATTTTTCAATTTTAAATTTTACGCAGTGCCACGGTGGAGTTCTGACCACCGAAGCCGAAGGTATTGCTGATGGCGATGTCGGCCTGGTACTGGCGGGCGGTGTGAGGCGTGTAGTCGAGGTCGCACTCGGGGTCGGGCTCGTCGAGGTGGATGGTCGGCGGGATGATGCCTTCCTTCAGTGCCAGGGCGCTGATGATTAGTTCGACGGCACCCGTGGCGCCGAGCATGTGACCATGCATCGACTTAGTGCTGCTGATGACGGCCTTGCGTGCCTCTTCCTCGCCGAGGGCTTTCTTGATGGCGGCAGTCTCGCCCTTGTCGTTGAGGGGCGTGCCGGTGCCGTGGGCGTTGATATAGAGTTTCTCGCCAGCCTTGAAACCGGCCTCTTCGAGGGCCAGACGCATCGACTCGGCGGCGCCGCGTCCCTCGGGGTGGGGGGCAGTGTAATGGTGTGCGTCGCAGGTGTTGCCGTAGCCGCAGACTTCGGCATAGAGCTTGGCGCCGCGACGTTTGGCAAGTTCCTCGCTCTCGAGGACGAGGATGCCGGAGCCTTCGCCGAGGACGAAGCCATGACGGCGGCTGTCGAAGGGCAGTGAGGCGGCCATAGGATCCTCGGAAGTGGTGAGGGCTTTCATGTTGTTGAAGCCGCCGATGGCCATCTCGCAGACGGCAGCCTCGGCACCGCCGGTGATGACGGCGTCGGCACGGCCCTCGTGGATGAGACGGTAGGCTTCACCGATGGAGTGGGTGCCTGTGGCGCAGGCCGTCACGACGGGCAGGTTGGGACCCTGGGCGTTGTAGGTGATGGCGATGTTGCCGCCGGCGATATTCGAAATCATTTCGGGGATGAAGAGAGGCGAGATGCGGCGGAGGCCGTACTGCATCATATTCGAGTGTTCGCGCTGGAAGGTCTGGATGCCGCCGATGCCGCTACCCACGGCTACGCCGAGGCGGCGCGGGTCGACGTCCTCGCCCACCTTCAGGCCACTGTCCTGCATGGCCTGGGCGGCAGCAGAAAGGGCATAGAGGGCGTAGAGGTCGTTGTGGCGGATCATGGTTTTATCAATGCCGTAGTCTTCGGGGTGGAAGTCCTTCACCTCGGCAGCGATTTTCACGGGGAGGTCGGTGGCGTCAATCTTCTTGATGAAATCGATGCCGCAGGCGCCGTTCTTGATGTTGTTCCACAGCGTCTCAACATTATTTCCAAGGGGGGTTATGCAACCCACGCCAGTAATGAATACTCTGTTCATTTTTGTCATATTTATTTTATATTGTTTTCTTTATTATATATATGGGCTGATTCAATTAGTATCTCATCACGGCGGCGCTGGTGACGAAGCCGGCACCGAAGCCGTTGAAGACCATGAGGTCGCCGCGTTTCACTTTGCCCTCGCGCACAATCTCGTCGAGGAGTATGGGAATGCTGGCCGAAGAGGTGTTGCCTCGGTATTCGATATTGTGGTGGAAGCGCTCGTCGGGCAGGTCGAAGTTCTGTTTGATGGCGTCGACGATACGCATGTTGGCCTGATGGAGGAGGTAGTGGTCGATGTCCTTGAGCTCGAGGCCGGCCTTGGCCACCACGTCGCGGATGTCGCGCTGCGCCGAGGTGACGGCGTTTCGGAATACCTCGCGGCCTTTGAGCTGCATGGCCTTGTGGGTGTCGATGCCTTCTCTGGTTTCGTAGGGGGTGGGTTCGCAGGGGAGGCGGTAGTAGATGACGTCGGGCATGGGTGTCGAGGTGAGCGTGCTGGCCAGGTAGTTGTCGCCTTTACCGAGCACCATGGCACCGGCACCGTCGCCAAAGAGCACACAGGTCTCGCGCTGGTTCCAGTCGACCATGCGTGTTACCTCCTCGGCACAGATGTAGAGGATGCGGTTGGCACGTCCGGTCTCGAGGAAGGCGTCGCAGATGTCGAGGCCATAAACGAAGCCGGCACAGGCCGAGTTGAGGTCCATGGTGGGACAGTTGGGCCCTTTGATTCCGAGGAATCCCTGGACGAGGCTGGCCAGCGAGGGAGTGACGTAAACATTGCAGACGTTGTGGCAGATGATAAAGTCGATGTCCTCGGGTACCAGGCCTGCTGCTTCGATGGCACGCTGGCCGGCGAGGGCGGCGATCTCTTCAAATCTTTCGTCGGAGATTATTTGTCGTGATTTGATTCCGGTGCGGGTAGTAATCCATTCGTCGCTCGTATCGAGAAACTCGGACAACATGTCGTTGGTGACCGTCTTTCTCGGCAGAGCACTTCCTGTTCCAAGTATTTTCATGTTAAATTTTATTAATTTTCGGGATGCAAAGAAACGTCAAAAAGCACAAACGGAAATGTTAATTTAAGTAAATTGCACAATAAGTTGGGTAAAGTAGCGTTATTTTGGGTGAAATTTGATTATTTTGGGTAAAAAAATGTTAAATGAATAATGACGCTACGTTAAATATAATGATGATTTGCCGCTATTTGGCGCGCGGCAGTTCTATTTTCCTTTTTTTGGCCATCAGCCTTCTCATGGCTGTGGTTCTTGTGGTGTTTCTTCAGCCAGTAGGTATTCTCTCTCATACCACCCAGACTTCGTCGCTCTCGCCACTGGCGCAGGTGGCTCTCATTACCATTGCGGGCTACCTTACGGTGCTTCTCAGCCGTCTCATCCTTTTCCTTGTGACCCGACATAACGCACTCGCACCCATGGCTTTCGGTCTCTGGCTTTCCATAGAGCTGATGGTTTGTGTGGCATTGGCGGTCTTTTTCGCCTGGATTGTGAGTGGCTGTGGCCCAGTGAAGATAGGTCCTCTGGCAGGTGACGTGTTACTTGGAAATATCGGTATCTTTCTGTTTCCTAATATTATAGCCTTTCAGGACTTCCGTATCCACGAGCTAAAGTCGCAACTGCGTCAGACGGCTGTATTTCAGCAGACGTCACAGCCGTCGCCCCGTCTTCCAGACCAGCATATTAATTTCTATGAGCGCGGCGGCAGGTTGGCACTTTCCACACGCTGTTCCAATGTCCTTTATATTGAGGCGGCCGACAACTATGCCAATATACATTATATCAATGAGGGTAAAGAGGATACCTTTATCCTGCATAACTCATTGAAGGATATTGAGAAGGACTGTCTTGCGCTGGGTATGCTCCGTTGCCATCGCGGCTATATGGTCAATGTGGAAAATGTCAAGTTGATGCGTAAGGAGCGCGGCAACCTCCTGCTCGAGATTAACCAGACGTCGCGTACCATACCTGTCTCGAAAAGCTATGCCTCCGATGTCATCCGTTTCTTCTCCGCTAGCAATGCATCGGCTCCGCTGTCAGGCCCCATTCCTGTTATATAGGAGTGATGGGGAGTGTTGGGGGAGTGAGAGTGAAGTGATGGTGGAGTGAGAGGGGAGTGAAGGGGACAATACATTTTTGATTATAAAAAACTATAATAATGCAGTTTAGACTAACCTATCAGGAAATTAGTGACTTGATAGCCCGCAAGGCGGGCCGTTCTATCCCTGTGATTTACGGAGGACCGCATACGGTCCGTATCTCCTATGACGTGAATGTGTTCTTCAAGAGTGCCAATATTGGCCTCGACTTGACGGTCGACGAGGTCGACGAGGAGGGTAATATCTATCTCTCCTACAATGGCGGTATGGGTATTGATTTTATGATCCGTACGGCTCTGAATCAAGCCAAAAACCAGCCTGGCGGCGACATGCTCGACATCCTGCCCGACAACCGCATCATGTTCAATCTCTCCAAGGCCACGCAGAGTGCTGCCGCCTCGCAGGGCGAGGGGATGCCGATGGGCAGCCTGTTCGATCATATACGCCTGCGCGACATCAGCTTCGACGAGCAGTTCGCCATCATCGATTTTGAGCCTAAGGGTATCTAGGCGTTGTGGTATTTCTCGTGGTGGAGGATGGTGAAGGCGCGGTAGAGCTGCTCTATGAAGAATAGCCTCACCATCTGATGGTTGAAAGTCATCTGGGATAGCGACACCTTGTGCTGCGCCGCGGCATAGACTGCCGGCGAGAAGCCGAAGGCTCCTCCGATGACGAAGGCCAGTGTGCGTGTGCCACCGTTCATTTGTTTCTGTAGATACTCGGAGAATCCCACCGATGTGTACTCCTTGCCGTGTTCGTCTAGGAGCACCACGGTGTCCACTTTCTCCATCTGCTTCAGTATCAGTATTCCTTCTTTCTCTTTGATCTCCGCGGGCTGTGCCTTGCCCATGTTCTTCAGCGCCGGGATGACCACCAATTCGAAGTCGCAGTAGTGTTTCAGCCGTCCGACATACTCGTCAATGCCTGTCTGGAGGTAGGGGGTGTCTGTCTTGGAGACGACGATGAGTTTGATGTTCATGGCTATTCGAATTTGAGGATGATGAAGGGGGCGAGCCAGCGTGTCTTGGAGAGGCGCAACAGGCGGTTGAGTAGTCTGGCTGCGAGGCCTTTGAGTCCTTTTTTGTGGCAGTTGTAGAACCCATTGAGGAGGGTGACATGACGTGGCGCGGCGATTTCCTGGTATTTTTCTAGGGTCAGGATACGTTCTGTCCAACTGCCTGTGGCGGGGTCACAGGTGTTGGGATAAGGGTACGGAGGTTGGATGTCGTCGAGCGGGGAGAGTAGGGCGCTGTCGATGTCGGCATAGGTGTAGCCGCGGGTGGCGATAGCCCACAGGAGGGGTTCGCCGAAGGAGAAGTCTGTCCGTTTCCCCTTTATGTAGTTCATACGTTGGTCAAAGAATCCTGGGTTGTCGCCATATCCGAGTTCGTCGTTTTTCATGATGCGTTCCAGACGGCGTTTTACCCATGGGTTGTAGGGGGTGGAAGCGGTGGTGAAGACCATGTCCAGTTGTGGGTTGAGGGTGTAGAGGGTGCTGAAGAAGGGCTTGAGGCGGTAGATGTGCTCGATGACGTCGATGCCGACGAGGGCGTCGGGGACAATATTGTGTTGGTCGCTCCACTCTTTCAGGGTCTCTTGGTCGCCGGTGAGGATGGTATCGGGTCCGAAGCCTATCAGTCTGGAGAGTGCGCTGACGGTCTTCGCGGCTTCGGGGTTGTAGTCAACATAGATGACATGCTGGATGCCGCGTGCCTTGGCGAGGAGGCTCATGAATCCATGTCCTCCGCCGTAGTCTACGAGGATAGTTGGGGTCAGTAGGTCGAGGACTCGGCTGCAGATGTCTAAGTAATAGTCGAGGCTGGGCAGCAGCAGCTTGATGTAGTTGCGGCTGTAGTCGCTGATGTCAAGGGCATCGTAGTCGACTTGGCGCAGGGTCTCGGCAAGTTTCATTTGTTGAGGAGTGCTTGAAGAAACTTGGGACGGAAGCGGGAAATCTCGAAGAAGGGTGCCTGTGTGGCGCCGAAGGTGCGGTAGAAGTATTCGTTGCCTTTGTCCATGCTCCCTTCGAAGTCGAAGGCTTGTGTGAGCGAGGACAGGTGCCGTATCATCTGCCAGAAGAGGTAGGTCTGGCTGTTGCGTGGCGCGTCAGGGGCGATGGCCGACATCAGGGCATAGGCACAGCGGTCGTCGTAGACCACGAAGGAGACGTTGACGGGATGGCTGTCGGTGTCGCGCAGCGCCCACAGCAGGGCTTGTTTTCGCTCCAAGGCATTTTGACACACCCGCTCTATGAACTCTTGGCTCAGCAAGTCGCCTCCTTTCTTGCGTTCGAAATAGTCGCGATGCATGGCGGCGAACTCCTTGGGGGAGAAGTCAGTGTCGATGGAGCATGCCTTCTCTACGTCGGCCAAGTTCTGCCGGCGTGCACGTGAGGCCTGGGCTATCAGGCTGTCGGGGTCGGCGATGGAAGGGAAGCGGTAGGTGTAGCGTGTGGACTGTCTGTAGCCAGCCCAATGGAAGGGCAGCCAGTCGGTGACGGTGGGGGAGAAGTGTATGAGGCAGATATGAGCCTTCAGTGCGTTGAGCTGTGCCGCTAGGTCGCTGCCCACGCGATGCTCGAACTCGAGACGGTCTACATTTTCGGGGCAATTGTACCAAGGCCCGCAGAACTGTGTCAGCTGGGGCTGAAGGATATATTTCAGGCCGAATTTACGGCCGATGAGGTAGGGGAGAGCCCCTTCGATGCGACCGTCGCGTTCGCTGAGCAGCACGCCCCATTCCTTGCCCTTGCAGACGGTCTCCATCCACCAATATTGCTGAAACAGAGGGATTCGTGACCCCTCTGTCTCACATAGCTGACGATAGCGTTCCTTGTTCACTATTGTATCTTGATGCTCACGCGGTTGTTCTCAATGCGGCCCTCATAGGTGTCGTTGTCGCCAATGGGGTCGTCCTCACCTTTCACGTCGATCTCGATGCGCACGCCGTTGATGCCGCGCTGCATGAGGGCTTTCTTGACCTCGGTGGCACGCTGGCGCGAGATGCCGGTGATGTAAGCTTCGGTGCCCTGGTTGTCGGAGTAGCCGGTGAGAAGCACGCCTTTGCTGTCGTTCTCCTTGAGGTAGTTGGCCACTTCATCGATGGTGACGAACCATGACTCGAGGATGGTGGCGTCATTGGGGAAGAACTTGATATCGGGGAAGCTGCGCGAGGAGGTGTCGGTGGTGATGATGGCCTTTTTCTTGCTGCCGAAGTAGAGCAGTACGCCGGCATGGATAACGTCTTCGTCGCGCTGCTCGCTATAGTAGTTGGAGCCTTTGAAGTAGCGGTAGTCAATCTCGGCAATCTTGTATTGGAACTTGTTGCGCATCTTCTTCTTGTTGCGCCAAGCCTCGAAGTTGTCGATGGCTTCTTTGGCCTCGGCGCGGCCCTGCATCACCAGCTGTTCACGTCTGGCAGGGTCGGTAATCTCGGGGTTCACGGCATAGAGGCAGCACAAGGTCATCGTGGCACGCGACACTTTCTCAAGGTAGTTGATTACGGGCTTGATGTCCTCGCTCCACGTATGGTCGTTGCCGGCAGTGAGGGTGAGGAAGTCGGTGTAGTCATAGGGAGAATAGTAGATGGAGTCGATTTTGCTGCTGAACGAGGTGAACTTGTTGAAGGTCGGGTAGCGCGACTCGCGGATGCGCTGGCGTCCTTCGATTTCTATCTGGTCTTTCTTTTTGCTGCTTTTCTTCTTCTTGCTCTGAGCCATGGCGTCGGTCCCCGCCAGGCAGACGAGGGCGATGAGTAGCAGACTGAATATCTTCTTCATTGTATTGGGTGTTATGTTGTTTCTTTTTTGTATTGTCAGAGAGAAAAAACTTGCATCACTGTTGCTTTTCGGTGTCTACCACGGTGCCGTTCTCGCACACCACCACGCGGGCGGGGAACTTGTCAATCATCATGAAGTCGTGCGACGAGATGAACATCGTGGTGTGGGTCTCGCGGTTGATGTCGACGAGCAACTGCATAATCTCTGCCGATGTCACGGGGTCGAGGTTCCCGGTGGGTTCATCGGCCAGAATCAAGGTGGGGTTGTTGATGAGGGCGCGGGCAATACCTACGCGCTGCTGCTCGCCTTCGGAGAGTTGCAGGGGGGTGCAGTAGGCTTTGTCGGCGATGCCGACAGCCTGGAGGGTCTTCTCCACCTGTTGGCGGCGCTCCTCTTTCTTTTTCCAGCCTGTGGCACGGAGCACAAACTCAAGGTTGGCGTAGACGTTGCGGTCGTCAAGGAGTCGGAAGTTCTGGAAGACGATGCCGATGCGGCGGCGCAGCTGCGGGATATGGCGACGTTTGATATGTGCCACGTTGTAGCCGCAGACTTCAGCACTGCCGCCGTCAATCTGTCGGTCGGCATAGAGGCTGCGGAGCAGCGACGTCTTGCCGGCGCCGCTCTTGCCTATGAGATATACAAACTCACCTTCGCGAATGTCCAAGTTGACATCCGACAACAGGATGCCGCTCTCATGGCTGATAGTGAGGTTCTCCAGATGTACAATAGTGTTTTTCTCGGTATTGATGGTTTCATTCTCCATGCCAAAACAACGTACTAGGACCTTTTTTATTGTGTATAATTGTAAAAACTATTTGTTTTTTATCGGCGCCAGAAGCGGGGGAGGAGCAGTACGATGAGTGTCATGCATTCCAGACGGCCCATGAGCATCAGGAATGAGGAAAACCATAAGGCGGCTGGCGGGAAGTGGGCATAGGAGCCGAAGCCACCCGAGGCGCCGAGACCGGGGCCGTAGCCCGTCAGGCAGCCTACCGAAGCACCGATGGACTCTGAGGGGTTCACGCCGCAGAGCATCAGCCCCATGACGCCCAGCATCAGCGAGGCGCCGAAGACAATGAAGATGACCATGACGTTGTTGGCCAGGTGGCCCGAGATGGGTTTTCCATTGAGGCGCACCGGGTTGACGACGTTGGGATGAAGACGGTTGCGGAGGATGGCGCGGGCGTTGCGCAACAGGATGAGCACACGCATAATCTTCAGACCTCCCGAGGTGGAGCCAGCCATGCCTCCCGAGATGGCAAGCATGAGCAGCAGGAAGGTGAGGGGTGTCCACCAGAGTGTGTAGTCTGCCACCACAGAGCCTGTGGTCGTCAGCGCGCTGACGGTCTGCACGACGCCCAGACGGATGGAATCGCCCCAGGCGATGCCCGAGTGCCAGTGAAGGCCCATGGTGACGAACGTGGCGGCCAACAGGTAGACGGCGATATAAGCGCGCAGTTGGTCGAACTTGTGCCCTAGCTGCTTCCATCGGAAGGTGAAGAGCAGGAAGAGCATGGTGAAGTTCATGCCGCTGAAAAACATGGCGGCGGCGAGGATATACTGCTGGAGCGGCGTTACCGAGGCGATGCTGTCGGTGTTTACCGAGAAGCCGCCGGAGGAGATGTTGGTGAAGGTGAGGTTGACGGCATCCCACAGTTGCATCCCCGAGAGGTATAGGGCCACGATGAAGGCCAGGGTGAGCATGAGATATACCGCCAGGGTGCGGCGTACGGTGACGACAGTGCGTACCGTATTGCGCCCTGCGTTGTCGGCTCCCGAGGCCTCGGCAGAGTAGAGGGCGAACTTGTTGATACCCAGCCGTGGCGTGAGGGCTAGCACGATGAGGACGATGCCGAAGCCGCCGAACCACTGCGTCATCGAGCGCCATAGCAGCACGGAGGCCGGCAGTGTGCCCACCTCCGGGAATACCGTGGCACCGCAAGAGGTGACGCCCGACATGGATTCAAACCATGCCGCCGTAAAGCTCGTCGTCGACCCTGTCGTCAGGAATGGCAGTGTGGCGAAGAGCGACATCACCACCCATATCATCACCACCAACAAGTAGGCGATGCGGCGGTCTTCGATGGTGTGGAATGCCTTGTATCGTTGGCGCAGCAGCACGCCGATGGCGAGAGTGAACATCGCCGACAGCGTTATCGGCAGCGCTGTGCCGTCGCCGAAATGCAACGCGGGGATGAGGCACAACGCCATCAACCCTCCCTCGGCGATGAGGTATGTCCCGAGGAAACGGTGCACTGCTTTTATGTCCGACGATTTCATCTGTGTTTCCAATATGAGGGTGATACGATGGCCAGCAGGGCGAAGATTTCGAGGCGGCCGACAAGCATGAGGATGACCAGTACCCATTTGGAGAGTACAGGCATCATGGCATAGTCGAGGCTGGCACCCAGGCTGTTGATGAGCGGCGACGGTCCCAGATTCGAGATGTTTGAGGCGGCAAGACAGAAGGCCTCATGGATGGAGGAACCGCAGCAGGTGAGCAGGAAGGCGCCGCCGATGATGAAGCAGATATAGAGGAAGATGAATCCGAATATCTTGTTCACATATTCGCCTGGTACTTTCTTGTGGTCTATCTTGACGGTGAAGACCACGTTGGGGTGCACCATGCGTGTGAGGTAGTTGCGCAGGTAGAGGAAGAGCGTCATCAGACGTCTCAACTTGATGCCGCCACCGGTCGAGCCAGCACAGGCGCCGCTGAGGATGAGCACGAAGGTGAGTACCGCCGGCCACAGCGGCCACACCGCAGGTGAATCGGTGTAGAAACCACAGGTCGAGATCGTCGAGGCGATATGGAAAAACGAGAACTGCAGGTTGGCGATGGAGAAGCCTCCGTTGGCGACGCTGAAGGCGACGAAGCAGCTCAGCGAGGCAAAAAGGAAGAGGACGACATAGAAGAGGAACTCCTGGTTTACCTTGAATCGGCGCCACTTGAGGGTGAAGAAGTTGTAGAGCAGCGCCACATTGACGCCACTGAGGAACATGAATACCGTGAGGATGGTGAGGGTCAGGTCCGAGAATCCCGACATGCCGAACTGGGTGGTCGTGAAACCGCCTGTCGATACGGTGCTTAGGGCCAGACAGAACGAGTCTAAGGTGGTGTTTCCCGCCAGCAGCAGGAGCGCTATAAGCACCAGCGTGATGAGGGTGTAGATGTTCCACATGCGACTGACGCTGCGTGCGATATGGGGATGCAACTTGCGCTGCTGTGTCCCCGAGAATTCGGCCGAGTAGAGCTTCTGTGCTCCACGGCTCAGCCGTCGCTGTAAGGCGATGACGAAGAGTATCAGCCCCAGACCGCCAATCCACTGTGTGATGGCGCGCCACACCAGGATACCTTGGGGAACGCCTTCTGGACGTATGATGACCGACGAGCCGGTGGTGGTAAAGCCTGACACCGACTCGAAGACGGCGTCGGTGAAGTCCTCAAGCACACCGGTGAAGAGGTAGGGGATGGCGCCACATAGCGGCACCACGAGCCATACCACCGACGTGATCCAGAAGCTCTCACGCTCCTGCATCTCATAGGTGGCATTGTGCCCCAGTAGGTTACGCATGAAGAGCCCCGCACCGGCGATGATAACACCCGACACCAATAACCCATATTGTGCTCCGTCGCCATAGTGTAGCGACACCGCCACGGGCAGCACCATCGATGTCGCCATCAGCAGCATCAACGTGCCCGCCAAACGGGCGACCAGTCTATAGTTCAGCTTTTTCGTCTGGGCTGTCGGTTATATCGTTCTACTCTCTAATCAAACAACTTGGCCATCTCGGTCATCGCCTTGGGGAGGGCGAAGATCACCACTTTGTCGTCTTGCTGCAGCTGCAGCTCTCTGTTAGGAAGGAGTGTCTCGCGTCCGCGGATGACGCCGCCAATGGTGGCGCCGTCGGGGATGGCCAGGGCTCCGATGGGCTTGCGTGTGGCCGGCGACCACTTGCCCACGATGAGCTCTATCACCTCGGCGTTGGTGCCGCTCAGCCATTTGCTGCTCACGGCGTCGCCTTTGACGATGAAGCGCGCGATGTAGCTGGCGGTGATGAGCTTCTTGTTGATGATGGTGTCGATGCCGATGTCCTGCGAGATATCGATGAAACCGGTATTCTCTACCAGCGCAATGGTGCGCTTCACACCCAGGCGCTTGGCATGCAGGCAGGTGAGGACGTTGGTCTCGCTCGAGTCGGTGACGCCGATGAAGGCATCGGCGCTCTCGAGGCCTTCCTCCTTGAGGAGCTCGATGTCGGTGGCGTCGCCATGGATGATGAGGGTGTCGTCGAGCAGGGTGCTGAGCTCCTCGGCACGACGGCGGTCCTCCTCGATGAGGGTGATGCGCATCTTGTCCTGTAGCGTCATGGCGGCATAACGGCCGATGCGGCCGCCGCCGGCAATCATGGTGTTGCGGATGCTCACGTTCTGCTTGCCCACCACCTGGTTGATATTCTCCAGTTGGTTGGCGCGGCCGATGAGGTAGGCCAGGTCACCGGCATGAAACACGGTGTCGCCATGCGGTATGATGGTCGTGCCTCCGCGTAGCAAGGCCACCACACGTACCTGTAGCTCGGGATACGCCTGGGTGAGCTCTTTGACGTTGTGCTCTAGCACTGGCGACCCTTCGTCGAGACGTATCACATACATGGTCAGCAGGCCTCCACTGAAGTCGAAGAACTCCGTGGCCTCGCTGTTGTTCAGCAGGTTGGTGATTTCTTTGGCGGCGATACGTTCGGGACATACCAGCTCGTCGACGCCCAGTTCGCGGAACATCTCGCGGTGCTTCGGCGACAGCAACTCGGCATTGGTGATACGCGCCACCGTCTTCTTGGCTTTCAACTTCTTGGCCAGGATACAGGTGACTAAGTTGATGCTTTCTTCATGCAGCACCGAGAGGAAGAGGTCGCAGTCACCTACATTGGCGTCGAGGAGCACCTGGGGCGACGTGCTGTCACCCGTAATGGTCATCAGGTCCGACTCGCTCTCAAGGCGTTTGAGTAGCTCCGAGTGGGGGTCGACGATGGTGATGTTGTGGTCCAGTTCTGTCAGCGACTTCGCTAGGTGGACACCCACTTCGCCGTCGCCCGCAATGATAATGTTCATCTCTATAAGATTCAAAAACGAGGTGCAAAAATACACTTTTTTCTCCATATGTGAAAAAAAACGTATTTTTGCAGTCGAAAAATCATAAAATACTTTGCTATGTCACGAGGGAAGAATATCTGCAAACAACTGAAAGAGGTGCGCAAGCGCATCGCCGAGGAAAATGACATCCCGCTGGAAATCAAGGAATGCACCTACCATGGCGAATGCCGCGGCACCTGTCCGCGCTGCGAGGCCGAGGTGCGCTACCTTGAGAACGCCCTCGCCGACCGCATCCGTCTAGGCAAGGTGGCTACCATTGCGGGCCTGACGCTGGGCCTCTCGGCCTGCGGCAATGGCGGCGGCAGCGGAACCCCTTTCGGTGCTCTCGAAGGCGAGGTGCCGAACTCCGACACCCTCGAGGAGGTGGACACCCTGCGGCAGACGGCAGAGAAAAGGGACTCCGTATGGCGTGAACCGTCAGCACCTCCCGATATTGTCGCCGGTGGGGATTTTGTTCTAAAGGAGCCTGCCGACACGATTTCCGACGAACCTTTAATGGGTGTTTTGGTAGAGTATGATCCGGAGTTCCCCGGTGGCATGGAGGCTCTGTACAAGTTCATCGAGGACAACATGAAGTACCCGCAACTGGCCGCCGAGAACGGCATCGGAGGGAGGGTGTACGTCCAGTTCGAGGTGGACACCGACGGTACGGTGCTGAATCCTCGCATTCTGCGCGACATCGGCGCAGGATGCGGCAAGGAAGCCCTGCGCATCGTGAGACTGATGCCCAAGTGGATTCCGGGAAAGCAAAGGAACCCGGAGACAAAGAAGTACGAGCCGGCACGAATAACATTCAATCTGCCAATAAAATTCGACATCGAGAAGTACCGCAACTCTCCTGAATATGTCCCCCTCATTGAGGGAAAAGCCCCAATCATCGAGGAAAAAATCCCAATCATTGAGCTTGATAAGGCGACGCTAGGAGCGGTGCAGCCGACCGTCGACCTTCAGCGCGGCAAAGTGGAATACCAACAGGAGACAGATCGCACCACAATCATTGTTAAATAAAGGTGTTCCCTCTACGGAGGATTGGAGAGAAGGAAAAGGTATCCCTTACTCCCATACTCCGTAGAGATAAAAAAATAACAGGGGAGAATCAACGTTCTCCCCTGTTTTGTTTATCGGTCGACACACGACTTACTCAGCGCGGAAGCTGGGCAGGTCGGCCTCGGTGAAGTGCATCACGTAGTAGCTCTTGGCGCAGACATCTTCCTCGGTCATGCGGACGTAGACGTTGGCGCTCTTCTCGAAGAGTTCGGGCGCGCGGCTGGCGTCATCGATGATCAAGAGGCTCATGATGATCTCGCAGGTCATGTCGTACAGGCGGCGGGCCAGGAAGTCGTGCACCTCCTGGTTGTTCTGCTCATTGACATAGGCCACGGCTTTCTCGTAGAGGTCGATGAGCGGAGCCACACGGTCGAGCAGCGCAGCCATTTCACCTTTCACCTTTGACCTTTCACCTTCCAGCATGTCCTTCATCACCTGCAGGTAGGTGCCGTTGGTGATATAGCGCACGGCGGCGACGACCTGCAGCTGGGTGGTGCCCTCGTAGATGCTGAAGATACGGGCGTCGCGGTAGAGGCGCTGGCTCTTGTATTCCATGATAAAGCCGCTTCCGCCGTGGATGCTGATGGCGTCGTAGGCGTTCTGGCTGGCGTACTCGCTGTTCATGCCCTTGGTGATGGGGGTGAAGGCATCGGCCAGACGGCTGTAGGTCTTCATCTCGGTGCGCTCTTCGGGCGTCAGCTTGCGGTCGCGGGCGATGTCCTCGAGGCATTTGTAGAGGTCGACGTAGCGGGCGGTCTGGTAGAGCAGGCTGCGGCCGGCGTCGAGCTTGGCCTTCATGCGGCTGAGCATGTCGTAGACGGCGGGGAAGTTGATGATTTTCTGGCCGAACTGGGCACGTTCGCGGGCGTAGGCCAAGCCTTCGTTGTAGGCTTCCTGCTCCACGCCGACGCTCTGGGCGGCGATGCCGAGGCGGGCGCCGTTCATCAGGGCCATGACATATTTGATGAGGCCCATCTTGCGGTCACCGCAGAGTTCGGCCTTGGCGTTCTTGTAGGTGAGCTCGCAGGTGGGGCTGCCGTGGATGCCGAGCTTATGCTCGATGTGGCGCACGTCGACGCCGCCGTTGCGCTTATCATAGATGAACATCGACAGGCCGCGGCCGTCCTTGGTGCCTTCCTCGCTGCGGGCGAGGACCAGATGGATGTCCGAGTCGCCGTTGGTGATGAAGCGCTTCACGCCGTTGAGGCGCCAGCAGTTCTCCTTCTCGTCGAAGGTGGCCTTGAGCATGACGCGCTGCAGGTCGCTGCCGGCGTCGGGCTCGGTGAGGTCCATACTCATGGTCTCGCCGGCGCAGATGCGCGGGATGTATTTCTGGCGCTGCTCCTCGCTGCCGAACTCATAGAGGGTGTCGATGCAGCTCTGCAGGCTCCAGATGTTCTGGAAGCCGGCGTCGGAGGCGCTGATGATTTCGCTCATCATGCTGAAGATGACATTCGGCAGGTTCAGCCCGCCGTAGCGGCGCGGCATGCTCACGCCGTAGAGGCCGGCCTTGCGGGTCACCTCTAGGTTCTCCTTGGTCTTCGAGGCATACACCATGCGGTTGTTCTCCAGGTGCGGACCCTCGAGGTCGACGCTCTCGGAGTTGGGCTCGATGACGTTGGCGGCCACGTCGCCGGTAATCTCGAGGATGCGACGGTAGTTCTCGATGGTGTCCTCGAAGTCCACGGGGGCGTAGTCGATGCCCTTCTGGGCGTCCTCGTAATTTTTTTCGCGAAGCTCGACCAGGCGCTTCATTTGCGGATGCTCCAGATGGAACGCAATCTCAGGATGGTCGGTATAGTAGTTTGCCATAATCGAAATATTTTTAGGGAGATAGAGGGAGATAAAGGGAGATAGGGGGAGATAGAGGACAAATGCTTAGTCTTTGATGCCGCTATTGCTTACAACGCCTTTGATATAAGAGTTGAGTAGATAACTTGCATCTTGGATGGAATTTACAATGTTATTGAACTTATTATCATCAATATAGCCTAAGTCTTTTGCAAGTAAACAATAATAGCGACATTCTTCTAAACTGCCTTGTGCAATGTTAAAGAACCGCAATTTATCGGCTTTTCCTAACTTTTTATAACCTTCGGCGATATTAGCAGGAATGGATACTGCTGCACGTCTGAATTGTGAGCACAACCCATATTGTTCATATGATGGGAAAGTCGCGATAGTACTATATGCCAGCACAACAAACTGGTGCGCTTTTTTCCAGGCTACTAATTCTTCATATGTTCGCGACCCTTGCATCGACTTTTTCTATTGTCCTTTATCTTCTTCTATCTTCTTCTATCTTCTTTTATCTCCAATTAATGTTTTTATTTACTGTTTTGCCGGTAATACTTGATGAGTTTCGGGACCACTTCTTCCACCGTGCCGGTAATCACATAGTCGGCAATCTTGTTGATGGGGGCTTCGGGGTCGGAGTTGATGCTGATGATGATGCCCGAGTCCTGCATGCCGGCGATGTGCTGGATCTGGCCGCTGATGCCGCAAGCGATGTACACCTTGGGGTGCACCGTGATGCCCGTCTGGCCAATCTGGCGGTCGTTGTCAATCCAGCCGGCATCCACGGCGGCGCGGCTGCCGCCCACCTCGCCGTGCAGCACCTTGGCTAGCTCGAACAGGCTGTCGAAGCCCTCCTTCGAGCCTACGCCGTAGCCGCCGGCCACGACGATGGGGGCACCCTTCAGGTTGTGCTTGGCGGCCTCCACATGGTGGTCGAGCACTTTCACCACGAAGGCTTCGGGCGAGACATACTTGCTCACTTCGGGATAGACGACCTCTTTCTTGCAAGTGCCATCATACACAGCTTTTTGCATGACGCCGCTGCGCACGGTGGCCATCTGCGGACGGTGGTCGGGGTTGACGATGGTGGCCACGATGTTGCCGCCGAAGGCGGGACGGATCTGGTACAGCAGGTTCTCATACACCTTGCCGCTCTTCTTGTCTTCGTAGGGTCCAATCTCGAGCTGCGTGCAGTCGGCGGTGAGGCCGCTGGTGAGGCTCGACGAGACACGCGGGCCGAGGTCGCGGCCGATGACGGTGGCGCCCATCAGGCAGATCTGCGGCTGCTCTTCTTTGAAGAGGTTCACCACGATGTCGGTGTGCGGAGCCGAGGTGTAGGGGAACAGCTCGGGAGCGTCGAAGACGAAGAGCTTGTCCACGCCATAAGGCAGCACCTGCTCCTCGACTTTGCCCTTGATGCCGGTGCCGATGACGATGGCATGGAGCTCCACGCCCAGCTCATTGGCCAGCTTGCGGCCCTTGGTCAGAAGTTCCTGCGACACCTCGCGCACTTCCGTTCCTTCAATCTCTATATATACGAATACGTTGTTCATAATCTCCTTTTTAGGGAGATAGAGGGAGATAAAGGGAGATAGCTCGCTTTGCTCGCAGAAGATAGAGGACAAATGTTAAGTTATCTGTAAATACGTGTTGCTACAAATGCAATTGTCCTCTATCTCCTTCTATCTCCTTCTATCTTCTTCTATCTCCATTTTATCCAATAATTTTCTCGTTAAGCAGTTCCTTGATGAGGCCGTCGATGTCGGCATCGGCACCCGTGAGGGTCTTGCTCTCTTTGGCCTGGAAGGCGATGCTCTGCACCTCCTTGACCTTCGTGGGCGAGCCGCTCATACCGCACTGGCTGGGGTCGCCGTCGACATCAGCTACGCTCCACTGGATGAGGTTCAGGTAGGGACGCTCGGCACGCAGGGCCTTGCGGTTGTCGTCCTCGGTCACTTCCAAGGGACATGCGGCGTATTTGTACTTCATCACCAGCTTGGCGTTCTGCGGGCGGCACTCGGCGGCACTGCCGTTGACGGTCACCACGAGGGGCAGCGGAGCCTCCACGACCTCCACGCCGCCGTCAATCATGCGGCGGATGGTGGCTTTGCCATCCTTGATGCCGAGAATTTCTTCGGCATAGGTAACCTGGTTGAGACCAAGCTTCTGAGCCACCTGCGGACCCACCTGGGCGGTGTCACCGTCGATGGCCTGACGGCCGCCGATGACGAGGTCCACGTCACCAATCTTCTTGATGGCGGTGGCCAGAGCATAACTCGTGGCCAGCGTGTCGGCACCAGCGAAGAGACGGTCAGTCAGCAGCCAGCCGGTATCGGCGCCGCGGTAGAGGCCTTCGCGGATGATCTCGCCGGCACGCGGGGGACCCATGGTTAGCAGTCCCACGGTGGTGTCGGGGTTCTGTTCCTTTATGCGGAGCGCCTGTTCCAGGGCATTCAAATCTTCGGGATTAAAAATAGCGGGCAGCGCGGCACGGTTCACGGTGCCCTCGGCTGTCATGGCATCCTTACCAACGTTCCTAGTATCAGGAACTTGCTTGGCAAGTACAACAATCTTCAAACTCATATTCTTTATTATTAATAAAGTGCAAAAGTACGTACTTTTTTTGAAACTTTAACAAAAAAAGTGCCTTTGGGGGCACTTTTTAACATTTAAACTGTCACGCCAATGGCTAGTGGTTGGGGAGGGAGCGGCAGTTCTGGAGGAACCACTGCTCGATGTCCCACAAGATGCCGTTGCCGTCGTCATAGCCTTCGAGCATCTGCTCTTTGACGGTGAGGAAGACGGATCCCGAGAGGTGTTTTCTCCCCGCGCCGTCGGCGATATAGAAGAGACCCATGTCGGGGTCGTAGCTGACGGTGATGGCGCAGGGGTGGTTGTGCTGGCAGGAACGCTTGCGCGTGGTGGCGAGGTCGATATGGATGGACGAGACCTGGAAGTCGCCGTTGCCGAGCCTCACGAGGTCGGTATATTGCGAGACGGGCATGTCGAGGATCTGTTTGTGGATCCAGTGGGTGGCTGCCTGATTGCTAGCAGTTTTGACGGCTTTGTCGTCAGCCTTTTTCACCGTTTTGGCGGCGACGGGGGCGATGTTGGCGACGGGCGTGTTGGGCGAGATGTTGGCCAGCACTTTGCGCAGGTGTTGCCCGTGAGCCGAGCGTATGGAGTATTGCGAAGAGTAGAGGGTGGCGTTGCGTCGCTGCACGGCAGAACCGTAGGCATGCATCTCGTTGACTTCCTTGAGGTGACGCCCTTTGGGGAAGTGCTGCAGGTAGGTCGAGATGGTGTTGCGGAGGGTGAGCTCGATGTCGTAGGCGTCGTTGAGGTCGTAGATGCGCAGGCCCTCGTTGTAGAGGCGCTCTTCCTCGGCTCTCATGTATTCGTCGAAGCGGTCGGCATAGCGTCCGTAGGGGTATTTCGAGGCGTAGAGTTTGGCATCGTAGAGTCGGCAGGCTTTCTGGAAGGTGATGATTTCGTCGGCTTCGTCGAGGTGGCGTCCCAGGGGGAAGAGGTCGCGGTAGGTTTGGGCTTGCGAGAAGTCTTTACGGACGAGGTCGAAGGCTAGGTCGTCAATCTCGTCATAGTGGCGACCTTGACGTCGCGTGTAGGTCTGCAGGTAGTACTGTCCCCAGGGCATGGACTTGCGCGCCATGGTGTAGAGGGTGTTCTCGATGTCGCCGGTGTGGGCGGTGCCCGTTTTGCCGTAGATGGTGAAGTACTGGTCGAGGAGGTCGCGGTTGGGCTCTCCCGTAGAGTCGAGGATGATGCGGTGACGGGTGTAGAGCGAGTCCTCATGGCGGGCCAGCAGGTCGCCGTGCTTCCTCTCGTTGAAGGGCAGTTGGCGGATGCTTTTCACGCTGTAGTGCGAGGAGACCGAGGGTGGGAGCGAGGTGAAGTCCTTCCACTGCGCCGTGAGGCCCGGCAGCTGGCTGAGGGAGTAGACGCCGCGGAGGAAGCCATTCTCCCAGACATAGAGCAGGTCGTAGTCTTTGACGATGGTGGTGTTGACGCCGGTGGCGTTGTAGGTGGTGAAGAGCGAGTCGTTGAAGACGATGCCGTTGGCCTCGATGAGGAAGTTGGTCTTGCCGTACCAGTTGAAGTCGATGAGGTAGGAGGCCAGGGGGCGCTGGGCGTTGGCCACGAAGTTCTCGTAGCGGTCGAAGAGGACTTTGCGGCGGAAGGCACGCTCTTGCTCGAGGGTCACGAAGGCGAGGGTGATGCTGTCGCCTTTCTCGCGCCGCACCCACGGGACGGGGATGAGACGCTGGCTCTCCATCCAGCGGTCGAAGCGCTCGGGCTTGTAGGCTATGTGCTGGGCCAGGAAGTAGACGACGGTGTCGCCGTTGAGGCCCACGGCGGCCTGCTGCGGGTCGAGGAGGGCGCGCCGCATGGCGGCGGCAAGGCCTTTGTCGAGCCTCGACACGGGACCGAGGTCGGAGCCCTTCCGGAGGTCGAAGTAGAAGCCATGGACCTTCTTGCCGCTGCTCAAGAACTCATACCACCGCGGGGTGTCGTCAATGACGACGAGCGAGACGGTAGGGTGTCCGTCGAGGTAGGCGCTGATCCAGCGCCGCTCGATATTGCATTTGGCATAGAAGTGGCCGTTCTTGATGCGGGGCTTCTCCACGGCGGAGGCAATGGCTTTGTCGAGCTCCGCTCTGACGGGGCCGGGTTGCGCTGCGGTGACGAGGGCGAGCACCAGCGTGAGGAGGGTGATGACGAGTGTCCTTTTCATAGCAGTTTGAGAGTGCAAAAGTACGAATAATTTCATAACAAAAGAAAAAAAAATTGCTCACATCGCGAAAAAAGTGTAATTTTGCACCCGAAAACAACCCTCAAACGACAAACATAAAATCTCAAACGTAAAACGTAAAAAAAATATATCATGAAAGTAAGAGAACTTGTAGAGAAACTCAATCTTAAGGTGTTGAGTGGCGAGAACGGTCTGGACCGCGACATTGATGGATGCTATGTCAGCGACTTGCTGAGCGATGTGATGGGCAATGCCGAGATGGGCAACGTCTGGGTGACGCTGCAGACCCACAAGAATGTGATGGCTATCGCCTCCCTGAAGGAGTTGGCATGCGTCATCCTCGTCAAGGGCCTCACTGCCAGCGACGACACCGTGGAGCAGAGCAACGAGGAAGGCATCCCGTTCCTCTCCACCGACATGCAGACCTACGAGACCGTCGGCAAAATCTACCAACTGCTGAACTGCTAAGACTCTAGGAAAACGGCTAATTATACGAATTTAGCGAATTAATCTTTGCATTTCCTATTATAAACTAATTACTCTAAACTTGCGCAAGCACTAATTCGGGTAATTCGCATGCAATTGACCTGCGTAGCAATTAGTTTAATAAGTATAATTCGCCGTTAAAAAAAGAAAGTTATGCCGTTGACGGGGTTCAAAGCCGACCTTCACATCCACACGGTGCTTTCGCCGTGCGGCGACCTCGAGATGTCGCCCACGGCCATCGTCGACCGTGCCCTCTCGCGAGGGCTCGACATGATAGCCATCAGCGACCACAACACCACTCGTCAGGTCAAGGTGGCTCAGAAAGTCGGCAAAGAGAAGGGACTCTTCGTGCTGGGAGGCGTGGAGGTGACCTCGCAGGAGGAGACCCACTGCCTCTGCTATTTCCCCGACGACGCGGCACTCGACACCTTCCAGGCTTTCCTCGACGCCCACCTGCCGCCGATCCCCAATGACGAGGACCGCTTCGGCTATCAGCTCATCGTCGACGAGAACGAGGAGATTGTGGGCGAGGAACCCTACCACCTGCTCAACGCCATCGACGTGGATATCGACGGCATCTACGAGGAGGTGCACCGCATCGGCGGCCTCTTCGTCCCGGCACATATCAACAAAGGCACCACCTCGCTGATGAGCCAGCTGGGTTTCGTGCCGCCCGACCTCAAGGCCGACGGCCTCGAAATCAACGCACGCACCACGCGCGACGAAATGATAAAAAAATTCGCCTACCTCAAACGTTTCAACTTCATCACCGACAGCGACGCCCACTTCATCGACAATGTGGGCGATGTCTACAACAACGTATACATGGAACACCGCTCTTTCGAGGAGTTCGCCATGGCCTTGCACGGCGAGGAGGGACGCTATGTCGACAGCATGTACTTCCGTGACCACAGGCTGAGATGAGAGGTGAAAGGTGAGAGGTGAAAGGTGAGAAAAAAATATTTTATAAAACATATCATATCATGAAAAACAAAACAAGTATGCAAAAAGAAAAAAATAGCCTAAAGGGCTGCGTTAGACAACATTTCACCTTTCACCTTTCACCTTTCCCCTTCCTGCTGGTGTTGGCTTTCGCCTTCCAGCTGACCTCTTTCACCGTGTCGGCGCAGCATCATGCGCCCAAACCTATGCGCTACACGCTGAATTTCGAGGCTCGCCACGGTGAGTCCTACACGGTGTTCGTCGACGGCGACATGATGAACCGCATGCCGCAGAGCCGTGTCATAGTGAACGACGTGAGCGACCAGACCCACGAGGTCGTGGTGGTGCTCAAACGTCCGGCGCAGAAGGCTGCGGTGCTGCAGCTGCGTCCCTCCGAGCCCAATGTGATTATCAATGTCGACTATGACGCCCGTTTGGAGCAGCTGTCGCTCTACACGCCGTCGCACAACCTCGCCGCCGGCCGTGCCGCCGAGTACCACTATCAGGGTGTCCGCCAGCCCGAGGTCAAGCCCGTGCCGCCGGTCGTCGTGGTGCAGCAGCCTGTGCCCGAGGTGCAGCATGTCACCGAGATGGACCTCGCGGCGATGCTGAAGCGCATGAAAGACCAGACCTTCGACAGCGATCGTCTGGCGCTGGGCAAGGTCATCGTGGCCTCGTCGAACCTTACGGCAAGCCAAATCTCGCGCCTGGCGGCGACACTCGACTTCTCGTCATCACAGGTCGAACTGCTGAAATATGCCTATCCCTATTGTATCGACCCACAGAACTACTATAAGGCCGTCGACGTCCTCACCTTCAGCACCGACAAAAAGAAAGTGATGGATTATATCGCTACGCTGAAATAAGCAGACAGGAGGTAAGGAGACAGAAGATAAGAAGAGGGCTGGCACGGCATACCGCGCCAGCCCTCTATAATCTTTAATCATTAAACATTAATCATTAACCGTTAATCATTAATCATTAATCATTAATCCAGGAATACCGCTTTCTTAGGCATTATGCCGGCATCGAGCATGAAGCGCAGGTCGCCGCTCTGCGTGTAGCAGTAGATGGTGCCGTTGGAGGTGTAGTTGCCGTCACCGAAGATGTAGATGGTGCCGTTGTAGTGGTTGACAGAGATGCCGTAGGGGTTCTCGCCAATGCTGAAGGTGAAGGGGAAGTCGGCCACGGTGCCGTCGGCACTGACGGTCTTGTAGCTGACGGTTTGGTTGTATTGCTCGTCATACACGGTGGCATAGCCGTAGGCTTTGCCGTTGTAGACGTCCATGCGCGTCAGCGCCTGGCCCGTCTGACTGACGGCGAGGGTGTTGGCGTCGACGATGGCGGTGCCGGCAGGATTTGCACCATAGTCACCCCAGTAGTTGACGATAATTTTGCCGTCGGCGATGGGCATCACATCCTGCGGGTTGCTGCCCACGGTGATGGCGGTGGGGTTGGCAAAGGTGGCCAGGTCGATGACATAGAGCTTGTCGTCGTAGGTGAAGTTGCTGCTGGCGTCGCTGATGCTCGAGCTGGCAACGAAGGCCTTGCCGTTCATCACGGCGATGCCCTCGGGCTGGAAAGTGCCGAGGGGGCAGGTGGCCTCAATCTCGAGGCTTGCGGTGTCGACACGCACCACGCTGATGGGGTTGTAGCAGGTGATGTACAGCTTGCCACCGTCGGCAGCGATGCTGCGGGGCTTGCGGTTGCCCATGTCCACACGCTGCGAGACACCGGTCTTGGCGTCGATGACCTCGAGACTGTTCGAGAAGGTCACCGTGGCGTAGACCTTGGTGCCATATTTCACCATGTCCTGTGCCACGTCGCCCAGGCCGCGGTGATTCTTGGCGCTGAACCAGTCGGCTTCCACTACTTCGCCATTGGCGACATTGAGGGCGGTGATGGTGGCGTTGTTGGCGCCCCAGTTGCCTTCGTTGACCACCAGGGCCTCCACGGTGGCACCGCTGGTGGTGTCGGGTTCGTCGTTGTTGTTGCTCTCTTTGTCGCAGGAGGCGAAGGCCAAGGCCACCAGTGCGACAGCAAGGATACGGTTGATGTGTTTCATCTCGGTTGTGTATTTATGTTTGTCAAAATTCGTATGTGAGGGCGATGCGCCAGTTGCGTCCCATCATGGGATAGGAACGCACCACCTCGTATTGGGTGTCAAGGAGGTTGAGCACCGCGACGCGGAGCGTGAGGGTGCCGGGACGGATGTCGAAGCTGCGGTCGGCCGACAGGCCGAGGTCCCAGTAGGCGGGCAGCCGGTTGGCGTCGGTGTTCTGCGGACTGCTGTAGCGTTCGCCCACCACCATGGCCGTGGCGCCGAGGTTCACCCACTCGTTCTCCCACCGCAGGCTGCCACCGCCGCTGTGACGCGGCGTGTAGATAATCTGGTGTCCGTAGACCTTGCTGCCGGGCTTGCTGTGGTCCACAGCGTGCTGGTAGCTGTAGTTGAGGTGGATGTTGAATGTCGATTGTTGAATGCTGAAAGAGTATTCGACGGTGGCGTCGATGCCCAGGATGTCCACGATGCCCAGGTTCTCCATGCTCCAGTAGTACATGTTGTGCCCCGGACGCGCCACAATCTTGTCGTTGACGCGGTTGTAGTAGCAGTCCGTGGTAATTGAGAATTGAGAATTGAGAAATGAGAATTGGGAGGCATGGGTGATGCCGAAGTTCAGCTGGTGGGCCTGCTCGGGACGCAGGTTGCGCGGCAGCGACTGGAAGAAGTACAGCTCTCCGAAGTTGGGCACACGGAAGGTGTTCTTGTAGAACAGGCGCAGCGTGGTGCCCTCGCCGAGGGTGTACATGGCCGAGACAAAGGGCGTCAGGCGCCGGAAGGTGGGCATGGTGTCCAGGTCGGCGACATGGTCGCGCACGTTGTTGAGCACCACATTGCCGCGGAGCTCGAAATGCGAGATGCGGAATTGCGCCGCCGCCACCGCCAACAACTTGGCGCGCATGACGTCGTTGCGCTGCGCCAGATTGCTCTCCAGCTGACTCAGCCCCCCGTCGGCGGCGACGTCGAACGAGAGCTGGTAGCCGGTGGTGGGCAGCTGGTAGTGGGCGCTGGCGCTGAGGTAGCCCTCGCGCTGGCGGTATTCGTTGAAGAGGTAGCCGGTGATGGAACTCGACGAAGAGTCCTCGTAGAAGTCATAGGTGCTTTGGAATTTGCTCATCACCTGCACCTTCCACTGCTCGCGCTCCATGCGCCAGCGGTTCTGCACGAAGAAAGCCTCCTCGCGCGTGTTCTCGTTCGAGTTGGCCTGGCTGTAGTAGTGCACGGGCCCCGGCAGCTGGTGCTCGCCGCGCAGGTAGTGCACCTTGGTGAGCATGGTATGGCCCTCGCTGAAGTTCCAGAACAGGTTGCCGTCGGCGGTGAACATCCACACCGCCGAGTGCTTCCGCCGCTCCACCGACGAGCTGTCGGTATGCGAGGCGGTATAATAGAGCGTGAAGGGGTAGTCGCCGTCGCTGCGCAGGTAGTTGACCCACAGGCTGCTCTTGAGCAGCTTGCTCCATCGCTGCTCCCACTGCAGGGTGGGGGAGAGGAAGCCGAAGCTGCCGCCTTCCAGGCCGGCCTTGAGCTTGACGCGCTCGCCGGGCCAGAACTGCGGCTCGGCGGTCTCGAGGTTCAGCGTGTTGCCGGCGGCATAGGCGCGGGCCGAGAGCAGGGGACTCTCCTCCTGCCCCTGGCTGAAGCTCACATAGGCGGCGTTGCCGAGGGCGTAGCGCCCCAGGTCCACCTGACCGTTCTGGCTGTCGTCGATGGGGATGCCGTCGATGGTCACGGCAGAGAACTGGCTGCCCAGGCCACGGGCCGAGACGGTCTTGATGCCGCCCACGCCGCCGTAGTCCTTTAGCGTCACTCCCGCCATCTGCTTCACGGCGTCGCTCAGCTGCAGGGCTCCCAGGTGCTCAAGTTTTTCAATATCGACGACCTGCGTGGGTGCCGCGGTGCGCATCTCCGTGGGGGCGCGCTGGGCGCTGACCTCCACCTCGTCGAGCAGGCGCTTCTCCACCTTCCTCGTCGTGTCGGTATTCTGTGCCGACAATGAAAGAAAACAAAAAAAGACCCCCGAGGCAAGGAGTGTTTTGAGCAGGCTTCCTAGACGGATAAACCGCCGTAGGAGAACAATAAACGATACTATGTGTTCAACAACAATGCTCATTCCAAAAACGTCCTGTCCTCGAGGGCTGTTAATGATTGATTGTAGCTTTGGCAGGTCTTCTGACTTGTTCCACACCAGGGACCCATTGACCCCTAGGGAATCTTTCGATTCCCAGCTTTTGGTCTTCCCACAGCGCCTGCTGGCGCCACAGTGACCTTCGATTAAAAGCTGTGTTGCTCTCTGGAACTCACAGCAGCGGGACTGTTCAGGACTCGCACCTGATTCCCTCTTAGCCCCCTCGCGGGGGAACCAAAACCGGGTGCAAAAATACAACTTTTTTTCGACATGGAAATATTTTTTTCTCTTCCGCCAGCAGAGACAGCGGAAGATGGGGGGAGCCTGCGCGGAGATAAAAGGAGATAAAGGGAGATAGAGGAAGATAGAGGAAGATAACGGGAGATAGAGGAAGATAGAGGGAGATAAAAGGAGATAAAGGGAGATAACAGGAGATAGAGGGAGATAAAAGGAGATAGAAGAAGATAAAGGGAGATAACAGGAGATAGAGGGAGATAAAGGGAGATAACAGGAGATAGAGGAAGATAAAGGGAGATAACAGGAGATAGAGGAAGATAAAGGGAGATAGAGGAAGATAGAGGAAGATAACAGGAGATAGAGGAAGATAAAGGGGGATAGAGGAAGATAAAGGAAGATAAAGGAAGATAAAGGGAGATAACAGGAGATAGAGGAAGATAAAGGGAGATAGAGGAAGATAAAGGGGGATAGAGGAAGATAAAGGAAGATAAAGGGAGATAACAGGAGATAGAGGAAGATAGAGGACAATAGATTTATAGAGGGGGCGTCTCCCCCTTCCGAGGGGGAGTACCCCGTAGGGGGGAGGGGGTGGTAGACTCGACCTTTCCATTCTGCTCCTCCCCTAAGTTTGCTCCACTGCGGTCGCAGGCCATGTCTCCGTTGGAGCCAGACAGAGGGGAGGTGGCTCCGTTTTTAACGGAGACGGAGGGGTATGCCTCATCCTCAGTATTTTCTATCGGCCCATGCCCAATATACAGCGTTTGCGACCAGCGCCCGGCGGCGTCCTGCACCATGCCCCACACCTGCACCTCGCGGCCGGCGAAGCTCTCGGGCAGCACCACGGCGAGACGCTGCTCGCGGCGGTACACCGGCGCCGAGAAGAAACCGCGCTCAATCTCAGGACAGTAGACATAGATGTATACGCGGTCGTAGTTGTCGGCCCTCACATGCAGCGGGTTGCGCTCAAAGGGCACGACGAGTGTCGTCCCGTCCGCCACCTCCGGCGCCCCGAAGGCCACCGGCGCCACCGGTCCCTCGCTCAGCACCAACCGCTCCCAGTCCACCTGTAAGCGTGTACTATCTAGCTCATCCCCTGAGACAGGGGATGAGCAAGGCTCCAGTGGAGCCTTGCCGCCACTGGCGGAGACGGAGGGGCATGAAGCCTGTGACTGAGGGGTCTGTTCTACCTTTCCCGTCTCCCCCTCCTGAGG
>Ga0247610_10000496_pt1 | contig 54952 bp, 45 predicted proteins | sample 174DNAGHGhighgp2_FD_193483 | JGI IMG/M metagenome (GOLD analysis project Ga0247610, IMG submission 193483) | Sheep rumen microbial communities from Palmerston North, Manawatu-Wanganui, New Zealand - 1742 DNA GHGhigh gp2 | ecosystem: Host-associated > Mammals > Digestive system > Stomach > Rumen...
CGTTGGTTATCGTGTCAAGTCTCAACGCGGTGTACAATTCCGTCAATGGGCAAACAGAATTCTCAAAGACTACCTCGTCAAAGGCTATGCCATCAACGAAAAGATTCGTCGTGAGCAGTTGTCGGATCTGCGGCAGTTGGTTCAGATTGTCGGACGAACGGTACAAAGTAAAGCGGTGGAGAGTGAGGATGAGACGCAGGCTATTTTTGATGTGGTTTTGGATTACACGTACGCGTTGGACACGCTCGATAATTATGATTACGAGCGTCTGACCGTCAAAGAGACGACACCCGAAGAACGATTCCATGCTACGTACGAGAATGCTATGCAAACGATTGCTGCGTTGCGTGAGAAATTCGGCGGTAGTACGTTGTTCGGAAACGAGAAAGACGATTCCTTCAAAAGCAGTATAGGTCAGATTTATCAGACCTTTGGAGGCAAGGATCTCTATCCGAGTGTGGAAGAGAAAGCAGCGATGTTGCTGTATTTGGTGACAAAGAACCATTCATTCTCTGACGGCAACAAACGCATTGCAGCAACTTTATTCCTCTGGTTCTTGAACAACAACGGCATTCTCTACCGCGAAGATGGCACCAAACGTCTGGCAGACAATACACTTGTCGCACTAACCCTTATGATTGCCGAGAGCCGCACAGAAGAAAAAGACACCATGGTCAAGGTAGTTGTGAATTTGATAAACCAGAAGAACTAAAGACTGAATACTATCAAATTGCAGTAAAATTCCACTCATTTGCCTATTCGACACGGCAAAAAGACGGCAAAAAGACGGCAACGACACGGCAACAACGTACGACATCATAACGACGCTCAACCAATGGAAGTACAAAAATAGTAGAAAAAAATGGCACAAGCAGAATTAAATATAACTCTCGACAAATTATCGGGAAAAATCTATGGCGACAGCGATGTTTATATCGCGCATCGCTATGGCAGAACGGTCATTTCTCATTACCCCCGCCATCGGGACGAGAAATCGATCACACCTCATCAGCGTGAACTGAACGCCTCTTTTGCTCAAATATCCAAACGCACAAAGCAAGAACTCTCCGATCCCGAGAAGCGTGCCGCATGGCAAGAGCGTTACGATGAATACCGTCGTCACGCCTCTCAGGACTTGGCAAAGGCCAACCTTGAATTCTTTGGCACCAACCCGGACGGCAAACCCACCGTCCCTGCCGACAAATACTATTTCACCCTCCGTGGCTTTGTAATCGGGCAAATGACTAAAAGAGACTATTAATACTGATTAACCATTATGGAATTTATATTGGCTGAATTACATAGAAATCTGCCAGATGAAGTTTTATTGGCTGATGTTGTATCTGTGGCAAATAGAATGTCAAAAACTAGCGTTACAATGGAAGAGTATTCCAAACATGGAACATATCATGCCACAACACTAACAAGGCGTTTTGGATCATGGTATAAAGTGTTAGAATTATGCAAGTTACCTCCATGCAGGAGTCCGCTAAATATTCCCAATGAAGAACTATTTGCAAACATTGAGAACCTTTGGAGAAACTTAGGTAGACAGCCTAAGTATCATGAGGTGAAGAAACCATTTTCAAAGTATTCTGCTGGCACTTACGAACATCGTTTTGGTACATGGTACAATGCTTTGAGAGCTTTTATAAATGATATTAATGGACAAATAGTAGAGTCTAAAAAGAACAATACTAAATCAGGGACTATAAATCCTAGAGCGATTAATTATAGATTGAGGTTTCTGATTATGCAAAGAGACAATTTCCGTTGTCGAATATGTGGAGATAGTCCTGCATCTAACAGTGGTATAACTCTACATATTGATCATATTGTACCTTGTGCAAAAGGAGGACAAGCAACATTTGATAATTTACAAACATTATGCTCAAAGTGCAATTTAGGCAAAAGTGATTTAGATATGTATTAATCAATTATCTACATGAAAGCGAAGTGTGTGAGTATAGTAGATGAGTTGCGGGGAAACGTGGAAGAGAGGCATTATGTGAGGCGGATAGGTTTTCTGTGAACGCTTCCTTCCTAAATATGGAGATAGAACCGTTGACCAAATGGTTCAAGCAGCGCGTTCGGGAAAACAGAATATTATTGAAGGTTCTGAAGATGGCAAAACGAGTACGGAGATGGAATTGAAACTCCTCAATGTGGCGCGGAGTAGTATAGGTGAGTTGTGTGAGGAAATGGCAAATATAGGTTTGACACTTTGCCACCAAGTCGATGCTATGATGAATGGCTATTTACGTTCTCTGGAAAAGTAATTTGTAACAGAAGGAGGCATTAAGGAGCGAATGTATGCCGCGCGTACCGGTTATCGTCAGAGCCAAGATGAAGAGCGTAGATACCTTTTATTCGAAAATCAACAATTAAAAGCAGAGCTTGCCGGCAAGCAAGCCGAGATAGACCAACTAAAGAAACAATTAGATGAAATAGGCAGGAATAGGAAACTATAGGTAGGAATAGGTAGATTACTATTGCATCCTATTGATACCTATTGTGTCCTAAGATAACAATAATGAAAAGATACTTTATTATATTACTATCCATTCTCCCGCTTTTTGCGAACGCCCAAATCATACAACCTGTTCACTGGAGTGGAGAAGATAGAGGGGATAGTGTGCGGATACGGGCAACTGTGGAACCCGGTTGGCATATGAATATCATCGAAATGGGCGATTTCGTGTTCACCCAGGAGTTCAAAGACTCTTTTGAGATGATTGTTGCAAAATCCGACCTCACTCCGATTCGTTTTAATGCTTGCGACGACAGGTCGTGTACGGCCCCGGAAGTGTGGGAGTATATAGCTGAAGATTGTGGCTGTACCGATATTTGCATGTTAACGTCAAGCGGGCATATGGAATTAGACGGAATGCGTAATCTGCTTTGGATCTTTGTATTAGGATTTTTAGGCGGATTGTTGGCTATCTTCACGCCTTGTGTGTGGCCGATTATTCCGATGACGGTATCGTTCTTCTTGAAGAAAGGCGGCGGACTGAAGGATGCTATATTGTATGGGCTGAGTATTGTTATATTGTATGTGGGATTAGGGTTATTGGTGACGGTACTCTTTGGCGCGTCGGCGCTTAATGAATTGAGTACAAACGCAGTCGTCAATATCTTCTTCTTCCTGCTGTTAGTTGTCTTTGCGCTGTCTTTCTTCGGACTGTTTGAGATAACACTTCCGGACAGTTGGTCCACTAAACTGGATAACAAAGCACGCAGTACAGGAGGATTTTTGAGTATTTTACTGATGGCATTTACGTTAGTCATCGTCTCTTTCTCGTGTACAGGTCCAATCATCGGCACGCTGTTGGTAGAAGCGGCAGGCAAGTCTTTGTTGGCTCCGGCTATAGGAATGTTGGGCTTTGCGATTGCGCTCGCTTTGCCTTTCTCGCTGTTTGCTATGTTCCCTCAGTGGCTCAAACAGGCTCCTAAGTCCGGCGACTGGATGACGAGTTTCAAGGTGGTGTTGGCGTTCCTTGAGTTGGCGCTCTCGCTGAAGTTCCTGAGCGTGGCAGATATGGCGTATGGGTGGGGCATTTTGCCGAGATGGCTGTTTATCGCTATTTGGATTGTTTGTTTCGCAGGCATCGGTATTTATCTCTTATGGAATATATGGAACGTATCCACTACACGTAAGATCATACGCGTGCTGGTGATCATTCCTTCTTTGGCTTTTGCGGGTTACTTGGTTCCGGGTCTCTGGGGCGCGCCGGTAAAAGCCATCAGCGCTTTTGCACCGCCTATGGAAATAAAGGGGCGAGAAGTATTCAATGATTTTGAAGAGGGCATGGCTTACGCGCGTCAGACCGGTAAACCCGTCATCGTTGACTTCACCGGATATGGCTGTGTGAACTGCCGTAAGATGGAAGCGTACGTGCTGGATGACGATAGCGTGAAGACCCGCTTGCAGAACTATGTGTTCATCGAACTCTTTGTCGATGCCAAACAAGATGGGATAGGGGATAAGAATAGTAAGATACAGCGGGAGTTATACGGCGCCAATGCGCAACCGTACTACGTCCAACTGGATGCCAAAGGCAATCAAGTGGCAGAACCGATGGCATTTACAACCGATCCTATGGAATTTATTAACTGGCTAAAATATTAAATTATGTATCAAGATAAAATCGTAAATCGTAAATCGTCCAATCGTCAATCTTATGACACGAAGCGTCCGCCGGAGAAAGAGATGATTTTCGGTGTGCGCGCTGTGATGGAAGCTATCGATGCAGGCAAGGTGCTCGATAAAGTGCTGGTACGCCGCGATATGAGTTCGGCAATCGGCAAAGAGTTGCTGATTAAGTTAGAGGGAACAGGAACGCAGGTTCAACGGGTACCTATCGAAAAACTCAATCAGTTCACGGATAAGAACCATCAAGGCGTCATTGCTTTCTTGAGTCCCATCGAGTTCACACCTCTGGATAATTTAGTGGCTTCTTTGTACGATGAAGGAAAGACTCCCTTACTTGTTATGCTGGATGGAGTGACTGATGTACGTAACTTCGGAGCGATCGCTCGAACCTGCGTTTGTGCCGGTGTTGATGCGCTTATTATTGGTACGCGTGGTAGTGCAGCTATCAACGGCGATGCCGTCAAAGCGTCCGCCGGAGCGTTGCATTCGTTGCCGATCTGCAAAGTGGAAAATTTACAGAATGCACTTCGCTTTTTACAAGAAAGTGGTCTTCGCATCATTGCGGCTACCGAACATACGGATCGTAACTATACAGAAGTAGATATGACTTTGCCTACATGTATCGTCATGGGATCGGAGGAAAAAGGTATCTATGAAGAGAATCTCAAACTCTGTACGGATCAAGTGCGTTTACCGATGACAGGTGTTATTGAGAGCCTGAACGTATCTGTAGCCGCCGGTGTCTTTATCTATGAAGCAATTCGTCAAAGAAATCGTCAATCGTAAATCGAAATGACCGTACTATACGAAGATAATCATATTATTGCTGTCAATAAGACCTGTTCGGAGATCGTGCAGGGCGATAAGACCGGAGACACACCGCTCAGTGAGACGGTGAAAGCCTACATCAAGAAGAAATACAATAAGCCCGGTGAGGTTTTTCTCGGTGTTACCCATCGTCTGGATCGTCCTACTAGCGGAGTCGTACTCTTTGCCCGAACCTCCAAAGCGCTGACACGTCTCAATGAGATGTTCAAAGAAAAATCACAAATCACAACTCACAAATCACAAATTGTTAAGACCTATTGGGCAATCGTGCAGGGTTTTCCGAGACAATCGGAGGCGCGCTTGGAGAATTGGCTTATCCGCAATGAGAAACTCAATAAGAGTTTTATTGCCAAGCCCGGTACGAAAGACGCCAAGCAGGCGGTGTTGAATTATAAGACGTTAGCCAAAGGGGATCATTATTCGCTTTTGGAGATTAATCTGGAGACCGGACGGCATCATCAGATCCGGTGCCAGTTAGCTGCTATCGGTTGTCCGGTGAAGGGGGATCTTAAGTACGGCGCCAAGCGTTCAAATCCAGATGGCGGAATCAGTCTGCATGCACGGCAGATACGGTTTATCCATCCTGTCAAAAAAAAACCGGTTACCATTACGGCACCGGTTCCTAAAGACTTCTTAACGATATTTCCCTTCCTCGCAGTCTCCGAGGAGTGATAGATACGACTCATATCGACTAACCGCTATCTCACCTCGTACTACGGCTTCCTGCACGGCACAACCGGGTTCGTTGGTGTGGGTACAGTTTCCGAACCGGCAGCCTCTGCTTACACGGAAGATATCTCGGAAATAATGGCCGACTTCTTCACGTTCAAAATCAATCGTTCCAAACCCCTTGATACCCGGCGTGTCTATTATTCGGCTATTAGCTGTTGGCTCTTGGCTATTAGCATCTTCTAAGAAATACATCTCCGAGAAGGTCGTCGTGTGCATGCCTTTGTCATGGGCATCGGAGATCTTACCGGTTCGTGTCATCTCTTTGCCGAATAGGGCATTGAGCAGCGTACTCTTACCCACACCTGAATTGCCGGAGAGTAGGGTTGTTTTGCCTGCAAATAAGGTAAGTAAGTCTGTGTTCTGTGCTCTGTATTCTGTGTTCTGAAGACTGATGGCAGAAATCTCGATGGTCTCGTAACCAATAGATTCATAGAGTGCTCTTAGCTCTTCTACCTGTTCGTTCTCTTCGTCTGTCAGCAGGTCTATCTTATTAAATATAAGGATCGCGCGCACGCGATAGGCCTCACAGGTAGCTAAGAAACGGTCTATGAAGGTGGTGGAGGTGACGGGATGGTTGACGGTTACGATAAGGGCTACTTGGTCGATGTTGGCTGCTAAGATATGACTCTCTTTGCTGAGGTTCGTCGATTTGCGGATGATATAGTTCTTCCGATCCTCAATCTCCGTAATCCAGTTCGTTCCATCTGCCAGTGTCTGTACTTCCACAAAGTCACCTACGGCAACAGGGTTGGTACTACGGATACCGCGAATGCGGAAATTGCCTTTGATATGACATTCCACATTCGTACCATCGTCCATTCGAACGATGTAACTGCTTCCTGTAGATTTAATAACGAGACCTCTCACCAATGACCAATTACCAATCACCAATCACCAATCACCAATGACAGTTAAACCGTCATGATTTCTTTCTCTTTGGCGGCGTAGAGGGCTTCGACCTTAGCGATATATTTATCGTGGGTCTTCTGCATCTCTTCTTCGGCATCTTTCTCGATGTCTTCGCTCAGGCCGTTCTTGACGAGTTTTTTGAATTCCTCGATCGCATCGCGGCGGGCATTACGGATGGACATCTTTGCCTCTTCCAGTTCGCCTTTGCATTGCTTGCAGAGGTCACGACGACGCTCTTCGGTCAGCGGCGGAAGGATCAGACGAATGGTCTCACCGTTGTTAGACGGAGCCAGACCGATATTCGAGTTGATGATGGCGCGCTCAATCTCGCTGATCAGTTTCTTCTCCCAAGGAGTGATAGCGATGGTACGTGCGTCCGGTGTAGTGATGGTAGCGCAGTTAGCCAAAGGCGACATCGCTCCGTAGTAGTCCACTTTGATAGGGTCTAAGATACGAGGATTCGCTTTGCCGGCACGGATATGTTGCAACGTGTCGTCCAAGTGCGCTACAGAGTTCTGCATTTGCTCTTCAGCTGCATTCTGATACAATTCAAGTTCGTCTTCCATACTATTAGGGTTTTACTAATGTTCCTATTTGTTCTCCTTTAATTACTTTTTCGAGGTTGCCGTACTGATCCATGTTGAAGACATAGATCGGCAGACCGTTCTCACGAGCCATGGCGGTAGCGGTGATATCCATTACCTTTAGCCCGCGTTGGATCACTTCGTCATAAGTGATCTCCGTAAATTTTGTAGCCTTCGGGTCTTTCTCCGGGTCAGCGGTGTAGATACCATCGACACGTGTGCCTTTCAGCATCACGTCGGCTTTGATCTCCAATGCACGCAGCGATGAACCGGTATCGGTGGTGAAGTAGGGAGCACCCGTTCCACCGGCAAGAATTACTACGTTGCCTTTGTCCAACAAGCGTTGTGCCTTAACGGGGCTGTAGAAATCACCTACCGGCTCCATGCGGATAGAGGTCAGTACGCGAACGGGTTGACCGATAGACTCAAGCGCCGATGCTAATGCCAAGGCATTGATGACAGTGGCTAACATACCCATCTGGTCACCTTTGACGCGGTCAAAACCTTTCTGTGCACCCGATAAGCCACGGAAGATATTTCCTCCTCCGATGACGATACCTACCTGGATACCTTTTTGGGCAATGTTCTTCACTTGTTCAGCATATTGCGCCAAACGTTGGGTATCTATACCTTGCTTACTTTCTCCGGCAAGACTCTCACCCGAGAGTTTTAAAAGTATGCGCTTGTACATAGTGTGTTTGCTTTGTTAATGTTCGGGTCCGGAGCCGCTCCGGTACCAACTTGCGTACATTGCGTAGTTATTGGCTATTTTTTGGTTGATCTCTTGGGTCTGAGCGGGATCGGCTTTCTTGATGAATTTAGCCGGCACGCCTCCCCAGATCTCGTGCGGACCTATCTGCGTTCCTTTGAGCACAAGGGCGTTGGCTGCTACGATGGAACCTTCGCCTACATGGGCATCGTCGAGTAGGGTGGCACCCATCCCGATGAGGGCGTAGTCATCGACATCTGCACCGTGGATCGTCACGTTATGTCCTACGGACACGTAGTCGCCTAAACGGATCGTCGATTTCTGGTACAACGTGTGCAGTACTGCTCCGTCTTGGATGTTACAATGCTTACCGATGATGATGGTGTTGACGTCGCCACGCAAGACGCTGTTGAACCACAGACTTGATCCTTCGCCCACCGTCACATCGCCAACGACGGTCGCATTCTCTGCCATAAACACGTCGTCAGCGATATGCGGTGTAAGCATCTCACCGTTTCTATTGATGGTCTTGATAAGAGCCATATTATCGTGCAGCAATGATTGCGAGGAATTTCTCAGCTACGAGAGCAGCGCCACCGATCAGACCACCGTCGATATCCGGGCAAGCGAAGAGTTCTGCAGCGTTCTTCTCGTTGCAGCTACCACCGTACAGGATGGTAGTGTCCTCTGCTGCCTCTTGACCGTATTTAGCAGCTACGAGGCTACGGATATAGGCGTGGATCTCTTGTGCCTGCTCCGGAGTTGCGGTCAGACCTGTACCGATAGCCCATACCGGTTCGTAAGCGAGGGTGATATTCTTCCACTCCTCTGTGCTCAAACCGAATACAGAACCTTCCAGTTGTGCTTTAACCACCTCGTTCTGCTTACCTGCTTCACGCTCTTCTTTTACCTCACCGATACAGAAGATCACCTTCAGACCGTTTGCCAAAGCGAGGCGGGTCTTCTCAGCCAACATCTCATAGCTTTCAGCGTAGTATTGACGACGCTCCGAGTGACCAAGGATGACGTATTCAGCGCCGGTCGATTTAACCATCTCAGCGCTTACCTCACCGGTGTATGCACCCTTCTCATGATCTGCGCAGTTCTCTGCTGCTACCTTGATAGCCGAACCCTTCAGCAACTCAGCTACGGTTGCCAAATGGATAAACGGCGTACCGATAACAACGGCACATTTCGGTTCTTTAACTGCTTCTTTCAACTCGGTAGCCAATGCTACACCTTCTTGCAGGTTCTTGTTCATCTTCCAGTTACCTGCTACCATTTTTTTTCTTGCCATAAAAATATATAAATTTAAAATTACAAATTACCAATTACAAATTTCTCATATTATGTTTTTCGATTACTTTTCCGTTTACCAATACTACGAGACCCGGGTTCGCACGCACGATGGTCTTGATGGCTACGGGATCCATGAAACAGAAGATACTAAAGGTCATCTCTTCTTCCCAACCCAATTCTTTTGCAAAGGCTGCGATGTCATCGTCTCCCGAACCGGTCAGGAAATAAACGTTCTCATGTTCATAAACCAGGTTCTGTAACTTATCCATCTGTTTGCGGTCGGTTTTGTTCAGATCGTACATCGTCACCAGATACGTGGTGTCTTCCGACATCAGGATATCGTCCGTCAGTTCTTCCCATATATACTCATCGTATTCTTCGTCATAATAATGCCGCAGGATCTCAAAGTCATGGATTGTCGGGTCCTTGCCGGGCACTAAGGTACGGGTCTCCTGCTCGATGAAGGTCCATGTGCTGTCCCCATTGATGTCGGGTCGGTCGGCATAAAGGAACTCTTGCTGCTGACCGTCTTTCTCGAAGGTATAGAACACCTTGATAACCGGTGCAACCTCGTCGTGCGTCAACTCATTGATGTCGTTGCCCACTTTGTACGGACGGAAATCAATAGGCGGCAGGTGGGTATAACTATACCCCATGATACCTGCTGCGGACCCCAAAACCAGTACGGCGATGACCGCTTCCATCCAGGTGCTGAACAACTGCGGTATCTTCTTTCTACAGCAAAGCAGCACGATGGTCAGAGCAAGCAGTACTACATCTTTCCAGAAAGTCTGCCAGTTCGTCAGCGTCAACGCGTCCCCGAAACAACCGCAGTCCGCCACTTTGTTCGTCAATGCCGACCAGAGAGTGAGCGGCGTCATGAAGAGATAGAAGAGTAGGGAGATCCAACTCGTCCATTTAGTACGGACGTTCAGCAGCATCGTCCAACCTAATAGCCATTCGGTCACAATCAGCAATACGGCTACTGTGCCGGCGATAGGGAGCAGGTCGGTGAAGAAACCGCCAAAAGCCTTTAAGTAGTCCTCTATTTTATAAACGGTTCCTAAGGGATCCACCGCCTTCACGAAGCCGGAGAAGATGAAGGTCAAAGCCAATAGTGTGCGAGCTACGCTGCCTACTATATGGCATATTTGTGATTTGTGATTTGTGATTTGTGATTTAGCTCTCATAGTGAATCAAATCAAAGATTGCGTAGTTAATGATATCGAAGTAGTTTCCTTCCACACCTTCGGAAGCGATGGTTGTTCCGCCGTGCTCGAGGATAGTCTTGATACGAATGATCTTGGCCATGATCATATCGACGATCCCTTCTTTACTCATCTCGCGCCAAGCCTCTCCGTAGTCGTGATTCTTGCGCAGCATCAACTCTTTGGCTTCGTTCAGCACGCCGTCGTACCACTCCATGGCTTTTTCTGTAGATATATCCACGCCGTCCGCAAAACCCTGACGGTCTTGGATGATCGCCATGATACCGTAGTTGACGATGGCACGCAGGTTACCTTCTATATCATCGCCCACCAGACTGACACCCGTCTCTTGACGCTGACGGATATTTTTAACCTTTATATAAAGTTGGTCCGAGATGCCTTGCAGACGAAAGATACGCCAAGATGCACCGTAGTCGCTCATCTTATCGACGAATATCGCCCGACATTTGGCTGTTACCTCATCAAACTGTTTATTCGTATCTGCCATAAATTACCAATTACAAATTACCAATTAACTCGGCGAGCGTTACTTGTTTCTGTTCGCCGGTAGCCATGTTCTTCAACATGACGGTGTTTGTCTCCATCTCGTTACCGCCTACGATGGCTACGTACGGGATTTTCTTATCATCTGCGTAACCCATCTGTTTCTTCATCTTCGTTGGTTCCGGATACACTTCTACGGCGATATCGTGTGCTCTCAGTTCTTTTGCCCAACCCAAGGCATAACGTAATTCGGCGTCGCCAAAGGTTGCGAAGAGTATTTGGGTTGTAGATTGTAATTCCTTCGGGAATAAATCCAACTCAGTCAGTACATCGTAGATACGGTCCGCACCGAATGAGATACCTACACCCGAAACGTTTGGCAGGCCGAAGATTCCGGTCAGGTTATCGTACCGACCACCACCGGTGATCGAACCGATTTGTGCGTCCAGCGCCTTCACTTCGAAGATGGCACCCGTGTAGTAATTCAAACCCCGTGCAAGGCAAAGATCCAACTCAATGGATAATTGACAATTGACAATTGACAATTCGTTGAAGACGGTTTCCATCTCCTCCACGCCTTTGAGACCGACTTCGCTGTTGGCTAAGATAGTCTTGAGGGCGGTCAGTTTGTCAGCCGTAGAGCCACTGAGGTTGAGAATAGGTTGGAGTGCTGCAACCTGTTCGTCATTCAAACCGCGTTCTTTGAGTTCGGCATTGACGGCTTCCACCCCGATCTTATCAAGTTTGTCGATGGCTACGGTGATGTCAATCATCTTATCCGGCGCACCGATCACTTCGGCGATGCCGGCAAGGATCTTACGGTTATTGATATGCAGGCACACGTTGATACCCAAGCGGCGATAGACCTCTTCTACGATTTGGATGAGTTCGAGTTCACCAAGCAGGCTGTCCGAACCGATCACATCGACGTCGCATTGGTAGAACTCCCGATAACGTCCTTTCTGCGGACGGTCAGCACGCCAGACGGGTTGGATCTGGAAACGTTTGAAGGGAAAACTGAGTTCTTCCCGATGCTGTACCACATAACGGGCAAAGGGAACGGTCAGGTCATAACGCAGACCCTTCTCCGGCGCCAATGCGGCTTTCTCTCCGCTGTTCTGGATACGGAAGAGCAGTTTGTCGCCTTCCTCACCGTATTTACCCATGAGCGTGGATAGGTTCTCCATAGCCGGCGTCTCTATCTGCTGAAAACCATACAGACGAAAGACCCCTTTGATGGTATCAAAGATATAATTGCGACGCGCCATCTCCATTTGTCCAAAATCCCGCGTCCCTTTTGGTATACTTGGTTTCTGTGCCATAAATTACCAATTACAAATTACCAATTACAAATTGCCGAAAATTTCGGCATATATTTTCTCTGTTGCTCCGAGCTCGCTCTGCACATATTCTGCTGCTTTCTGTCCGATAAGCTCGTGATTCTCGAGCGCGGTATCAAGCGCCGCCTCCAACTCGCTATAGTTCTTAATACTCCGTGCTGCTCCGGCATCTATCAGCCCTTTGGCTTCACGGAAATGGTCATAGTTCGGTCCGAAGATCACCGGCATGCCGTACGCTGCCGCTTCTATTGTGTTATGAATACCGACGCCGAACCCACCGCCGATATATGCTACCTGTCCGAACGGATAGATGGATGATAGCAGACCCATCGTGTCGATTAATAATACATCCGCATGTCTCAGAATATTCTGAATACTGATTTCTGAACACTGACCACTGACATCTGAATACTTCACATACCGTCCTTTGAACAGATTGAAGATAAAATGCAGATGTTCTTCATCTATCTCATGCGGCACGAGGATGAGTTTGGTAACTTGGTCTGTGTTCTGTGCTCTGTCAGCGCAGCGGTCTGTGCTCAAATACTGCTCCAGCAATTCCTCATCTTTCGGCCATGTACTGCCTGCCACGATCACTTGCTCACATCCTTCCACAAACAGCCGTATCGGTTTTAACCGATCTGTGCTCTGTGCGCTGTGCTCTGTCAGCGAAGCGGTATGAGCCCTCACCGCCATCATCCTGTCAAATCGTGTGTCTCCGCAAACGGTGGCGTTTGGCACATCGTGTGCTGCTAACAGCTGACGAGACTCCTCATCTTGCACGTACAGATGGGTGAAGGCACGCAACACCTTCACTTGTCCTTTGCCCCACCATTTGAAGAAATACTGTTTCGGACGGAAGATAGAGCATATGCTATAGGTGGGGATATTGTGCTGCTTGAGTGCACGGATATAAGCCGGCCAGAACTCATACTTCACAAAGATCGCCATGCTCGGCTGCAAAGCTTCGATAAACCGCTTTGCATTCCGCCGCGTCGCAAAGGGTAGGTAATACACTCCGTCCGCCTGCTCATATCCCTTCCGTGCCTCATATCCCGATGGACTGAAGAACGTCACGACAATAGGTCTTTTGTCTTTGAGCGAAGCGGTCTTTTGTCTTTCGATTAATTTCTCAATAATCGGCCTTGCCTGCTCGAACTCGCCTACCGAGGCGGCATGGAACCAGATGGCGCCCTTAAGGTCCTTACGCTCCGCTAACAAACGCAGCGTAGCAGCCTGTCCGGAGACAAGCTGCCGCGCTTTGCGATGTCCGAATAGCGCTGCTAAACGTAAGATCAGAAAATAGATCAGCACGTATTAGAAACAGTAACGAACAGATGCTGCGATTTTCCAGTCGAAGTAGCTGGCAGTTGCGCCTTCTACGAACATCAGACCGTAACCCGGACGGAAGTCAGCTGCGATAGCCAATGGTACGTTTCCAAAATTGTAGCTGACACCAACAATACCGTTGACTCCGAACTTACCGGCAACGTTTGAACCACCACCTCCGTAACCGTAGCCTTTGGCACGACGCGGAGCGCCATAGTAACCGTAGTAGCCACTATAGCCACCATAACCACCGCCAATAGAGAAAGCACTAACCATACCGAGGTTTAAACCACCACCTGCATAAACCTTCAGACCATTAGCCGGCATATCCCAGTGATAAGCAACGTTCGGGTTTGCGGTAAAATCCCAAAGACCCATACTGCCACCACTGGTAGCACCTTGTGTCAAACCTACTGCCAAGTCAGCTTGAAGAGCTACATGACCTGTGAACCAATACTTGTAACTTAAACCGTCCAATCCACCGAATACAACACCGATCTCGTGTTGTGCACTAGCCGTCGAGATGGCCATTACGGCTACTGCGATAAATGTAAAAATCTTTTTCATTGTTGTAGAAAATTAATATTGTTACTACTTATTTTTCCCAAATCGGCTGCAAAGATACGATTTTTTTTTGATATGTGCAAGCGCGCGCGTATTTTTTTATTGAATTATGTTGATTTTTTTTGTTTGAATTAGAGTTTTCAATTATTCCCGTTCTGTGGGTATTGTGTCGAATCACGCAATAATCACGCAATAATCGCCCTATAATCACCCAATAGGCCTACTGTGCATGCCTTGAATTTACAGGGATCGCATAGGTATTGATGGTTGAGTTCCATAACCGAGTGCAAAGATACAGTAAAAAAAAGAACTATGCAAATTGTGGGGTACTGAATTGGAAGAAAAAATATAAAAAAGTACGCGCGTGCTTGCATATATGCAAAAAAAGCAGTACCTTTGCAGCAAATTTTAAATACGAATCGGATTATGCATGTAAATTACTTGGAGTCGAGGCATATCGGGCTGACTCCCGAGGACGAGAAAAAGATGTTAGAAGCTATCGGAGCGGAGTCCATGGAGGCGCTGGTGAAGGAGACCATGCCCGCTGATATCCTCTTACCGGAACCTATCGAGTTGGCGGAAGCCGTGACCGAGCAGGAGTTTTTGAATGAGGCGGAGGCATCATTGTCAGAGAATAACACATTTGCCCGCTCCTATATCGGGCGCGGTTGGTACGGTGCCATCACTCCGGCTGTGATTCGCAGAAACATGTTGGAGAACCCCGTTTGGTACACGAGTTACACGCCGTACCAAGCAGAAGTGAGTCAAGGCCGTTTGGAGGCGCTTTTCGTCTTTCAGACGATGATCAGCGACCTGACGGGACAGCCCTTGGCTAACTGTTCGTTGTTGGACGAGGCGACGGCAGCTGCGGAGTCGGTAACGATGATGCGGAACTTGCGCAGTCGCGAACAGGTGAAGGCGAACATAAGGAAGGTGTTTGTAGATGAGAAAGTTTGGCCGAACACCTTATCGGTGCTGCGTACCCGTGCAGTGGGTCAGGATATAGAGATCGTAACCGGCAGTTATGCAGATTTTGAGCCTAATGAAGAATTTTTCGGTGCCTTGGTTCAGTGGCCGAACAGCGACGGAGCGATAGAGGACTATGAGGCGTTCATTGAGGACTGTCATTCTGCAGGAATGAAAGTGACGGTGGTAGCGGACCTGATGGCATTGGCTTTGCTCAAACCATTAGATGCCGATATCGTATGCGGTACGGCGCAACGTTTCGGTTTGCCGATGGGCTTCGGTGGTCCGACAGCCGGTTACATGGCGACACGGGATGAGTTCAAACGCGAGATGCCGGGACGTATCATCGGTTTGAGTAAAGATAAATACGAGCACCCTGCGTACCGTTTGGCGCTGCAGACACGTGAGCAACATATTAAGCGCGAACGGGCGACATCGAATATCTGTACTGCCGAAGCTTTGTCCGCTATGATGGCCGGTATGTACGGTGTGTATCACGGTGCCGAAGGTATTCGTCAGATCGCCGAAGGAATCCACAGCAAAGCCGTTTACTTGAGCGAGATGCTGCAAGCTTACGGTTACGAGCAGGAGAATGCGGAATTTTTCGATACACTCAAAATTCGAGTGAATGATGAATGGATGAATGGATTAAAGGAACTCGCCGAGGAGATGGGTATCAACCTTTATTACGATCAGGAAGGATGGATCGGCTTGTCCATTGATGAAACGGTAGGTCTCGATGATATGAACGACCTCATTGAGTTGTTCGCCGAAGCGAGTGGCAACATGCCGCAGTACGAAGAGGTCGAAGAGGCTTTTGAAAACCTTTGGGCAATCGATGAGAGTAGGGTGCGTGAGGTCGATTATCTGCAAGCCGAGGTATTCAAAAAATACCGCACGGAGACCGAGATGATGCGTTATCTGAAACGCCTCGACCGCAAAGATATCTCTTTAGCAACCTCGATGATTCCCTTGGGTAGTTGCACAATGAAACTGAACCCTGCCGCTGCGATGATCCCCATCACGATGAGCGGGGCGATGAATGTTCACCCCTTGGCTCCCGAAGATCAGACACCCGGTTACAATGATATTATGGCGGAACTACAAGACCAGTTATGCGCCATCACCGGTTTCGATGCCTGCACGTTACAACCGACATCGGGTGCGGCGGGTGAGTACACCGGTCTGGTCGTTATTCGTGAATACCTCCAACGTCACAACCAAAGCCAACGCAAGGTATTGCTGATTCCTGCGTCCGCGCATGGTACCAACCCTGCGTCGTGTGTACAAGCCGGTTTCGTACCTTGTGTGGTCAAGTGTGATGAACAGGGTAATACCGATCTGGCTGATTGGAAAGCGAAAGCGGAAGAGAATAAAGAGGTACTCGCCGGTTGCATGATCACGTATCCTTCGACGCATGGTATCTTCGAACAGGCGATACGTGCGATGATAGCTGCTGTGCATGAGAACGGCGGACTCGTCTATATGGACGGAGCGAACATGAACGCACAGATTGGTTGGACCAATCCGGCTTATATCGGTGCCGATGTATGTCACCTCAACCTGCATAAGTCGTTCGCTTCTCCTCACGGAGGAGGCGGTCCCGGTGCCGGTGCCGTTTGTTGTACGAAGGCTTTGGCGGATTGTCTGCCGACGGAAGATAAGAACCGTGTATCGGCTGCGCTCTACGGCAACGCGAACATGGCGCTTATCTCTTGGGGTTATATCGCTATGATGGGCGCGGAAGGACTGCGTCACGCTACAGCTGCCGCTATCCTGAGTGCCAACTACATGGCTTCGCGTCTAAAGGATGCTTACGGCATCGTCTATACCGGCGCAACGGGTAGAGTGGGACATGAGTTAATCCTTGATTGCCGTCAGTTCCACGCCATCGGTATCACGGAAGCCGATATCGCCAAACGTCTGATGGATTACGGCTACCATGCTCCGACATTGTCGTTCCCGGTTCACGGAACGCTGATGGTTGAGCCTACGGAGAGCGAGTCCTTAGAAGAAATCAATCGTTTCTGCGACGTGTTGCTGCAGATTCGTCAGGAGATAGCCGATATCGAGTCAGGCAAATCAGATAAAACTGATAATGTGTTGGTTAATGCGCCTCACCCCGAATACGAAGTGGTGGCAGATGAGTGGAATCATCCCTATTCGCGTCAACAAGCCGCATATCCGACCGAATGGGTAGCACAGACGAAGTTCTGGTGTCCGGTAGGACGTGTCGATAACGGTTTCGGAGACAGGAATCTTGTCGCAAGATTTTGATATGCTAAGATACAGTCAATTTGTTAATCCTCATAATGCGCCGCACACGTCACGTGCCCGTACGTTTTTTGAGTATATCATCATCGTCATCGGTATCGCTCCGATGGCGCTGATGGTTAACTGGGTATTACTGCCACATGCTTTCGTCGGAGGCGGATTAACCGGTATATGTTCCGCTATCTATTATCTGACAGGAGGACTTTTGCCGTCTGTCTTCCCTGAGTACGGAGGCGCGATTCCCGTATGGTTAACGACCTTTGTTTTCAATGCGATACTATTATTGATTGCCGGATTGACGGTAGGTTGGAGATTCTGTATCCGCACGATGGTCGGGGTAGCTGCTATCACCTTCTGGTACCGTGTTATTCCTATCTTACCGGAACCCATCATCTCTGATCCATGGGTCGGAGCAATCATCGGCGGTTTCGTATTCGGACTCAGTTTAGGTTGCGTGCTGGCAGCTAACGGTTCTTCCGGCGGTACGGATATCGTTGCAATGATTGTCAATCATTACCGCAATATATCATTGGGTAACATTATGTTGCTCTGCGATATTCTCATCATCGCTTCCGCTTTCTTCCTGCCGTTACCGGCTTCCATGCAGCAAGAAGGAGCTAATCCTACTTACCTTCAAATCAAGCGAGTACTGTACGGCGTTACGATGACCTTTGCTTACACTATTGCCGTTGACTGGATCATGTCTCGCTTACATCGCTCCGTGCATTTTTTGATTTATTCGGCGAAATACGCGGAGATAGCGACGGCTATCAACACAACGGTAAACAGAGGTGTGACGGTGCTGGATGGAACGGGTTGGTACTCCCAAAAACCGATGAAGGTCATTTCCGTGCTTGTTCGCAAACCGGAGAGTTCGTTGGTCTTCCAATTGATCCATGATATAGACCCTAATGCGCTTGTATCTATAGCTGATGTAAGAGGTGTTTTTGGTTCCGGATTTGATAAAATTAAGGCAAAATAAGGGTGATTTGTAAAAAAAATGCCCAAAAATTTGCATATATCGTAAAAAAGCAGTACCTTTGCACCCGCTTTTGACGAAAAGTACGAGGAGAGTTGACTGAGTGGTCGAAAGTGCCGCACTCGAAATGCGGTGTACGCATTACGTCGTACCGGGGGTTCGAATCCCTCACTCTCCGCAAGAAAGAGTTGTAGAGCAGCCTGCCGCCGGCAGGCTGTTTAAGTATAAAAGAGATGGAAAAACAGGTTGTCATATTAGCAATAGAGTCGAGTTGTGACGATACTTCGTCTGCGGTCATCGTGGACGGTGTGTTACGCAGTAATGTGATTGCAAGTCAAAAAGTGCATGAGGAGTACGGCGGCGTAGTACCTGAATTGGCGAGCCGTGCCCATCAGCAGAATATCTTGCCTGTGGTGGACACGGCGCTCAAACGTGCAGGTGTCACCAAAGAGGATATATCTGCCATCTCCTTTACCCGTGGTCCCGGTTTATTGGGCTCCTTGCTGGTCGGAACCTCTTTTGCCAAGGGTTTGGCATTGGCGCTGAACATCCCTTTGATTGACGTCAACCATTTGCAGGGACATGTGTTAGCGCATTTTGTGGAAGACGGAACGGGATTAAAACACCCTTCTTTCCCCTTCCTCTGCTTGCTGGTATCCGGAGGAAACAGTCAGATCGTGCTTGTGCGCGCGTATAATAATATGGAGATTATCGGTCAGACTATCGATGATGCCGCCGGTGAAGCATTTGACAAATGTGCCAAGGTGTTAGGTCTTCCTTACCCTGGCGGTCCATGGATCGATAAGTTGGCCAAACTTGGCGATCCTGCCAAGTATCCTTTTGCCAAACCCAATATCGCCGGGTATGACTACTCTTTCTCGGGTCTCAAGACCTCGTTCCTATACACGTTGCGCGACATGCTCAAGGCGCATGGGGTAGAGACGATAGACGAGTTGGCAGAGCGCGTACCGAACTTACGGGAAGACATGTGTGCCTCTTTGCAGGCAACTGTGGTAGATATCCTGATGCGCAAATTGAAGAAAGCTGCTAATGATCTGAAGATACGTCAGGTAGCTGTAGCAGGCGGTGTGAGCGCCAACAGTGCGTTACGACAAGCTTTTGTCGATTACGGAAAGAAATACAACCGGGATGTCTTCATTCCGCCTTTCTCGTTCACAACCGATAATGCGGCGATGATCTGTCAAGCCGGCTATTTCAAGTATTTAGACAACGATTTCTGTCCCATCGATGAAGTGCCCTTCGCTAAAACAACTATCTAAATCTCTCAAACCGTACAGGGATGTCATCGTCTTCATGATCACACTGTTGGTGGCGAACTATTTCTGGAAGTTCACTATGGTGGGAGATGAGGATGGTGAGGTTGTGAAGTGGTTCGGACTGAATCTAACCGCCCCGTTTGATATCCTTTCCCGTCATATAGCTGCAGCTGTCTATTGGTTGGTGGATCTTTTTCGGGACACGGTTACGATGACCGATGCCTATTCGATTCGTTTTGACTCCGGTAGCGGAACCCGTATTATATGGGGCTGTTCCGGTTTGAAGCAGAGTTTCATATGGCTGTGTCTGATTCTGACCGTACGCGGCGGATGGAAACAAAAACTATGGTTTATTCCTATAGGATGGATCTGCTGCTACGCTTTTAATATCCTGCGTATCTTCCTGATTACATTACTTATCGAGCAGCACCCGGATTGGTTCCATATGCTGCACGATTATATCTTCAAGTACCTGTTCTACGGGATGTTATTCGGTTTGTGGGTTATCTTTGTTGAAAAGATAAGACCTTCCGTTTCAGCCAACTGATCACTTTCCAAGTCTTCGAAGCTTGCGGCGTGTCTCCGGTCAAGATATCGGGGATCGCGGCACCTGTTTCTTGCTCCGGATAAACGAGCATGTAACTATGATCGGAGAAGAAACGGGTGAGCATGTCCGGCACCTGGTCAAAGAGCGGGTTGTAGGATGGGGTAGAAGGACGTGCGTTAATCATTACGATCATGTCGTCCGGCATCATCTGTTTGGCGATCATCAGTACATCTTCCCAATTCTCCATTTCCCGATAACCGGCACGTAAGTACTTACCTTTACGGCGACAGAAAGCCTGCAAGGCTTTTTGAGTGGTCTCATTGGTGAAGAATACCACTTTGGCACCGATCTGGCTGCTTAGACGGCGTACGAGACCGAAACAGCTGATGAAGTCATGCTCTTTCTCGGCATAAGGCGGAACCGCCACCAGAATACGATTAATCGTGTTAATCGGTTGGACAGGGTGATAGACGATAGCCGCTTTGCTCTGATGATTGATCAGACGTGTGGCTTCTGTCCAGTCGCTCTCACTGCACAAATCGGGTTCATGCAGCTCTGTCAATTCGCCTAATTCCTGTAATTCATAATGCCTATTCTCCGCTACGGTGAGCATCAACCAGGAGTTGTCCGCTTTGTCCGCTTCCAGTCTTGCCTCCTCTTGTAGTGCCAACTGTTTGGCGGCGTATTCGGTAATGAAAGAAGCGGAGGTACAGAGTACCAGTATCATGATGACCGCTGCGTTCAGAATCTCTGCGCTGAAGATATTACTTTGGAAACCGATGGTGACGATCGCCAAGGTACCGGCTGCCGTCGCGTGCGTGAGACCGAAGATAAGCTTGCGTTCCATGACTTTCATTCCGAAACTGAGTTGGGCTAACCAAGCGGCTAACCATTTGCCAATCAGTTTAGTAGCTATCATCACTAACGCGATAGAGATGGTCATCCAACTGCTCCAGAGAAGGGTGATGTCAATCATCATTCCGACGCCCAACAAGAATAGCGGAACGAAGATATTGTTTCCCACAAAGTTGATGCGCTGCATGACAGGACTGAGGTTAGGTACCAAGCGGTTCATTGCCACACCGCACATAAATGCACCCAGGATTCCCTCCAGACCGGACCAGTCCGCCATCCAAGCCGATACCACCATAAATGTCATCACAACCAGGAATCCGGAGGTGGGGTCAGACCAGCGTTTGAAGAAACGTTGGGCTATTTTGGGGAAGATGACCAGAATATGTAATAGCGTCAGGGAAATACGCCCGATAAACGCCCATGTGGTTAGGCTGTCCGTATAAGCAAAATTACTCTTGAGAAACGCTAATACCAACAAGGACAGCGAGATAGAAAGCATAGTACCACCAATGGTAACGTTTACCGCTTCATTCTTCTGTACACCGTAACGGCTGACAATAGGATAGGTCATAAGCGTGTGGCTACCGTACATCGCGCCCAACAAAGCACTGGTGACCCAGTTGTAACCCAAAAGGCGACTGGTCAGTACACCTAAAGTAAAAGGAAGCAAGAACGAGTAAATACCGAAGATAGCCGCATGTGTACGTTGCTGACGGAAGTCATTGACGTCCACCTCAATACCCGCCTGCAGCATAATGTATAACATGCCTATCTTACCCAAGGTCTGGATGGCTGTGCTGTCCGGCAGAAGGCCGTAATGTCCGATGACAATACCCACAACGATAAATCCCACAATACTGGGAATACGTATCTTATGACAGATCATCGGAACCAAAAGGATGATGCCGAGTACCAAAGAGATGATGGCAAGCGGATTTGTAATCATATATATTGTCCTGTAATGGATTGTTTATTTTTTCGGATATCTTCTATCGTGCCTTGTGCAACGATTTTTCCGCCGCCTCTTCCTCCTTCCGGACCAAGGTCGATGATATAATCGCAGGCACGAATAACATCGGTATTATGCTCAATGATAATGACCGTGTTTCCTTTGTCCACCAGTCTGCGTAACACGCTCAGTAAAACACGAATATCTTCGAAATGCAAACCTGTGGTAGGTTCGTCCAAAATGTACAAGGTTTTACCGGTAGAGGGTCGGGACAATTCAGCAGCCAACTTGATGCGCTGACTCTCTCCGCCGGAAAGTGAGGTCGATGATTGTCCTAATTTAATGTATCCCAAACCGACATCTTGGATGGTTTTTATCTTACGCAGGATCTTGGGTTGCGGTTCAAAGAACTCAACGGCTTGGTTAACCGTCATGTCCAATATATCAGCGATACTCTTTCCTTTCCACCTTACTTCCAATGTTTCCCTATTGTATCGTTGTCCTCCGCACGCTTCGCAAGGAACGAATACATCGGGCATAAAATGCATCTGAATAGTCTTATATCCGTTTCCCATACACTCTTCGCATCTTCCTCCTTTGGCATTAAAAGAAAACCTACCTGCTTTCCACCCTCGAATCTTAGATTCGGGTAAGGCTGAAAAGAGGTCCCGGATGTCATTGAAGACATTGGTATAGGTGGCAGGATTAGAGCGCGGCGTACGACCGATAGGAGACTGATCCACATTGATGACTTTATCGATATGTTCCACTCCTTCGATACGTTCGTAGGGCAGAGGTTGGGTCTTACTGCGGTAGAAACGCTGACTAAGGATGGGGTAGAGCGTCTGGTTGATGAGCGAAGACTTACCGGAACCGCTGACACCCGTCACACAGACCATCTGACCCAACGGGATTTGTACCGTCACGTTCTTGAGGTTATTGCCAGTACAGCCGGAAAGAATCAAGTGATTCTTAGTGGTAATCGGTAATTTGTTATTTGTGATTCGGTCTGTGCTCTGTGCTCTGTCTGTGAAATCAGTCACGGTCTTTTCGCCTTTCAGGTACTGCGCGGTGATGGTATCGGTCTTGAGCAGGTCTTGAGGCGTACCGCTGAAGAGGATTTTTCCTCCCAAACGACCTGCTTTAGGTCCTACGTCCACTATCCAGTCCGCTTCCCGCATGATCTGCTCGTCATGTTCAACCACGATGACGGAGTTATTCATATCGCGTAACTCCTTGAGACTGTTGATCAGACGTTGGTTGTCGCGTTGATGCAGACCAATAGAGGGTTCGTCCAAGATATAGAGCACATTCACAAGCCGGCTGCCTATCTGCGTTGCCAAGCGGATTCGTTGACTTTCTCCACCGGACAGACTCTCGCTGCTACGGTTCAGACTGAGATAACTCAATCCTACTGATTGCATGAACCGAAGACGCGCACAAATCTCTTTTAGGATCGGTTCAGCGATGGATAATTGTTTGTTGGATAGTTGGAGGGTTTGAGGATGGGATAATTTATCTAGCAGCACATCGATATCCATGTTAGAGAAATCGGAGATGGAATAGTCTCCGAATCGATAACTGAGTGCCTCTTTGCTAAGGCGTTTGCCATGACATTCCGGACATTCGACCCACTCTTGCTCTTCTTCATTCTCCGATTCTTCCGAGAACTCCGAAAATTCGGATAATCGTTCCCACCAATTATCCTCACGCATAGCTTCATCGAACTCCTCACTATTCACTTTTAGCTCTTCACTCTTCACGCGGCCAAGTCCTTTGCAACAGGGACACCAACCGGAAGGACTGTTGAACGAGAACGTGTGCGGAGCGGGTTCCGGATAACTGAGTCCGGTATCCGGACACATGAGATTTCTTGATAGAAATCTAATAGGTGATTGGTGATTGGTGATTGGTGTTTGGTCTTCCGCTTCAACAATCATCATGATGCCGTTTCCTTGGGTCAAGGCACGATCCACCGATTGACGTAACCGTCGCAGGTCTTCTTCGGTACCATCGGCTTTGGGTTTGAGTCGATCCACCACTACTTCGATCGTATGGGTCTTGTAACGGTCCACTTTCATGCCCGCTACCAGTTCTTTGATTTCGCCATCAATACGCACATGCACAAAGCCCTTCTTGCGGATCGTCTCAAAGAGTTCTTTGTAATGTCCCTTTCTGCCGGAAACGAGTGGCGCCAATAGTAAGATCTTCTTACCCGCATAGTCCCGTACGATAAGGTCAATAATTTGATCATCGGTGAAACGTATCATCGGTTTGCCTGACAGGTACGAATAGGCAACACCGGCACGAGCGTACAGAAGACGAAGGAAGTCATAGACTTCGGTGATGGTACCTACGGTAGAACGGGGATTCTTGGTTGTTGTCTTCTGATCGATAGAGATGACCGGACTGAGACCGGTGATCTTATCCACATCGGGACGTTGCATTTGTCCAATGAAGCCTCGGGCATAGGAAGAGAAGGTCTCCATGTAACGTCGTTGCCCTTCCGCAAAGATCGTATCGAACGCAAGCGAGGACTTACCGGAACCGCTAAGGCCGGTGATGACGGTCAGTTTCTTGCGCGGGATAGAGACGTTAATGTTCTTCAGATTATGCACCCTCGCACCTATGACTTCTATGTTTCCTTCCGATTTGGACATAATTGAGCATGCAAAGGTACTAATTTTAATTGAAAATTGAAAATTGAAAATTGAAAATTTCTTATTTTGGGGGTAAAAAGAGTAATTTTTTTGAAAAAAGCACGCGCGTGCTTGCGTATGTAAAAAAAATGTTGTATCTTTGCACGCTAATTTGTCGGGAGGCTCGACACCCGCATGACCATTCGGAACAAACAATAGGTATATGAAGCAAAAAATCGCATTAATAACAGGTGTAACGGGACAAGACGGAAGTTACTTGTCGGAGTTTTTATTGGGTAAGGGATACGAGGTGCACGGTATCATTCGCCGTAGTTCGGTGGACTATCGGGAACGTATAGCTCATTTGGAGGGTACCCCGCATTTTCACTTGCATTATGCCGACATGAGTGATTCGATGTCGCTGGTGAAATTGGTGGGGCAAGTGCAACCGGATGAGATCTATAACTTAGCGGCACAGAGTCATGTGCAGGTTAGTTTTGATGCGCCTGAGTTTACGGCAGATGTTGATGCCGTAGGTGTACTGCGTATTTTGGAGGCCGTGCGTACGAACCATCTGGAGAAGACCTGTAAGATCTATCAGGCTTCGACAAGTGAGTTGTACGGTAAGGTGGAAGAGGTGCCGCAAAGCGAGACAACGCCTTTTCATCCCTATAGTCCTTATGCGGTAGCTAAGTTATACGGTTACTGGATTATCAAGGAGTACCGCGAGGCATATGACATGTTCTGCTGCTCGGGTATCCTGTTTAATCATGAGAGCGAGCGTCGAGGAGAGACGTTTGTGACGCGTAAGATCACCTTGGCGGCAGCCCGTATCGCACAGGGTTTGCAAGATTGTCTGTATCTGGGTAATCTGGATAGTTTGCGCGACTGGGGATACGCCAAGGATTATGTAGAGTGCATGTGGTTGATCCTGCAGCACGAGACACCGGAAGATTTTGTGATTGCAACGGGTGTGCAACACACCGTACGGGAGTTTGCTACCTTGGCTTTCCATCATGCAGGCATTGAATTGCGTTGGGAAGGAAAAGGCATCGACGAAAAGGGTATAGTAGTGGAGAGTCGAGAGCCAAGAGTCAAGAGCGGGCAAGTTGTTGTGGCGGTTAGTCCGGATTTCTATCGACCGACCGATGTGGTAAACTTGTTAGGTGATCCGAGTAAAGCAAAACGAGAACTGGGTTGGGATCCGCAGAGTACCAGTTTTGAACAACTCGTGGAGTTGATGGTAAAACACGATATGCAAAAAGTGACCAGAGAGCACTTTAATTTGGCGGAATACCTCGAAAAAGGTATAGTGAAATAAGGACGAAATAAGGAGTAAAGTCTAGGATTCATAGGTAATAGATACGTGATTGATACGTAATCGATACGTGATTGATAGGTAAAAGATAGGAGATGGAGAAAGATAGTAAGATATATGTAGCCGGACACCGGGGAATGGTGGGAAGCGCCATCGTACGGGAATTACAACGGCAGGGTTATACAAATATTATCACCCGGACGCATAAGGAGTTGGATCTGTGTCGTCAGGAAGATGTAGAGCGGTTCTTTGAACAAGAGAAGCCGGAGTATGTATTTTTGGCAGCCGCAAAGGTTGGCGGTATCGTGGCGAACCAGAATGCCTTGGCGGATTTTATGTATGATAACATGATCCTGGAGATGAACGTGATTCATGCAGCATGGAAGAACGGGTGCAAGAAATTAGAGTTTTTGGGTTCGAGTTGTATCTATCCGCGTATGGCACCTCAACCGATGACGGAGAGTTGTTTGCTGACCGGTGAGTTGGAAAAGACGAACGAGGCGTACGCTTTGGCGAAGATCAGCGGTTTGAAGTACTGCGAGTTCTTGAACCGTCAATACGGAACCGATTATATCTCTGTCATGCCGACAAACCTGTATGGTCCGAACGATAACTATCATCCCGAGCATAGTCATGTACTGCCGGCGTTGATAAGACGTTTCCATGAAGCGAAAATGAGCGGGGCGAAGTCTGTGACCTGTTGGGGTACGGGTAGTCCGTTACGAGAGTTCCTTTATGTGGATGATTTGGCGAACCTCTGCGTGTTCCTGATGAATAACTATTCGGGGAATGAGACCGTGAACGCAGGAACAGGTAAAGAGTTGACGATTAAGGCGCTTACGGAACTAGTGGCCAAGGTAGTTGGTTACGAAGGGAAGATAGAGTGGGATAGTACACGTCCGGACGGTACGCCGAGAAAGTTACTGGATGTAAGCAAGGCAACGAAGTTAGGCTGGACCTACAAGACAGAACTGGAGGACGGAATCCGGTTGGCATACGAAGATTTTTTGAATAATCCTATGCGAGCAGAAAGATGATGCGGGATTTCAGTTTGGATATATATCGGGAGTTGTTGGACACCTTACAGAAACAGGGATACGAATGTATCTCGTATGCGGACTATATCAAGACGAAAGCCAAAAGACAAAAGTCCAAAGAGAAGTTTGTCATCTTGCGTCATGATGTAGATAGAATGCCGCAAAACAGTTTGGAGGTGGCGAAGATAGAGCGTTCGTTTGCAGCCAAGGCAACCTATTATTTCCGGGTAGGCAAAGAGAGCAACGATCCCGAGATTATTCGTGCGATCGCTAAGTTGGGTCATGAGATAGGCTATCATTACGAGGACTTGGCTTTGGCGCATGGCAATAAAGTGAAGGCATACGAGCATTTTAAGACGTGGTTGGAATATTTCCGGTATTACTATCCGGTAGAGACTATTTGCATGCATGGCGCGCCAACGAGTCGTTACGACGGTCGCAAGTTATGGGAGAAATACAGTTATAAGGATTTGGGTATCATCGGTGAGCCTTATCTGGATACGAATTTCGGAGACGTGCTGTACTTGACAGACACCGGCAGATGTTGGGACGGATACCACGTGTCCCGTAGGGATAAGATTCCGCAGTATCAGGACGAATGGACAGCCAAAGGCTGGACCTGGCATACGACACCGGAGTTGATAGCAGCTATCAAAGGAAACGGATTACCTGCCCATGTGATGATTACTACTCACCCTCAACGCTGGACCAATCATATTATGTTCTGGTGGCGTGAGAGAGTGTTGCAAGCTATAAAGAATAGAATTAAAAGATTGATAATCAGATAATGAATAAACCATTAAATTTCGGATTGATTGGCGCTGCAGGGTATATCGCACCCCGGCACATTAAAGCTATCGCAGACACGGGTAATAATCTGCTGGTGGCATATGATAAGTTTGACAGTGTAGGTCGTTTGGACAGTTCCTTCCCGGATTGTTCGTTCTTTACGGAGAATGAGCAGTTTGACCGTTTCTGTTCCAAACAAATGCGGACAGACAATCCTTTGCATTGGTTGTCTATTTGTACGCCGAACTATACGCATGACGCGTTCATTCGCTATGGTTTGCGTATCGGGTGTAATGTGATATGCGAGAAGCCGCTGGTGCTGAATCCGTATAATATTGATAACCTCATTGAATTAGAGCAAGAAACGGGTCATCAGGCTTATACGATTCTGCAACTTCGTCTGCACGACAAGATCCGTGCGTTGAAAGAGAAAGTAGAGAAGGGTCCGAAGGATAAGATCTACGATGTGGATTTGACCTATATCACCAGTCGTGGCAAATGGTACTACAGCAGCTGGAAAGGCGATGTACACAAGAGTGGGGGTATCGCTACGAATATCGGTGTGCATTTCTACGACATGTTACAATGGGTGTTTGGTCCGGTGAAGAAGAATATCGTCCATGTGATGAGTTTTGACCGTGTGGCAGGTTATCTGGAGTTGGAAAAGGCACGTGTGCGTTATTTCTTAAGTATCAATGCTGAATGTCTGCCGGCAAACGCAGTACAGGGCGAGAAACGCACCTATCGTACCTTATGTATCGATGGTGAGGAGTTTGAGTTCAGTCAGGGATTCACCGAGTTGCATACGGACAGTTATCGTCAGATATTGGCAGGAAACGGTTTCCGTATTTCGGAGGCAAGACCTTGTATAGAGACAGTCAGTGAGATTCGTCATAGTGAGCCGATTGGTTTGGTAGGCGAGTATCACCCTTTAGCTAAACTGCCATTAGCAAGACATCCGTTTGGATGGGATGAGAAGCGATAATTTGTCGCGCAAATTATCGCTATTTGTGATTTGAAATTTTAGATTTATGATTTATAAATTCAAATATTTATTATTTTTTGCATTACTGAGCTTGGCGTTGTCCTCTTGTGTGACGTCGCGTAAAGTGAACTATATGCAGGAACCGGACAAGTACATTCCTCATTACGCCGACACATTGGCTTTTGAGGATTACGAGTTGCGAATCGGAGACAGGTTGTATGTGTATATCTATTCGCTGAACGAAGAGATACAAAAAATGTATAATGCCGGAGGTGCCAATTCGTCTTATATGCGTCAGCAGATGGGACAAAGTACTATGTATGGCAGCTATGATTTGTACACTTATCTGATTGATGAGGAAGGCTATATTACGTTCCCAACGCTGGGGAAGATCTTCGTGCAGGGGAATACGACACGTGAGGTGAAGTTGAAATTGGAGGAGGAGTTAAGTACTTTGCTGCATGAGTTACCTGGTTATAGCACGATATCGGTAGAGGTGAATATCGTCAACCGTTCGTATTCGATCATCGGCGCGCAGAGCGGAAGGTACATGATCAACAAAGAGAAGATGACAATCTTTGAAGCTTTGGCGCAGGCAGGTGACTTGGCGGAGTTTAACAGTCGTAAAGAGATCAAGTTGGTGCGGGAAAAGAATGGAGTAACGACCATTAAGACCTTTGATGTGCGCTCCAAGGAAATCGTCAATTCGGAGTTTTACTATATCGAGCCGAACGACATCATCTATATTCGTCAGATACCTGGTTACAGTTTCGGTATCAACCATGTGACGACTGTCATTGGCGTAACGGCAGCCACGATCTCGTTCGGTGTATTCATCTATTCGATCGTACAGACGGGTATTAACCATGTGAATAAGTATTATGGTAAGAAATCGTCTGATAGCTCATCAACGCAGGAAGGAGGTTCCAAATGAAAACATTCAAGTTATTCCTTTTTGGCCTTGTAGCTGTGCTAATGAGCAGTTGTTACTCGCATAAGGTGATCGGATACCTGCAAGAACCGACCAAGCAGAACCACCTGCCGGTTTATGACAGTGTGCCGTATGAACCGTATCGTATCCGTATAAACGATGATATCATCTATCGTCTGATCACGATGGACGAGACGATGAGTAAAATGTTGGGAACGAATAATATGTCCACATACGGTCAGTACGCCAATTCCTATCGTGTCCATATGGACGGAACGATTGATATTCCTTTCTTGCACCCTGTGAAGGTGCAGGGTTTGACCGAACAAGAGGCGCAGGATACCTTACGTGCTGCGTTCAGGGAGATTATTCCGGATGCCGACGTGAAGGTGGCGCTGTATAATAAATACTTCTCCGTCATCGGTGATGCCCACTCGGGACAATATTATATATATAAGGAGAAGATGAATATCTTCCAGGCCTTAGCGATGACAGGTGATGTGATGAACAGTGCCGACCGTAGGCATGTGCGCATCATTCGTCCCAAAGACGGAGGACAGGAACCGGAGGTGCTGGAGTTTGACTTACGCACCAACAGTATCATCGATTCGAAGTACTATTACATCTATCCGAACGATGTGATCTATGTGGCACGTACAGGAAACAGTTTCTTTGCCGTACCGAGTTATGCCGGCTTTACCGGTTTGATAACCAGTAGTGTGGCATTACTGACCACTGTGTTGAATTACGTGGCGTATTTGTATAAATAGTAAATCGTTTAGCTTATGGCAAATAATCAATATTACAGTCCGGGAGGTAACAGTTATTACCAATCGGGAAACAATCATTACTACTCCAGCAGTAACAGTCGTTACTATGGAGGTGGAAACGGTAATTATTACACGCAAGGAACCGGTAATCAACATTATTACCAGCAGGATCCGCAGAGTGATGACGAGGAAGGTAAGGGTTTTGGTTTTAACCCTCTTGAGTGGTTATTTACATTCCTTCACTATTGGTATCTTTTTGTGATCGGTTTGGCTATCGCGATGGGTTTGGCGATGTTGAAGAACCGTCGTTGGATTCCTACCTATCTCAGTCAAGGAACGATCGTGATCAAGGAGAACTCCGGTTACGGCGGACAGTCCTTGGCGTTGATGCAGGGTTTCGGTGCCGATCCGGGATTCAAGAATGTGAATAACCAGATGATCATGCTCACCTCGTATGACCTGATGAGTCGTGTGGTCGATTCGTTACCGTTCATGGAAGTGGAGTATATCACGCAAGGTCGATTCAAAACGCGTCAGTTGTATCGTCAGACGCCTATTGTGGTGGAGGCGTCGCGTGTCGATCCACGTGCGTACGGCGTCATGTTCCAAGTGGATTTTGCAGCCGATGGCTCTATGTGGATTTCTTCAACGGACGATGACGTGCCTTTGGATATAGAGACGCATTACGGCGAACCGATCCATTGCTCGATGTTCGATGGTGTCATCTGGCCGACGGAGTTCATGATGAACAGTAATAAGATCTACATTCGTTTTCGTGATCATGAGTCCTTGGTGAATGAGTTCATGAGTCGTGTCAGTCTGGGTTTTGTGACTGAAGGATCAACGATTCTCTCTATCTCATTAATCAGCGAATGGCCTCAACGTGACTGTGAATTCATTGATAAGTTGATGCAGATCTATCTGTTGCAGAACTTGGAGCAGAAGAACGAGGTGGCAGAGAACTCCATCCGGTTTATCAACTCGCAGTTGGATAATCTGCAGACCTCCTTGCAGGTAAGCGAAGGAGCGATGACCGATTTCCGTCAGGAGAACAAGTTCGTGGATGTCAACTCGTATGCCGGTCAGTTGATGGGTCTTATCTCCAGTTATGACCAAAAGAAGATGGAGTTGCGTTTGCGTGAGACCTATTTTGACTACTTGATTAACTATATCCATCAGAATATCGAGAGCGGAGCCGTTATTGCTCCTTCCACGATGGGTGTGAATGAACCGATGTTGATGGGTCTTGTAACCCAACTCAATGAACTTCGTATCCAACGAGGAGAGGTGACGGAGAAGAACGTGTATTATGCAAAATATACAAAGGATATAGAGAACGTCAAGACCTCTATCGAAGAGGTGGTCGGCTCTATGCGTGCGTCGTTGGAAATCGAGAAGGAAGACCTCAGACGTCGTATGGAAGAGACGGAGAATGAGATTAAGAAACTGCCGGAGAAGGAGTTGCAGATGGTGGCTATCGAGCGTAACTATCGTATTGATGACAACTACTACACTTTCTTCTTGCAGAAACGTGCGGAGGCTGAGATCCAAAAGGCATCGAACACGCCGGATAACTCGATCATGGACAAGGCGCGTACAACGGCTACGATGAACGCCAAGGCAAAGAAACAGACGACCACCAAGTATCTGGCAATCGGTTTCCTTATTCCGGCAGTGTTGATCATCCTCAGCGAGTTGCTCAATAACAAGATTCGTTCGCCGAAGGATGTGGTCAAACTCCGCTATTTCCGCCTCATCGGTACTTTGCGTCACGCCAAGAGTCAGAACCCTACTTTGGTGCGTGCTTCGCCCCGATCCAGTTATGCGGAGATGTTGCGTGCGATACGAACGCGTATCGAGTTCGTGTTACGTCGTAAGGATAAGATGGTGCTCTCGGTAACCTCTACCGAGTCCGGTGATGGTAAGACATTCCTCTCTACGAACTTGGCTTCTCTGTACGCCATGACAGGACGTAAGGTGCTGTTGATCGACCTTGACCTTCGTAAACCGAACATCCACACAAAGTTAGGTTTGGAGAACGGTAACGGTATCTCTAACTACCTCATTGGTGATTGTGAGTTTGACGAAATCATAACGACGGATACACCGTTTGGCTTTGACTTCATTCGTGCCGGTACGATTCCGCCTAACCCGGGTGAGTTGGTTCACTCCGACAAACTGAAACGACTGATGGATTCTATGCGTGAGCAATATGACTATATCGTCATCGATACATCGCCTATCGGTCTGGTTCCGGATGCCTATGCTATCATCGACCATTGCGACTTGTGTCTGTTCGTGATTCGTTGTATGCAAACCAATAAGTCGTTCTGTCGTCAGACGCTTGAGCAGATGACCGATGTCATTGATAATCACGAGAAAGTACAAATTATCCTATCCGATATTCCTACTACCGGTCGTCACTCCTATGGTTCCGGTTACGGATACGGTTACGGTGGTTACGGAGGTTACGGTTACGGTCACCTCGGTTACGGTGGTTACGGTGGTTACGGTTACGGCTACGGTGGTAACAACAGTCGCTCGAAACGCTACGGTAAGATTTACGGTAAGATCTACGGCAAACTTGTCAAAGATGATAAGGCATACCGCTCGTACTACTACTATCATCACGATGAGGATGATGAGGAGGCAAAAGAGCAGGAGCAGGGACAAGAGAATAAAGGCTAATTATGGCACTCGCTTTTGATAACGATAAATATATCCGTATCCAATCGGAGCACATTCGCGAACGTATCGCGCAGTTTGGCAATAAACTGTATCTCGAGTTAGGCGGCAAGTTATTCGATGACTTGCACGCCAGCCGAGTGCTGCCCGGATTCATGCCCGACAGTAAGTTGCAGATGTTAACCCAACTGCAAGATACACTGGAGATTGTGATTGTAATCTCTGCCTTGGATATCGAGCGTAATAAAGTTCGTCAAGACTTAGGTATCACCTATGATGAAGACGTGCTACGGTTACGCGAAGAGTTTATGAATCGAGGATTCATGGTTTCTTCGGTGGTGATTACGCACTATACGGGACAACGTTCTGCGGATGCCTATCGCCAACGTCTGGAGCGCAAAGGGATACGGGTGTATTATCATTATACGATTGAAGGCTATCCGCATAATGTGGACCTGATTGCCTCGGAAGAGGGATTCGGACGTAATGACTATATCGAGACGACACGACCATTGGTTGTGGTTACGGCACCGGGTCCCGGTAGCGGAAAGATGGCGGTTTGTCTAAGTCAATTATATAATGAACATGCGCGTGGAAAGGAAGCAGGGTACGCTAAGTTTGAGACCTTCCCTGTATGGAACTTGCCGCTCAAGCACCCGCTCAATATCGCGTATGAAGCGGCAACGGCGGATTTGCAGGATGTGAATATGATTGACCCCTTCCATCTGGAGGCGTACGGTAAGACTGCCGTGAACTACAATCGGGATATTGAGATCTATCCGGTGTTAGATGCGTTATTTACATCCATCTATGGTACGAGCCCCTATAAGTCTCCTACTAACATGGGTGTGAATATGGTGGGTTTCTGTATCAGCGATGATGAGGCGGTACGCGAAGCCAGTAAGCAGGAGATCATACGTCGTTATTTCCAAGCGCTCTGCCATTTGGCAAACGGCAGATGTAATGATGCGGAGATCAAGAAACTGGCGCTGTTGCAGCAACAGGTAGGAATCAACACAGCCTATCGTCGTACAACGGTAGCGGCACGCGAACGCAGGGCATTGACGGGTGCATTGCATGACGGAGTCTTTGCCCATGCTGCAGCGATCGAATTGCCGGACGGCCGTATCATCACGGCACAGGCAGGAGAACTATTAGGCTCTTCGGCTGCTTTGCTGATGAACGCGATGAAGGAATTGGCAGGTATTGATCATGCTGTACGACTGATTCCGGAGAACATCATTGAACCTATCCAGAAGACCAAGATCAGTTACCTGCACGGTCAGAATCCCCGTTTGCATACAGACGAAGTGTTAGTAGCGCTATCCGTACTGTCTCTGCATGATGAGAATTGCCGTAAGGCATTGGATACCTTACCTTTGCTCAAAGGATGTCAAGCACACTCAACGGTGATGCTTAAAGAAGTAGATTGGAGAACATTTAAGAAGTTAGGGATCGACTTAACAACCGATCCGGCAAAAAAATAAAGCGTTCCTCATTCATACTATTTTTGGCACTCTGTGCCGCCCCTGTATTGGCAATAAGCGATACAGCGTTGGATTCTATATATACCCAGTTCAATATTGATGAAGTGGAAGTGACTGCGCGGCGGCGTGAGGAACCTGTTATCCCTGTTCAGAAACTGGAAGGGGCTCGTTTAGAGGGCCTTAGCACACAAAGCGTTGCCGATGCTGCACGTTATTTCTCGGGCGTACAACTGAAGGACTACGGTGGAGTAGGAGGCATGAAAACGATTGACGTGCGCTCCATGGGGTCTCATCATTTAGGTGTCTTCTATGATGGGATAGAGATAGGTAATGCACAGAACGGAACGGTGGATCTTGGTAAGTTCTCAATGGATAATATCGAAGAGTTGGCGCTCTATAACGGTCAGAAATCCGAGATCTTCCAACCCGCCAAGGACTACGGTTCTGCCGGTACGCTATACATCAAGACGCGTCGGCCAAAGTTTTCTTCGGATAAGTCATATAATGTACACCTGACCATGAAAGCCGGTACGTTCGGTCTTGCCAACCCTTCCATTCTCTATGAACAGAAACTGACGGATAATATTCATCTCTCTGCAAATGCAGAATATACCTACGCCAATGGTCGGTATCATTTTCGATACCGCAAGGTCTTTCCGGACGGGACGGTAGCATGGGACACGACTGCCGTACGCCAAAACGGTGACGTGCAGTCTGGACGGGGAGAAGTAGGTATCTTTGGCTATCTGCCCGAAGGTAAATGGCATGTCAAAGGGTATTTCTACGCCAGCGAGAAAGGTATCCCGGGTGCGATCGTGAATAATGTGTGGAAGAATAGTCAGCGCCAGTGGGACCGTAATGCGTTCGTGCAGGGGAATTTCACCAAGACCTTTGTTCGTGGCTATGACTTTCAGTTCAATGCCAAGTACTCCAATGATTGGATGCGGTATCTCAATCCGGACACTACGTTGATGTATCTGGACAATGTGTTCACGCAGCAGGAGGTCTATCTAAGCATGGCACATCGTGTAGCGATATGCGGAGGTCAAGCGGTGAACAACAAACTGAGGCGAACGGATATCAATTGGGATATTTCCGTCAGTGCGGACTATCAATGGAACTATCTGCAAGCCAACCTCGCTAACTTCGTTTATCCGGAGCGCAGTACGGTTTTGGCGGCTGCCGCTACGCAGTTCTATTGGAAATATTTCAAAGCGCAGACTAGTGTGCTGGGTACGTTTGTGTTTGATAAGATTCATCATCCTTCCCAGACCATGCCTACGGCCTCCAAACAGCGTCCACAATTCACGCCTGCCGTCTTTGTCAGTTATCAGCCTTACCTGCCTGAACAACTATACCTGCGGGCATTCTACAAGCGTATTTTCCGCATGCCTACTTTCAATGACCTCTATTATACAGACGTGGGCAATATAGCGTTATTGCCGGAATATACGACCCAGTACGACGGTGGCATCCAGTATGACAAAACGTGGTCACAAGGCACTTTCCGCATGGTGAGTCTCAAAGCAGACGGCTATTTCAATCAAGTCAAGAATAAGATCGTGGCTATCCCGAAAGGGAACGGACAGTATCGTTGGCAGATGATGAACCTCGGTTATGTGGAGATACGGGGATGCGATGTCAACCTCTCTACTACTTTACATTGTGGTAAAGAGGTGTTCCTTACTGTTGCCGGCACCTATACCTACCAGAAAGCGCAGGACTTCACCGACCCAGAAGAGATAACCTACGGCGGGCAAATAGCCTATATCCCGTGGCATAGTTGTAGTGCTACGGCAAACTTGATGTGGAAGGGCTTGTGTGTCAATTATGCCTTTATTTATGTAGGCGAGCGCTATACGAACTCCGCTAACATACCCGTCAACCATCTGCAACCTTGGTACACCCACGACATGAGTATCTCGTATGAGTTTCCTCTTAAAACCGGGCAACGTCTCCATTTTGCATTGGAAATCAATAACTTGCTGAACCAACAATACGAAGTTATTCTCAATTACCCCATGCCGGGTATCAACGGAAAAGGAATTTTTAAGATTATGATTTAAGATATATGAATAGGAAATCATTATTAATCTGTACTCTGTGCTCTGTATTCTGTATTCTTACAGCTTGCCGCCACGAAGAACCGATCCTGCCTCCGGAAGAAGAGCAACACGGAGAGAAAGACACGACGGAAGTCGTTGGCTTCTACCTGCTCAACGAGGGAAATATGGGATCTAACAAAGCCTCCTTGGACTATTACGACTATGCGTCGGCTACGTATAAACGTAACATATATTCAGAAGTCAACCCGGATGTGCCCAAAGAGATGGGCGATGTAGGTAATGACTTGCAGATTTATGGTTCGCGTCTCTATGCTGTCATCAACTGCTCCAATAAAATAGAAATCATGGATGCTAAGACCGCCAAGAGGATAGGGCAGATAGATGTCCCGAATTGTCGTTATTTATGCTTTCAAGGTCAATATGGGTATATTACTTCTTATGCTGGCCCCGTCTCTCTTGATGCTTCCCATGCACAAATAGGATACGTGGCGCGTTTTGATACCGCCACATTGGAGATAAACGCTACATGTTTGGTCGGTTACCAACCCGATGAACTGACCATTGTAGGCAATAAAATATATGTTGCCAATTCCGGTGGATACATGGTTCCGAATTACGAGAATACGCTAAGCGTGATTGATATATCTTCCTTCGCTGAAACGAAACGCATACCGGTTGCCATTAACTTACATCGCGTGCGAGCGGATAAAAACGGCCTTTTGTGGGTCACTTCGAGAGGTGATTACTATGACGTACCGGCCAAATTATACTGTCTGGACACGAAGACCGATCAAGTAGTTGACATGCTCGATATAGCTGTTTCTGATCTTGATATCGTCGGCGATTCGCTGTACGCATGTGCAACGGCATGGGACAACGTTACGATGACAAATACCGTGTCGTATTCGATCTTGGATATCAATACGCGCAAAGTAGTATGCACTAATTTTATTACCGATGGTACGGATTTGAAAATCAAAAGACCCTACGGTATCAAGGTGCACCCCCTTACACACGATATCTATCTTACCGATGCCAAGAATTATGTTTCCCCGGGTACGCTCTATTGTTTCTCGCCTGAAGGAACAATGCGCTGGTCTGTTCGAACAGGAGATATTCCTGCGCACTTTGCATTTTTAGAAATGCCTCGCGAATTGAGCCTAAATGGGGAAAAATAAAAAAAATAAGCAAAAATTGCATTTTTTATTTGCTTATATAAAAAAAAAGCAGTATTTTTGTACCCGCATTTAGATAAATGCCGACTATGGTTCTTCAAGGCGTTCCGTTTTGAAGATTAAAAGGGAAGGTTGTGCAAATCAACCGCTGTCCCGCAGCCGTAAGTCTCGACACTGAGTTCCAGTTCTCAATGGTCACTGTCATGCGACGGGAAGGCCGGAACAAGGGAGACAAGCCGGAAGACCTGCCATAACCGAACCGCTGATACTCTTGGCGCGGATACCAAGGTGTGGCACATGAGAACAAATGGTATATCAAACATTAATCATCAATTGTCAATTGTTGATAATCGCTTGTCTGTGATCAATTGTCAATTGTCAGTTATTATGCAGCGTTATGTATTTATCGCAGCTCTTTTTGCTGTGTCTTTTTCTGCTCTTTCTCCCGCGCACGCGCAGAGTCCTTATATCTCGCGCGTGTGGGAGTATTGTCCCGCCCCCGGACAGTTTGTCAACGAATTACCCGAATACGAAGACGGAGATGACGCGGACTCTATGTGCCGCAAAGCCGGAGAGTATATTTGCGGTACGACTCGCAGCGATATTACCCTCGGAGGGTGGGGAGGATACGTAGTGGTCGGTTTCGACCATATGATTGTGAATGTGGCGGGTGAATACGATTTCCGCATATGGGGCAATGCTTTCTATGCGGACGTGAACCATCCTGAGAACGGAGGCAGTTCGGAACCGGGCATTATTTCTGTCAGTTATGATGCCAACGGGAATGGTCAGCCGGACGATAAATGGTACGAGATAGCAGGCTCCGAATACAGCCGTTCTACCCGTAATTATGAGATTACCTATTTCCGTACTCCGTCTGACCATGTGAAAACGCCTAAGATGTCGGAAGATCTGGTGGATACTACCTATATCAAATGGCGTGATAAAAACGGCACAACAGGCTATTTGGCAAAGAACCGTTATCATTCGCAGGACTACTACCCCCAATGGGTAACGGCAGACAAAGTGACATATTCCGGTACGCTTCTTCCGGATAATGCCGTCCCGTATAAAGAGACCGGTCAGACCAGGTATATCATGTCTAATTATGCGTATGGTTATGCAGATAATCATCCCAATGACAACGACGGTAGCAAGATAAAGATTGACTGGGCGGTGGACAAGAAGGGCAATGCGGTTAATTTGCCCGGTATTCATTTCGTCAAAATACAGACGGGCGTCAATCAGCAGTGCGGATGGATAGGTGAGTTGTCAACAGAAGTGAGTGGGGGAGAAGACCTCCATCCGGATGTGACGACCGACATAGAAACAGTCGAAAGTCGAAAGTCAAAAGTCGAATGCTATAAGATTCTAAAAGACGGACATATTTATATCATTATTAACAACCAAATTAAATACGTATTATGAAAAGAAGATTACTTCTATTCGCCGCATTAGCCCTAACATGGTTAGGCGGCAAAGCTGTAGCAGAGGATTATAACATGCCACAGTGGGGCTATGTGACAAAAACGGTCACAAAAGGAAGTCCCATTACGTTCTATGACAATGCCGGAACAGGCAGTTTCGCATCGTCAACATTCAATTCTCAATCAGCGGTTGTCTTTCAACCCGCGACAGAGGGTTATGCCATCAAAGTAACATTTGAAAGTTTGGAGTTGTATAATTACAATCACAATGCAACAACTTCATGGAAATGTTATTTGAAAGTTTATGATGGTACGTTCGCAGAGAGTTCCATGTCTAAATGGCCTACATCAGGAAGTTCTGTTAACGAATTTCCGGACAACGCTCAAATCGTAGCTTATTACAAAGGAGAAGATGTCATCAATCCTATGCCGACACTCATCTCTGGAGCTGCTGATGGTTCATTATCCTTCTGCTTTTATGCAAAAGACCCTTCTTCCACTGCTTCTCCGGGATGGAAAGCTACCGTTGAAGAAGTGTTGCTTGAGACAATGACCGTCAAATCAGCTGCTGGTAACAACAGTTTCGTGAATGGCGAAGTATGGGCAGGTAAAGCCAATGTCGGTGTTGCCGGTTTCGGTATCACGACAGAAGGTTACTCCTCGCCGGACAAACTGAGTTCGTTCACCTTCACGTGCAGCAACGCGGCTGTGCTTGACCCGACGACCCTCAAACTCTATGCCGGACAAGCGGCTTCGGTGGCTGGTCTTGCAGAGATAGCCGGTACGATTACCGAGAACGCCGGTGTCTATACCTACACATTGACCACTCCGCAGGCATTGGGTAACGGTGCCAACAACTTCTGCTTGGGCGGTGACATCCTTGCTGCTGCCGCTTTCAATACAACAACGGCAGTGAACATTACAGGCATTGCTACCGTAGGCAATTTCACTACGTTCACTCCGGCTACGCCTACCACGCTCACAGTACAACCGATGTACCTTATGGCTAAGGATGCCACGTACGATATTGATCAACCGACTCAATTCTATGACGATGGTGGTAAAGAGGGTAAACGCAGTAACAGTTTCACGGGACACACTACTTTCCGCCCGACTACAAGCGGTAAAAAAGTGCAGATCAATTTTAGTACCATCTCTTTGTTCTATAATTCTTCTGCTGTAGGTGTTGGAAACCAAGATGTATTAAAAATCTACAACGGAACGAGTGTTAACGAAGCAAATCTCCTTTACACGGTGGAAGCTGCTTCTATGAGCAATCTGCTTATTAAGAGTACCAGCGATGACGGTGCGCTGACTGTTTATCTGGCTACCAAAACTCCGTCCGAGACTATGAAAGGCGACGGTTGGGAAGCAGTCGTCAGTGAGTTCACGCCGCAAGCCATGACAATAACAGGCGCGCAAGTAACAAAGAATACGCTGACTGCGTGTGCAGCACAGACAGGTGTACAGTTGCTTGGCTTTAATATACAAACAGTGAATACAGAACCGGCATTGGCACTGAAATCGCTCACGCTCAACGCAGGAGAGACCGCTGCACAAATCAAGAACGCCAAAGTATATTATACCGGTGTAAGCAATCAGTTTGCTACCACTACGCAAGTGGCAACGACAGCAGTTAGTGCGGCGGAGATTGTGCTCACGGCAGGAACAGCGCAGACGCTCCGCGAAGGAGATAACTGGTTCTGGGTAGTATTGGATATCGCAGACAAAGCCGCAAACGGTACTTCCGCTAATGTGCAATTAACCAAAGTAAGCTTTGCCGATAACAGCGAATATACGACATTCAGTAACCCTGAAGGTGGAATCACTATCAACAATGTCATCTGTTCGACCGAAGGAACCAAGACGTATGACATCTTTGATACATGGCAATTCACGCACACGAGATACAGCCAGTACAGCGATAATTATGCGGTTGGTACCACTGATCAGATAACGATTTTCAGACCGACCACTCCGGGCTGTGTCATTCAATTGAACTTTGCTGACTTCAAGATTTATTATTCCTACTACAAAGCTAAATTTGAGGTCTATAACGGAGAAGGAACATCAGGAACCAAATTGTATGAAGTGACAAGCAGTGAACTTGCAAGTACCGTTCCTCCTGTTTTGCGTTCCACAAGCGGTGCATTAACCGTTGTCTTTAACCCGAATATTTCCTATTCTTATTATAATGAGAAAGGTTGGCATGCTACCGTTTCGGAGTACTTGTTACAGGATATGTCGCTCAACACTATTTCTGTCGAGCAGGCTAGTACCAAACTGGTCAAACTCGGCGAAGCGAAAGCCGCATTGCTGAACCTCGATGTCAATACCCTCGGTACGCTGAACCCGCTGACGCTGGAGGCGCTCAACGTGAACCTCAAAGGCAGCGAAGCCAATATCAGTAAGGTCTATCTGCTGCAAGGTACGACCGTCCTGGCAGAAGCCGATGCAGCTGCTAATGTAACGCTCACCCTCACGACTCCGGCTGAACTCGCCGAGTATGACAATAACTTTGTTATTGCAGCGGACATCAAAGACGACGCTACGATTGACGCCACCGTCGATGCCGCACTCACATCTGTTACTCTCAGCGGCAACGTTACGGCTGTAACCGACGGCGACCCCGAAGGCAGTCGCCTTGTCAAGAACGTACTGAACCTTGCTGCCGGAGATAACGGTACGGTCATTATCGGTGAGAACAGCCTTATGTTCTTCGACGACGGTGGCGCAGAGGGTGATTATACTTCTAACTTTGACGGCTATGTAACGTTTAAGCCGGCGAACGAAGGCTACGCAGTGGAATTGGTATTCAGAACCTTTGATATCGCTTACCTCTCCGGCGATCCGTTCCATGTTTTCTATAGCAATGCTTACGATCCCGGTGCAACGCCGGACAAGAAATACGGAATGTATGCTATGCCGGCAGAGAACGAGAGTGTGATCTCCCGCGCCGAGGACGGTTCAATAACCGTACATGTCACAATGCCGAATTCCGTAAAAGCCGGTTTTGAGGTAGAGGTTCGTCAACACCTGTTGACTCCGCTGGTAATTGATAATGTAACGGTAACATCGCTCGCCCCGGCAGAGGCGACCAAGGGAACCGGTGACATCCGTCTCTTGCAAGTGGCTGTCACTGTTTCCGGTGACCGCAACCCGATCACCATCACCGGTTTTGAGCAAACGGCATCGGATCTGCTCTTGGATCAACATATCTACGCAACCGGGCATTCGACCACTTTCGCGACTGGCAATGAGTTCACCGATAACTATGTTATCGACGAGAACGGTGTGTTCTACTTCTGGTTCGTAGGTAGTATAGATACCGACGCGGAAGAAGGCGACGAAGTGACGCTGCAACTGAATAATGTCGTTTGCGGTGAGAACAAGATTGCTCCTGAGACATCCGTTGTTGCCTCTATTGATGTGGTCAGCGGTGCACACGGTTATTACCAGATCGGTAGCAGTTACGAGGCGGACTATCCTACGCTGACGGCTGCGCTGACCGCTATCGCAAGTATTGGTATGGACGGTGCCGTAACGCTCGCTGTCGAGAATGGCACCTACACCGAACAAGTGACCATCCCTGAGATCAGCGGTGCCGGTGCAGCTAACACACTCACCATCCGTTCTGTATCCGGCGATTACAACGATGTGACGTATCAGTACAATGGAAGCACGCTTACCAATGCAAAGGGTGTGTTCACCATTAATGGTGCGGACTATGTAACGATTCAAGGAATCTCCTTCACCAGTACGTATACCAGCAACCAAAATCCGACGCTTGTGGTGGTGAACAATGCGGCAAACCATGTCACTATCGACAACTGTCATCTCTATGCAAACCGTCAAACGGAGTATTCTTCTCGTCTGGACCTGCTGTACCTCGACGCAAGTCAAAACTTGTATAACAATGATTTCGCGCTCACCAATAGCGTGCTTGAAGGCGGGTATATGGGCTTGGCGGTTGCCGGTCATAAAGCAGCCGCAGATCCATTGCAGCAGAACATGCTCATTCAGGGCAACACCTTCCGTGACCAAGGAAAACAACAGGTGTACGGTGATGCCGTGGCGAACCTGCAAATCCTCAATAACACCTTCCGCATGAACGTGACGGCAAGCAATCAGTACGCTATTGACTGGCTGCTCGTAGGCGAGACTGCAACAATCGCGAACAACGACTTCCTCTTTACCACGCCGGCTACCAGTTCGCAGAGTTCTACGCCGATCTATATCCGTCCGAATAACTATCAGGACAAAGAGAATGCCGAGATACGCATGATTAACAATGTGATCAATGTGCAGAACGCAGGTACATACGCAAGTTATGGTATCAATTTCAATAGCAATCTGCCCAGACTGCTGCTGGCGTACAACACCGTAGTTACCAATACACCGGCTACCGCAGCTTCGCCGTTCTACTTCAATGCAGAACCGGCTGCCGGCTCGCGATTTGTGAATAATATCTTCCAGGCATTGAATAAGGGCTACGCCGTGCGTTACAAGAACGCAACCGTGGCAAAGAACGTGACCTACGAGCATAACCTCTTCTATACGTCGGAGACCTTTGGCATGCCTACCGCTACCTACGGTACGTTCGCTGACTGGAAGACTGCTATCGGTGCTACGGACGAACAAGCAAACCTCAACGAGGCGGCTGTCTTTGCATCGGACAATATTCTCTTGCTCAGACAAGACAACGGCGGACATCTGCTGACCGCTCTACCGCTTGAGTTCGCGACGACCGATATCACTGGTAAGGCTCGTTCGGCTACGCCGACAATCGGTGCTTATGAGTATGACCCGGATATGTTGAATATTCCTGTTTTGGCAGAGGGCTACCCAAAAGCACAGACCGTCAAGGATGTCAGCGCAGATATAGCTGTCAAAGCCGATAATATCGGTTCTGCGAAAGTACTCGTTCTCGCTGCGTCTGCCGAAGTTCCGACCGTAGAGACGGTGCTGGCTCAAGGCACAGAAATGACCTTGGCAAAAGATGTCGAAGCGGCTATTACCATCAACGGACTGACCGAAGAGACGTCTTACAAGGCGTATGTGGTAACGCTCTCGCCGGTAGGTGACGCTGCTGACGCTGTGGCAGCTACCGCTGAGTTCACTACTGCTTGGACGCTCCGTCCTGTAGAACTCAATGCTATCGCTAATCAGACCGTAGCCGAGAACACGGCTGTCGCGTTGACCGCCACACTTACAGTTGAATACGACCAGGCGAAACCTTATACCTATTCTTGGTTCACGGCGTTTGATGCTACGGAAATAGGCAACGAGGCTACGCTCAACATCACCGCTACCCGCGCGACGGAGTACATCTGCAAGGTAACGGATTATTACGGTCAGTACGCGCTCGTTTCGACTCATGTGCTCGTTACCAAAGCGGCTGCTGTGGCTACCTTCGAGGAATATAACATCCCTGCCGGCGGACACAAGATGGTAGAGGAGGTTTGGGCGAACAACATAGAGACTTATCTCTACAGCGGTACGTATGCGTTTGCCAATGTGCCGAACAAAACCTACAGCGCATTCAACGGTTACGTCATTAGTGCCGATAACTCCACCGAGTTCACCGGTAATTACATGATTGATCAGTTCCGCTCGGCTGCCGGTGGCGCGTACGAAGGCAATAACTTCGGTGTCGCTTACTATGCCGCTCCTTCTTCGTGGTTCGAAGGCTACACCGATCCGGTCACGCTGACCAACAGCGATGAACCGCAGATCGTGCCGGGATTCTATATCACCAACAGTGTCTATACGCTTGACGCTATCCTGCATGGCGAATACGCTAATCCGGCGTTCAGCGAAGGGGACTACCTCAAACTGACTGTTCACGGTTATAACGGTTCTACCCCCACCGGTAACGTCGAGTTCTACTTGGCGGACTACCGCAGTTCAGACCCGGCAGAGCATTATGCCATCGATGAGTGGAAGTACCTCGACCTCAGTAGTCTCGGTGCCGTAACGCGTATTGAATATGACATGTTCACTACCAAGTCCGACGCTTACGGCTTTACCACGCCGACCTATTTCTGCTTCGATAACTTCGGAGAAGAGCAACTCCAGACCTACACCCGCAATGGGCTTACTATGGACAAGATGGGTACCATCTGTCTGCCGTGGGCTGCACAGTCCTTCGAAGGGGCTACGTTCTACAAACTCCTCTATAAGGAACTCAAAGACAATCAGCCGTATAACATCACATTGGAGGAAGTAACGGCACTCGAAGCAGGCAAACCCTATGTCTTCGTGGCGGAGGATACCGAACTTAAAGTGCATTATTACGCTTCTACCGAAGTCACTGTTGCCGGCAAAGAGAACGGTCTGCAAGGTACGTTTGTAAACATCACCGACGGCGCCGCAGGTAGTGCAGGTAACTTGTTGGAGAACAACTACATGATCTACAACAATACGTTCAAACGCTGCGGGGCTAACTGCCGCTTGCAGGCGAACCGTGCGTACATACTCATGGATGAGGTGGCTGTTGAGGGTAGTGCCAATGCGCCCAAACCAAGAGGTGACCGCCGTCATTTGGTAATTGGTAATGCCAACGCGCCGCAAACACCGACGGGCATGGAAACGGTTCAGACATCCGAGGCTGACATTCAGAAAGTACTTATTGACGGTCAATTGTATATTATCCGTGATAATGAGGTATATACCATCACAGGACAAATGGTAAAATGAGTAATGTAATTAGTCGTTGGTCGTTGGAAGTTGGTCGTTAGACAATAGAAAAACCCAAATCCAACGACTAACGACAAAATGCTAAATGTTATTATGAAAACGAAAAATCAGTATATCTGTCCGCAAATAGCGGTGCTGTCATACACTTCTCCGTCTCTTATGGCTGGAAGTCAGACGACAACTGGAAATGTAGATCCCATTTCTGAAGATGGCATGGACGGAGATTAACTCCCGCTTCTAAAATAAAAGGTGCAGAAAATTCATGTTTTTGCACCTTTTATTTGTGTATGTCAAAAAAATGTAGTACTTTTGCACCATGATGAGAAAAATTATAGCTGTATTTTTGTTTGCCCTTTGCTGCGTCGCTTGTACGAAACAGCAAACGGAGCAAGGGACTGTGCCGGCAGGAAACAAGTACGCTACGGGTTTTCAGATTACGGAAACGGACACGGGAACGGTGGTAGAGGTTTTTCAACCGTACCAGCGTCTGTGTATCAAAGAGCCCATGCGTCGGCTCGGTACGATGAGTACCGTGCAGGTGGGATTTCTTTATGCCATCGATGCCATCGACTGTCTGGCGGCCGTTTGCAATCCCGAACTGATCTACACGCCTGTCAAAGGAGACGAGATCGACTTGGGCGACTCGATGAAACCCTCTGCCGAACGCGTGCTGCAAGCCGGATTAGATGCTTTGTTGGCGGTTAACTACGGGCAGTACGACAACCTGGAGGCGGCACGAATCGAGAAACTGGGTGTCACCACCATCTATATCAACGAATGGCAGGAAGGATCTCCTCTTGCCCGTGCCGAATGGATCCGTGTCCTCGGCGCCCTCACCGGCAAACTTCATCAAGCCGACTCCGTCTTCCACGAAGTAGAGCAAAAGTATATAAATTTGAAATCACCAATCACCAATCACAAATCCTCTAAAATTATGAGTGGAAATAATTTTAGAGGAACGTGGTACGTCCCTTCCGGCAAGAACTACTTGGCGTATCTCTTCAAAGACGCAGGGGCGGAATATCCCTTCTATGACAATGAGCGGGAGACGTCGATACCTCTCACCATAGAAGAGACCATTCGTTATTTCCACGATGCCGATGTGTGGGTTGGCGCCGGAGGAAACAGTCTGGCTGAACTGGCACAGATGGATGAGAAGCATACCTGGTTTAAGGCTTATCAGAACGGTCGTGTCTATAACTGGCGTAAGCAAACCAAGGCAGGCGGACCCAATAACTTCTGGGAGCGTGGGGTAGTGCACCCCGAAGAAATGTTAGAGGACGTTATCCATATTCTGAATAACGCCCCCGATTCCACGCTCCATTTTGCAGAGCATCTCCACTAACCCACTAATCCGCTAATCCACTAATTTCTATCAGGCAAGCCCGACATAAGCAATCTTTATAATGCGTGCGCAGGTAAGCGCGCGCATTTTCATTTAAGGAGACGCCTGCACATTGACAAATCCCAGGGTTCTCATGATGACAAACAAAAGGTGCCCCGCATCTAGGGCACTTTTTGTTTATTCCTTCATTCGTTAACTCGTTCATTCGTTAACACCTTACTTGCTCAGTTTTACAATCAGCGTACTCAGTCCCTTCACTTCGAGACCATCCTTACTCAGATCCACCTTCTCGCCGGTTAAGGGATTAATACCTATGGTATTATACTTGCTCAGGATCTCCACATAGGTCTCCGTCGGGATGCGACGTGTCTCGTCAGATGCGTTGGCAAAAACGAACACCGCCTCGTCCTCATTATAACGGAAGAAAGCGTAGGTGTTGTTACGTGCCATGAAATGCATGGTCTTGCCGAAATGCAGAACCGGTTCATTCTTACGCCATTGGAACAGAGCCGATTGGAAATCGAACATATCCTGCATAGCGGGTGTTACGGCTTCGCCTAAAGGCAGCGGCGCACGCAGGTAACTGTGGTTACTCGGGTCTTCGAGATTAGCGGATGTCATCGCGTACTCATCACCGTAGAGCACCTGCGGGATACCACGCATGGTAGCCAGCAGCACATATGCCAACTTCACACGACGGGGATCTTTGTCTTTGACCACATCGGTGATACGCGCCATATCGTGGTTGCCAAGGAACGTGAACAGTTTATTGACATCTGCGTACATATAATCCATTGTCATCGCGTCATAGACACGCGTCAGACCGTTACCCCAACCTTGTCCGTCGTTCTCCAATGCTTGACGGATAGCTTCCTCAACGGGGAAGTCCATCACGGTAGGCAGGTTCGAATCAAAACCGTCGAAGTTCTTCGTTCCGCTCTGCCAGTAAGCCACAGCCGGAGCAGGACGCGTCCAACACTCACCTACGATATTGATATTCGGATATTCGTTGCGGATAGCGCCTAACCAGTCGGCACCCGGTTGCTTCTCGATATACGGATAGGTATCCACACGCAGACCGTCGAGGTTCGCGTACTCAATCCACCAGATAGCCCATTGCTGGAAATACTTGAGTAGGTCGGGGTTCTCCAGATTCATATCCGGCATCGGAGTGTCGAACCAACCGCGATTGGATAGCTTACGGTCATACTCCGAAGCGTTGATATCATAGTTAGCGGTGAAGACGTTGTTGGTATTGGTAAACGTCTCAAACTGATTGATCCAGTCCTGATAAGGCAGGTCTTCCATCCACCAGTGTGCCGCGCCACAGTGGTTAGGCACCATATCCATGAGGATCTTCAGACCTTTCTCATGTGCCTTTTGTACCATCTGCACGTAGAGTGAGTTACTGCCGTAACGGGGATCGATATGATAGTAATCGGAACATGCGTAGCCGTGATAAGACCAAGCCGCCTCGTCATCGCAAAGGAGTGGAGTAGGCCAGATAGCGGTACAACCGAGTTTGGCGATATGGTCAAAACTGTTGATGATACCTTGGATGTCCCCACCGAAACGACCGTTCACATTGCTCTTGTCGGCTTTCTCTTTGGTGTTGGCGGTACTGTTGTTGGACGCGTCACCATCTACAAAGCGGTCAGACATGATGAGGTAAACCACGTCGGACGCATCAAAACTGCTGCGTTCCTTACTGCCGGCACGACGTTCCGCGATCGTATAGTCATAACTAGCGCTCTTCTTGCCTTTCTTAAGCGTGATACGATAGGTACCGGGTTGGAACACACCGAAGTCCACAAACAGGTAGTTCGGACTCTCTGCGTTGTGTTGACCGCGTGGCACCAGACCGTGGCACTGACCGCGCATCACTTTGCCGTTCATCACCTCCTGTACACTCACTTGCGCGTCTTGCAGATCGGTACCATGGAACATAAGAGTCAGCGGCGTCTCCATGTTCGTCCACCAGCATAAGGGTTCCACTTGACTGATCTTAGGCGCAGCAAAGGCCATTTGCCCCATCAGTAAGGCTGCTAAAAATAATCCGTGTTTTTTCATAACTCGTTAATAAATACAGTATCTAATGAATTTTCTTTCTCTTTCAGTTGTTGGTATTTCTCCCAGAACGCTTCCATCTCCGTCGAAGGCGCTTGCAAGAACTCCTCCGTACCTTGGGCGTCTATCCGGTTCAGCACCATGCCGACACTTATCTTATGCGTGTCCAAAGCAGGCTGATACGTACGCTCCTCTTTGCCTTCCATATATACCTCCCGCAGTACTTCCGTCTCAACCAATCGGCTCAGCAGTTGATTGACTAATCGAATGGGCAAATGGTCGCGAATGGCTAATTCGTGTGCCGTCAAAGGTGCTTCGTCTGCCTCAAAGCGCTTAATAATCTTAGAAAGCAGGTACAGCATCACGAAGTCTTTATAGCGTCGGGACATCGTATTCAGGTCCGTTTCGTACTCAAACTGCTCGTTGTTCTGCAAGGCAAAACTCATCTCGGCACCAATCAGAATCAGCAGACTTGTGTATTGCAACCACGTCATCATGATAGGGATGATGGCAAACGCTCCATACACCAGACTGGTGCGGCTCAACATCGCAATCAGATAGACGGATAACATCTGCAGCGCCTTGAAAAGCGAGCCCATGATGATACCCGGGATGAGGGCGTTGGTGAACTTGACACGCGTATAAGGAATCGCCATGTACATCCATGTGAAGACGATCCAGCAGACGAGGAACTGCACAAAGAGCGAGTTGTCCAACGCCGAGTTGACGAACACGTTCAGACCCGTGTTGCAGACCATGACGACCGGAATCAAGATCACGATGGTGATGTAGGTACTGATCTTACGAACGATAGAGCGGGATTGCTTTACATTCCAGATACGGTTGAACGCCGTTTCGATGGATTCGAAGAATGAATAAACGGCCCATAGCAAGATCAGGATACCGATACCGATGAACACACCGCCTTGTGCCGTAGCCAGATAGCGCTCCACCATCTCCATGATCGTCGGCACAAATCCCGATTCGCCTAAAAAGGTAGAGTTAAGATACTGCTCGATAGCGTCAGCCATGCCAAATCCTTTGGCAACTGCTACCACCATGGCTAAGATCGGCACAATGGCAAAAGTCAGAGAGAAAGTCAGACTCTTGGCTTCATTATTAAGGTTCTTACTGGTAAAACCGCGTGCCACCAAAACGACGGTACGCAACAGCAGATAACCTAAACGTTGGGAAAGACCGTTGAACTCCGTAGTCGTATGACGCCACATGTCGTAGCGGATAAAACGTTGAAACTCGGAAATCTTCTTGATCTTCTTCATGATATTCAAACAAAAAAAGATAGCAAGCCTATAAGCCGGGTTCTGTACCACTAATCGATAATCGATAATCGATAATCGATAATCGCTTCATGGCGTTTATCATTAATCTGACGCTTCCTACCCTCCGACTTGCGCGAGCAACGCTCAAACGTCGGTTTACTTGGAATTGCAGCCCGTAGTGTGCCCGTTTCACCCGCCCGAAGGCGACTCGTCTCTGTTGCAGGGACCAAACATTACTGCCTGACGGCCGTTAACCGTTACGGTGCTCTGTGCTGCCCGGACTTTCCTCTGCCTAAAGGCAGCGATAAACCGGCTTACTATCTTGAGCGGTGTACGGGAATCGAACCCGCCTCCTTGGCTTGGGAAGCCAATGCACTACCGATGTGCTAACACCGCAAATCTCAAATCGGCTGCAAATTTACTGCTTTTTTACGACATATGCAAATTTATTTGCAAAAAAAATGCAAATCGTCTAATCGTAAATCGTCCAATCGTCAATATATCTCAACGATCTCCCGCTTGATACGTCGGGTCATCTGGTTCTTACGCAGCGGCTTGACGTCCTGCGTCTGCAAACCCGTCACACGTTGCGTCGCCTTGATATGAATAGGTATCTCCGCTTTCTTGGAACCGATAATATGGGCGTCGGTCACCATGTTTTTCTCCAGCGTATAGACGTGTCCGTCCACCCGTTGATAGATTGTATTAAGGTCCACGTTCGCGCGCAGGCGCCTGAGCCGGAACTTACTGATCTCCTGTTCACCCATGTTCAGCAGGTTGAGTAGTTGCAACTGGTCTTTGTTCAACTTGATGCCGAAGGGGATATACACTTTGACCTCGGCATGCTCCGAGAAACGCCGTACGGCATAGGTCTTCGAATCCACGATATAATGGCGTTGGAAGGTCATCTTGAAGCAACCTAAATAACGACTTTTCGATTGCGTATGAGTCAGAACGGTCTCGTTCTCCGATTCGTTACTTACCGTCCAGTGTTTGAGGTCTCCCATGGTCTCTTGGAAGTCATACCGCATGTTACCCAAGGCAAAGAGAGCTTCGTGAACCACCACTCCGGAATCGACGGCATTGGCAGCCCGACGCATGAATTTCTCTTTCTGGTCTTTCTCCAGACGTTCTATCGTCTGTCCGGCAAGGATAGCGTCTGCCTCTGCCCGTTTATGGGCATCAAAAAAACGTTTGCAGAAACGCGCTTGGAACTGCACGGAGTCTTTTCCCTCCATCCCTTCCTCCGGCAGAACGACCACATTGGCAATCATCTGCTCCATGCCCCAGGTGCTGTTGTTGCTCTGCATACGCACGTCGCTCACCACCTGATAGGCTGTGTTGGTATGCGCAAACTCCTCTTCCAGTTTCAGATAGACGGAGTGGAGTAGAACCGCCATCTGCTTGCGTTTGTTGCGTTGCTTGCTTTTCTTGGCAGCCACCACCGTCTCCTGCAATGCAATCGGTTGCTCCTTAAGAACAATCGTTCTTACCTCTTCACTCTTATCTCTTACCTCTTCACTCTTCACCGTTATTTTCTCAAATCCGATGAAAGAGACCACCACTTGGTCGGATGGTTGCAAGTCGGCTTCGAAGGAGAACACACCGTCGTTGTTGGTAGCCGTACCGAGTTCCGGCGCTACCTCCGGATAGACGGTCGCATAAGGGATAGCTTGTCCTTTCTCATCCACCACACGTCCGCTGAACGTGCTTACCAAACCCAATATGAACAGAAAAATTTTCAAATCTCAAATCTCAAATATCAAATCCCAAACCTCCCCCTGATTCTTCCTCTGTATTCCGCCTGACGGGCACGACTGGACACGCCTCTGTTGGCGATATAATGCTTGTAGTAGGAGACGATAAGGGTCGTCATCGGCAAGGCGATGATCATACCGATCACACCGAACAGCGCACCCCAGATACTGAGACTGAGCAGGATAGCGGCAGGACTCATACCCGTCACGTTGCCCATGATCTTAGGTGTCAGTACCAGGTCCTGAATACTCTGAACCACTATGAAGACGAGTGCCATGAAGAGCAGCGTCATCCAAACAGGTTGACCGGTCTGAGCGGATTGAATAAGACATAAGATGATACACGGCGGGATACCCAAGGCTTGCATGTACGGCACCATGTTCAGCACACCGATGATCAAACCCATCGCGATACCCATCGGCATACCGGTGATCGTGAAACCGATAGCGAACAGGATACCTACGCAGGTGGCAATCAAAGCCTGACCACGGAAATAGGCGTTCATGTTCCGGTCCATGTCCTTGAGCAACGTCATCACCTGCATCCGGTATTTGGACGGGATGAGACCCGGCACTTTCTTGCGGATATTCGGCAGGTCGATCATCAGGAAGATCAAGTAGAGTAGACCGATGAAAACAACCATCAACTCGCTTAACCAACTCAAACCGCCGGTGATCCAGTTGGCAACTGTCGGAACGATATCCTTGATCGTCTGCGTCACCTCCGGATCCATCAGAATCTCTTCCCAGTTCAGCTCTTTCGTCCAACTCAGGAACTTCTCCTGCGTCTCAGGCGAAACGTAGTTGTTGATGTCGAAGGTGGCAGCGAAATTCTCAAAACCCTGCCATGCCGCTTGCACTTGGGCACGGACGGGTTGACGCAAGGCAAACACGGCTCCTACCGCCACACCGATAAACAGCACCAAGGTCACCATCACCGCCAACACACGGTTGCGGAGACGACACTTGGTCTGAAAGAACACCACGATGGGGTCTAAGACATACGCCAGCAACAAACTGACAAAGAAGGGCAGTAAAACGCCGTATAACCTACTGAACATCAACGTCTTCTTTTATTCGGACGAACTTCTCTCATCATCTCGTCAAACTGACTGCGGAAGGAGAATACATCCTGTAAATCATAATAGTTCTGCGGATCTTCGCAGTATTCGTATGCAAATACAAGGAACTGCTTACGACTGTCATCAAAACTGAATTTCTTCGCCATGCGAGCCAGGTCGTCCGTGCAGAAATGACCTAATACCACGCATAACTTACCCACTTCCAGTTTCTTGTCGTCAAACGACTGGTTGTCCAGCGTTTTCAGCACCAACACCATCTGGTCATGCGTAGCGCACTCGATCTGATGACGACCGCCATGACTGCGTACCGAATGCGGAGCACGCTCACTCTCATATCCGCCACGTGGACCATGTGCCTGTGCCATCATACCTACGCTCAACAGCGACAACATCACTACAAAAAAAGTCTTTCTCATATCTGTTTTCTTTTCGTTGATTTCCAATTTTGCGTGCAAAATTACAACAAAAAAATGACATATGCAAGGGAAAAGAGAAAAATCGCTCGGTTTGAGCGATTTTTCCTTTTTTTAACCTTTAGCAGATGTCCGCATGGCTTAGCCGTTGTTGGCCACGTCATACTTGTCACCCTCCTGCTTCCAGAGCCAGGACTTGAAGGTCTTGCAACCTCCGGCAACGTCTTTCTGCGCGAGGAACGCTGCTTGGTCTTGCGCCAAGGTAGCGAGGTTCTTTGCGCGGGTGTTGACGGAAGCCAGCACGGAGCTGAAACGGGTACGAGCTGCGAGCTCTTTGGACGAGGGTTCACCGGTACGGGTGACGGAACTCAGTCCGCGCAGGTACAAGCGGGAACAGCCGGATCTGGTGGTCGGGGCTACACGGTGGGTAGCAAGAACCATCTTCTGGTCCGCTGCGTGCGGCGATTTCTTGTTGATTTTGGTGAGGGCACCGCTGACAGTCTTGATCGCGTCAGCATATTCTACTTTTGCCATTGCATACTGACCATGTTTAACCTCCGGCCAGCGTAGAGGGGTTTAGGTTGGTTTAATGACGGTGTCGGATATAATCCGACGGAATGGACATACTTTCTTTGGATAGGCGGTCCTTTACCTATGTTTGTCGCCACGGTAGGTCTCCGTGGTCTTGGTCATGATCGTGGTGGTGGTGTCGCCGCGTTGCACATAACTGGCGGTGGTGGAGACGACTCGGGAGGCTGTGCACGATTGCAATCCGAGGGCTGCGCCAAGGGCTGTGAGGGCTGCGATGAGCACCGAGATCACGATTTTGATGATTTGTTGTTTGGTCATACTGGTTTTGGGTTTTTAAAATCCGGTGCAAAGGTACTGCTTTTTTTGCAAACTCGGTGGGCAATTTGCCCAATACTTAATTTGGAGGGTGATTTTTTCGTAAAATACGCCTAATATGGTCGTCCGAGAAGCCGAATTGTTCGCT
>Ga0247610_10000500_pt1 | contig 54701 bp, 56 predicted proteins | sample 174DNAGHGhighgp2_FD_193483 | JGI IMG/M metagenome (GOLD analysis project Ga0247610, IMG submission 193483) | Sheep rumen microbial communities from Palmerston North, Manawatu-Wanganui, New Zealand - 1742 DNA GHGhigh gp2 | ecosystem: Host-associated > Mammals > Digestive system > Stomach > Rumen...
GAGAAATCGGCGGTAAATTTGACGGGCTAATCGGTAAAACTATTTATAACGCGCTTGTAAAAAAAACTGGCTCACCAAAAAAAGCCTCCGAACTTCTCAACGAACACGGCATCAAGGGCATCACCTACGAAGGCGGGCGCGATGGTCGTTGTTACGTCGTATTCGACGACCAAGCGATCGACATCATCAATCGTTTTTCGTTGGACAGCGAAGCCAACGCCGAAACCAAGGAACTACTTGCAAGCATTACGCCCGTTGACAACGAAGAACTGACGGCGCAGGAAAAACTACTCTCCGACTTTAGCCAAAAATTAGGCGTGCCGCTGATGTGGGTAGACGCAGACCCCGCGCTTAACGGGCGTTATGACCATTACACCGGGGTTATACAACTTAACCGCAAAGGCGAGCACAGAATTAACGGCGAACGCAACGTAACACACACTTTCTGGCATGAGCTCTTACATTGGCTGTCCTACAACAATCAAGATATTTATAGCGACTGGATCAAATATATTCATGGACACGCGCCATTTACCAAGAAGCAAATAGCCGAGTGGAAAAAAGCCAATAACCGCAATAACTTGAGCGAAGCGGCGGCGGTACAAGAAATGCTTTGCGATTATTTCACCGTAGGGCATGAGCGCATGAAGATTTTGCGGGATATGGCCAAGGAGAATCCGAGTCTTGCCCGTCGTTTTGTGGCATGGATCAAACGGCTGTGGGATAGGTTCGCGGAGATGTTTCATAATCCGCAAGGCAAACTTACCACGGCGCAGAAAAACCGCTTTGATGAGATTTTTGCCAAAACGCTGTCGGAGCTGAAAGATCGCGACGGCAAGCCTATTTTCAAGACGGCCAACCGGGGCAGGGAAATTCGCCTTTTCGACGGCAGAGCCTTGCCGCAAGTGTCAATAGCCGCGCCGCAAGGCGTAGGAGTTTTTTCCTTTGCGGGTGAAAAGGCAAAGACGGCAGACAAAGCCACGCTTGAACGCGCTAAAGCCATGGAACAGAGCGAAGAGTATTATTCGGAGGAAATTTACGACGAAACCGGCTGGTTTAAGGGCAAAGATAACAAGTGGCGGTTTGAGATTCCCGACAATCTGGACAAAATAGATTTTTCACCGTTGACCAAACAGAGCAGAATCAAAAAAATATTCACGTTAAATTCGGCAAAGTTAGGCGATATATACGATAATCCCGAACTTTACAGGGCGTATCCTTTCTTGCAGAATATTTATGTACATAACGAAGATTTAAGCAAACATAACGCAAACGGGATAGCGCGTCCCCGTATAAAGGACAAATTTTTGAAAATGTTGCCGTATCAGATAGATTATTCTATTGGAATCGACCGCAAACATTTAGCAAATTCGCCCGAGGAAGCCAAAAGTACCCTCGTACACGAAATACAGCACATAATCCAAATGCACGAGGGTTTTGCATTGGGGGGTAATGGCGAGTATGCTAAGAGCATACTGAGGCAAAAAGGCAAAGGCGCGGTTGCAGATGCTATTTCCGACTATGAAGCGTGGGCACTTTTGGGCGGAGAGCAAGAAGCAATGGAAGTACAGAAACGCGCAAAAATCCAAAAAAGAAAAATATCGAAGCGCGATTATGAGAAAGCCAGAAACGAACTGGAACATTTCATATCACAGCAACCGCCAGAAATGCAAGAAATCATTCGCCAAGATATAGAAGTAGGGCAACCCTCGGTTGAAACCCCGCACGAAATCGGCGAGAGGCTCGAAGAATTTTTCAACATAGCAGACACCTATTTTTCAACGCAAGAGAAGCCTAACCCGCATAACTGGAACGCGCTAATCGTATTCGGCGGGCAAGAATTTTCGGCGAATTTGCAAAATAATATTGACAATTCAGGCAATTTAACTGATAATGAGGACGGAAGTGTGGTAGATTTTCCTTCTGAACATCTTACAGACACGCAAAAGCAGACGTTGTTTGAAACTATGTCAAAACACATAGACAATCATATAGCAGAACAACTAAAAGAAGGGAAAAAACGTGCAGAAGTAACAAGAGAGCTTCTTTCTGAAAACTCACGCCACCGAGCGAAAATATTAGGCGGGTTAAAGGCTACTGTACGTTTCTTAGAAAACAACATAAACGACAAAAATGTTAAGCAACGTAGAGTAGAAAGCTATTACCCTAAAGCCAAAAACTGGGACGTGAAAGAACGTGACGCAAAAATTGACGAGGCTTATCGTTTCATTTTGAATCAGATGAAGGAGGCTGTTAATTATGCAGGAGTCCTTTACCGAGAAATCGCTACTAACAGATACGGAGAAGGCGGAAATTCAAGAAGCAGTATTCAGTTACATTCTTGGAGAGATGCAGAAAAACAATTAGCAGAACGCGAACGAAAAGCACGAGCAGAAGCAAAACAAAACACGCCAATAAGCGAAAGCACTCTTATACAGGGTGCTTTTTCTAATGGGCGCAAGTATTCGATAGACGCAGGGGCAACGCCGGAGCGCAGTTTCCTTGATCGTGCGTTCAAAAAAATGACGGGTCAAGCCCGCGTCAACGGCGAGAGAATCATCACGGAGGAGCGCAAAATAAGCGAAGAGCCGAGCTTGAGGGAACATTATTTCGGCTCGCCGTCGCGAATAGCGGAAAAATATAAAATGTTCCGTCCGTTCTTCCGTATGGCGGATAAAGCCATGAACACGCTGACGAAAAACCGCTCGGATTTTGCGCGAAAGCTGGAACAGGCCAAAGACTTGGTAAAATCTGCGGAGGACAAAGAAAAGCTGTACGGCGTACTCTGGCAGGGCGACATGAATCATAAGGAGTGGACGCGAGAGGAGCTTATAAACGACGGCTACGGCGAAAATATTGCCGAAGCATACATAAGGATTCGCCGTTTGTTGAAAAAAGCCCATGAGATGGTAAACGAAGCCAAACGGCGGCCGCAAATCATCACCAAAAACCTAACCGACGCGCAGATCGACAAATTGCGCGAAAATAAATTCGTGGAAATACTGAAAATCGGCGATAAAGACGTAAGCAACCAAACGCCGCTGAAATTTCAAGGCAACGAAGTAGACAAGCGCAAAGTCACCTACAAGGAATATGCCAACTGGATTCAGGAATATGACGTATCCATGCCGCAGTTGTACCGCTTTGAGAACGACGACGCTATGCAAGTGCTGGAATACCAAGACAACGGCGACGGGACTTTTCATGTGGTGACGCGGGAGGCAGTTCCCCCGGTGGGCAAGCGCAAGGGATATATTCCGCATTTTTTCCATGAATACATGATTCAAGTGTTGGACAAAAACGGCAACCCGGTTTCACGTTACGGCATGGGCGGTTTTGTCGGGACGGGCAAAACAGAGGTTGAGGCGGTCAAAAAAGCCGATGAGTGGTTGAAAAATGCGCAGCTGAAAGACGGCGAACAAGTCTATATTGCGCCGAAAACCTTTGACTTTAGTCATTTAGGCATGGACGAAGCGCAATACGGCGCGATTATGGGCGATCAGGACTACGATAAAATGGTGGCGAAGATCGCGAAGGCCAACTCAATGACGCTGACGGAGGTTAAAAAATTCTTGGCCGACAGCGTGAACAAGAAAAATCGTCATCGTTTCTTTGGAAACCTCATGCACCGCAAAGGCGTAAACGGCTACGAGGAAGATATGGACTGGGTGCTCAGTCATTATTTCAACAGCGCAAGCCGTTATCACGCGATGGAAACGGAGTTCAAGCCGCAAGCCATAAGCCTGTTCGAGCGTTGGTTTGGCGATTTTAACCAAAAGCATACGGGGCTGGCCGAATATGTGCAGGACTACATCAACGACATCAACGGCAACCCGTCAACGCTGGAGAAAAAAATAACCGACACGCTGAACAAATCCAAGCTGTGGCGCAAATACGTTACGGCGAGTTTTGGCGAACGGTCGGCCTTGAAATTTACGAGCACGGTGACGGGCTGGACAAGTTACCTTTGTTTGGGCTATCTCAATGCGTCAAGCGCACTCTTAAACCTTTCACAGGCGATCAACGTCACGGCCTATCTGGGCGACGTGAACGCCCTGCCAAAACTGTTTGTCAAGGGATTCAAGCGCAATTACGGCCTACGGGAAATGAAAATTTTGCGGGAAACCAACGTAATGAATGACATCGGCTTGGACAGCGGGGCAGGTTACGACGTGAATCGCGGTTATGCGGGCAAAATGTTCGGTGCGTTGGGCAAATTGTCGCAAAAGGGCATGATCCTGTTCAAAACGACGGAAAGCGCAATGCGGCGCGGGGCGGTGCTCGTGGCCTACGAAAAAGCCCGCAAAGACGGCAAGAGCCATCAAGAGGCGATAGCCTACGCAAAAAGCATTAACCGCAAGAGCAATTTTGACTACGGCGTATCCGACGCACCGAATATTTTCAGGCGCGGCAGTGTGGTTTCACAACTCGTCTTGCAGTTCAAAAAATACGGGATTAAAGAGCTTGAAGTTATGGGCGAAATGCTCCCGTATTTGTCAAAATCCACCACGAGCAAACAGAAGATGCTGTTCTGGGGAATGTATTTCTTGACCTGCGGACTGATGGGCTTGCCCGCGCTGAATTGGCTCGATGATTTGTTGGGCGAAAACTTGAAAGATTTTGCCCAAGAGACGATTATGGAACTTTGCGGCGACAGCGCGGTCGGGCGCGTTTTGGGGAAAACGGCCTTGTATGGCTTGGCCGCGCCGACGGTGGGGATAGATTTATCCAACCGGGCGGGCTTGGCCGACGTTATCCCGATGCCGTATCACGCAACAGATTTAGGCGGCGCGGCGATAAGCAAAACGGCCAACTTTGTGCGAGATGTATTCGGCAAAGGCGACTACGCCGCAGGACTTCGCGATCTAAGCCCCGGCATCTATAACCAATATGCGGCATGGATCGCGGGCGAAAGCACCGGGACGCGGGGCAGGGTCAACAGTCGTTATGACGGTTTTTACGACCGCATGATTAAGGCGATGGGTTTTAAGTCCACCGATGAACGCATAGCGAGCGACATTCAACGGATTATGCAAAAACGCCGGAGCAAACTCACGAAGGATAAACAGGCGGCAGTTGATGCGTATTTGGCCGATCCGACCACCGAGAACGCGAAAAAACTAAAGGAACTCGGCATAAAGCCGAAAACGGTGCAAGAGGAACGCGAGCGCAAAAAGCAAGACCGCTTGGAGCGGCTCGCGGGCAACATGAACAAGCAGGAAGCCGCGAATAGTGATTCGCTACTCAAATTTGCGCGATAAAAATTTTCGTCAAATTTCTTATTTTGCGAGTAACAGGACAAAAAAATGTGGTAAATTTGTATTGTAAACAGATGGCGAGTTGACCCCTTCCATAAGCCTCCATGCGAGAGCCGCTTTGCATAATGATGCAGGGCGGCTTTTGTATTGGGGAAAAACCCGACAGGGAGGTGAAATAATGAGATATTTTTTGACCGAGGAATTTACGCCTATTGTTGAAGTTGAATGTGTGGCGCAAAACATAAGCTCCGAAGCGGTCATTGAATTAGCGGAACACCCGGGCAGAGATAGCGGTGTTAAACTGTGGCCGGGCAAGTCCTTAGCCATACGCGCCGAAACTTATGCGCGGCGAATCGGGACGGGCTACGGAACGTGCGTTTTGGCGACAGTGCCCCTACCGGGGACAGGCGAAGCAACCGACAACGATATAGCTAAACTGTTCACGGCGGGCAGCGTGGAATTTGTGCCGGACTTGTTTGTAAAAATGAGCAAATTGAAATATTACAAACAGTTGCAAGACGAGCTCAACAGACAAATATTTGTGGCGCAAGTGCCGGGTAAAAACCTTTCCACCAACGACTTTACCGACGCTTACAAGGCGCAACTTGACGATATTGCCAGCATTATCTTGAATGTGGTAGAAAATGCCGGGTATGCCAAGCGAAGCGAAATTACGCAAGCCGTCAAATATCGCGGCACGGTGGTTCTGTATGCGGATTTACCGCAAAATGCCGTAATCGGCGATATGTACAACGTGCAAGAGGCAGACGAGGCGCACAACGTAAAGGCCGGAGATAATGTTATCTGGAACGGCGCATCGTGGGACGTAATGGCCGGGGAAAGTTCGCAGGAATGGACGGAAGAAGATATTCGCGCCATATTTGAAGGAATGTCAAGTATCGGCGGCGGCAATACGGGAGGCAACACGGGCGGTGGAGACACCGACGAATGGGCGACCGATGAAGATATTGATGCGCTTTTCGGCGGAGGTATGTCGAGCGACGGAGGAAACACCGAAGGAAGCGACACAACAAGCGGCGGTTATGCAACCGACAGCGACATCGACGCTTTATTTGGCGGCGGTGTAAGCGCGGATAGCGGCAATGACAGCGATTACGCAACCGACGGCGATATTGACAAATTATTTACATAAGAGGGGGTGAGAATATGGCAACGACAGACACCGACAAACCTTTGAAAATTTCCAATTTAGCGAGATACAAAGAAAACGCCGATACATTGTATAGGAATACATTCATAGCCAAAAATGATGTCATAAACCTTAGCGAGGCCAGTATTCGCGCTTGTTTCCCGACTGCGGAGGTGGCAGACAATGGCGAATAATCAGGCGGTCGATAAAATGATGAAAATGCCTGCCCGCGTTGCAGGTATGTTTCAGGCTTGGTTAAGAGCCGCATTGATGGACAGACCCACCAAAGAACAGGCCGACGCTTCTTATCTGCCGAGCAACACGCAATACATCCGAAGTATCATCCCGACGGAAAACGGCTTTATGTTTATCGACCGGGACAACAACGAAACGACTGTAGATTTTCCTTCGCTGCCGGAGATGCCGGATATTGACCCGCCGGAAGTTGCCACGACTGAGGCCGACGGCTTAATGAGCGCGTCGGATAAAACAAAGTTGGACAGACTCGCCCCGATAGCGGAGGCAACAGGAGACAAATTAGGCGGCGTAATCATCGGGAAGAACATCAACATAAACGGCGGGAAAATCAGCGTAGACGATGCCGGAGCAGAACGAGCCGGGATAATGCGCCTGTACAACAACATCGACGAAGGAAAAACCGACGGGGCAGTTACACAAGCGGCGATAAAGGCGGCACTGGCCGCGCTGGAAAAATCCATAGCGTCGCTTGCCCAACAGATAAAAGAAGTCGAAGGCAAAATAACAGTGTTGTACCGCTTTAAGGGCACTGTGCCGACTTATGCCGATTTGCCTAAAGCGTTTCTGGCAGTGGGGGATGCGTACAACATAGAGCAGGACGACGAAGAACACAACATACATTCGGGCGATAATGTAGCGTGGACGGGTTCAAGTTGGGACGTTTTATCCGGTTTTGTGGACTTGTCCAACCTGTTGCCCAAAACGGGCGGCACGATTAACGGCGATTTAATTGTAACGGGCGAGATACGCGGACAAATAGCGAACGAGGAGGGTTGAACATGGCTATGGTAACAATGGGCGAAAATGCATGGTTGTTATTCTCACAAAGTTTATACGATTGTTTGAGCGGGCGATTAAAGAAAAACTCCGGCGATTATATAAAGCGCGTGACCGTCGAAAACGGCGCAATAACCATCACCAAAGGCGACGGCTCGACAGTAACCGCAAACACGGTTAAGATGTACAACTCGCTGGGCGACAACACCGACGGGACAATGACGCAAGCCGCAATAAAGGCGAGCATCAGTGCCAAAGAAGGCAGCGTGTACCGCGCTATGGGTACTGTGCCCTATTACGGCAGCTTGCCGACAGCGAACAATAGCCCCGGCGACGTTTATAACATCAAAAACGGCAATAAAGCGGCCAACATTCTGCCGGGCGATAATGTGGTATGGGTAGCGCGCAAAACTCATGTAGACGAAGGTTATGAACGCGCTGCGGGTACTTATGACCCGAATGTTACATATTATGTAGACAGTTCCACGGGAAGAGAAATAGATACGAGCGAACTTGTCACCGATTATGTACCCGCTACGGGGAATTTTGTCGGAGGAACGACGTATTACACGGACGAAACAGGCGAAACCAAGGTAGACACGAGCGAATTTTCGGACGGGGAAACCGACGTGAGCGGTTATTACGTTTCTTACCGCCACGACAAATTCCAAGAGGGCGTAACCGACATGAGCGGCTATTTTGTGCACTACAGCAATGAAATTGTCGATCAGGAAGAAGGCTGGGACAAACTTGCGGGAAATTATGTTCCTCCGGCAGCGGACAGCGCAACCGCAGGCGTGATGAAGTTAATGCAGGAAACAGGGGCGGACACTACAAGCACGATGAGCCAAGCCGCGATAACGGCTGCGCTTAGTAACGTCTGGACGAAAGATATTTTGTGGGTAGACGAAGACAGCGGGGAAGTTGTCGAAGTTGACACCGAAAGCAGCGGCAGTACTACTTCAACGGAAAATCCCGAATAATGCGGCGGCTGAATGACGACAAACACAGCGGTACACAACAAGCGTGGTGAATGTGCATGAACGAAGAGCAGACAATAAAGCTCATGGAGAAGCTGAACGACATCAGCGAGCGCATTGTGAAAATCGAAACTTTAATGCAGGAATGGTCAACAGACACCAAGGAAATACGCCAACTTTTGAAGGAACACGAGCGGCGAATAGTCGAACTTGAAAATCACAAAAGCGCAACCGTCGGAGCCAAAGACATAATCGCTTGGGTAGCTATTGCCGGGATTATGGTCTGGGAGGTGTTGTCAAAATGAACGACAAAAAATACGACACCAACGAGATAGCGGCGTTCTTTCTGGGGGTAATGGGGATTCTCGCTATTATCAGCTGGGCGGTATGCTCGTTCAAATACGGACAGATTGGCGGCACGGAAATAGCCATTTCCATAAGTAGCGGCTTAGGCGGTGTCATTACGGGCAAAGCCTTGGGCGAACGCGATGCCTTGAAGAAAATACAGAAGGGAGAAAACGAAAATGAGCCTTGAAAGCGCGGTAGCTTATGCAAAAAGCCGGGTTAATACGGAGGGTTACGGCAATAACGGCTGTACCGAATGGGTGCGCCAGTTCCTTTTGAAGATGGGGCATCCGCTCGGCGAACTTATGACTTCGGGCGCAGAAGGGAATTTGATGTGGGTTCCCAACCTCATGGACTGGGCGAAAGCTCGTGGACTTTGGAAAGAGCCGGAGGAGGGCGGCGCGTGCGGTGACGTGTGCTTGCTCGAAACCAACGGCGATTTTGGCGACGGCGCGGATCATGTGGTCATTGCCGACGGCAAGGGCGGCTATTGGGGGAATAGCAGTAGTCGCAACCAAATTGTACATCGTGACATTGCTTATGATTACGGTGCGGATGCTGTTTGGGGCTATATAGCGACGGGCGAAGGCGGCGGCAACGTGGCGCAGGGAGCTTGCGGGCGCAGTATGGCGGAAATCGTCGGTGACGCAGGTAGCACCAGCGGCAACGCGGCAGACTGGGCAACGAGTAGCGGCGGCGGTTTGCGTGTATTTATCAATCCCGGCCACAGCAGCGCGGAGGAAATCGCAAGCGGCCTTGACCACGACCACGGGGCAGACGGGTTCGGTATGTTTGAGAACGAAAAAGCGAAACAGATCGCCGACCTTGTGGCAGGGTATCTCACGGCGGCGGGTGTGCAAGTGGTAAGCGTATTTCAGAACCGCGATTTGCAGACCATTTGCAGCACGAGCAATAATGCCGATCCCGATTTGTTTGTAAGCATTCATTGTAATTCTTACGACACGGCGGCCAACGGCACGGAAACTTGGTACTATTACAATTCCACGCGGGGCAAGAAGCTCGCAACCTGCATTAACAAACAAATTGCCGATAGCATTGACGTTAAAGACAGAGGGGCGAAACCCGCCGAGCCGGGCAGAAATGGGATTTATGTGCTCTCTAACACTGACGCGGTAGCGGTGCTTGTGGAATGTGCCTTTATCGACAACGAACACGACAACACTTTGCTCCGGGATAAATACGATGACTTTGCACGGGCAATAGCGCGGGGCATTACGGATTATGAGGCCATAATTTAGGAGCGCATTCAAATGATGAAGTGGGTAAGCGAGAGTTCAAGTTGCCCCTGTCCCCTTGCCAAAAACGTAGCAGGTAATGGCAATCCGTTGTTATTAGCTCAGTTAGTAGGATCGGACAAATTTAATCAGATTGCGGGAAGTGGAAACATAATTGAGCAAAAGCGGCAATTATACAGCAATGTATAGGGAATATAACCCTAACCCCAAAGGGGCGCGGGTAGGCGATTGCGTTATCCGCGCCTGTGCCAAGGCGTTAAATATGGATTGGGATTCAGTCTACACGGGAATAGTCGCGCAAGGTTTTGACATGAAGGATATGCCGTCAAGCAATAGGGTCTGGGGGACTTGGCTAAAAGAGCAGGGATTAGAGCGGCGATTTTTGCGGCTTGATTGTCCCGACTGTTACACGGTCAAAGATTTTTGCGAAGAGCACCCCAAAGGCAGGTACATTGTGGCATTGGTCGAGCACGTTGTCGCCGTGGTTGACGGCGATTATTATGACACATGGGACAGCGGGGACGAAGCACCACAGTATTACTGGGAGGTTGAATGATGGCGGCTTATACGGGCAATTTCACGAACGTACAGCCAAACAGCAACAATATTATCGTGGTATCGGTCAACGGGGAAATGGGCGCGATGGCGTACCCGGTCGGTGCGGGGAACACGGTTTTGTTGGTGGACTGGGCGAGCAAAAATTTTTGGCTAAAGACGACGGACATTAACGGCGTTCCTCAAGCTATGCGAGTGTTCCAGTTTGAGGAGATAACGCCTGTACCACAAGCGCAGGAAAACGGTGAAATTAAGGAACTCAAAGGCGAACTTGCCGAACTCAAAAAATTGATTCAAGGCTTAGTTAAAGCGGAGAAAGCAAAATGAACATAAAACAGTTTCAGACATTTGTCCAAAACTTCCGCAAGATGGGGAAAAATCCTCAAGCGGTAGTACAAGAGCTGCTCAACAGCGGACAGATGAGCCAAGCGCAATTTAACGAGTTGGCGCAGAAAGTCAATCAAATGATGGGGCAGAAAGCATTTTGAGGTGAAAATATGCGTACAAGATGGGTGATGGTTGTAACTTCTATGGAATACGACCCCCCATGGGAAGACTTGGAACCGCGATTTTATTGCCTCCCGCCTACTGTTGTTACAGAAGGACAGGCAGAAGCGGCGGCAAAAGCGATTGCCGAGAAAATGAACCTAAAACGGCGGGCAGGGGGCACATGGGAGAGCACGAACAGGGGCGTATATGATAAAGACGGCAAACTTATGTATCATTGCCCTTATAGCGTCGACGTGTGGGGAATAAATACCGATTCTGACACTGTTGACGATTTTATAAGCGAGTGGTTTAAGGCGCACCCTGCAAACATAGGACACCCAAGCGATTAGTACGGAGAGATGGAGCATGGACTTTTTTACAGAGTTACTTCAAAAACAGCAAAAATTAGAAGAGGAAAAGGTTGACGGTTATCGCCACAAAATCCTTGTTAAAAAACACGGCGAAGAAAAAGCCAAAGAGATTGAAGCGGTCGGAAAAATGCTTGAGTATTTCAACGACGCAACAGCCCAAGCTAGGGCTATACTTGTGCTAAAAGAGTTTGAAAGTGAAAAAGAGGACAAGCGCGATTAGGAGGGGATAGCGTGAAGTTTGAAGAACCGCAGACCCGCAGAGTCAACGACAAAGAAACGTTATATTGTCCGCATTGCGGGGCAGTTGTAGCGGAATCGCAGGATATGAACATACTCCCCTGCACAGTTTTCAAATGCCCTAATTGTGGTTTTGAAACTATCGTATCTGGGTTTTCATTTTCGCCGATGGCGAAACTCAATAAGTAGGTGATGATATGGGCGAGTATAGCAAAAAATTGCACTTTGTAAAAAACGGTGTGACAACCGACATTACACTTTATGACGAGTTTGGAGCCGAAGTTCCCGTTCCTGCGCTCCACTACAAGCACGGCGAATATGAAACGGATATAACGCTTTATGACAGTTTGGCCGACGTAGGCGGCGACGATGCGCCCTGCATTTATGTGGAAGATGCGGCGCAACAAGCGTATGCAAAATTGGTTTCGCCTGATAGCATCAATGCAACCGCCTTGCGTGTAAAATACAACGATGTTACTTACGCAGTAGCCAACAGCAAAAATGAAGGCGTAGTAGGACTTGCGCTTATAGAGCCGGGCGGTGGCGCGGGCACATGGGCAAAGGTTGACAGTGACGGCAATAATTATGTGCCTCCCGACTACAATAGCCTTGCGCCTTGGAGCGGAATAGAGACAGTCACGATTGACGGGCAAACGATGGTAAAAATCCCGAAGTTTTATGTAAAATACGGTGAAATTCCCGCCGGACGTGACAACGCAGGGAAAAAGGCTAGATGGGTCAGTAGGAAGAAGCTACCCGGATTTCACATCCACCCGGCTTTTGTCAAGAACAGCAAAGTCATGGACTGCTTCTATATAGGCGCATTTGAAGCCTACAACGCGGGAAGCAATAGAGCGGGTAGTAAGTCGGGTCAGAGTTCATGGAATAATGTTTCTTTTCCTTATTGTGTTCAATATTGCAATAATCGCAACACTGATGAAAACGACGTAGAAAAGCGCGGTTGGCATTTACAAAATTTTTACGAACGTTGCGCTATAAATAATTTGTTTTTGATTGAGAACGGAACGCCAAATGCTCAAATGGTACTAGGAAATGGCGGTTCAGTTGAAGATTCCACCATGGTCGTGTATCGTGGCATTTATGCTTTGTTTGGCTGTATTTGGGAGTACGTTGATGGCTTAAAGTGTGACAGCCAGGGCTTTTACCATATTTTGAGTAATCGAGGTACAGGAAGCATAGTACCAACAGGTGTGGCTGCACCTAATTTTGGCACTAATTCCTGGATTTATGAAATGAGCGAAGAAAAAGGTGCCGAATTTGATCTCACGGATGCTTTTGTTCCCTCGAAACTTGTTGATAATTATGAACAAGGAACTTATCCTGACCAGTTACAAACTAGATGGTCAGCCGGAGGAACTCCCGGAGATCGCTGGCTTCAGATAGGCGGCTCTAATACTGAACTCCGGGTTGGACTATTTCAATACGATCTGGCCGGAGGCAGTGGTGTTTCCACTTCCAACTTAGGCTTTCGCATAGCCAAATACGGAGAAATCACTGACGAAATAGCATACGACGACTAATTTCTGCATAATAAAACGCAATATCACATAATTATTTATTAAATATCATAAAAAATTCTAAAATTTCTTGCAAAAGTATATTGCATAATAATGCGTTATGTTGTATAATTATGTTAATGAGTGATGAACGTCAAGGAGGCCGTGAGAGGGGAACAGCAACATACATTGCCGAGTGTTTGTTGCTCCGGGCTCGATTCCCGGCTCGGTCAAGCCTTGGCGTTTGTCACTTTTTTATTCAATTATCATGTTAACTTAACAGGACTATTTGAGAGGTGGAAATGTCATGAGCGTTTTTAACGGCGAAGGGCTGTCTGCGGCGGACATTGCGGCAGTGGTCAAAGAAAACGGAGGCGACGGGTTCGGCAACGGCAATAGCGGTTGGTGGATTCTGTTGCTTTTTTTGTTTGCGATGGGCGGTTGGGGCAACAACGGCTACGGCGGGAACGGCGGCGGCCAGTTACAGGCCGATTTGCAACGTGGTTTTGACACACAGGCCATCAGTAGCAATTTGGCGGGCATCAGCGCGAACATCAATAACGGCTTTACAGGCGTAACGGCGGCGGTAACGAACGGATTCAGCGACGCAGCAGTGGCGCGTTGCAACGCGCAGACCAATCTCTTGCAGACGATGAACGCGAATCAGAACGCGACACAGCAGGGCATGAATAATTTGGCGATGAGCCTCCAGCAGTGTTGTTGTGACAATCGCGCCGCAGTTGCCGATTTGAAATACACTATTGCAACGGAGAATTGCGCCGACAGGCAGGCTATTTCCGACGGTCTGCGTGACATTATCGCCAACAACACGGCAAACACCAACGCAATTATCCAGAGCCAGAACACGGGATTCCAAGGGATTCAGGATAAACTTTGCCAGATTGAGATCGACAATCTCAAACAGCAGAATGAACAGCTCCGCACACAGCTTAACATGGCGAACTTGGCGGCCAGCCAAAACGCTCAGACGGCGCAGATCATTCAGGACAACAACGCGCAAACGGCGGCACTTATCAATCGAATTGCGCCGGCTCCCATTCCCGCCTATACAGTGGCCAATCCTAACGGATGCGGCTGCGGCAACGGTTACGCTTGCTAAGGGCGGTGTGACCTATGGCAGAATATACAAACACGGGGACGCAGACAGTAAACCCCGGCGAAACGGTAGTATTTACCACAACGGCAGTTCCTTCGCGCCTTGGCTTGATTATGCACAGCGACGGCACGGGGGAGTTTCTTTTGCGCGGCGGCCACGTTGGGCGCGGCGGTTGCCAGTGTTGCAAGCCCAAAACCACTGATTATTTAGTGGCGTTTGGGGCAAACATCGCCGTTCCTACCGGCGGCACGGTAGGCGCGATCAGTTTGGCGGTAGCTGTTGACGGGGCAACGATCCCCGCAAGCATAATGACTGTAACCCCCGCGGCGGTGGAGCAGTTTTTCAATGTTAGCCGCGAGATCAACGCCGCAATTTTCAAAGGTTGCTGTCAGTCTGTTACGATTCGTAACGTGAGCGAGCAGCCTGTTTTGGTGAACGCGGCCAACATTGTATTTTTGCGGCCGGATTTGAGGTGAGAACATGGATTACGAGAAAATCAAAAAGGCACAGGAAGCACTTGAAGGATTTTTAGGCGAACTGACGGAAGGCGGCATTAACCATATCCGCGACATTGAACTCATGACCAAAACTATTTGCGCTCTGGACATGCTCCAGGGATTGAGTGAGGGCGGCGGCAACAGTTACCGCCGGGGCAGGAGCTACGACGGAGGCAACAATTACGATGGCGGCATGAGCAACCGCCGCAGTTATCGTAGCTATGATGACGGTTACAGCGGCCACGACATAAAAGAGGCGATGCGCGAAAAAATCGAGGAATTGATGGAAAGCGCAGACAGCGAAAAAGACCGTCGAATTGCGCGGGAAATGCTGGCAAAGTTGCGGTGAAGTGTACTCGTAGCGTACAAAAACCTTAACAAACGCCGTATTTTCGCAGTCGATTGTTCAAGGGTAAAGAATACATAAGGCTTGCGAGTAGTAGGGTAAATGCCAACAAGCCTTATGTTATCGGCGTTCTATGTTTTTGGAAGTCGCTAAAATTGGCTCAAATTTGCCTGTTTTTGTGTGAAAAGTGTACAGGTAGCGTACAAATTAAATGCGGTTAATCGCCGCTAAAAGTTGGTCGGTGGTTTTGTGAGTGTAAACTTTGTTGGTCACGTCGCCCGAACTGTGGCCTAGTATCATTTGGCGCGTTTTTAGCGATATTTCGGCATCGTCTAAGAGCGAGGCGCAAGTATGCCTCCCGTCGTGCGGCAGATGATTCTGGAGCGCGGGGACGTTTGAACGCTTCCACATTACTATTAGCCTATTAGCGCGTTTGGGTAACGCTCCAAAGTCAAACTGCTTTATAATAGGGAGTATTTTATCGGCAATGGGAATGATGCGATTTTTGCCCGCCGTTGTCTTTATCCCGCCGCGCATGGTGCGGGTTTCAAGGTCAATGGTCGCAGGGTCAAGAGCAAGAAGCTCTCCCGGTCTCATGCCTGTGTAAATGAGAATTAACGCTATTTGCGCCGCGTATAAATTGCGGTTGTCGAAAAGTTCCTTGATCTCTTCGGCGGTAAACGGTTTATGCTTTTCGCTCGGCTCGTTCTTGGGAAGCTCAACCAAGGAAGCATAATTCATGTTCACCAGTTCTTGGTCAATCGCGAATTTGTACATGAGATTGCATAGTGTTTTGATTAGAAGCAAGGACGCTCGCGACAAAGGGCATTTATCGATGACCGCCTGAATGTGCCGTTTGCGAATGTCACGGAAAATCATTTTGTGTAAATCGGCAAGGTTGTTGTAGGCGGCATTGTAGTTTTTTGCGTTAGGCTTGCGAGTATCAAGCCACGCTTGATATAGATCGGAAAAAGTGACGTTTTTTTGACTAAGTTCAAAAGGCGATTCGTGGTAAGCCGCAAGAGCGGCGAGCGCGTCTTTCTTCGTTGTATAATAGCCGAGGTATTCTCGCACCTGCTTGCCGTCAGCAGTCCAGCCCGTAGTAAGAACGACTGCCCACGGTCGGCGACGCGCTCCCGAAAGTTTTCGGACACAGCCGTATTTGTTTGGAAGTTTCATTTCCTCCTCCTTGAAATAACATGCAATTAGTTGTATAATCTTCACAGACCTTTCTTTTTTCTGTTTCTTATTTGTATACCCCCCTTTGCCTGAAAAGTCGCTCTCTGTCGGAAGAGCGGCTTTTTTGCGTGTTGGCTCGGCAAGTTATCAACATATCCACAGAAAGCGGCGCGGGTTGTGCATAACGTACAAAACGCGCCGTTTTCATTGAGGGGCATGGCCTATTTGCTCTCGTTTTCAAGTTCGCTTGCAATTTCTTCATCTAAAGAAAAAAACTTCCGACTACCGACTCGCTCCTGCTCGTATTGGACTCGCAGGGATAGCAATTCGCCGCGCAGTTCTTTTTGTATCCGCTTCAAGGTTGCGAGCGGCAAACAGAAGCGATTTCCGTTTGTCATGCCTTTTTCGATTTTACGGCAAAAATACATCATTTGAATTAAGCTCTTGGGCATATCTTTGTCGCCGGACAGTTCCATTAGTTTTTGAATTTGTTTTTCGGTGATGGGCGGCACGATGAAAACGCCCGTGAAAACCGCCGTTTCGCCTTCGGTGTCGTGCTTGGCCAAATATTTGTCCAAATAGTCAAGATGTTCATGCAACGTAAGGAGCAGAGCAAGGAAATTGTCGGACTCGCCACGGCGCAATCGACGCTCGGCAAGTCGGTAAGCAAAATATGCGCCGCTCATGGCACCTGTAGCCGTAGCGCATAAGTGAATCATTTGTTCGTACATACTAAACCTCCTTGTGCTCAATAAACCATACTGCGATAAATGCGCCGACAAATGCGGCTATAAACTCCATGATCAACATAAAAAATTCTCCTTTCCTTTAGCGCTCACGATGCCGCCGTTGCCACTTGGCAACAGACTCGCCCAAAATGTACAAGCCTTTTTTGTCCGGCTCGCTGTGCGTTATCCTGCGGTAGCCGTCTGCGATTCTTTTTTAGCGCGATAATCGCGTATCCAGGCTTTTTCCACTTCGTCAAGGTTTTTGAACTCGTCCGCTGTTCCGTTGTTATTTAATGAAGGAAACTCACTTTCCGACTCGCGTTTATTGCTGTCGCTCGGCTCAAACACGCCGCCCATGGCGGATATTTCCCGCAGGATTTTTGCCACGTCTTCAAAGGCGCAAGATACCATTTTTTGATGCTCTTCGGGCAGGGACAAAAATATTTTTACCAGTTCATTCATTTTTTGGCTCAGATGATACTTTTCGCTAAGTTGGCGGATTAGTCCCTCGTCGGAACCCGCGAACATCTCCCCCTCCCCCTCCCTAAGCCACTCCTCCCGCACGTTGAACTCGCGGCAGATGAAGGTAAGAACGGCGGCAGAAGGATTTACTCTGTCTGTTTCATATCTAGCTATTGTGTTTTGTGATGTTCCTAAACGGTCTGCAAATAATTGTTGCGTAAGACTTAGTTCCTTACGCAGTTTTTTTATGCGTTCGCCTATAGTCATTTTTATCACTCCTTTTGTTAAACACATTTTACAAGAAAATTATACACAATGCAATAAAATTTAATAAAATGCTATTGACTTAATTCTTTACGAATGATAATATATACATAAAGCAACAACAAAGCGCACACAAACAAGCCCCCGCCAGCAGCCGCGGTTAGGGGGCGGGGCGCGAAGTGTGAGCCGCCTGTGGCGGCGCGAGGGGAGGTGATGATGTGGAAGAAAAACTGAGAAACAAATTTGCCGAGCTCGTCAACGAATTATTAGAAGACGAATTAAAGGCAATAAAAATCTCCCGTAAAGAAACGGGAGTAGCGGGAATAGACGCACAATATTTAGCTGAACTTCGGGAAAGCGTCCGGGCGATAGTTTACGATTTCCCTAAAAATTAGTTAAGGCTATGAATCTTCTGGTACAAGTTCTCATAAGCCTTACAAACAGTAGCTAAGTTTTTTTCCGTTATTTCAGAATGTTTCTCCGTGAGTATAGGTTTCCCGGATTGAGACAGAATCAATGGCACGGCTTGAATGTCGATGAGTTTCAAAAGAATCTCTTTAGAAATTTCCTTATCATTCATAGGCATTATCCTTTCTGCCCGGACGCAAATTTATTATAGCACGACGAGCAAGCTCCCGCCAGCAGCCGCGGTAAGGGGGCGGGGGGGAGGCAAAGGAAGTAAAAGGAGGTGGAAAAAATGAATGAAGAATATGAAAAGAAGTCGAAAACGGTTGAAAAGCTGATAATGGCCGCCGAAGAGATTCAAAAATATGACGGCAATTTGTTCAATCGTCTGGCGGACGCGACGGGGAATTTAGCGATGTTGCTCCGATTTGGTTACGGCTCGTTGGGGCAGGACGATCACAATGCAGATTATAAGCCGTCTGTGGCGGCGGGAGCATAGAAAGGAGAAACATAATGGGAACTTGTATCAGCGTGAAAACGGCGGCGAAGGTTTTAGGTATCGGCGAACAGTAGGAGCATAAACTTTAGGGACAGCTTGACCGCCCTTGTAAAGATACACAGAGGAAAGGAGGCGATGCCGTGAGGAAAATCACAATGGGCAGTTTATTTGACGGTATAGGCGGCTGGCAACTGGCCGCCAAGCGGGCGGGTATCTTACCGTTATGGTCAAGCGAGATAGAACCATTTCCCTCGGCGGTCACTCGCATTCGATTTCCCGCCACCGTCCAATTAGGCGATGTCACAAAACTTGACGGAGCGAAACTCCCGCCCGTTGATATTGTTTGCGCTGGTTCTCCATGTCAGGGGTTATCGGTAGCAGGGCAACAGAAAGGATTGCAGGATGAAAGAAGCGGATTGTTCCACATCGGAATCAACATTGTTCACAGAATGCGAGAAGCCACAGGCGGCAAATTCCCGCGCTGGTTCATTTGGGAAAACGTGCCGGGGGCTTTCAGCTCCAATAAAGGGATGGACTTTAGAGCTGTACTCGAAGCCATCAGCCAGACCGAACTTCCAATACCTTACAATCGAAAATGGGCAAAGGCGGGAATGGTTATCGGCAAAGACGGTATATGTGACATCGCATGGAGAACGCTTGACGCTCAATTTTTCGGCGTTGCCCAACGAAGAAAGAGAATCTTTCTTGTGGCAGATTTTAGAGCCGGATGCCGATGTGCCGACAAAATACTCTTTGAGCAAAAGAGCCTGTCAGGGAATATTAAGGCGGGCGGAGCGCAAGGAAAAGGAACTGCCGCCGGAACTCAAAGCGATTCTGCAAAAGCAAACGGGAAATCCTTCACGCTGAACACCATCGAGCGACACGCCGTAGCCTATGAAATCGGGCGGGACGCATTCAACCAAGGGCAAAACGCCAAATTCGGCATCACCATCGAGGAGAACAAACAGCCGACCATCTTGGCGAAAGGCGCGGAGGCGGTCGCTTGCGTAGGCAACGGGCAGTTGCACCAAGCGCAACTGCAGGAAAAATCCGGCGCACTCAACTGTATGCACGACCAGCAATGCGTCATGGTGAAAAACTGGGTCAGAAGATACACACCGCGAGAATGCGAGAGGCTTCAAGGACTTCCTGACGATTTTACCCTTATCCCGGATAAGACTTGCAGCGATGCGGCAAGGTACAAAGCCCTGGGCAATGGCATGGCGCAACCTTGCGCCGATTTCATCATCAGGAGAATAGCAGAGATTATGAAAATGGAGGACTTGTAATGGGAACTTGCATCAGCGTGAAAACGGCGGCGAAGGTTTTAGGAATCGGCGAACAGGCGGTTCGTATCGGTTTACAGCGCGGCTTGGTTGATTTTGGCTACGCCATTATTGGCGAAGGTGACGGCCATCGGTGGGTATATTCGATTCCCCTCGGGCGGTTCTGCGAAAAGACGGGAATTAGCGAAGACGTGGTTAAGGCGGCGGAAAGCGATGAATAAAAAAACGATGGAGCTACTGATCGAAGCGTTTGCCAACGCGGATCGGCGGGGGAAAATGCCCGCCGTATATCGCGAGATTTTGGCGAAGTTTACGATAGAGGATTTGATGGAGCATGAGTAAATTCAAAAAAAAGATGCTTGCAAAAACGATTAGCTATCAGGAATTTAAGGATTTTGTGAAAAAGGGATTTGATGAAGGGTCAATCAAAGCAGAAGGGTCAATCACCAAATATACAGACTTCACGGAACTTGATCTTGCAATACAGTATGTGATCAGTAAAAAATATGAAAAACGACAAGAACCATTTGACATAACGCTGGAAGAACTTTGTGATTTAATCTACGTTCTTTGCGGGCGAAAGGTATTTGATAAATGTTTTGGGGGGAGCGAATGATTAACGATATTTTCACTTCGGCAGGGATTCGACTTTTGGCGGTTGCGTTCTTCGTCGGTTTCGGCGCGGGGGTGCTGTTTTGGCTGTATATTGCGTATACGTTAGTTGAGCAGGGGATTTTGAAGTAGGTGATGATATGAATTACATTCCGCAGGTTGCAAAAATGCTCGGCGTGGAGGTGGGCGAGCGGTTTAAGATTATAGTAAACGGAATGGAGAAAAAAGGTTTGTTTTATTTTGAAAATGGTGCGATAGGGAGCGGATTTTTTGAAGAAAACCACCAAGACACTATTAACTGGATTTTAATTGCCTTAATCTTCGGTGAAGCGAAAATCAAAAAACTGCCGTGGAAACCGAAAATGAAAGAAATGTATTATTCGCCTTGGGTTGACGGAGGGAAATTGGATTATATTTATTTGAGTTGGAATAACGACAGCGTTAATTTGGCTCGCTATGATGCCGGATTAGTTTGTCGCACGAAAGAAGAAGCGATTGATAAAGCAAAGAAAATGCTGGCGGCGGTGAAAGATGAGCATTAACGAAGAAGTTATAGCGGATGCCGAAAAAATGAGCAAATTTTGTATAGAAATAGAGGATTGTGAAAAATGCCCGCTAGGATACACAGGTTGCGTCATGAAATCTATGCCTATGGAGTGGGCTATGGACGAGGTAAAAAAAGCGGCGGTGAAAGATGAATGATAAAACAAATTTGGATCGCCCAATGTGATGTATGCGGGAAAATGGAAAATGCCAGAATAACAATGGGGCAATACAACGAAGATGAGTACACATTGCCAATAGGTTGGGGCTACGGTTACACCAGAAATATTCACCTATGCCCGGAATGTTCTAAGCACATGGTAAAGAAGGTAGGGGAACCATGAATGAACTAAAGCCGTGCCCGTTTTGCGGGGGTAACGGGATAGTTATAGAAGGTTATCCGCGAACTTATCCGCGAACGAATTATTACGTCGCATGCGATAAATGCAAAACAACATCCGACACTTATAAAGACAAAGAAAAAGCTGTTGCGGCGTGGAATCGTCGCACAAATTCCGTAATGATCGTGATACGCCGGGTGGCAAAGTCACCATGAAGCAGAACGGTGGCAACTGTATGCAGATCGGTTACGTTCGCGAAATGAATTTGTAACAGGAGAGCAAACGATGAGCAAACTTGACAAATTCGCCGCTATCGCGTTCGTGGTATTTGCGGCGGCGGTGGGGTTGGGGTGATGGTATGAAAAAGTATGTATATTATGTTTCGTATTTTTGCACTAACGGAATAGGTTATGCAATTTCTACCTTAAACAAGAAATTAAATGACCTTTCATGTGAAGAACTTGAATATTACATTAATGAATTGGCGCATGATTCAAAAAATAAAAAGGTCGTTCCTATTTCTTTTACTTTCCTTCGTGAAGAAAAGGTTGATGATTAAATGATAACCAAAGAGCAGATGAAAGCGGCGGGGTTTGTGCCGATTGTGTACGGCAAATACGACGGGCGCGGGTGGACAAAAACCCTGCACGATGACAAAATTCTCGTTGAACTTTGCTACACGTCGGATAAGGGATTTACCGTTGATGTTACTTTAGATGATGAGTTTTCTGTCGAGGACGTTTGCACTGTGCCTATTAACGACGTTATAGACATCTTCTTGAAGGGTAATCTCGTCGATGTGGAATTGCCGTAAAAAAAGGGGGGGGCAAATGTGCCTTATGTAGATACAAAAAAGATGATGGATTATGTGCAGGAGTGTTTGCCTGTGCTGGATAAAGCCGAATGCCTTGATTATGTTTACAGTCAAAGCGGGGCAAACACCAACAAGGTGCGTTATTTGCTGAAGTTTGACAGCGGGAAGATGGTAAACTTTGGCAACAACACGATACTAAGTCTGAAAGCAATGCTAACAACCTTAGAAACCCGCACCAAGAAAAAAGCTCCGACGGATATGTTTTATCGGATCATGCTTGATTTTCCCGATGGCGCAGAGGTTTATCGCGAAGCCGACGCCAGACGCGATCAAAAGGAGCTGGCGCAAAGGAAAGTTGTTGCAGAACACAACACCGTCAAAGACGAGGCCGACGCACCTCAAACCATAACCGAGCCGGAGGGCGAAACTCAAACGGCTATTCTTGCCGAACTTCGCGCTATTCGCGAGTTGCAAGAAGAAACCTGCCGTTTTATCAAAACGCTTGTTTTCGCGCTTAACGGCGCAGACGAAAAACACCGTATCGGTTAGTGGCCGACACGGTGCAAGAAGGGGTAACTTCGCAATCTGTTATTGCCCCTATTATATCAAAGTTTTCATGATTTGAAAAGGGGTAATTTCATGGAAGAAAAGAAAGAGCCGTTTGTCGTTGATTCGTTGGCTAAGGCTAACTGGGTCGTTGACAAAATCAACGAGAAACGCGCCAAAATTGATGAGGTCAATACCGCCGTAAACGAGATGATCGACAAATACGAGGCCTGGGGCGAAGAGCAGACCCACGATTTGCAAGAAGAAATCGACAGCCTTCAAATGTTATTGAAGCCTTGGGCGCGTAAAGAGCTTGGAAGCGGTAAAAAGAAGAGCATTAAGTTGGCCGGAGGTGTGGTTGGTTTCCGCAAGGGTGCAGAGAAGTGGATGATGGGCGGCGAAGTAGCGGCGGCAGGTAATGAAAAACTCTTGACTTGGGTCAAGAGAAACGCAAACGAATACATCAAGACTATTGAGGCCGTTCGCTGGGCAGATTTCAAGAAGAAGTTGAACGTGATGAAAGACGGGCGTGTGTGTACTCTTGACGGTGAAATTGTTGACGGCCTCACCGTTGAGCAAGAGCCGGACACGTTCTATGTCAAGTAGAAGGAGCGTAAAATGATTTTGACTTATAATACTTTGGCGCGGATTTTGTCGCACATGGAACTTGACTGTGTACTGCCGCATAAAGAAAATTCAAACCCGCGTGTCATTATCAATGCTCATGGTATTGCAACGACGGCGAAGTATTATCTCGATAACGGTGTTGGTGTGGAGCTTACTTTGACCGAAACCGACAAAGGTGTAAAAACCGAAGAAGAATTTCTCATTTAATTTTGCCTATGAGCAAGAGCCGGACACGTTCTATGTCAAGTGATTGGAGGGATTAGACGTGCAAATCGTGAGTATTCCGGAACGCGTTTTGGAAGCTCTCGTAAAATACGCAAAGGCAGCATTCTCCGACGGAGATTTGTCTAGGGCTTATTCTTCGTTTCATTTCACGGTAGAAAACAAGGTTAAATTTATCGTTACCGAGAGTTTTGTGGATCACGGAGATATTCCTTTTTAGGAGGCAAAACATGGCGCGTTCAATTTTAGTTATCGGCGAGAGCGGCGCGGGAAAAACCACCTCCTGTCGAACACTTAACCCAGCAACAACTTATTATGTCGATTGTGACCGCAAGGGGTTGGCTTGGCGCGGTTGGAAGAAAAATTACAACGTCGAAAACAAAAATTATCTGGTTACGAGCGACGCGAGGACTGTTCGCACTTTGTTCCACAAGATCAACACCGACCAAAGCAAACGCATCAAAACCGTAGTCATTGACACACTAAACGGCATTATGCTTGATGATGAGTTTCGGCGTATGCACGAAAAAACCTATGACAAGTGGGTTGATTTGGCCGCATCGATCTACGGCTTAGTTTCGGACATTAACGCCCTGCGTCCTGATTTGACCGTCGTCTGCATGGCGCATACTCAAACGGAACGCGACGACAACGGCTATTTGTTCACGCACATGAAGACAAGCGGACGCAAACTCGACAAAATTGTTGTTGAGAGCAAATTCACGACAGTACTTTTAGCCAAGGGCGATAACGGCAAATATTTTTTTGAGACGCGGGCGAATAAGTCCACGGCCAAAACGCCTTTAGGCTGTTTCGACGAAATGGAAATTCCAAACGATATGGCGGCGGTCATCACCGCGCTTGACGCATACGAGGAAGGGGAATAAACAAATGCAACCGATACCGAATTGGGAAAACATTGTGCCGCAGACGGGAGACTTTGAGCCCTTGAAACCCGGAGCTTATATCTGCCAGATAATCAATGTGGCGGTCATGCAGTCGAAAAGCGGAAATGCAATGTTGAAATTTGCGATAGACATCTGCGAGGGCGAACACCAGAAGCATTTTCGCGAAATTTTTGAAACCCGGCAGAAGTTTGACAGCAGCGCAAAGTGGCCTGCCGGAGGCGTGTACTATCAAATGTTCGAGGGCGGCAACGGAGCGGAGGAACGCTTTAAGGGACTTATCGAGACCTTGGAAGCCGCTAATCCTATGTTCAAATGGATAAATTGCAACTGGAACGAAAAGCGCATGATCGGCCTCAAATTCGGCGGCATTTTCCGCGAAGAGGAATATCTGAATAGCAAAGATGAGGTTCGCACCTCCGTCAGACTTTATCGCGTTGTGCCGATTGAGGGACTTTTCGAGCGCAAAATCCCGGAGATTAAACGGTTAAAACCTACCGCCAACAACGGCGGCGGTCAGTCTTTCGGCATCCCTGCTCGTGAGGAGGATATACCCTTCTGACGCGATTAAAAAGAAAGCGGGGTGATTGCATGGACTATTTAGCCCAACTCAATGCCTTTGCCGAATATACAAGCGTGGAAACTATCCCGGTCAACGCATTTGCGGTTTATATGAGAATGCTTTTTCTCAATAACCGCTTGCGTTGGCAAGAGTGGTTTTCGGTGACCTATGAGCGGCTGTGCGCAGAAACGGGAATAAATAGCAAGCACACAATCATGACGGCAGTAAATGTTCTTGAACAGAAGAAGTTTATCGCTGTCCAACGCGGAAAGAAAAAACAGCCAAACTTATATAAAATAGTTCCCCTTTATGGTGCAAATTTTGCACCTCAAACGGAACAAAAAAGCGTTTATGGTGCAAATTTTGACACAAAAGCGGAACAGAAGGGGAACACAAACGGAACAGAAACGGAACAAAAAGGGAACAAAAGCGGAACACAACCTGCACCCATAATAAGACATAGACAAGACGAAGAAAAAGACGTAGACGATCCGCGCGCGACGACGACGGCGAATTTTTCTTCGGCGGTGAAATTTTTCGATGACAATTTTCACGCCATAACGCCGCATGAGTTTGACGTGCTGGGTTCGCTTGTCGATGACTTCGGCGAGGAGAAGACGCTCCGCGCTATGACGCTGGCGGTGGAGCGTGATGCCCGCAACATTCGCTATGTCAAAGCCGTGCTCGAAGGTTGGGAGCGCGACGGCGGGGAAAACACGCCTAAATCCGACGGCGGCGAAAAGCCGGACGAATGGCAAACGCGGGGGAACTGGACGCAGTACACCGACGAAGAAGCCGCAGAGCTTTTGCGACGCGACGAAGAAAGACGCGCCGCAAACAAGGCGCGGCAGGAAGCCGAGTATGAGGAGTACAAGGCGCGAGCAGACAGGCGGGCAAAGGAGCGGGCAAAATGGCTGAACTGGCAACCTCCTGCCTAGCGAATCCCGACGCGGAGCGCAGTGTTCTGGGGGCGATCTTTGTCAAGCCGGACAGGATTTACGAGCTTAGCGACCTTCTCAAGCCGGATGATTTTTATCGTCAGGACTATCGGCTTGTTTACGGCGTTATGCTGGAAATGGCGCAGGAACGCCGCCCCATTGACCTTGTGACTGTCACCGAGACCCTCAGACAGGCAGGCAAACTTGACGCGGCAGGCGGTTTTTCGCTGATCGCCGATCTTGCTAACGCCGTACCCACGGCGGCGCACATGAAACATCACGCCGCGAGCGTCGCCGAATACAGCAAGCGGCGCAAGGCGGCAGAACTTGGCGCGATTCTCACGGCGACGGCGAGCGACGTAACCAAGACGCTGGAGCCGGGCGAGTTTCAGGAAAAACTGGCCGCGTTAATGCTTGAAAAAGCCGATGCGCCCAAAACCATGCAGGAAAGCATTTTGAGCTTTTACAGTTGGCTTGAATACGCGTCAAAACCCGAAAACGCGGGCATTAAAAGCGGCCTTTCCGAGCTTGACGCAAAAACGCAAGGTTTCAGACCGTCGGAGCTTATTGTTATCGCGGCGCGGCCGGGGATGGGCAAGACCGCGCTGGCACTCACCATAGCAATGAGTGCGGCGGCGAGCGGGAAAAAATGCGCGTTCTTCTCGCTGGAAATGAGCCGGGAGCAGATCATGACGCGGATAATGTCGGCGGTTTCCAAGGTCAACAATGCGCGGATCATGACTCCGCAGGTTCTGAGCGACGACGAATACGCCAAACTTTGCCAAGCCTCAAACCTAATTGCCGCATGGCCGCTTTTCATCGAAGATCGCGCTTGTGTAACGCCGCTATCCATTATGGCAAGGGCGCGGCAGATTCAAGGCAAATACGGCCTTGACGCAATTTTTATCGACTACCTGCAACTGATGCAAGGCGGCGGCAAATTTTCCCGAAGCGATAACCGTACAAGCGAAGTCAGTTTCATTTCGCGTTCGCTAAAGCTCATGGCCAAAGAGCTGAATGTCCCGGTGATAGCGTTGTCGCAACTCAACCGCAATTTGGAAAGCCGCGCCGACAAGCGGCCGACGATAGCGGATTTACGGGAAAGCGGCGGCATTGAGCAAGACGCGGATCAGATTCTCCTGATGTTTTCCGAGAGATACTACGACAAGACGAACGGCGACGAGCTGACGGAGATAAATCTGGCGAAAAACAGGCGCGGCCAAACAGGCATAGCGAAAATAAAATTTGTGCCGTCGTTCACGAATTTTATAGACGCATAAATTTAGCGTATAAGGCCGTTAAAAACGGCAAGGGTTATAGACTATAGGCGAGCGGCAAAAACCGCTGTACGAGCCTAAAAACGGCCTTAAAATCGATTTTACGAAGTGAGCGGAGCTTGAAAAATGTCAAACACGATTGATGAACAGTTCAAACGATGGTGTGAGACTTTGGACAAAGTGGTCAAAATGGAGCGGTGTAAGTGCTGTGTTTGCACAAATTGCCTGTACGACAAATGCCGGGAGAAAGAGTGCGCCGAGTGCAAGCAACGCGAAGAGCGAACATTTTGCCATATAACGCGAAGGAGGGGCAAGCCTTGCAAATACAGATCGAGCCGTGCTTGGTAGTTGACGGCAAAAAAGTAAGCGAAAACACGATAGCAGAACATTTCGCCAAAATCGACGAAGAGCTGAACGAACTGAAAGCGGCGATATTGCACGAATGCACGATATGCAATCGCTTGGAAAAAGTTATTGATGGCGTTGATGATAATACAGACACCGACATTGGCGAAGAAGCCGCCGACACGATAACGGCGATTATGTCAATGCTTTATGCCTGTGGTTACGATCAAGATTACATCGACGCGGCGTGTCAAGTTGTTATAGAGAAAAACCGCGACCGGGGGCGGCTTGGGTGATTAGCTTTTTCCTGCCAATGAAAATCCCTTCGGTCACGAGCCAACAAAAACGCGTGTGCATGATCGGCGGAAAGCCGCACCACTACGACGGAGCACGGCTAAAGGCGGCGCGGCAGGAGTATACGCTTAGACTTCTGCCGCACAAGCCCAAAGAACCGATAGCGGCAGGAATACCCGTCAAACTTGCCGTTCGTTTTGTCTACAAGGCGCGGCGCAAAAAAGATATAGGCACATGGAAAACGACGCGGCCGGACACCGACAACATGATCAAACTTCTCAAGGATTGCATGACGGCGGCGGGATTTTGGCACGATGACGCGCAAGTTGTTTGCGAACATACGGAAAAGCAATTCGGCGAAGTCGAAGGAATTTATTTGACGGTGGAGGCGATAGTTTGAGCGGAGCGGAACCGATGATAAACGGTTACAAAAAAATATGCGTTGTTTGCGGCAAGGAATTTACAACGCTGGGTTTCAACGGAACGAGCAACGCGAAATACTGCGGCGAAGAATGCAGAAAAAAAGTGAATCGCGTGCGAGTTGCCAAATACAAAAAGCGATTAAGAGAAGAAAATAAAAAAGCCAAAAAAACTATTTTACCGGATACGCCAAAACATCATTCACGGCTAAAGGTTTTAGGCGGCAAATCAATTTCCGAACTCACTCACGAAGCATTAGCGGCGGGCACGAGCTACGGCAAATATGTCGGGCAACTTTATATAAAGGCGGGGTTAGTATGAAAATAATCGAGCCTAGCATTGAAGTTTTGGACAAAGTAAACGGCGAAGAAATTTTGAAAAAGATTGAATTTTGCGGGCGTGTCTGCTACAAGAGCGAAAACAAAATTACGGAGAACAGCGCGGCGGATTTTGTTACACGTTTAATAAAAAACGGCCATGAATCGGTTTTAGAACATGCGAGCATTACCGTTAAAATCATTTGTGATCGCGGCGTATCACATGAACTTGTTCGCCATCGTCTAGCGAGTTATTCTCAAGAATCGACGCGCTATGTTAAATACGACAATTTAGAATTTGTCGAGCCGCACGGGATAACCGAAAAGCAAGGAACTGTTTTAGGTTATGTGATGAACGAAGCGGAAAAGAATTATAAATTTATGCTCGCTCGTGGCGCGTCGCCACAAGTAGCCCGCGCCGTTTTGCCGACTTGCCTAAAGACGGAGCTTATAATGACGGCCAACCTTCGCGAATGGAGGCACATCTTGAAACTTCGCACGAGCAAGGCGGCGCATCCAGATATGCAGGTAGTCGCAAACATGATTTTGTCAAAATTCCGTGAACTTGTGCCTGTTGTTTTCGACGATATTCTTTCGGAGGCGTAGTAAAATGATGGAAAATGCCATTAGCAAACTTAACGACAACATTGAAAAATTGAAAGCATTATTGCAGAATCCAAATTGTGAGTACAGTAAAGAAGCGTTGAGTATTTTTGCTGGAACGTTAGTATTACTTGCCTACATTGCTGAAGAAAATTTTGGCATCAAGCAAGAACAATTAAAAAAAGCAGGGATAGTTTATTTTCTCAAGAATCTTATGAACGATGATGATTTTGTCAATTTTATCAAAAGTAATGATTCTTTTACGATTTGACACTCCCCACGGCTAAAGCTAGGGGTTTTACGGCGGTTCTGATAATGACGGAGGCGGTTAGCTTTGAGCAGTCACGGGCGAGCGGTATACGGGTCGCGTTTTACGGCAAAGAGGGCATTGGCCTACAACATGGTTGAACGTATGCTTAGAAATTACGATGATATTGCCGATGCTGTCCGTGAAGCTCGCGCCGGACGAAAACGCACAAGCGGCATCAGCGGAGGCAACAGGGCGCAAATTTCCGATCCCACTGCGCAAACCGCCATCACAAACATTACGCCGCTTTCCTGTGTCGAACTTCCCAACGGCTATAAAGTTTTTCAGCCCGAAAAGTGGCTGAGTATCATCGCCCGCGCTTATCGCGAATTTCCCCAAACCGAAGCCCGCGCCATGCGCCATTTTTACACGGGGAAAACAGCCGTTTGGACAGCGGTCATGTATTCCATCGACGAGAGCACTGTTTACCGTATACGCGCCGATTTTCGGCAGTATCTTGTGGAGCTTGCCTGTCAATACGGCTTAGTCAAAGTAGCTCCGGCAGAGTGAAATCATTGAAAAGAAAGGATGAGTTTTGAAATGGTTGTTAAGTTATTTGTTTATTCGTTGATTTGGCTTGTCTGCCAAATAGTGGCTATTTTGTTGTGGGGAACAATCTTTGAGCACGTCATAGCGTGGCTTGGCTATGATACAAGCTGGATTGATCAGCCGCGGTTTGTTTTAGTTGGGCTTGTTTTGGCAGGCACATTTAACGATTTAACTCATTTTTTTGGTGATTTGGCGGACAGGATTAACAAAAGAACTTGTCTATAATCATTTTTCAATTTTTTCTCAAAAAATCCTTATTTTGCGAGTAACTGATTAAAAATTCGTGGTATATTGTTATCGTGAATAGGTGGGAGCGACTACTCAATTTTGGGCAGTCGCTTTTCTTATGCGCGAATTTTGCGAAGGAGGCGAGCGCATGACACCGAGACAGGAGGCGTTTTGCCTCGCTTACGTCAAAAGCGGCAACGCGACACAGGCGTATAAGGAAGCGGGATATAAGCCTAAAAACGACAAAATAGCGGGCGTAAATGCTACGCGAATGCTAGGAAATGATAGGGTACAAGCGCGAATCAAGGAACTTTCGGCGAAAATTGCCAAGCCGAAAATCATGGAGGCGGCAGAGATACAGGAGTTTTTATCCTCCGTGGCTCGTGGCGAGCAGCAGGATACATACGTTTTGCAAAGCGGCATCACGCTGGAAAAGCCCGTTACCATGGCGGTCAGGATAAAAGCCGCCGATCAGCTGGCAAAAATGCAGGGCGCATATCTCGAAAAGCGTGAAGTCAATATGAGCGGGGGCGTGGTGGTGTTGCATGATGACATCGACGGCGAAGAATGAAATATCTCTCGCGGCGGTCGTAGGCAAGGGCTACGGCAAATTTTGGCGCAGTAAACTCCGTTACCGCGTGGTCAAAGGGAGCCGCGCCAGCAAGAAAAGCACCACAACCGCGCTTAATCTCATCGTGCGCATGATGCAGTACCCGGAGGCCAACGCGCTTGTTGTCCGCAAAACCCTCTCTACATTGAAAGACAGTTGTTACGCTCAACTTAAATGGGCAATAAATCGTCTTGGGGTAGGGGCGTATTGGAAAAACACGATAAATCCTTTGCAACTTGAATATATCCCCACGGGGCAGAAGATTCTTTTTCGCGGCCTTGATGACCCGATGAAAATAACCTCAATCACGGTGGAAAAAGGGATTTTATGTTGGCTGTGGGTGGAAGAAGCGTATGAAATAAACGAAGATGATTTTAACCGCATCGACGAATCCTTGCGCGGTACGGTGGTAATATCGCCGGGAGTGAGCGATCCGCCGCGCTCTTTGCCGCCGGGGTATTTTCTTCAATGCACTTTGACCTTCAATCCGTGGTCGGCCACCTCATGGTTAAAGGCGCGATTTTTTGATGAGCCGCGAAAAAACGTGCTGGCGATAACCACGACTTACAAATGCAACGAATGGTTATCGGTCGAAGATCATGCCATGTTTGAGGACATGAAAGAGCATGACCCGGAGCGGTACAAAGTCGCGGGGCTTGGAGATTGGGGCATAGCGGCGGGGCAATATTTCAGAGAATGGCGCGAATCTCTGCACGTTATCGAGCCTTTCACTATTCCCGACGGTTGGCAAAGGTTCCGATCCATGGACTGGGGGAGCGCACGGCCTTACGCGGTTTATTGGTGGGCAGTGGATTTTGACGGCAATTTGTACGCCTACCGCGAATTATACGGCTACGGAGGCAAGCCGAATGTAGGGACGCAGGAAACGGCCAAGCAAGTCGGCGCGAGAATTGCGGAACTGGAGAAGCCGGAGGAAAAAGTCCTCGGGGGAGTGCTTGATAATGCTTGCTGGGCGAAAACCGGGGTAACGGGTCCGACTATTGCCGAAGAACTAAATGCGGAGCTTTATCTAAACAACCTCATTACGTTTTCTAAGTCCAGCAAAGGGCGCGAAGAGGGAGGCAATGCGATAAAGCAAAGACTTATCGGCAACATCTTGCCTGACGGCACGAAAAAACCTGCGATATATTTTTTCCGCAACTGTGTTCACGCGATACGGACAATGCCCATGCTCGCCCACGACGAAGCAAAGCCGGAATGTTACGACACCAAGGGAGAGGATCACTGTTTTATAGCCGGGACGTTGGTCACAACCAAGCGCGGGAAAATACCGATTGAAGAGGTTACAACTAAGGATTATGTTTTGACACGATGCGGATTTATGCGTGTCAAAGCAAGCGCAATGACCAAGACACAAGCTATAGTGACAACGGTAACTTTCAACAACGGGCAAAATTTGACGGGAACAAGAAATCATCCCGTTTTTGTTATTGGCAAAGGGTTTACAGAATTGGGCGAATTTAAATCAGGCGATAAAGTTATGGCGGAAGAGCGTGCGGTGTTCGTAGTATGCTCGCGAAAAGAGCCGCAAAGAAAAGCCGTTTATAATCTTACGGTTGAAGGAAAACATGAATATTTTGCCAACGGTATATTAGTGCATAATTGTGCCGACGCGGTTGCTTATGCCTGTTTGTCGCGACCGTGGACACCGAATCCAAAACCGAAACAAAAACGTGAAGACCGCTGGGCGCGTCACAGGCGCGAAAACGAAGCTCCTAGCGCATGGGCATTGTAACAGGGAGGTGAGCAAATGGAAGATAATCTCATAAGTGAGCAGACAAGCGAAGAATCGGACGGCAAAATCGGTAAATTCCGTCAATGGTTTCGTGAAGCCGTAGACGCGGCGCATGAATGGCATGAAGAAGCGCAAGAAGATTTTGATTTTGTGGCGGGCAAACAATGGAGCGACGTTGACCGCCGAAACATGGAGGCAAGCGGCAGACCTGCGCTGGTCATCAACCGCATCAAGCCGCTAATCAATGTTCTTTCCGGCTATCAGCGACTTAACCGCTATGACATTGACTTTTTGCCCCGTACCAATGACGATATGCAAATTTGCCAAGTTCGCAAGGGATTAACCAAATACATTCTTGACCAATCGGATTATGACAGCCAAGAGAGCCAAGCATTTTTAGAATCGGTCATCGGCGGGCTTGGTTGGTTTGAAGTCGGTTATGAATTTAATGATACGGGCGAAGACGGCGAAGCCTTTGTAAAGCGCATTGACCCTTTCGGCGTATACCCAGACCCGGAAGCCCACGAGCCGGATTATTCCGACGCGAGATACATTTGCCGAGCCAAGTGGACGGACAAAGAAGAACTTATCGCGGCTTTTCCCGAACACGCCGACGCTATCGCGGGGCTGTATGCCGAATATGACAGCGCAGAAAGAGAAAACGAAAACAAAGCGGATCGGTTTTGGTACGCGGTGGAAAAGCATAAAGCGCGGCTCGTCGAATGTTGGTACAAAAAGCTGGTTAATCAAACGTATCTCATCTTGTCGGACGGTCGGCAGGCAGTCGAAAGCGAACTTAGCGAGCAGGAACTTGCCGAGCTGTATTTGACAGCTCAAATACAGGGAATAAAACAAACCCCCGTGACCAAGGTAATGTATGCCTCTTTTGTCGATAGAATTTTGCTTGAAGAAATGGAATCGCCGTACAAACACGGTGAAATACCGTTAATCCCGCTCGTTTGCTATCACTTCGGCACAGGCGATACTCCGGCGGGAATTGTCCGCGACCTCAAAGACCCGCAACGGGAAATCAATAAACGGCGAATCCAAGCCCTACACATTTTGAACACCACAAGCAACGGCGGCGGTTGGGTAGAACAGGACGTAATGACCCCGGCACAGTGGCGGGAATTTGAAAAAAACGGCACAAAACCCGGACACTATCAAAAAATCGTTCCCGGCAAAATCAGCGGAATACACGAACGGGCAATAGGTCAAATTCCTTCTGCGGTCATAAACGCCGAAGTCCAAGCGACGCAGGATTTACCCGCCATATCGGGGATAAACGAGAGCTTGATGGGCGTGGACGTTCCGAGCCAAGCCAGCGGGCGAGCTATTGAACTAAAGCAGAAACAAGCCATAACGCATATTGCGCCGCTTTTCGACGCTCTCCGCAAAACCAAGAAGAAAATAGCTTATCAGCTATGGGGCAAGCCCGAAAAACCGGGCATAGTGCCTCAATTTTATACGGAGCATAAAGTTTATCGCATTGAGGGGCAAAACGGGCAGCAGTTTGTCGAAGTCAATCAAGAGGTAGTCCAGCAAGACCCGTTGGCGGGATTCATCGTACATACTTTGAACGATTTATCGCAGGGCGAATTTGACGTAGTTATCGCCGACACCCAAGCGAGCACAACGCAAAGGCAAGCGCAAATGTGGGCATTGGTTGACGCGGTGAGCAAATTAGGCGTACCGGGCGACTTGGTTTTTGATATTATTATTGACCTTTCCGACATACCGCATAAAGAGGATATTAAACAGCGGTTTATGCAGCGTCAGCAAGAACAGGCGCAGGCGCAACAAGCTCAAGCCCAACATGAGATTGAACTTGAAGAAATCAAAAACCGCGACTTTAGGCAGCAAATTGCCTTCAAGGATGCGCCTTTACCGTTACAGCTTGCTATGGCGGCGAAAGCGGGGTACATTGACCCGGCTATTGCCCAATACGCGATAAATTTGATGGTGCAGGGAATGTTCCCCCAACTGGCGGCGCAGATGGCCGAGGCGAATGCACAGCAACAACAGGCACAACAACAACAAATGCAAATGCAACAACAGGCGCAAGTGCCGCAAGCGGCCACTATCGCCAATCCACCGCAAAACGGCGGTAACACTATGACCGACGCGGCGGCAAAAAGCATCATGGCGGGAATGGCTCCGGGGGCGTTGTGAGGTGAGGAAAATTGATTGTTGACGGCGTGGAAGTAACAAATATCAACGTGCCGGACTTGTCGCAAGACGAAATACGGCGATACATGAACGCAATAGACAAGTCGCTTTATTCGCTTACGATACTTCGGTTGAAAAACGGGAAAGTACAGCTCGATTACGAAACAAAAGAACCGTTCGAGCGTATCCGCAGAATTACAGGTCGATAGATGGCCGTCCACTAACAAGCCGAATGAAGTTAGTGGAGTATTATCGCGGAATTAAGCGGGGACACCCTGTAAGGGCAATCCGAACCGAAGGCTGGAATAGTCAGGGGCAGAGCATAGCAAGTGAAATAATCTTGCCACGAGGCCGCGACGCGCACGGCACGAAGCGCGAAAATGTATGCCGAACTACGGAGTAATTCGTAGAAGTGTGGATAAAAAACCGCACGATAACATTTTGTATCTTGTCGGGACTATCGACCGTTGGAATAACGCGAAAAAGGACGAAGAACGCGAACGAGTGAAACACGGCATAGAATAACAGGGAGATGATAAAAGTGGCTAAGTCAAAAGTAACCGCTGAAACAGCCGATGTAAAGATTGCAGAGGTAGGCACTGTGACTATCTCTGAAACGGAGACAAAGCAGATTGGCGAAAGCGGCAAAACGCCGGAGGAAACGGCAAGGAAAGCCGTATCTTCTTTGATTGTAGTTTTGTGCGACAAAGCCAAGGCGCATAATACTCGCGATGAGTTCAAGCTGCTTGAGTGCATAGCTCAACTTACAGAATCATTGAAACAGCCGTATTCCCCGCAAGGGTAATAAAAAATCGTGCCGCCAACGATAAGGGCGCATCTTCGCCGCCGGGCGTAAAACGGAGAAAGGGTACATCATGGAATTTGATACTTTTGATTTGCAAAAATTTGCCGACGAGGGAACCGATGAAAACACGCTTGCGCCGGAATTGGATTCCGACGGTGCGGGCGAGGGCGAAGAAGAAAAAGAGCCTATCCCACCGGAGCTTGAAGGATTATCGGAGGACACGGCGCGAGAGGCTATGACCGAAGCCAAGAGCAAAGAAGCGGCAGACGATAGCGGCGACAATAGCGATAGCGACGGTCAAGAGGCTAAAAACGACAGCGGCGCGGAACTACCGAAAACCAAAGTTCCGTATGTTCGTTTCAAAGAGCAGGTAGACAAGACTAACAGCCTTTCGGCGCGCAACAAGGAGCTTGAGGCTAAACTTGCCGAATACGAGCGGCGTTTTGGCGGCGCAAATGCCGAAGGTCAAATCCAGACTTCGCAAATTCCCGCCGCAAACGCAAGTGAACCGCCGCAAGTTCAATCGTTGCAGGGAGAAGTGAATTTTACGCCGGAAGTTGCGAAGAAGTTCCAAGAAGCGGTCAAACAACGGGCGAAACAGGTAGCCGGATTCAGTGATGATGATGTTGAATCTCTGGCTTACGCCGAAGAGGATGACGAGCGGATCGCGGCCTGGAAATACGCGCAGGAATTTGCGCGGCAGGAGATTGTCGGCAAAATTCGGCAGGCGCAAGAGGAGCGGTTTAATCAAGCAAAAGCGTTTTTGGAGAATCACCGCAAAATGGAAGCGGATTTTAACGAATACGCGACCAAGGCCATGGCCGAAGAGGACTTTCCGCAAATTCAAAAGTACGCCGAAGGGACTTTTTTACAGCAGTTTTCTCCCGGCGATCAGCAGGTCATAGGCGACGCATATCGTCGCATTATTAACCACGTCGGCAGCGGGCAGGACTATTACACGATTAAGAATTTTTACCTGGCCGCGAAAAATGCTTACCGTTCCGGCCAAGGCAAAACCGCCGCCAAACAAAAAGCGGCGCAAAACTTTCCAAAAGCCGCGAAAGTGCAGGGAAATTCCGGCGGTGACGGCGTAATCACGGCAGAAAGTCTCTTAGCTATGGCCGAAAAGACACCGTGGGAAGAAATACCACCGAAGTACAGAGACATGTTGATGGGGATAACCCCCATAGGATAAAGGAGTGAACTTAAATGGCTCTAACGACCATCCCGAATAATCTCGTTCTCAAACACTGGGCGAAAGATACATGGCGAGCCGGTTTTGAAGATGCTTACTTCAACAAATTTATGGGCGAAAGCGCAAAAAGCATTATTCAAGTGAAAACCGAGTTGCAGAAGGGCAAAGGCGACAAAATCACTATTCCTTTGCTTATGCCTTTGAAAGGCGCAGGCGTAACGGGGGATAATTTGTTAGAAGGCAAAGAAGAAGACATGATTTACCTTGACTTCGGCGTAACCATTAACCAACTTCGTCATGCCGTTCGTATGGCCGGACGTTTTGAGGAACACAAAACCCAAATCAATATGCGCAGGGACGCAAAAAACGCGCTTATGCAGTGGCTTGGCCGCACCGTGGACGATATGATTTTTCATGCGCTTTCCAGTAATCCTTCTGCCGATCGTATTGTTTACGGCGGCGGAGCAACAAGCGAAGCGGGCATTACGCCTACCGATAAATTTGACTGTGCGCTTATCGGCAAGGCTAAACGTATGGCAACACAGGATCGCAATTTGATGGTCAAGCCTGTGCGTATTAACGGTCGCGATACTTATGTGATGGTTATTGATCAGTGGCAAGCCCGCGATTTAATCAGTGACCCTGAGTGGCGCGAAGCTCAGTTGCACGCCAATGTTGACGGCAGAGACAATCCTATTTTCACGGGTGCATTGGGTATGTACGACGGTGTAGTCATTCACCAGCACAACGGCGTGATACGTACAAATACAGGCGATAGCGCAAAAGTCGGCCATGCTCTCTTTTTGGGAGCGCAGGCGGCAGTATTCGCCGTAGGTGAAGAAGCGACCTGGAACGAGGAAACCTTTGACTACAAAAACCAGTGGGGTGTTGAGTTCGGGCGCATTTTTGGCATTGCTAAAGCGCAGTTTGAATATACGCCGGGAACTATGACCGACTTCGGTGTAATTAACGTGCTCACCAGTAGCGAGAACGATTGAATTTTACGAGGCAGGGGGGACTTTCTCCCTTGCCTTTTTTTATAAGGGCGGGTGGTGAATTTGCTACCGATAAAGACCATCATTAAGCGGGCGCGAGTAAAACTTCACGACACCGACGGCATAACCTACGAAGATGACGCTATCTTGGACGTGGCCAACGACGGCATAAGGTTTATAAGACGGAGCATAGCCCAAGTACAGCCGGAACTTTTGCTTTCAACCGTTACGGGAACAATCGAAGCGGGAACGCAAAAAATAGAACTTGAAAAAAATCCCCTTGCCGTGATTGAAGTCGCCGCCGGGGACAGAATAGATCGCAGGGTATTGACCTACGACGATTATTTGATTTTCGGGGACAGGGTAAAAATAGCCGAAGATTTACGTCCTATTTGCGCCGAGCACTTGACTGTGTATTATAAACAAGACGTTTTGCAAGCGACAAACCTGCGCCATATAGCCAATCGAATGAAAAGCGGTACGCCAACGGCGTTTTATCGAACGGGGCTAAGGTCAATAAATCTTTTTCCTGTGCCGGATAAAACCACGGCTTACACTATAAGCACCGTCGATGACATAGAAGAGGTGACTTTTGAGGACAATTCGCCGCTTATTAACGACTTCGACGATTTTTTGATTGAGTACATCGTAACCCGTACGGCTATCGGCGAAGAATACGACATGACACAAGAGCAGTCGATTATGGCGAACATTTTCATGCAGATACAAAATTTGCTCGCGCCGCCTCCGCCGGGGGTGACGGTCGGCGGGTATTGGGACACGTCTTATGAAGCAAGCGACTACGGGAGGCGGTACTGATGCGCCTTGGGGTAAAACACGCGAACCAACAAACCGCCGTAGTCCGCGCCGACTTCTCCGGGGGGCTGAATTTAGCGACTACTCCCGACAATATTGCCGAGAACCAACTGGCAACAGCGATAAATTTAGAGATTGACCACGCCACGGGCAGACTTAAAACCGTCGGAGGCACGAGGGACATTATAGAAACAGCGGATATTTTCGCGTTTCTTTATGACCGCATTAACGACTCGTTTCTCATCGTCAAGACGGATAAAAGCGTTTATCCCTGCTCGCGAGCCGGAGAGGTTGGCGAAACTGTAGGCACAATCAGCGGCAAATTATACCCTATCGCGGCAGAATGGGAGGACGGTCTACTAATTGCCAGCGGCAGCAAGCTCCAATATTTTCATAACAACACGCTGGAAACCATTGAATCGCCGACAGCTAACAGCGTTTATGTGCGAGCGGGGCGAGTGCTTATCACCGACGATACGCAAATACATTATTCGGGCGTTGGCGACGAAACCAACTGGACGGAGGACACGAACGATGCCTCAAGCAGCAAATTTGTGGAAGCCGGGTACAAAGACGGCGGCAAATTTATCGGCATGGCCTCATTATCGCAGGACGTTTTAATGTTCAAGGACAACAGGCGGGTTTACCGACTTTCGGGCGAATATCCCAACTGGGTAATCAGCGAAGTTTCGCGGCAGGTGGAATGTAAAAACCGTCTTGCCTTTGCCGATATTGCTAACTCGGTTTTTGTCCTTGGGTCAAATGAAGCCCAGACGCTGGCCACGACCGACGCTTACGGCGCAATGAAGCCTGCGGCTATAAGCGCATTGGTAGCCAGCGAGATAATGCGTCTGCCACAAAATGCCAAAGTTCGCTATGTACCGCCGATGGCGCAGGTGTGGTTTATCGGTGACGCGGGAAACGTTCTCATGTTTGATCTTGCTAGTCAAGCGTGGTTTATGCGTAAATTCAATTCGCCGTTGTTGGACGTTGTTTGTGTTGACAATGACGTATATATCGTCAAAAGTGATCGGATTTCGGTTATCGACGAAGCAACCTTCCATGACGCAGGGGAGCCGCTGGAGTGGAAATTTCAAGCGCAAAGGCTAACGAGTTTGCACGATTATTTTCTGAAAAGAACGCAAATATCGGTGATGCCGCTGGCCAGCGATATATACAGCGGGCAAATCAGCGTCGGGGCAGTGGTTATCGATTTGCCGATACCGAACTATCTGCTTTATATCAAAAACGACGAAAGCAGAATATTTCTCAACAGGCGGCGCATAAGCGAGCGGGGCAAGGCAAAAGGGTTATATGTGCCGGGGGAAAGAATTTGCGAAGATATGACTATTATCTCTGAAAACAGCGAGCCGATTTATACTCGGCAGACTTTTATCAAGGAAAGCCGAAACGTATACCGTTCAAAATTTTTAAGTGTCGGCGGTTTCGGCATGGGCGGTTTTATCTTAAATTCAATTATCATGGATATAGCGGAGGTGTGACAAATGGCGGACAGATGGGATATTGACAGCGGCAACGTCATCAATTATTCGCAGGACATAGGGCGCGACGCTTGGCAAAAGGCTATCGGCACATTTGCCCAGATTTTTCAATATTTGAACATTTTGCGCGGCGGTAATGCTACGGCAGGACTTCCGACGAAAAATACATTAGCTTACGAAACGGCTATAAATACGAACGACAACGGGATTTATATGCGCGACGGCAAAGATGCCGACTGGATTTTGCTTGGGTACATTGCGCCGTTCATGGGCATTACGCCGGAGTTTATCGGCGCGGTGAAAAACGGCGGCGGGTTTGAAAAAATCTCCGTGGGGCGCGAAGAAAATTTACCCGAAACGAACAACGGCCTCTACGACGTTTACATAACATGGGACACTTGCCGCTGGTTTATGTGGTACGGCAGTGATTGGCACGTCATTTTTTCCAAGAACTTCAAAGACCTTGAAGGTTATGAAGAATATGTTGTTTATAGGGGCGAAGTAGCCGAAAACGGCAAGGGCAAAATTCCCCGCCTGAACATTGAGGACGGCAAAGGGCATTTTGACATTACCGGCTCGGCGGAGCGTATTCTTAATCGGTGCATTAACTTACAAGCCACAATGCACGACGATGATGTATTGGTTTATGACGCTCGAACAGACAACTGGACAACCCGCAAGCGCACTGAAGGGGCGTTTACCGAAGATGATATAACCTACAGCGGCGAAGCCGGGAAAATTCCCAAAATATCGTCTGACGGCTTTTTACATGCCAATCTTGACGGAGGCACGACACGCCTGTTAAATATCCCGATTGACGCAACGAACCTCAAAGACGGCCAAACCTTCGCTTATGACGCACTTCACAACAAATTTGTTCCTGCTAATGTTTCGGGCGACACAAATAAATTAGGCAAGGTGGAAATCGATCTTACCAACCTGAAAGACGGCGATGTTCTTGTTTACAAAGCCGCGTCGGCAAAGTTTGAGGTAGAGCCCAAAGGCGACGTAACGGGCGAAGGCAAAATGCTCATCATCAGAAACGGTGCGGAAATTATCGGCGAATACAACGGGTCAAGCACGGTGGATTTTGACCTTTCGCAAGCAGGAGCGGGAGGCTTGCCGATTGACGGCGGCGAGATTAACGGCAATTTGGCCGTTACGGGCGATTTAACTGTCGCGGGCGACATAAACGGAAAGGCGACTTACGCGGGGCGAGCCGACGCGGCGGCCAAGCTCGTTGAATCCGTCAAAATCAACGGCGTATCTTTCGACGGCACAAAGGATATTACCATTACCGCCGTAGCAAATGCGGCAAATGCAGCAAACGCAGGTAAGGCAGACAAATTGACCACGGCGCGGAAAATCAACGGTGTGGAGTTCGATGGCACGAAAGATATTGAAATCGAACTTGACACCAGTAATTTTTTAATGAAAAGCGAATTTTGGGTGAGTTGATGGCGTTATGGAAAAAGACAAAACGCTCGATGAGTGGATTGCCGAATACGAAAAAAAGACGGGCAAGCCGTTTAAGCGCATGAACGGTTTCCAGCTTTTCTATTTTCCCGAACGGGGATTTTGCGAAATTGCCGTTGATACAAACAATAAAATCGTCGTAGTGTATCAACTCTGCGGCGATGGCAAATTCTGGCGCAGACTTATTGAGTTTTTGGCGATGGCTCTGCGCTATCCCTGTTGCGGGACGTATTGCGTCCGGCACATCAAACCTTATATTCGTTTCTGGGGCTACAAAATCGACCGAACGGAGATAACGGGGGATAATCTGGAGCGTTATCACTGTTCGGACAAACACGGCAAGAAACTGACCTGCTCCCCCGCTTGGCGCGATAACGACACGGGGGAGCTTACTTATTTTATGACTTGGGAGGTGTGAAAATGAATTTTGAATTTGACTTGCAACGATTTGGCGGCAAAAGTCAAAGCACTACCAATGTGCAAAGCTACGAAAAATCCCCGTATGAATTGCAACTTGAAAAAGCGCAGGCCGACTATAGCAATGCCGTCGCGCCGAATGCGCTGTATTTGAACGATACGGCGCGGCAGCTGCTGGAGGATTCTCTCGGCACGGTGCAGGTTGATTATAACGGCTTGAACAACGACGCACAAAATCAAATTGCCGCCTTGCAAAAATATTACGAAAGATTGGAAGGGGCTAACGATAATGCTGTCCTTGATTTCAATCAACATTTAAGCCGTTTTTCTTCGCAGTTTGACGATGCCGCAAACAGCAGCAACAACAAACTCGAAGGCGTGATCAACGATGCAAGAAACTCAGCCAACATAGAGAATGAATTTTTATCGGGGCTGGGCAATAAAATAAACAGCGCGGCAAATACAACGAATAGCCGCCTGGGAAATTATATCAGCTCCAATACGCAGGCAACCAATGACGCTAACAGTTCGTTAGACAGGTACATTAACAGGAACGAAATTGCCACCAATGACACCAATAACGCATTAAGCGGATACATCAACAAAAACGATGCCGCCACCAATGCGGTAAATAACGCGCTTGCCGCTTATATCAATCAGGGCGGAGTAGCGACCGACGGCGCAAACGCCGACCTCAGCGAATATATCCGCAACAACAAAAACGCTCTCGGCACGGTGGACAGGTCAATTTCCGGCTTAGAGCGCGGCGAACTTCCTACGGCGTATCAACAAAATATGCAAAACGCTATCCGCACGGCCTTAGCGCGTACCGTTGGCGACAATGTGAACAGTCTCGCCCAAAGAGGCGTGATAAACTCAAGCGTCACAAATTCGGCGTTAAACGACATCGAAAGGAACGCCGCCGACGCAGTGGCACAGCAATATTTGCAGAACATCAACACTATCGGCAACTTGGCGCAACAAAAATTCAGCGATTACATTACCGCCGATCAGCAAAACGCCGCCATGACCCAGCAGAAACTCGGCAATATCACGGCCAACATCGATCGGGGCGCAAATCTTGAGCAACAAAGATATACAAATTCCATGGGTAACAATGCCACTAATGCCAGCCTTGCCCAACAGCAACTTCAAAATACTTTAGGCACGAACCAGACCAACGCGGGATTAACTCAGCAGAAAGTTCAAAATACTTTAGGGGCAAATTCGGCCAATGCGGGGCTTACTCAACAGCAATTCGGCAATACCTCCACAGCCGTTAATGCCAACGCCGGATTATCCGGGCAAAGAAGCAACAACACGCAAAACGCTCTCAACATGGCGGCAAATGTATATGGGACGCAGTATCAGCAAAGCGCAGACGCTACCAAAAACAAAACGCAAATTGCCCAACAGCAACTTCAAAACATTTTGGGCAGCAACGAACAAAAGCACTCTTTGGCCAACAGCTGGGGCAGTCTCATTCAGTCGCCGATAACCACGGCGGCATCGTCGCAGGAAGCGGCGCAGTCTCCGGCGACTAATTTGTGGAACGCGTCCTTGGGTCTTAACGGCGCGACCACGGGAGCACTTGCGGCGGCGGCGGGCAAAGGCACGACGACAACCACGAGCACCACTTCCGGCGGCGGCGGTTTCCTCTCCGGCTTATTGGGCGCGGGGCTGTCGGGATTCACCGGGGGATGGGCAAACGCTATGTTCAGATGAATAGGAGTTGATTAAATTGGCTTATGGCGGCTATGGCAGTACGAATTGGGGCGATACGCGGTACATTGATCAACAAATCGCTGACGCAGAAGCGCGAAAGGCAGGACTTGGCGCGGGAAATTTTCGCACACAAGGCGAGATTGACAAACAGATAAACGGACTTAAGGCGAAAAAAGCGGGGCAGGAGTTTTTCGGGCGCATGGGCAGGGGCGCACAGCTCGCCCAACTTGACCCCGCGACTTTGGCGGGTATGCTTTTAGGCGATTACATCGGCAATTACTTCGGACGCGGCGCGGGGAAAAAGTCGGATTCGGAGGCGATGAAAAATCTCAAAAACGGAAACAACGGCGGCGGGACTACGACAACATCACAGACGCAGAATCCATATTCTTTTGACAAATTTCCTACTACCGTTATGGAGTATGTCAATCAAAATTTATATGACGACAGCGGCAGATTTATCGGCGGGACATGGGCGGCGAAAACAACGCCGGAACCGCAGTTTGATTTTGACGCAAACAAATATAATTTTTACGATAACTTGCGTTATGGCAACGGCGGAGCAAACATAAATAATTTTCTGCCCGCGATTAATTTTCTGCCCACTTTAGCCAAGTGAGGTGATAACGTGGCTTACAACATTTTGGATCAGCTGGGGAATCAAAAAACTTTTTTCCCGCAGTCCCCGACCGCGCCACCTACTTCTCAGCAATTTGCGTTAGATAATGCCATGTTTGCGGGGCAAGCACAGGAAGAAGCGAGCGAAGCGGAGCGGCAAGCGCGACTTGAGCAAGCGCGAAGGGCAGACCAAGCCGCAAAAGAAGCTATAGCGGCGGCTGTCCCTCAAACGCAGTTTTCCCAAGAGGCGATTCTTCGCGCCAACGGTCAACTCACGGGATTAAAGCGCGGGTATCAACAAGCTGCTCAAGCGGGAGATATGCAAACGGCGCAGATTTATGCCAATCAAGCCAAGGCATTGCGCGATTATTTTACCAAGCAGGGCATGACCGGGCTTTTCGGCGCGGACGAATACGACGCGAACCAAGCCGACGCGGTTTTACAGGCGCAGCAGGGTCAAGCTATGCAGAGTTTTCTCGATATGGCCTCACCCAAGGAAGTTTACATTCAGAAGCAACGGGAATATTTGCAAAAAGGTTTCAATGAGGACGAAGCTAGGACGCTGGCGGCGAACGACGCAGACGAATATCAGGGCAAGTGGGAGCGAACGGCCTTGGGCGCGGCGTATAATTACGGCGTAGGGAATAACTTTATCAATCAAAACGGCATGAGGATTTTGTCGAATTTGGCAAGTTACAACCCCGACGCGGCGGCGATAGGTTTCAAAAGCTACGGCCTTCCCGTTGACCTTGCGCGACAAGACCTTGCACAACGCAGCGCGTACACTGCGGCGGATATTGCCCGAAACGCGGCGGCGCAGAAACACGGTTTTGATTTGGAAAGACTTTTCTCGCAGGGAAATATTAACGAGAATTTGCTTTATGCCCAAGGCAAAGTTGAGCGGGCGAATAATGACAACCTAACCGACAACAATATCAGGTTGGCACAAGCCCAACAGGAAAACACGCAAAGGGCGATTGAAATGTTGGCGAATCAATACATAGCCGCGGGAGCAACGCCGGAAGTGGCCGTAGCGCAAGCGGCAAGAGATGTATTAACGTCGGTGAACAACAACAACAGCGGCGGCGGCTCTAAAAAAAAAGGCAGCAGCAAAAATAGCGACGACGACGCAAAAGCATTAGAACAGCGAAAAAAAGATTTGAAAAGTTACATTGACCTCGCCCGAAAAACAAAAAGTACCGAGGAGTTGGCCAACGACAAAGATTATCAAAAAGCTCTGAAGAGTTATAATAACATACTCATTCATGGCGATGAGCGGGGTAAGAACTATGAACCGTTTGATGGCAACTGGGAACGCGACGCGCCAATAATTAGAGAATTGGCCGCAAATATGGCCGCCGAAAACTTTAGCCAAGAACAGATTGCTTGGAAGGTTTACGAATACGCTTTAGCTTGCGGCTGTGACGAAAAAACGGCGCAAGCATACGGCAATGCTACTTTGAAGGATAATGTGAAAATCGATTTTGGCAACTTAAACAAGCCGCAGTTGGAAAAGCCGGATTATACGGCCTCGACAGTGAATTATGAGCGTCAAATAAACGAAGATGGGAAAAAGCGCAGTGAAGCCGGGAAAGTAACGGCGCAAAACAATACGCCGGGTTGGTATTCTTCCGGCGGTTATTATTCCCCGTATGTGCAGAGGTGAGGACAAATGCCACGTTTTCAAGACATAATCGGCAACATGAAACCTGCCGGATGGTCAGACCCTTTCAAGCATAAAAACGATGACGACAGTGTTTTGGACGTACTAGCCGGAGGATTAAAGAGCGGAGCGGGCGCGTTCTTGAATACGACGGGTAATCTGCTTGAAAGCGGTCAACGTCCCGACGGTATGGGCATAGACGAATGGCGAGCCATATCCGAAAATCTTAATCTTAATCCGACAACCCGCTGGTTGCAAAAAACGGGAAGCGAGATACAAGCGGCGAACGTCAAGGATTATACTCCGGGCAGTGCCAAATATTACGCCCATTCCCTGCTTGAATCTGTGCCGGAAATGGGCGTTGATATGCTTGCTGCCGGAGCAATCGGCGCAGGAGTGGGAGCGGCGGCGGGTCCCGAAGGAATTGCCGCCGGTGCTCTCATAAATTCTGCGGCCAAGGGCGGCAAGTGGGCGCGTCGTGCGCTCAACGCTTTTCAGGGGCACGATAAAATTGCCAAAGCAGTCACATTCTTAGACCCGGCGGCCGGTACTTTGGCCGGGGGCATATCGGCCAGAGGCATGGAGTCCATCATGGAAGGGCAACGCGCCGCCGATGAATTTATTGCCGAAGCCAAGGCCAACGGAACCTACCAAGCCGGAGTTACCGAAAATCAGGCCGACGCGCTTAGAAGCGATGTTTTCAAAGCCAACATGGGCTTGGTTGGCATGGATATAGCGCAATACGCCACGACTTTCGGGAAAAAGAGCAAAGGATTTCTGCCTTTCTTGGGGCGGCTGGGCTTCAACATGGGCTCGGAGGGCGTAGAAGAAGGTATTCAGTACATAATCCCGCAGGAAATCCAAGGCAAAAACTGGAGCGCAAACGACCAAGAACTTATTGATTCTGTGATCACGGGCGCACTCATGGGCGGTGTAATGCACGGCGTTGGTAGTGCGGGAAAATATGCCGCTGACCGTTTCTTGGGGCAGGGAGAAACGCAAGCGCAAAACGCCCCGACGAACGCGCAAAACGGCGGAGCGAATCCGGCGCAAGGAGGCGCACAAGGCGGCAGTACCAATTCCGCTGTCGCCGCGCTGAATAATCGCCCGCAGATTAGCGGCACGGCGCAGAGTATTCTCCAAGGAGCGGCGCAAATGGCCGCGCAAAATTCGCAAAACCCGCAGGGCGCACCGACACCGACACCGACGCAAACGCAGGGGCAAAATGCGCCGGCGCAAGGGAGCGCAGTTTCGCTTGACAACGCCGGGAGCGGCGAAGGTACATACTGGAAAAAGCAAACCGACAACGTAAGTTATGACGGAGCGCGTCCCGAAACCATGAAAGCCCTCGACCTTTTGGGGCAGTGGTTCTATCAAAAGACGGGCAAGCCTCTTGTGGTTACGGCAGTCACCAACGGCGATCACGCCGCAGGGGAACATAGTCACGGCGCAGGCTGGAAAGCCGATGTAAACGATTATGGAAGCGGCGGCGCAGAGGGAACTCTGCTCGGCGCGGGCGACGGCGAAAAAGGAACGCTCACCGACGAATTTATCAGGTATGGTCAAAGCCTTGGCCTTGGCATGAACTGGGAGGGCGATCATATTGACGTATCGGCCTCCGGCGAACAGTGGGAAGGCGAACACGCGGGCAAAAACTTCGGCGGCTTGAAAATTGGCGGCGAAGCGCAGGAGCAAGGGCAAAGTAACCTGAGCGGAGGAACTAACGAAGAAAAAATCTGGAGCTGGTTAAAATCCGAGGGATTCACCGACGAAGGCGCGGCGGGAATAATGGGGAATTTCCGTCAAGAAGCGGGCGAGGATTTTGCCACAAACGCAGTGGAAAACAACGGGCGCGGTTTTACGATTGACGGCAAAACCGGGTACGGCTTGGCGCAGTGGACAAGCGCAGAGCGGCAACGCGGCTTATTAGAAATGGCCGAGTCCATGGGCAAAGACGTTTCGGATTTAGATGTACAGTTAGCCTATCTCAAAAAAGAAATGCAGGAGCGCGGTATTTGGGACAAGGTGCGTAATGCTCAAGACCTAAGAGAAGCAACGCGAATATTCCACGACGAATACGAAGGCAGCGGCGATTATGAACGGTTCGGCAACATAGAGCACAGGCACAACTTCGCCAATGAATACTACGGCAAATACGGCGGGAAAACCTACTCCGGCGCAGGTCAATCACAAACGACGCAATCCGCAAATGCCGCGCCGCAGGTTGAAATTCCCGCCGAAACGGAGGACGAATTTGCGGCGCGTTACCAAGAAGCCCTTAATATTCTGGAAAGCGGGCAAATGACCCGCGAGGAACGCGACGCGCTTTTTAACGTGGCCGAGGAAGTGCGTCAGGGAGATATGCCCGACGGAATGACCACCGAAGAAGAGATTGATTACAGAAACGCCCTTGACGAAGCTATTGACAATCGGGATTTAACCGCGCTGGCGAACTTAATCGCGCCGCAAAAACTTGCCGATGCGGTAAAGCCGCGTAAAATCAAGCCGCAAGCCGCGCCGAAAATGGCGAACGTGCAAACGCCAACGCCGAATCTCAATCGGGCGCAGAACGGGCAAAGCCAACAGTCGCAGACACAGCCGCAACAGCAAAGCGCACCTGCCATTGACCCGTCAGAGTATCGCAAGCAGGTTTTAGGGCAAGTGGCGGCGGTAATGCCTAACGACCTTAGCGCACTTCGGCAAGCGGGGAAAAATCTGCTGAATAATCATGGCAACGTTCCTTTCAACTACGGCGATATTCAGACGATAAACAACTCCGGCGATGTCAATAAAATCAAACAGGTCATACTCAATCATTACAACACGGCGATGAAAAACGGGGTAAGCCCTGAAAATATTTTGCGCGAGTGGGGACTTTCGGCGCAGCCGCAAATGTCAACGTCGCAACCGCCGAGCGTGGCAACACAAACTCCGCAGGTCAAGGCAACGCAACCTCAACCGACGCAACCGCCGCAGGTTTCGCAGTCGCAGACGCAACCCGCGCCGCAGGTACAGGCGCAAAACACGACGAGCCAAACTTCGCAGGCGCAAAATGAAACTTTGCAAATGCAAGGCCAACGGGAACAGCCGCAGGTAACGCATGGAGCCGAAACCAAACTTATCACCGACCGGGAGCGGGAAATCCCTGCACGTTATCGGGTTATGGAGGCAGGCGATATAATTTCGTCGCATAATGCCGACTTTGGAACAAACGCTAATTATCCGGCAGAACTCCAACCCCGCGACCGTGGCAACCGTCAAGCCCTTATGCAACAAATAACCTCCATGAGCCAAAATCTTCGCCCCGATGACTTAATGGAGAGCCGCAATCTTAACCAAGGCGCACCCGTGATCAGAAATGACGGTGTAGTATTGAACGGCAACGGGCGAGTTATGGCAATTTCCCGCGCTTACGGCCTCAATATGGCAGAAAACTATAAAGAAGCACTCAAGGCAAAAGCGCAGGAATTAGGCTTGAATCCCGCTGATATTGAAAAAATGAAAAATCCCGTGCTTGTGCGGGAGGTATCGGGCAATCTAAGCGCGAATGAATTACAGGACGTGACAACCTCCACCACGGGAGGAGCGCGGCTTGGAGCAGGTGAACAGGCCAGAGCTGATGCTGAAAAACTCACCGAACAGATTTTGAATTTATACGTTCCCAACGAATACGGCGACTTGACCACGGCAAATAACCGCGAATTTGTTTCTGCCGCTCTTAGGCAAATTGCAGCAAAAAGCGAACTCAACGCCTACACCGATGCGGCGGGCAATGTGAATGCCGACGGTGTAGCCAGAGTTAAACGCGCTGTTTTTGCCCTTGCTTACGGTGACGAACGTATCATCGGGAAAATGGCGGAGAGTGCCAACGATGTTATAAAAAATATCACCGGGGGACTTTCCGCAGCCGCGCCAATCGTGGCCAAGGCCGAAATCAACATGAAGCAAGGCGAAATCCGTTCATATCCGCTGGCCGAAGCTGTTTCGGAAGCGGTGAAACAGCTTGACGCGATACGGGCGCAAAAGAAATCGGTCAAGGAATATTTACGCGAGCAGGGAATGTTTGCCGAGCACGAATTTAGCGCGGAAAGCAAGGAGATTTTAGCGTACTTCGACGCGCACAGGCGGAGCATGAAGTCCATCGGCGAATATTTGGCCAAGGCAGCGCAAATTATCGAAGCGCAAGGAAGCGTCAATCAAACAAGCCTCATCGAAACCGAGCCGCTGTCATTGATGGACGTACTCAAGGCAGCGAAAAACTCTGTAGAAAACAAAGGCGGGCAGAATTTGACGGCAAACACGGCGAATAACAGCGACAACGAGAACGCGAGTGGAGCAAATGAAAAAGGAGCAACGGTATCTCCAAGAACTGAATCCTCTAACGAGGCCAACGTCTCCAAGGCCGTCGATACTCCTATAAATGACATAGCACAAGAATCAGAAAACGGCAAGAGCGAAAATTTGCAGACTGCAAAAGCCGCCGCAGAAACGGAGCGCGAAAGTATTTTCAACGAAGAAGAGGTGTCGGACAATGAGCTTAATGACAATGCCGCCGAAGTGGCTGAACGAGATGGGCAGGAAAACAGTCAAGACGGCGTGGGGCAAGGCGTTCAGTCAGAAAGACCCGGCGGAGATGGAGGACGAAACCTACAAACGATTGGCGAAACAGACGAATCACAAGATAGCGTCGGCGTTCGTGAAAGTCGCGCCTCTGCTCGCGGAACGACTGGCAATAGCCGAGTACAAGCGGGAGAATCCGCAGATAACGGCAGTCGCGCCGGAAGTGCTGAGTTATCAGGAAGCATTAGAGATAGCCTTGATGGAACAACCGGGCTTGACGACGGCAGAACGGCAAAAGATATTGAATTTGCTAAAGACAGACCCGTCAATGCAGGTTCTGAACAAGTAAATAAGAAAGCCCCCTTTAAGGCAGGCAGCTTGGAATTGATCCGAGCCGACCTGCCTTCTCTGTTGCCGGAGCAAGCCGAAGATGTGGTGAAAGCGGAAAAACGTCTGCTTGCCGAAAAGCAAAACGGCATTTTGTTTACCAACGGGACAGGTACAGGCAAAACCTTCACGGGGCTTGGCGTGGTCAAGCGTTTTGTAAATCAGGGCAAAAAGAATATCGCTATTATTACGCCGAAAGAAGTAAACATAAAAGACTGGGTTCAGGCGGCCAAAGAATTTTTTGGTTTAAATATTCACGAGCTTAAAAACACCAAGTACGCCGGGGAAGATGGTCATGTTATTATCACCACCTACGCCAATTTTGGACAGAATCAAAGTTTGGTTAAGCGTAATTGGGATTTGATCGTAGCAGATGAGTCCCATTATTTCATGAGCAATGAAGCAGGTGCAGACACAAATGCTATTACCAATTTGCGGGCAATAACCTATCATCTTCAGGGGTTTTATACACGTACCCGCGCTTTACACGCCAAAGAATACGAACGTCAAGGAATTTTATTTGACAAGAAAAACGACGAAACTATTACCGCTGCCGAAGAGGAAGAACTGAAAAAATTAAGCAAAAAACTTTCCGACGAAGAAAGCGCGGAACTGAGCGAGTGGGAAAATATGAAGGAAGAGGACAAGCCGAAAGTTGTTTTTCTGTCGGCAACGCCCTTTTCGTATCTTCCCGCCGTAGACTATGCCAACGGATATTTATTCCACTACGACCATTCGCGGGACAACGGCGGCGGATATAATCATGCCAACGGGCGCGAACAATTCTTCATTGAGCACTTCGGCTATCGTATGCGGTTTAACAAACTCACGCGACCCGATGCCGACGTAAATCAAGATTTAATGGCGATTCAGTTTAACACTTGGCTTAGGGAAACGGGCGCATTGTCTGGGCGTACGCTCAAGGTAGACAAAGATTATGAGCGCGGGTTTATTCTTGTCGATAGCGGCGTAGGCGCAAAAATTGACGAGGGTATGAAAATTTTTGAGGAAGATTCAAATAAAATCAATCCTCAGTATGGCTTGTTGGCCGCACTGTTTCGTGAAGGAATGAAAGGGTTGAAAAGCCGCCATTTGCTGGAGGCGATAAAGGCCAAGCAGGCCATACCGTTAATCAATGAATATCTCGCCGCCGGGAAAAAAGTTGTTTTGTTTCACGATTACAAAGAGAACAAGGCAGTTAATCCCTTTGTATTTGACGATAGTGATTTAACATTTGACAATGATCCTAACGCCACACGGCGGGCGCACGAAGAATACGAGCGTTTCAAACGGGAGCACCCGGAACTCATAAACCTTGATTTAAGCGATTTGAAATCGCCGATAGACGTTATCAAAGAAACCTTCGGTAAACGGGCGCGGATTTTTAACGGCAGTGTACCAAAATCCGAACGACCGAAAGCCGTGAAAGAGTTTAATGATGATAATAGCGGCGTAGACATAATTTTAATTCTGCGTAAAGCGGGCAAAGAGGGAATATCCCTGCACGATACCACGGGCAAACATCAGCGGGTACTCATAGATTTTGGCTTGGCCACCAGTCCCACGGATATTGTGCAGACGGAAGGGCGCATTTACCGCACGGGCGTAGTGTCGAACGCGATTATCCGCTATCTTAACACGGGTACGCAGTTTGAGCGCACGGCTTTTGCCTCAACTATAGCGGGACGAGCGGCCACGGCAGAATATCTTGCCATGGGCGAAGAAGCCCGCTCGTTAAGAGAATCTATCGTCGAAAGTTTTGAAGAATCAGTAAATGACGAATGGCAGAAGTATTTGCCCAACACAAAAACCGAAGGGACAGGCGGCAAAGAACGCGACAGGCGACGCGAGGGAACGATAAGCGAATACGATAAGGCTAAAACTTTTTATTATGGGCGGCAGAAAAAGACGAGCCAAAACAAAGCTCGTGAGGGAAAAGACTACTACGCCACGCCGGAGCCTGTCGGCTATAAAATGGTTGAGTGGCTGGGCTTGAAAGCGGGCGAAGCCGCTCTTGAGCCGTCGGCGGGTCACGGAGCTATTTCTCGTTGGTTCCCCGCAGATACGCGCAACACTATTATCGAGCCAAGCGGCGAACTTTCCGCCGGAGCGAGAATGACGCTAAAAGGCGGCACAACTTCCAAAGTTATCGGCGGTATGTTTGAAAACTTCGATTTGCACAATAAGGCAGACGGTATCGCGATGAATCCGCCTTTCGGTACAGGCGGCAAAACGGCGGTTGAACATATCGCCAAGGCGTACAAGCATTTGAACGACGGCGGGCGACTTGTGGCCATATTGCCGGAAGGAGCGAGTGCCGACGCGCATTTTAACAAATGGTTTTATGGTGAGGATAAAAACGGCGAACAGGTGCAAAAACCGCCGCAGGGCGCAGTGCTTACGGCGCAGATACACCTGCCGAGCGTGACTTTCAACCGTGCGGGAACGAGCGTTGCCACGCGAATTGTGGTTATTGACAAGCAACTGAATCCGGCGGCAGCCGAGGCGGCAGAATCTAACGCCGGAAAAGATATTGACCTGCGCGGCATCGACGATATTAAAAAGCTCTTTGACCGCATGGAAAATATGACCATGCCGAAACGGCTTAATCCTGCTGAATATTACGGACGCGATACGGGTAGGCAAAGCAAAAGTGAAACGACAGCAGAGCCGGAGCATAAACAAACAAGCGACGGCACAACCAATTTTGAAGCCGGAGATTTCACGCACACTAAAACAGGCGAAAAAATTCCTCAAGCGAAGTTCCGCTACAAAGTCGAACGTGAAGTTTACGACAAAATAGCGACGCTCGCCAAGAATCACGGCGGTAAATACAGCCGTTTTAGTCGTTCATTCCTGTTCCGAAAAGGCGACAACAACGGGCGCGACGCATTTTTACGCGAGGCCGAGACTTTGCTGGGGGCAAACGACCACGACGCGGCATTGTCTATATCTGCTTGGCACGGCTCGGGGGCAAGTAACATTGAACGTCTTAGCCTGAAATATATTGGCACGGGCGAAGGGGCGCAAGTTCACGGCTATGGGCTGTATTTTGCGGGAAATCGCGCAGTGAGTGAGGGGTATAGGGAAAACCTTGGTGGTGTAAACACTTATGTTGAGTACAAAGGAAAAAAATATACGGCTGGAGCAGCTCTCTTTGAACCCGATTTAACTTTCGCTGAGGCTTTGGCTCTTAATGCCATGTACGATGCTAAAGGGGATAAGGAGGAAGCCGAAAGAAACTTACTTTCTCGCGAAAGAAGCGATCGAGGTACTATTTACGACGGTGCGGCATTTGAAGCTATTGACATAATCAAAAATAATGAAATCAAAATAACAAAAGAGATTTCCGGCTCCTTGCTAGAAGTGGAAATCCCCGATGCCGATGTGATGTTGGACGAGCAAAAGACGTTTGACGAACAGCCGCCGAAGGTACGAGAAGCACTACGAGAAATCGGCGGTAAATTTGACGGGCTAATCGGTAAAACTATTTATAACGCGCTTGTAAAAAAAACTGGCTCACCAAAAAAAGCCTCCGAACTTCTCAACGAACACGGCATCAAGGGCATCACCTCCGAAGG